>Ga0114951_10003656_pt1 | contig 15733 bp, 8 predicted proteins | sample AM7aDNAmetaG_FD_88677 | JGI IMG/M metagenome (GOLD analysis project Ga0114951, IMG submission 88677) | Freshwater microbial communities from Finland to study Microbial Dark Matter (Phase II) - AM7a DNA metaG | ecosystem: Environmental > Aquatic > Freshwater > Lake | place: Finland: Lake Alinen...
AAAGTGTTCCAGCAGGCTGACCTATAACCAAATATTCTAAACCTACATCCATTAAAAGTTTTAACATGTTCCTCAAATGTTGAGAGGATATAAAAAAGTCATAGGCCTCTTCAACAGTCATAGCTAAAACTTCATGTATGTTTTTGCCCTTGTAAGTTACATCTAAAATCTCTTTTTTGTATCTTGTTCCTCCACAGGTTTCGCACCTCATGTATATATCTGCCATAAAAAGCATATCTACTTCTATAAATCCATCTCCACCACAAGCAGAACAAGCACCCTTTTCTACGTTAAAAGAAAAGTTAGAGGAACTATATCCACGACTTCTGGCCAACGGTGTTTGAGCAAAACATTCTCTAATATGATCGAAGCCAGATATAAATGTTATAGGCGTTGATCTTTGTGTTCTTGTAAGAGGTTCTTGGTCGATAAGCATCACATCCTCTACATATTCAAGGCCAGACAAAGATCTGTAATCTGGTCTATACTCTGAACCTTTATCAAATTTAGAAGATAAAATTGAATACATCGACTTAGTAACAAGCGTACTTTTTCCGCTTCCAGAAACGCCAGTAACACAGACAAATCTATTTATTGGAAGTTTAAGTTCTATATTTTTAAGATTATTCTCTCTAAGCCCGCTGATAACTAGATAATTTGTACCTGTACCAATCCTTCTTCTTGGATAAGTCTCTTTTTTTGAGGATCTAAGATACCTTGAAGTAATTGTGTTGGCTTTTTCAGCGAACACGTCTGCAGGGCCAGCAAATACAACATGCCCACCCTTGGCTCCACTTTGTGGACCAAGCTCTATCACATGATCCAGCGCCTTTATTATATAGGGGTCGTGTTCAACAACAATTACCTTGTTGCCGTTGTCTCTTATCTTATAAATCATTTTTAACAATCTATCTACATCCCTGGGATGGAGACCAATACTTGGCTCATCAAGGACATAAATAGTATCTACCAATGATGCACCTAACTGATTTGCCAAATTTATTCTTTGCGCTTCTCCATTTGAAAGTGTTTTAGCCAACCTGTTTAATGTTAAATATCCAAGTCCTATATCGCTGACAAAGGAGGTTCTTTGAAGAAGTTGTTTCACAACTTCTCTGGTAATAGCTTTTTGATAGTCAGTAAGTTTTAGTTCTCCAAGCCATCTATAAAAATCAGAAACAGACATCTGATGAAGCTGGTTAATGTTTTTATCCCAAATCTTTACAAAAAGGGCACCCTCTACAAGTCTTGAGCCATTACATTTTTCACATACGTGTGAACTTTTATATCTGCTAAGTAGAATTCTTATATAGACCTTGTATTTTTTCTTTTCTAGTTCATTAAAAACATAATTAATTCCAGGGAATCTGTTTTTACCTCTTCCTCCACCATCGTAAATATATTTTTTCTCTCGTGGTGTAAGTTGATGAAATTTTTTGTTAACATCAACACCCTTGTCTTTTAAAAAGTTGATCATCCTATGGAAATGATGTCTTACACTTGGCTTGTTATATAGCTCTATCGCTCCACCCAGCAAACTTTGATTTGGGTCTGGGATTAATTTAGCTTCATCAACTTTAAAAATATTTCCAAAGCCTTTACATTCTGGACACGCACCGATAGGGCTATCAAAAGAAAAAAGCCTAGGGTCTATATCAGAAAAAGTCTTTCCACATGAAGAACAGACGTTATCAAGATTAAATGTTTTTAGTTTTTTATCATCTACAAAATAAAGATTGCATTCCCTATGACCAAGAAAAACAGTTCTTTCAACAGCTTCCCATATTCTATTTATTTCAGAATCAGATATTTCGAATCTATCGTAAACAACAAAATATTCTTCTGGCAGATCAATTTCTTCTTCGCTTAAATCGTGTAAAACACCGTCTATAAAAGCCCTCATGAAGCCAGCCATTAAAAGGTCTTGTTTTGTGCCTTTAAACCTGAACATGACGTAAGCTCTTTTACCAACAAAATCAGAAAGAACAGTTTTCACTATTTCATCTATCGTATATTTTTTTACTTCAATGTTACAGTCTGGACAGTGAATGGTTCCTACTTTTGAGAAAAGCATTCTAAGATAGTCATATATCTCTGTTATTGTTCCTACAGTACCTCTTGAACTTTTAACTCTGTTCCTTTGTTCAACAGCTATTGTAGGCGAAATATTTTCTATCGACTCTACAGCTGGTTTATCTATCCTCTCCAAAAATTGTCTTACATAAGACGATAAAGACTCAATATATCTTCTTTGCCCTTCTGCATATATTGTGTCAAAAACCAGAGAAGACTTACCAGAACCACTTGGCCCAACAACAACCGTTGCTTTGCCATCAGGTACAACAACGTCTATAGACTTTAGATTGTTTTGAGAAGCACCTTTTACTATAAGATCTGACATAAAATATTCTAGTTGTTTTCCCTAAAAAACCTAGTTTCGTCTGTATCCTCTGGTTTAAATTCTCCCTCAATTCTGGTCGGTTCTGACCCTTCTTTAAAAGGAAGATATAAGACTTTTTTAGATTTTGCTGACGCTATCTTGCCCGTATACCCATCTATTTTAACGATCTTAATTCCTTGAGGCTGACTAAAGTCTACTCTTGGATATTTTGAAACCGCATATTTCATATAAGGTACCCAAATAGGTATGGCAACCTCTGCACCAGTTCTACCCTCACCTAAAGATTTTGATTGGTCATCATAGCCGACCCAAACACCCGTAACCATACTTGGTGTATATCCAACAAACCAAGCATCAGTATAGTCACTGGATGTGCCGGTTTTTCCAGCCAACGGAACGTTAACAGCCGCTCCTGCAGCAGCACCAGTACCTCTTGTTGCAGCATCTTTTAAAAGCATATTCATTATATACGCTGTTTTTGGAGAGATTACATAACCATCAGGGACTATATCTTCCACAAATTTTTTGCCTTCTATACCTTGTTTAATAATTTCTTCGTCTTCTTCTGCTTGCGGTTCACCTGCTTTTTCTTTATTAATATCTTTGTTTGCTTCTTCCTTATTTGCCTCTGCTCTTTTTTCTTCTAGTAATTTTTGTTGTTCTTCTAAAAGTTTAGCATCTTCCTCTGTTATTTTTTTATCCGTCAACAGATCATAAGGTTTTGTTGGATCGTATTGTTCTACTATATTTCCATCCCTATCCTCTACTTTATAAATAAAGAAAGGAGTTACTTTTTTCCCACCTGCCGCAAATATTCCAAAAACCTTTGTCATCTCCCATAAAGAGACTGCCGTCGATCCAAGACCAAGAGAAAGATCTTTAGGCATATCAGATGTGATCCCTAATTTTTTTGCGTAATCTATAACATAAGAGACCTTTATATCCTGAAGTATCTTTGTTGTTGGAATGTTTCTCGACAACATTAATGCATCTCTAAAAGTTGTGTCTCCATAGAACTCTTTAGAATAGTTGTTTGGTTTCCACGTAGTACCTTTTTGCTCATCCTCGTTAGGAAAAACAATCGGAGCATCTACTATAATAGTTGCTGGAGTAAAACCATTATCCAAAGCCGCAGAATAGACTACAGGTTTAAAAGTTGAACCAGCTTGTCTTTTTGCTTGATAAGATCTGTTATACTCGCTGCATTCTTGTTTGCCTTCTCCATTTAACCCTGCCATAGCACAACTTTTATAACTATAACCTCCTATCATCGAGTTGATGGACCCATCAGCAACATTAAATGATAAAAGTGAGGCCTGAACTAGTGGTTCTTGTTCCAGAGAGAAAACACCAGGTCTAACAATAGCAACGTAAACTTCATCACCTTTTCTTAGAAAACCCTGATCAAGCTTGCCCTGATGTGCCCAAGAATACCCATCTTTTTTTATAACACCATCAACATTGCCAACTTTTATTTTTATTTCTTGTGCCTTATCGTTTATTCCAAGCACAATCGCCTTATAATTTTTCCCTTTATCTATAGGAGTCGGTGAAGTTGCCATGCTATACTGGTTCTTTTTAGCGTCTTTGTCCTCTATTACAAACATCTTATTCCTAAACTTAAATTCCTGCCAAAGTTCTGGAAAATAAATGTACTCCCTTACAGAGTTTACAGATTCAATATGTATCTTTTCCAGCTCTGCATTTATAGCATTGTCCGAAGAAAGTCTTTTTATTGGTCCTCTAAAACCTTGTCTTTTGTCTAATTTTTTAATTTCATCCTTTACAGCTTGATCTGCCACCTTTTGCATTCCGGCATCAAGTGTTGAATATATTTTCCATCCTTCGTCTAACACTTTGTCTGCACCATATTTTGAAACCAAATATCGTCGTACAAATTCTACAAAATGTGGAGCACAGTCAAGATTATAGTCGACACTTTTATAAAGTTTAAGCCTTTCGTTGGCTGCATTAAGGGCGTCTTCTTTGCTTATATAGCCACCTGCAACCATCCTGTTTAAAACATATATCTGTCTTTCTTTTGCTTTGTCTGGATTCAAATAAGGAGACCACTTAGACGGAGCCTGAGGAAGCCCTGCAAGCAAAGATGCTTCTGCAAGATTAAGATCTTTTACATCCTTATTGAAATACTGATTAGCCGCTGCCTGAATACCATAGGCGTTGTGGCCTAAAAATATCTGGTTAAGGTATAAAAATAATATTTCGTGTTTTGTAAGGTGGTTTTCTATTCTTCCAGCAAGAATTGCTTCTTTAACTTTTCTAGATATTTTCTTTTCATTGCTGAGAAGCAAACTTCTTGCTACCTGCTGAGTAATAGTACTTCCACCCTGACTAAAATGGCCACTTTTAAAATTAACGACCATAGCTCTAAAGATTCCAGCAAAATCCAGCCCCTTATGTTCAAAAAACTTTCCGTCCTCCGATGCAACAAAAGCATTTATAACTACCTTTGGTATAGCATCGTAGGGAACTATTTCTCTTTTCTCTCTATAGAACTCACCTATCTTTACTTTATTTTTATCGTAGACAACACTAACGACCCTGGGTTTATAGTCTTCAACTGTAATTATTTTAGGAAGATTTTTTGAGTAATGAAGATACAACCCCATGCCAAGCAAAACAGAAAATACCACTACTAGCACAAAAGAGAGAACTGCAAGCTTAAACAGCAATAATATAACTTTTCTTTTTTTGTTCTTCAAAGTACTCAGCTCCTATTTTTTAGATATAAAATCTTTTATTTCATCGTGTAGGTTCTTAAGCTTACTGTAGTCTGCACTACCACCTTGAGCATGCTCAGCGTTACCGCCACCTTTGCCACCAGCAACAGAAGTGACAAGCTTAATTATCTCAAAAGCAGATATTTTTTTAGAAATATCTTTTGTGGTACTTACAACAATAGATGTCTTACCCTCAGTTTCCGAAAACAACACACAAGCACCTATCCCGTTAGACCTAACATATTCAGAATGGTCTCTTAGGTCTTTTGCAGAAGCCCCTTTAATATCTGCAAACATAAATTTAACTCCATTAATGTTTTCAGCACCATTAATAGCATCGTCTAAAATAGCTCTAGCAGAGTTTGACTTTAAATCGTCGTTTTCTTTTCTTATTTGTTTGTGTTCTAACAATATTTGTTTGGCCTTATCAACAACTTCGTGTTCTGCACATTTTAATTCAACGGATAATTCTTTTACTGATTTAACACTTATAGAAAGCTCCTCATAGGCGTTAAAAGAAGTTGTTGCCCTAATTCTTCTAACTCCAGCACCAGTGCTTTCTTCTCCAAGAATTTTAAATATGCCTATTTCTGAAGTATTTCTAACATGAGTTCCACCACAAAGTTCTACGCTATCGCTACCTACGCTTACAACCCTTACTTTATCTCCATATTTTTCATTAAACAAAGCCATGGCACCTGTTTTAACAGCAGCATCGTAGTTCATGTATTCAAAAGCAACGTCTTCACCCTTTAATATCCAGAAATTTACATCTCTTTCTACTTCATTTAAAACTTCGTCAGATACTTTTTCATAGTGGCTAAAGTCAAAAGTAAAGAATTTTGGATTAACTAAAGATCCAGCCTGTTTTACGTGCGCACCAAGTTTTTTTCTCAATATATTATGAAGCATATGGGTCGCTGTATGATTTCTTTCTGTAAGCTTCCTTAAATCGTCAGAAACTTCTAGTGTGTACTCTGCATTTTTTTCTATTTTGTCTTCCGTCTTATCAACCAAATGGAGATGAATACCTCCAACAGGTTTTTGAACTGAAACTATTTCTGCAATTTTTTTGTCTTTATTTTTTATCAAACCTACATCGGCAGTTTGCCCTCCAGACTCAGCATAAAAAGGAGTTTTATCAAACAAAAGTATCCCTGCCTCGCCCTTGTTAAGGACATCCACAAAAGCACCTTGTTTTATAATGGCTATACATTTAGCTTTTGAGCAAGAAGCTTCATAACCTATAAATTCCGACTTAATAGAAGAAAAATGTTTTTTTAAAAGATCCATGTCTGCTTCACTAATGTCTGATTTACCCATCGTGTTTTTAGACCGTGCGTCACGAGCCATTTGACGTTGTTTTTGCATTTCGTCGTTAAAGGCTTTTTCATCAACGTCAATGCCTCTTTCCCTACAGATCATCTGGGTAAGGTCCAAAGGAAAACCATAAGTATCGTAAAGTTTGAATGCCGTCTGACCATTAAGATGGCCGTCTTTTTTAATCGCACTTAATTCTTTTTCTAAAAGACTAAGCCCCTTATCAAGAGTCTCGTAAAATTTCTCTTCTTCTGTTTGTAATATTTTTTCAATTTCGCTTTTATGTTTTTTAAGCTCAGGATAAGCATCACTCATAAGTTCACAAACAACGTCTATCTTTTTATAAAGAAAAGGTGCATCAAAACCTATAACTTTGCCGTGCCTTATTGCTCGTCTTATTATTCTTCTTAGAACATACCCGGCACCTTCGTTAGAAGGAAAGCAACCATCTGTTATTAAAAACGCAATACTTCTTAAATGGTCTGCAATCGCATTGTATGAAGCGGTATAATGTTTGTCTTTAGGCGCTATTAGTGCAGATTTTTGAATTTCTTGTTTTATGCTTTTAAAAACATCTATCTCATAATTGCTTGCTACACCCTGCATAACTGCAGTTAATCTTTCTAGTCCTGCGCCAGTATCTATGCTCGGCTTAGGCAAGGCAGTCATCTTACCTTTTTCATCCCTGTTAAACTGCATAAAAACAAGATTCCATATCTCCACAAAGCGATCACAATCACAACCAACTTTGCAGTCAGCTTTTCCACAGCCGTGATCTATTCCGTGATCATAATATATTTCTGAACAAGGGCCACAAGGTCCAGTGTCTCCCATCGACCAAAAATTATCTTTTTCTCCCATTCTAAAGATTTTATCTTTTGGGATGCCTATTGTTTTGTTCCATATTTCGTACGCTTCGTCGTCTTCTTTATAGACAGTAATATAAAGTTTTTCTGCTGGAATTTTATAAATCTTTGTCAATAATTCCCAAGCATACTCTACAGCTTCTTTTTTAAAATAATCTCCAAAAGAAAAATTACCAAGCATCTCAAAAAACGTATGATGCCTGTAAGTAAATCCAACGTTTTCTAAGTCGTTGTGTTTGCCCCCAGCCCTAACACACTTTTGACAAGATGTAGCTTTTTTGTAGTTTCTTACATCCATACCCAAAAAAACATCTTTAAATTGATTCATACCTGCATTAGCAAAAAGCAGAGTTGGATCCTTTTTAGGAAGGAGATTAGAACTTGGAACTATTGTGTGTCCCTTGCTATTAAAATAATCAAGAAACGCTTTGCGAACTTCACCAATTTTCAACTTTGAGTACCTCCCGAATACGATCCCAGCTAAATCCTTTCCTGGATAAAAAGTCAAAAGCCCTCTTAACATCTTTTACGTCTTGGAGGTTAAACTTTTTCTTTTCCAAATGATATCTTATATTCGCTATCTCTTCATTTTCAAGAAAAAAAGTATTAAGTAAACTTTCTGCTTCAGCCTTGGGAAAGCCTTTGTCAAAAAGCCGTCTTAAAATTTCGTTCCTACCAAACCTTTTTCTTTTAAGCTCTTCTATGTAAAAAAGAGCGTGGTCCCTATCATTTAAGTAACCACGCTCTTCAAAAAGACATATAAGTTCTTCTACTTCTTTTTCTTCATAGCCTCTTTTTATGAGCTTATTTTTAAGCTCTTTTTTAAAATGAGGCCTTATAGCCAAAAGGTCAGCCGCTTTTGTAGCGAGACTTCCCTCAGTTGGTTTTTGTTGCTTCGGCATGAGCCTTTTTATTAGCACCCTTACTGCTGCTTGTTGCTGGCTTTTCTTCTACAGTGGTTTTTAGTGTATTAGGAAGCTTTACGCCGTAATGTGTAAGGATTTTTCTTTCTATTTCTATTGCCATTTCTGGTCGATCCTTTAAATAAGTCTCTACGTTATCCTTACCCTGACCAATTCGTTCACCGTTATAAGCAAACCAAGATCCACTTTTATCTATAATATTTGCGTTAACTCCACAGTCCAAAATCTCACCAATCTTAGATATTCCCTTTCCATAAATTATATCGAATTCAACTTCTTTGAATGGTGGAGCTACCTTGTTTTTAACGACCTTGACCCTAGTTCTGCTTCCAATAGTATTTTCTCCATCTTTTATTGCGCCAATTCTTCTTATGTCTAATCTAATTGTTGCATAAAATTTAAGTGCATTACCGCCAGTTGTTGTTTCTGGGTTACCAAACATAACGCCTATTTTCATTCTTATCTGGTTTATAAAAATGACTATGCACTTTGATCTGCTTATGCTTCCTGCGAGTTTTCTTAGAGCCTGTGACATAAGTCTTGCTTGAAGCCCCATGTGAGAATCGCCCATCTCTCCTTCTATTTCTGCCTTAGGAACAAGAGCCGCAACAGAGTCAACAACGAGAATATCCACAGCCCCAGACCTTACAAGTGTATCTGTAATTTCTAATGCTTGTTCACCGCTGTCTGGCTGAGATATTAAAACGTTATCTGTATTAACGCCTAGTTTTCCAGCATAATTTACGTCTAAAGCATGTTCTGCATCAACAAAGGCCACTACTCCACCATTTCTTTGAGCTTCTGCTATCATATGAAGAGCAAGTGTTGTTTTTCCAGAAGATTCAGGTCCGTAAATTTCTACGATCCTTCCTCGTGGAATACCTCCAACGCCCAGCGCTATATCAAGCCCAAGTGAACCTGTTGGAATTACATCCACAGTCCTGTCCACTTTTTCTTCATCGCCAAGTCTCATAATAGAACCTTTGCCGAACTGTTTCTCTATAGAAGAAACAGCAAGTTCAAGGGCCTTTTTTTTGTCCTGAACGGTCATACTGTTTGTGTCTGCAATACCCATGATACCCTTCCTCCCTATTTTTATTTATTAAATCATCCTTACTATTAACAGAACCAAGGCTCCATAGACACCAGCCATTACATCATCCATAACAACACCTATTCCACCTGGTAGATCTTCAAATTTTCTAACAGGCCAAGGCTTGAGGATATCAAAAAGCCTGAAAAGGGCAAACCCTAAAAGACCTATAAATAGGCCCTTCCCGGCAAAAGACATAGTAACCAAATACCCACAAAGCTCATCTATAACTATCTTTTGAGAGTCTTTAACTTTATAAACGTTTTCAGCTAACTGGGCAATATAACAAGAAAAAACAATAATAACGATAAGAGCCCCTATATATAATGAAGGAGCAAGATCTTTATAAAAGAAGAACCACAGGATAAAAGCACCAAAAGTACCAAAAGTGCCAGGAGCCACCGGTATATAGCCAAGACCAAAAACAGATGAAAACGTTTTTACCAAAAAATTTTTCATGACAACCTCTATATTCAGTTTTTATTCCGACAGTAAATACTCGTGAATTAGATAAAAACCCTCTAAAAATCCTCGGCATTGCACGAAAAACTAAGACATGTGTCCCCAAGTTTAACTATATCGTTTTCTCTAACCGTTGCCATTTGTACTCTCTGATCATTAACGTATGTACCATTTTGGCTTCCAATATCTTTTATTTTAAAAACACCATTACCGGAAAGTTCAACGATGGCATGTTCTCTTGAAACACTTTTATCTTTAAGCCAAATATCTTTTGTCCTACCTATAGTTATACTTTTTTTATAAAAACTAAATGTATCACCCTCGTTATCACCATTTAAAATTTTAACACTAAAAGAATAGCCATTAATCACACCCTGAGTTGCCTGATCTTCCTCTCCGCTTTTTGGTGCTTTTTCCAAAAGTTCCACAAAAATGTCATAGCCCTTATCACCTACGCTGTAAGGAGGCTGTATTCTTAAGTCCGGGTCAAATATTATTTTATCGTCTAAAACTTTAGCTAATTTTTTAAAATCGTGAGTAGATTTTGAGTAACTAGATGGAGCAGCACCGACGAAGGTTCTTGAATCAGAAATATTTTCTTCAATAACAGAAGTAAAAAACAAAGTTGTACCTATCTTTAGTTTGTCGTTATTAGAGACCATTGCTTTTGTAGTTCGTTTACCGTTAAGATAAATTCCATTAGTACTTCCAAGATCCTGGGCAATTAACGCACCTGATACTACAGTAAGAGTTGCGTGAAGTTTTGAAACTTCAGGGTCTGTTAAAAATATTGCGCTCTTCCTATCTATATTATCAGGAATACCTGTAGGTGGAATTCTGCGAACTTCATAGCGTTTTCCGTCTTCAAGTTCAAAGACAGTATCTACGTTATTTCCCTCTATAATTTTTAGTATAATCTTTTTTGCCATTAGCGAGTTAATTTTAGGTCAGTAAAGCCATGTAGTCAAACGGTATTCTTGTATTAGGCCACCGCCTTAACATGCCTTTTTGAACCCTTAAAAAACTCTACAGATTCTATCCTTTTTGAAAGCAGTGCTACTTCTATTACGTCCTCAACTCTTTCTGCAAACATAAACTTAATTTTCTTTTTGTACTCTTGAGGAATATCTACAAGATCTTTTCTATTAGCTTCTGGTGCTATAACAGTTGTTATACCTGCTCTCATCGCCGCTAAAGATTTTTCTTTTAGTCCCCCTATTGGTAGGACTTTACCTGATAAACTAATTTCTCCCGTCATTGCTACGTCCTTAGAAACCGGTCTTCCTGTTATATGAGAGATAATTGCTGTCGCTATTGCAACTCCTGCAGAAGGTCCATCTTTAGGGACTGCGCCAGAAGGGAAATGTATGTGTATTTCATTGTTTTGAAAATAGTCCTCAGAAATTCCATATTGTTGAGCCATCGTCTTAACATAACCTAATGCAGTAGATGCGGACTCTTTCATTATCTCGCCCAAATTTCCTGTAAGCTTTAAGCCAGTACCTTTAGAAGATGCCACTTCTATCATTAATATTTCTCCGCCGTATTGTGTCCAAGCAAGTCCGGTAGAGATACCTATCTCGTCACTCTTGTTTTTTTCTTCTGAAAGATACATAGGACAGCCAAGAAACTTTTCTACAAGTTGAGTCGTTATTTTTTTAGGGATTTCTTTATCTGTAGCTATAAGCTTTGCAATTTTTCTACATATTTTGCCTATAAGCCTTTCGAGTGTTCTTACTCCAGCTTCTTTGGAGTATTCAGTTATAACTTTAAGAATAATTTTATCCTTAAGCTTGATGTTTCTGTCTTCCATCCCGTTCTCTTTTAATTGCTTAGGAATAAGATGTTGTTGTGCAATTTTTATTTTGTCCTCTGATGTATAACCAGAAAGATGAATAATTTCCATTCTGTCCTTAAGAGCTGGAGGAATAGTGTCGACCATATTGGCTGTAGCTATAAACATTACATTAGATAAATCAAACGGAAGATTAACATAATGATCCCTGAACGAAAAATTCTGTTCAGGATCTAGAACTTCAAGAAGTGCAGAACTTGGATCACCCTTAAAATCTGCACCAAGCTTATCTATTTCATCCAATACAAAAACAGGGTTATTTGTACCACCCTGTTTAAGACTTTGAACTATTTTTCCAGGCATAGCTCCAACATAAGTTCTTCTGTGTCCTCTTATTTCTGCTTCGTCTTTAACGCCACCCAAAGATATTCTAACAAATTTTCTGCCTAAAGATCTGGCTATAGATTTACCAAGTGATGTTTTCCCAACTCCTGGTGCTCCAACAAAGCAAAGTATAGGACCCTTTATTTTTTTATTAAGTTTACCAACTGCAAGATGTTCCACTATTCTTTCTTTTACTTCTTCAAGATCGTAGTGATCTTCATCCAATATTTTCTTTGCATGATCAAGGTCCATATTATCGTCTGTTTTTGCAGACCATGGTATCTCTACTATCCATTCAAGATACGTTCTTAATACAGACGATTCACTTGCGTCAGGATGCATTCTTTCAAGTCTATCAAGTTGCTTAAAAACCTCCTGTTTAACTTCATCAGGTAATTTAATTTCATTCAGTCTTGCTCTTAGATCGCTAATATCGTCACTTTTAACGTCGCCATCTCCCAATTCTGATTTTATTGCTTTCATTTGTTCTTTAAGAAAATACTCTTTTTGAGCTCTAACCATTTCATCTTTTGCTATATTGTTTATCTTGTTTTGAATGCTTATTATCTCAACTTCTTTTATAAGGTGCTCATTAACCTTATAAAGTTTTTTAAGAGGGTCTGTTATTTCTAATATTTCCTGTCCATCAACGACGTCAAGACCTATATTTGCTGAAATGATGTCTGATATCTTATTTAGATCTTTTATTTCGTCCAATACTATAAGAATATCCGGGGACAAGAGTTTGCCCATCGCTACTATTTTCTCCAAATGTTCTCTGACGTTTCTTAAAAGAGCAGAGACTTCTGGACTGCTTACTTCAACCTCTGGTTCCTCTAAATGTTCTACCATAACTTTAAAAAATGGAGTTGTTTGCTCAAAAGATTTTATTTTCCCTTTGCTCATTCCTTGGATTAAAACTTTTGCTCTTCCATCTGGAAGTTTTTTCATTCTAACGATCATTGCTATGGTACCAACAGAATATATTTGCTCTGGCCCAGGAGCTTCCTCAAGCACATCTTTTTGAGCAGATAAAAAAACAATCCTGTTGCCAGCCAATGCTTCTTCAACTGCTTTTATGGAATTATCTCTTCCAACAAAAAGAGGAAGTATCATATAAGGGAAAACCACGATGTCTCTAACTGGTAGAAGTGGCATTAAGGTAGCGTTCATAGGGGTACCTCCAAAAAGCATATCGTTATCTACAATAGCTTTTCGGAACAAAATCATAAAACTTTAGGGTTATTTACAATGATACTGTTATCTAGGCGGAGCACGGAGTTCGGACGGTAGCCGTTTTAACAACTATAGACAAAAAACAAGAAACAAAAAATTTAAGCCAATCTTTTTTGTTCTAATTCTATATCCTGCATGCAATCAACACACAAAGAACAGAATGGCTGAATTTTTAATCTTTCGTAAGAAATTTCTTCTCCACAATTTTCACAAGAGCCATACTCTCCACCATGCATTCTGCTAAAAGCTTTTTCAATTTCCAAAAGACATTGTCTGTCCCTTGTTTGAATAGTGCAGGTAAGGTACTGACTAACTTCTTCCACAGCATAGTCGCCTTCGTCGGAAGGACGTTGATCATGTTCCATCATTTGTTTGAATGCGTTACGAGAGCTGTTAAGAAGTTCTTCTTTCTTCTTCGTCAGTGTGGACCGAATTAATTCTAACTGTTTATTAGTCATCCCAAGTTCCCCCCTCTTCGACTAATAACTAAAGGCTGGGATTATATTCACACAAAAAAAATTTTTTTCAAGTGGTATTCTATTTTTTAAGAATTATTTTTCCTTTCTCAACACCCAAAACAAAAAGTTCTTTCTGAACTTCTCCTCCATCATCAAAAGATATTTTACCGGTTGCACCAGTAAAAGAACCTATTGACGAAATCTCTTTTCTCAAATTTTCTCTATTTATATTATCTTTTTTAGACCCACCATCGGTAATACTTTCTATTGCTTTAGCGACTAACTTTCCTGCATCGTAACCTTGGGCTTCTAGTATGCCAGGAGAAGAATTAAACGCAGCCTTAAAATCTTGATAAAAGTTTTTTCCTTCTTCAAAAGAGGGGTTAGAATAAAACCCATCGATAAAAACAGAACCTTCTACGCTTTCTCCTCCCCTTGAGATGAGACTACGGCTGTTCCATGTGTTAGTACCTAAAAGAATAACTCCTTTTGCATCATAGTACGGAAGATAATTTGCTATCTGGGCGGCAGCTCTTGCATCGTCAGGAATAAACAATCCTTCAAAACTCATTATAGGAGGAAGCTGAATTTCTTCTTTTTTGATTTTCTTTTTGCTTCCGCTTTCATCTTCACTTAGTTCCTTCTCTTTATCTTTTTGAGCCTGTAATTCTTCTAATTCTTTTAGCTCAGGTAACCTGGCTGTAACGTAATAAAGGCCAAGTAATTTTTTTACCTCATCCCTAAAATCGGGTTGACCTGGTTCATAATATTCAACAGCTGTAATATCACCGCCTTTTTTTAAGACTTCTTCCCAAAAATACTTTGAAAGTTCCTGTCCATAACTATCGTTTGGATAAAGTATACCGAAACGTTTTAACCCTAAATCATTCATAGAGTACTCAACCAATCTTTTTACCTGCCCCCTATTGGTCATGGAAAGTCTAAACACGTACTTACCAAGACCCTCTATAGTTTCTTTTTGGGATAATGTTATATTTGGAACCCCAGCAAGAGAGCATTGTTTTGCTACAGACTCGGACTCGTCACCACTAAGAGGTCCAATTATCGCTGATACTTTGTCTTCTGATAAAAGTTTTTCAACAGCCATCCTGGCCACTTCAGGATCCGACTGTGAATCCATAACCGACAGCTTTATTATAGATTTTGTTTTTCGAGGCCCAAAAACACCAACCGCAAGTTGAATTCCAGAAAGCGTTTTCAATCCAAATGATGCGTTCCTTCCAGAAAGAGGAAGTATTACGCCTATTGTAAACGGGTCAGCCTTATCTGATCCCTCCAGCCTTGCAAGGTACCCATCTGCCTGAATTCTGTATTCGCTTGTCGGATAAGACGATATTAAGTTATTAAATTTGTCTCTTGCCGCACCCTTGCTATCATCCTCAAAATATTTTTCTCCCAATTTAAACATTATACAATCAGCCCAGTCTGTATTCTCATATTTGCTTTCTACACTTTTTAGCTCAGAGGTATTCATTTTATCTATGATGGAGATTGCATAAACTTTTATCTTGGACTTTGAATCTAAATCACCAGCGTCTTTGTAAACTGTTTCAAGGTCATCTAGTGCTTTTTTTCTTTCTCCTTTTTCTGAATATATATTGGCCTTAAGCATCCTTGACTTAAGATACAGATCCTTGTCATTTAATGAGTAGTTATTAAAGTTATCCAGCGCTTTTAAAGCACTGTCTGGGTTGTTAAGTTTATATTCACAAAGTGCATAGTGATATAGCGCCGGATAGTAATACTCAGATGATGAGTACGAATCAATAACTTTTGAAAATTCTTTTGGTGCTTCTTCAAACTTTTTTGAGGCAAGCAGAAAGGTCCCTCTTTTGTAACAAATTTCTGCATTATAAGTAGACTGGGGGTATTTAACCAAAAAACTTGAGCTGTCAGCAATATACTTATCGTATTCTTTTTCTTCATAAAGAGACTGTAAATTATTGTATTCAGATCTACCTTCAGAAGATTGCACAGTTTTAGTTTTCTTTGCCTTTGACGAAACCATCGGATTTTGATGGGCACATCCCGCT
>Ga0114951_10003657_pt1 | contig 15728 bp, 10 predicted proteins | sample AM7aDNAmetaG_FD_88677 | JGI IMG/M metagenome (GOLD analysis project Ga0114951, IMG submission 88677) | Freshwater microbial communities from Finland to study Microbial Dark Matter (Phase II) - AM7a DNA metaG | ecosystem: Environmental > Aquatic > Freshwater > Lake | place: Finland: Lake Alinen...
ATGAGGGTTTTTCCGCCAAGTGTGAAGCCCGCGCTCCTGCAGTTGGTGTTTTGGAGAGGGTGAAACCCCTGCTGCCCTCCGAATTGAGTCTTCCTGCAATCAGTATCGACTGCTCGCGGGTTTGGTGTCGGAGGCAGAAGGGCCCTTCACGAGGGAAGGGCCCTTCTGCTGTGGTGGCGTGTCTGCCGCCGCTGTTTCGGCTGCTGGCGCTATTGCACGGTGACGGTGACGGCAGTGGTCTTGGTGATGGTTCCCGCAGTGCCGGTGACGGTGACGGTGTAGGTTCCGGCGGTGGTGCCGGGGTTGGAGGAAGTGCCGCCGCCGCCGCCGCTGCTGCCTCCTCCACCGCATCCGATGGCGGAAACGGAAACGAAGAGCACCAGCAGGCCGAACATGGCGAGCCAGTTACGCCGCCGCCGGGGGATGCCGAAGAAGAAGGCCAGGGCCAGGACCGCTCCGCCGGTGGATGGCCAGAAGAGCTGCGTCGGATGGTTGAGGGCGGTGGCTGCGGTGGTGCTGATGGTGAGCGTGGCGGTTTGCGCCGCCGTGCCGTTGATGGTGGCGGAGGTCGGAATGCTGCAGGTGGCGGGGTCGTTGGCTCCGGTGGGGCTGGCGACAACGCAGCTAAGAGCGACGGGTCCAGTAAACCCGTTGGACGGCGTCAAGGTGATGGTCGCGGTGCCGGTGGTGCTGGTGACGCGGGTGATGGAGATGGGGCCGTTGTTGGTCATGGCGAAGGTAGGCGTGCCTATATTCACCGTGACCGTTGTGGTTTGCGTGATGGCTCCGGAGATGCCGGTTACCGTGATCGAGTAGACGCCGGCGGTGGTGGTGGCTGTGGTGGTGACGGTCAGCACGTCAGTACCAGAGGCAGACGCGACCGTGGGGGAAGCCATGCCACAGGTGGCTGGGCTGGTGGCTCCGGTTGGGGGTGTGACCGCGCAACTGAGAGCGACTGTTCCGGTAAATCCGCCGAGCGAGGTTACGGTGATGGTGGAAGTGTTACCGGTGTTGATGCCGGCGTCCATATTGATATTGCCGCTGTTGGAGAGGGCGAAGCTCTGGGAACCAGCGGGCGAACCCGTGACGAGGGCCTGGATGCCCAGGGTATGGACGTAGAGGCCGGTTGAGTCCTTGCCGTTGACGAGCACTTTATAGGTCTGATTGGCGGTGCCTGCAGGGGCGCTGACGTTGAGCGTGGCGGCGGCTGTGCCTCCGCTGCTGAGGCCCGCATTCGCGATGGAGCAGGTGACGCCGGGATCCGCCTGGCAGGTGAGGGTTACCGTACCGCTGAAGCCGTTCATTGAGGCCAGGTTGATGGTATCCGTTCCGCTGTTGGCTCCGCCGCTGATGCTGATGGGAACAATTGTGGTTTGCGGCACCAGCGAAAAGTCGCTGAGCGGGTTGGGGATGGAGTTGCCGCTGTTGAGCGTGAAAGCGGAGATAGCGTAAGTGCTGTCGCCTGTGTACTGGAGGGTGACGAAGTTCGCGCCCTGGAACAGAGTCTGGCTGTTGAGTGTGATGGAGAAGCTCGAAACGGCGCCGGAGGCCGGTGACGACAAGCTTGCCTGGTTGATGTAGTTTCCGCTGGAGAAGATGAGGATGCTGCCGGTGGGCGCCTGGGTTCCGGTCCCGGTAACCGTGCCGGTGATGGTGATTGCGGAGTTAGGCGCGATGGTGCCCGACATGGTGGCTGTGGTCGTGGATGGGGTGCCGCCGCCTGCCACCACTGCAATCTGGCCGGTCACCGTTTCGCTGTTGTAGTTTGCATCGCCAGCGTAATTGAAGGTCACGTTATAGGTGTTGGCAGCCAGGGTGGCGGGAATTGTGAAGGTGCCAACGCCGGCCTTGGCCTGGGAGTAGGGGTCGACGCCGGCGCTGAGGGTCACGGTGCCAGAGATACCCGCCGGGGAACTGCTGATGGTGGCCGTGCCGGTGGGCGGCAATACCGGGACCGGAGAGACTGCGCCCGAAGAGGACACGGAGTTGGCGTAGTACTGCGGGTAGTTCTCAACAACGACGTTGAAGGCTGTCGGTTGCCCGCTGACGATCTCATTATTGGATGTGGTATTCGATGCGCCCCAGAAGAACTCCGGCGTGTCTTTGACCACGGTAAAGGCGATGGGAGAGGCCGTGGAGGTGTTGTAACTGGCATCTCCGCTATAGGCGGCGGTTACGGAGTGCGCCCCGACGGCGAAGGGCGCGTTGAATTCTGCATCGCCCTCAGCATTGATGGCCGCCGTGTTGAGGACAGTAGCACCATCCTTGAAGGCCACGGTTCCGGTGGGAGTGGTGAAGACCGGGAACGAACTGCAGCCGTTAATTACACAGGTCTGAAGCGCTGCAACCTGCGCGGTTGGCGCGACCAGGGCGCTGAGCATCAACTGGGTACCGTAATCGACCTGGGAGCCGGGGCTGCTGCTGGCGGTGTAGTATGTGCCACCTGATGAAAATATGTTGAAGTCGATGCCGCTGGTCTCCGGGGCGACGGTGATGGATGTCTTAGCGGAGGTGCTGAGGCCGTTTTTGGAGTCGCCGCTGTACTGTCCCCAGATGTTATAGGTGCCGCCGGGGAGTGTTTTGACGCTGCCGGAATAGGCTGCGCCGGAGAGCGGGAACTGCGTGAGCCCCTGCTGGCCTACTTCGGAACTGTCGGTCAAGAGGGCAACAGAGCCGGTGGGCGTGCTGCCGGTGACTGCGCCGCTGATGGTAACGGCGGTTCCGTGGGCGAACGAGGTCGAGGACGGGCTGAAGGTAGTGGTGGAAGTGGCGAGATGGACGCTGCCCCAGTTGTTGACCAGGTTGGCGGCGTCGATGGTGCCCAGGCCAGTGGCCAGATCGTAACCGGTTTTGGCGTCATATTCGGCCGTCGTGCCGGAGCCGATTTTGCCCTCGGTAATGCCGTTGAGAACGATGGGGCTTGTGGCGGCGATGCAGTTGGGCGAGAGGGTGGGCGAAAGTTCGCAGGGTACGGAGATGGTGCCGACGGTTACATCGTGAAACGAGTTGGGGAACTGCGCGGCCATCGGGTAAAGCACAGTGTTGGCCTGTCCCTGGCGCTGGCCGGTCTTCTGATTCACGAGGGCCATGATGCCGGCGAACGCGGGCGCGGAAGCTGACGTGCCGCCGACGCCGTAGATTTGCACGGTTCCTCCACTGGACACCGGCTGGCAATCGCCGTCGGTGGCGCAGATGGGATAGAAGCTGTCGTTATAGCCATTGGAGGCGAAGAGCGAGACGTCGGGCAGATCGCGAACACCATCGCTGGGCGTAAGGGCGGTTTGCCAGGCGGGCTTGGGATAGCCGGCGGTGCAGCTAGTCGTGTTGCCGTTGGCGTCATAGACGCCGGTGGCGCAGTTGCTGGCTCCTCCGCCGCCGGCCGCGATGCTGGTGGCCGCGCTGTTATTGCTGAGGTAGTAGTCGTAGATATTGAACCCGTACTGGCTGATGTTCCAGGGCTGCTCGGGAATGGGCTGGAGCAGGGAAACGACCGGCGCGGTGTTGCTCGGGTTCAGATTCCAGTAGGTGGCGAGCTGGGCGTCAAGGGCCGCGTTGGTGCCGTTGTACTGGCTGTAATAGAAGTCCGTTCCACCTACCGCGATGTTGTAAGGCGTTGATGCAAAGCCGTTGACGGCCTGGCCGGAGGTCGCATAGTACGCCGTGTTGTCGTTGTCGCAGCCGGCTGATCCGGCGTCGCCGGCGGAGACCACGACCGTGATGCCCTGGGCGGCGGCCTGCTGCCATAGATTGCTGAGGAACTGATTTTCAGTGCCAAGCGCAGACTCGCAGGAGCCAAAGCTGACGCTGATGACGGGGGCGATGTTGCTATAGACGGCTCGCTCGGCGGCGAGAGTCAGGCCGTTGGATAGAGCGGTGTCTGCCGCGATGACCAGGTCAATGGTGGCGTTGGGGGCTACTGCTCCGGCCCACTCGACGTCGAGATAGGCTTCAACGGAGGCGTAGTTGGGGCCGTCGTAATTGTTGATGCCGTCCACGCCGGGATCGTCGCCGTCGATGATGACCTGGGGCGGGTTAACGGGAAGATTGAAGAGCGAGCGGAACTGATTGACGAGGCCGACGTTGATGTTGGCCTCGTTGATGATGGCAATGGTCTGGCCGGTTCCTTTGAAGCCTGCGGAGTAAAGTGGCGTGAGATCGTACTGGACCGCGTAGTCGGCGGGCGAAAGAACGAAGTTGTCCTGGTAGGCGAGGTTGCCGGAGTTGCCGATGGTCCACTCGGGAGCGGCCTTGCCGGTTTTTGGATCGTAGTTGGCCTTGCCGAGAGCGTGGGCATAGCTGCGGGGACGGAAGTTGTTGAGGGAGACGAACCCGGCGACAACCGGCGCAAGAGCCGAGGGAACCTTTGGATCTGAGGCGTTTGCGTAGTGGGTTTCGCCGTTGACCTCATACTTGTGAATCTGGGTGTGGAAGGCGGTGCGCATCTGCGCTACGTTGCCTGAAATCTCCATGGTCAGCTTGCCGGGATTGACCTTGCCGACGTTGAATCCGTGCCCGGTAAGCCAGGTCTGAACGGTGGCAATGTCCTGGTCGGAGGGGCCAAACTGCTTGCCGAACTGCTCCGGGGTGAGCCACTTGTGATAGTTGGCAGACCCAGGGGTGTGCATCTCGCCGATGAGTTGCTTGAGGTCGGCTTCCTGGCTGGCGCTGCGGCTGAGGACCAGGTGCATGCGCTCAAGCTGCAGGCTGTCCGGCGCGGCTCCGCGATCGTTGCGGGCATTGGCCAGGGGATGCGTTGCCCCTTTGACGGTGACCAGTTGGGACTCGTTGACCGGATTGACGACACGTACAGACGGTACGGCTTCCTGGGCCATCGACGCGGTGGCGAAGAGCAGTGCACTGGCCAGAACAAACAGTGGGAGCGAGCGCAAATTTGGCATGGTGTTTCTGAACCCTTTCTTCGGAGAGAGCCCCCGAAAAACAGAAAAGTTACCGTTGCAATCGGAATTTGCCGGAGAGAAGATTGTCCGGCGGCAACGCATCGTGGAGTTGGTAGTCAAAACCATCCTATACCTATGGTTACGCATGGAATCAGAAGGGTTATGGTTCCTGCTCACAATGCATGCCGGGCGACCAATTAGGTTCCGGCCTCGCATGAGCGTTACCAGTTTGGAACACTGAAGCCGTTCGAGAAATCGGGGAATCGCGTCAAGCAAAAACGGCAGAGGCTGCTAACGTGCTTAGACGTTATCCGGCGAGGAAGGTTGACCGCCGGGAACAAAGAACGGGAAAGCGGGCGCATCTCATCTCGCCAACCGGGACCGGCACAGCTCACTGGGGAAGCGTGAACAGACCGCAGCCGGATAAAGCGGGAAACGCGCACTGACAGGATAACCCGAGAGCTGCGGGGAAGGCTTAAGGGTCGGTAAATATGGGCGGGGAATCAAGGGATTTCAGAAAACACAGATTGCAATAGACAATTCATTTCTTATCGTATATTATTCGGATTTTCTGGGTGAACTTCGGCTATTTGGTGTCAGCCATGCGCGCTTCGCTTTTTATCACCTGCTATAACGACACGCTCTTCCCGGAGACAGGCCGTGCGGTGGTCACGCTGCTTGAACGGTTGGGCGTTGAGCTTGATTTCCATCCCAAGCAGACATGTTGCGGCCAGATGCATGCCAACACCGGATTTCGCGGTGAGGCATTCTCTCAGGCCAAGCGGCTTGTCCGCCTTTACCAGGACACAGAGACCATCGTTGTTCCATCGTCGTCCTGCGTAGCCATGATTCGCGATCAATATCCCGGGCTGATTCAGGAACTGGGCAACGCGGAACTGCAACAACAGTTTAGAGCCTTGTTGCCTCGCATCTATGAGCTGAGCGAGTTTCTGATCGATCGGCTTGGGGTGGAGGATGTGGGCGCTTACTTCCCGCATCGCGTTGTGTACCACGCCAGTTGCCACGGGCTGCGCGGCATTCACCTGGGCGACCGGCCCTGGCGGCTGATGAACAAGGTGCGCGGCATGGAGCAGATTGCGCTGCCAAACCTCGATCGCTGCTGCGGTTTCGGCGGGACGTTCTCGGTAAAGAACGCCGAAGTTTCATCGGCGATGCTGGCCGTCAAGATGCAGGATGTGATGTCGACCGGGGCGGAGTTCTGCACGGCTCTTGACAACAGTTGCCTGATGCATCTGGGAGGCGCCATGCACCGGCAGTATGCGGGGATGAAGACGATCCATCTCGCAGAGATTCTGGCCAGCACGGAAGCTGCGCCAGCGGAGGCGCTCGCATGAGCCACACCGCAAATCACCCTGTGCTCGATCCAAGGTTCGCGCAGCCGTTTCCGAAGGCGGTTTTGCCGGTACTGCGCAATCCACAACTGCGCAAGAACGTGGCCCACGCCATCGATGTGATCCAGGCCAAGCGCGCGAAGCTGGTGGCGGAAAAGACCGACTGGCAGGAACTGCGCACCGCCGCATCGGCCATCCGCACGCACGCACTTGAGAATCTGGGCTTCTATCTCGAACAGTTTGAAGAGCGCTGCACCGCCGCTGGAGGCACGGTCCACTGGGCCGCCGACGCGGAGGAAGCGCGCAAGATCATCCTCGACATTCTGCATGCGGAGAATGCCTCGGAAGTCATCAAGATCAAGACCATGACCTCGGCGGAGATTCAGTTGAATCCCTTCCTTGAGGCTTCAGGCGTCAAGGCATACGAGACCGACCTGGCCGAGATCATTCTGCAGCTCGGTGAAGAAGAGCCCTCTCATATTGTTGTTCCAGCGCTGCACGTGAATCGCAGCCAGGTGAGGGAGATCTTCTCTCGCACCATGGGCCTGAAGGATCTCTCGGACGACCCCAAAGAACTGACGAACGCGGCCCGCAACTATCTCCGCCAAAAATTTCTCAAGATACCGACGGCGATCAGCGGGGCGAATTTTCTTGTGGCTGAAACCGGCACGGTGGTGGTGGTGGAGTCGGAGGGCAACGGCCGCATGTGCCTGACCCTGCCCAAGACGATGATTACGCTGGCCGGGATTGAAAAGGTGCTGCCGCGCTTTCAGGATCTCGAGGTCATGCTGCAGTTGCTGGCCCGCTCCGCGACCGGCGAGCGAATGAACCCCTACAACTCGCTGTGGACCGGCGTCACACCCGGCGATGGCCCGCAGCGTTTCCACGTGGTTCTGCTGGACAACGGACGCTCGTCGATCCTGGCCAAGAAGACCGAGCGGCAGACGCTGAAGTGCATTCGCTGCGCGGCCTGCATGAATACCTGTCCGGTGTACCGGCAAACCGGCGGCCATGCCTACGGCTCGGTTTATCCCGGCCCCATCGGCGCCATTCTCACACCTCAGCTAATGCAAATGCATTATGCGCAGTCCTTGCCCTACGCCTCTTCTCTGTGCGGCGCGTGTTACGAAGTCTGCCCGGTCAAGATCAACATTCCCGAAGTGCTGCTGGAATTGCGCTCGCAGGTTGTGAATCAGGAGCGGGGTAAATTCGTTCGGTTCTTTGACCCAATGTATTTGGGGTTGCGGGTTGCCAGTGTGCTCTTTTCCAGGGCCTGGCTCTTCCACACAGCGCAGTTCTTCGGTGGTATCGGGGCGCGCCTCATTACGCGCAAGGACGGATGGATCCACTCCATGCCCAGCGTGGGCGGCAAGTGGACGCAGACTCGCGACCTACGAGGATTTCCCAGCCAGACCTTCCACGGGTGGTGGGCGGCGCGCGGCCAGCAGCCGAGCAAGGAGGCAAAATGAGCGTATCCGTCTCATCCCGCCAGCAGATTCTTGACCGTGTTCGAGGCGGCACCAAATCCGTCTCCAAACCTAAGGAAGCACTGGCGGAAGCCTACGCCGCCTTGCCGCGCGACTATGTCCGCGCCGGCCGTCTCAGCAGGGAAGCGTGTCTCGAATTGATGATCGAGCGGCTTCGCGAATACGACGCCGAAGTGGTGGAGTGCACGCCGGGCGAGTTGCCGGCAGCCATCGCCTCTCAGCTTGCCTTGAGCGGCAAGCACGTGTTTGTTGCGCCGCCCGCGTTGCCCGCGGAGTGGCTGGCCGCCGGTTTTGACTGGAAGGTCGATCACGATCTGACCTCCGCCGAGATTGAAGTGGCCGAAGGCGTAGTGACCGCGGCCTTCTGCGGCGTGGCAGACTCGGGAACCATCGTGCTGCACCATTCCGATACGGAAGGCCGCCGGGTGCTGACTCTGTTGCCTGACTGGCACCTTTGCATTTTGCGCGCCAGCCAGGTAGTCGAGACGTTTCCTGAGTATCTGGGCCGCTGCCAGCAGGCCCCAACTTTGGTGACAACCATCTCAGGACCAAGCGCCACGGCAGACATTGAAATGACACGCATCAAGGGTGTCCACGGGCCACGCTTTCTCCATGTAATTCTGGTCAATGACCAAGGCGCATGAACAAATTTGAAATGAAACCGGGCAAACCGGCCCGTGAGAGGGAATCAAAAGATGGCAAATTCTGAAACGGCACAATTAGACCTGGCATTCAAGGCCTTGGACGCCTTCCACATCGAGATCCCTTCCTGGGGATTCGCCAACACCGGCACGCGCTTCGGCAAGTTTACGCAGGCAGCGGCCGCCACCAGCATCGAAGAAAAATTTGCCGACGCCGCCGAAGTGAACCGGCTTACCGGCGTGACTCCAACCATGGCGCTGCACGTACTCTGGGACCTTCCCAACGGGCTGAAGGATGTGCCAGTGGTGAAAGAACTGGAGCAGCGTTTTGGCATTCGCTCGGGGTCCATCAATCCCAATCTCTTCCAGGATCAGGAGTACAAGTACGGCTCGCTTTGCAATCCCTCGGCTGCAATCCGCGAGCATGCCCTGGGGCATATGCTGGACTCGATTGAGATTGGAAAGGCGCTCGGTTCGCGCGACATTTCGCTGTGGATGGCCGATGGCTCGAATTACCCCGGCACGCAGAGCATTCGCAAGCGCATTGGCTGGCTTGAAGAAGCGCTGCGCACGTCGCACGACCACCTGGCGCTCAACCAGCGCCTGCTGGTGGAATACAAGCCCTTCGAGCCCGCTTTCTACCACACCGATATCGCCGACTGGGGCATGTCTTCCCACTTTGCGCGCCATGCCGGACCGCAGGCTTGCGTGCTGGTGGATACCGGGCACCACTACACGTCGCAGAACATCGAGCAGATTGTGGCGTGGTTGCTGCATACCGGGATTCTGGGCGGCTTCCACTTCAACGATCGCCGCTATGCGGACGACGACCTGACGCTTGGCTCGATCGATCCCTACCAGATCTTCCGTATCTTCAGTGAGATTCACACTGCGGCTTCTGACGGGCTTGAACTCGACATCGCATACATGATCGACCAGAGCCACAATCTGAAGGGCAAGATGGAAGCCACGATTCAAACCGTGGTGACCGCGCAGGAGCTTTATCTGAAGGCCGCGCTGGTGGATCGCGAAAAGCTGGCGGTTCTGCAGGAGTCCTGCGACCTGGTGTCGGCCGAGGAACTCTACCGCGGCGCTTTCTGGACGGATGTTCGTCCGCTGGCCGCAGCATGGCGCACGGCGCGCGGCCTGGCCGCGGACCCGCTGGCTGCCCTGCGCGCGAGCGGCTACGTGGAGCGCACCGGGCAGGAGCGCGGAAGCCGCAACTCCGCCGTCAGCAGTTACGCCTGATAAGTGGTCTATGATAGGTCCTGATTTTTGTTGATGAATCCGCATACGGGAGATGGACGGTTGGCCAAAGCGAAGATCAAACGCCTGTACTTGATTCCGATTCTGTCCAAGGCGCTCGACGTGATCGAACTCTTTGAGCAGAGTCATGCTCCGGCTACTCTGGAGGATGTTTACCAGAAAACCCACATCTCCAAGACCAGTGTCTATCGCATTTTAAAGACGCTGGTTCACCGCGGCTATGTGGCGCAGGCGCAGAACGGCCAATACAGGCTGGTTTCGCGCCCGCGCCGCTTGCGTTTCGGGTTTGCGGTGCAGAGCGCCGAATTGCCCTTTTCAGTGGCTGTGGCCCAAAGCGTAACCGCGGCTGCCTCTGCATCCGGTGTGGAACTGATTGTTCTCGACAACCGCTTCGATCCCGATGTGGCGGTCCAGAACGCCGAGGAACTAGTTGCCAAGCGGGTTGACCTGGTGATCGAGTTCCAGGTGGAAGAAATAGTGGCGCCGCGCATCGCCCACATATTCAAGAGGGCGGACATTCCAATGATCGCCATCGATGTGCCGCACCCCAACGCCACATATTTTGGCGTGGACAACTTTGAAGCCGGCCACGAAGTGGGCTCGCTGCTGGCGCAGTACGCCCAGACCAAGTGGAAAGGGAGTGTTGACAGAGTTATCGGTGTGGGCTTCAGCGAAGCAGGCAGCTTTGTCCAGAGCCGCATCACGGGCGCGTTTGATGGAATTCGCGAGCGGCTGGGCGAGTTGACCCCCGAGCACTTTCTCCAGATCGAAGGCCGCGGCATGAGAGAACCAAGCCGCCGCGCCATGCTGGAAGCGGTTCGCGGCCACAAGGCGGGTGAACGCATTCTGGTGGCGGCCGCCACCGATTCCAGCGCCCTCGGCGTGTTGGATGCCGCGCGTGAACTAGGTTGCGAGCAGGATTTTGCCATCGCCGGACAGGACTGCATTCCCGAAGTACTGGAGGAGATGCGTACCGGCACCAGCGCCATGATCGGGTCCATCTCCCACGAAGTGGAGACTTATGGCCCGCGCTTGATTCAACTTGGAATTGCCCTTCTGCGCGGCAATATCGTTCCTCCCTATAACTATGTCCGTCACCGCGCGGTCACACCGGAAATCCTGGCTGCGGAAGGTGGAGTTGCGGGAGTCGCGAAGCAACCTCTTTCGCTGGTAGGCGCGGAGATGGAATCCGTTTGACGAAGACTTTCTCCATTGCTTTCTGGAATGTCATCGCGGGCCGGCTCGTCTAATTAGCCTTTGGACGGTGTGAATTTGGAACGGTGTCAATGAAGATGGCGGATCGTACTCGTCTTCGACTCCAATTAGCAGTTTTGCGATGAATCTGAATAGGACCAATTTGAACGGAGATTGAACCGCTGTGATGCAAGAACCTGCTCGTGTAGCCATTGATTTAGGCGCTGAAAGCTGCCGCGTATCCCTGCTTCGCTGGGTGGGTGATCAACCCAAGATCGAAGTCATCCATCGGATTCCGAATGGCCCGGTCCATCAGGGTAATTCGCTCCACTGGTCGCTCGGCAAAATCCTGCCAGGACTGGAAGAAGGGCTGCGCAAGGCGGCCGCCGCCGCTCCTGAAGGCATTGCCTCCATCGCCGTCGACAGTTGGGGCGTGGACTATGTGCGCCTGGCCGCTGACGGCGGTCCGTTGCGCGATCCATTCTGCTATCGCGATGAACGCACGGTAGCAACCAAAGAAGCGGCGGACCGGATCATCGAGCCCTTCGAACTGTACAAGATTACCGGCGCCATGCCGCTGCGCATCAACACGGCTTATCAGTTGCTTGCCGACCCGGCAGCGGGCATCGACCCGGCCGCGCCCTGGGTGATGATGCCCGAATATGTACTGTACTGGCTGGGCGCGCGGCGGGTTTCCGAGTTCACGCACGCCACCCATACGGGCCTCGTCGATCTGAAGACGGGCAACTGGTCCGCTGAAGTCTTCCAGCGGCTGGGCCTTTCCCTGGACGCTGCGCCGCCTATCGTCCGCGCAGGAACCATCGTGGGCCAGTTGAAGGGACCGCTGGCTCAGCTTGATGCCTTCCGCGAGACGAAGCTTATTGTTCCGGCTTGTCACGATACGGCTTCGGCCATCGCCGGAATTCCAACCGATCTGAGTACCACAGCCTACATCAGTTCCGGCACCTGGTCGCTGGTGGGTACGCGCACTTCAGTGCCGGTTACAACGCGCCAGGCCTTCGACTCCGGCTACACCAACCTGGGCGCCGCCACCGGCGATCTTCTGTTCCACTCGCTGATCAACAGCATGTGGGTGCTGAAGCAGTGCATGGACTCCTGGGCAGCGCAGGGCCGCCCCTGGAAGATTGAAGACATCGTTCAGCAGGCCGCCGAATGCAACACCTCCACCGGCTTGCTTGACATGGACGCAGAGACCCTGATGCTCGACACCGACATGCCTGAGCGCATCAACAAGGAACTGACGCGGCTTGGTTTCGATCCGATCCCCGATGTGGCTGGGAATGAGCCCGCATTTGCACGCGTGATCTTCGAGAGCCTGTCGATGCGCTACGCCGCCGCTCTCGGCAGTCTGGAAAAGATGCTGGGCCGCAGGCTGACGGCGATCCACATGCTGGGCGGTGCTAACAGGAACAAGCTGCTGGTGCGCCTGACGGAAGAGCGGACCGGACTGCCCGTCGAAATTGGCCAGACCGAAAGCACCACCATCGGCAACCTGGCGGTTCAACTGGCCGCAAGCGAAGCCAATGGCCAGCCCATCAGCCCGGAAGCGGTTCGTAAATGGGCCAAGCGACTCTGCCAAGGCTAGACGCGTATGGCGCGCCGCGGGCTGTTCTAGACCAGGAAGGTGAGGACCGCGGGGCTCCCGACGGGCGTGTAATGGCCAGTAAAGGTCAAGAGGCCGGTCTCGCGGTGAATCCTGAACAAGGTGATGCAGTCGCTCTTCTGCGCGCATACATACAGGTAGTTTCCACTCGGGTCGATCCGGCAATGGCGCGGGTAGTCGCCCATGGTGGATGTCTCGCCGAGCAGTTTCAGCTTTCCATCCGCACCGATGGCGAAGACGGAAATCGTGTCATGAAGCCGGTTGGCGCAATAGAGATACTTTCCGTTCGGCGCGACAATGATCTCTGAAGTGAAGTCGGTCCCGGCAAAGCCAGCCGGCAATGTAGAAATGGTCTGTTCCGGTTTCAGTGAGCCGTTCTCGCCATCGAAGTGGAAGAAGACGATCGTCGAAGCTTCCTCCTGAAGCGAGTAGAGCCAGTGGCCGTTGGGATGAAAGGCAAAGTGGCGGGGGCCGTCGCCGGAAGGCAGGGAAGTGAACGGCGTTTCGGCAGGCGTGAGCTTTCCCGCCGTGGCGTCGAACTTGTACCCGTAGATTCTGTCCTGCGCCAGATCGGTTGCCAATACAAATTGGTTTTGGAGATCGGGCTCAATCATATGCGCGTGCGGAGAGTCATGGCCGCTGATCGCGAAGCTGCCTAGCGGGGCATCTGTGGCGAGTTTTGATCCGAGCGCCGCGCTTTCGCGATGTACGTCCACTGCTGCGCCCAAGGAGCCTCCGGCCAGAATAGGAAGTACGGCAATTGTTCCGCCTGCGTAGTTAGCCACAAAGGCATATCTTCCCTGGGTGTCAAGACTCATGTGTGCCGGGCCCGCGCCTTCTGAACTCACCGTATTGATGAGCCCAAGTTCACCGGTTGTCGCATTAATGGCGAAGGCGCTTACCGAGCCGCTGCCGCCTTCGAAGTTGGTAACTTCGTTGATAGCGTACAAGTACTTCTTTGACGGATGAATCGTAATCCACGATGGATTTGGAGTCTTCGCAACTAACTTGCGATTCGATAACTCGCCGGTGTGCGCATCCACTTCGAACAGATAGATGCCTTCACCGTTGGCTCCGCCGTCTACGGCGCTCGTGTAGGTTCCGGCGTACGCGAGTAGCTTGCCGCTCTTCGAGGCACCGGCGTTTTTTTGTGCCGGTGTCAGCGCGGAGTGCGTCAATGCAACGGCTGCCGTGCTCATGAGAAAAGTTCGGCGGGACCAGGCCCGCGGCAAGTTTCTGTCTGTCATATTATCCATCCTTTGATGATTGCTTCTTCTGTCGATAATTCACATCGTCAGGCGAAATGCCAGGCAACGGCGGTGAGCCCAAGTCCAGATACCGAGATGATGGTCTCACACACCGACCACGTCTTCATCGTCTGCCCCACGCTCATGTTGAAGTACTCTTTGACCAGCCAGAATCCGCCGTCGTTTACATGCGAAAAGATGAGTGAACCGGCACCGGTGGCAATGGCCAGCAACTCGGGGTGAACGCCGGTGCTGTGCAGCGCGATGGGGGCCACGATGCCTGCCGCCGTGGTCATGGCAACCGTGGCCGAGCCAGTGGCCAGGCGCATAAGCGCGGCCAGCAGCCAGGCCAGCAGCAGCAGTGGGACATGGCTTTGCATGGCCACCACGATGATGGCGCCGGAGACGCCGCTGTCTTGCAGCACCCGGCCGAAGCCTCCGCCCGCACCCACCAGCAAGGTAATGGCCGCCGTAGGCGCCAGGCAATCATTGCTGAACCGCAGAATCGTCTCGCGCGAAAAGCCGCGCATGGTGCCGAGGGTGACAAAGCTGAACAGTGCGCCGACCAGCAACGCCATATCGTCGTTGCCCGCCAGGCGCAAGCCGTTGTTCAACGCGCTGCCAGGTGCTGAGAAAATATCGGCCCAACTGCCGATCAGCATCAGAGCCACCGGCAGCACGATGGTGAGCACACTGAGCCAGAAGCCGGGAAGGCGCCGCCGTTCATCGCGGGTGGAGAGTTGGTCGGCCATCGGATTATGTGCCGGGAGTTGAATGTAGGGCGCGATCAGCTTTGCGTAGATGGGCCCGGCGAAAATTGCGATGGGGATGCCGATCAGCAATGCGTAAAGGATCGTGCGGCCCACATCCGCGTGATAGATGGTTACAGCCAGCATGGCGGCAGGATGAGGCGGCACCAGTCCGTGTACTACGGAAAGCCCGGCTACCATGGGCAGGCCGACGAGGACCAGCGATGTATTGGTGCGGCGGGCAACGGTAAAGAGAATCGGAATGAGCAGCACGAAGCCTACTTCAAAGAATGCAGGCAGGCCGACCAGCAGGGCAATGGTCACCATCGCCCAGGAAATATTCTTCTCGCCGAAGGCGCGGATCAGCGTGTGAGCGATCTGGTCCGCAGCGCCGGACTCTGCCATCAACTTGCCCAGCATGGTTCCCAGCGCAACAATGATCGCGATATGTCCCAGCGTTCCGCCCACGCCCACTTCAAATGAATGAATGATGGTTGGCATCGGCATGCCGGCAACGACGGCAAGCGCCAGCGCCGTGAGAAAAAGCGTAATCACGGGGTTGAGCTTGACTACGGCGATGAGAAAGATGAGGCCAATCACCGAGACCAGTGCCGCCACCAGCAGGAACATACTGTGCGAATCGATCATGGGCATAAGTATCGCGCTGCTCCAGTTTCATGGATTGGATATGAAAATTGAAGATGTGTTGGAATCATCCTTGTGGACCTTTATAGGCCACGCAGTCGATTTCGATCCTGCAATCAACAACCATGCCCGAAACGACGCAGGAGCGTGCGGGAGGATGTTCGCCGAAGTACTCTTTGAAGACCGAATTGAAGGAGGAGAAGTCGCGCGGGTCGTCAAGCCATACGCCGCAACGCACCACATGCTCCGGCCCGTAACCAGCTTCATTGAGAATCGAAAGCAGATTGGCGATAGCCTGCCGCGACTGGGCAACGATGTTGCCGGCGACTAACTCACCATTGACCATTGGAGTCTGACCCGAGACATAGAGCCAGCCGTCGGCTTCCACGGCGCGCGCAAAAGGAAGGTGCTGGCCTCCCGTGCCTTTGCCGCCTTCCACCCCGTATCGCTTGATGCTCATTTGCCGCCCCTTTCAGTCCTTGTGTTGCCGAGTGATTTCTAAGAACTTGTTGAAAAACACTTAGAGGTCTCGGAATGTGGCAAATATCGGAATACCAAAACCCTCACTGAGGCATTACCGATCGCTCTGCGGGCTTTGTAGGGCGATTCAGTTTTTCAATCTGCG
>Ga0114951_10003658_pt1 | contig 15721 bp, 12 predicted proteins | sample AM7aDNAmetaG_FD_88677 | JGI IMG/M metagenome (GOLD analysis project Ga0114951, IMG submission 88677) | Freshwater microbial communities from Finland to study Microbial Dark Matter (Phase II) - AM7a DNA metaG | ecosystem: Environmental > Aquatic > Freshwater > Lake | place: Finland: Lake Alinen...
AGTCGTTGCAGTCCTTTATGTCCTTTAAGGAACCGCCGAATGGCCAACCGATTCCTCGAACGTCTCGCCTCGCCCGGGGCGGTGCTCTTTGACGGCGCGATGGGCACGCAGCTATCCGCCCGCGGCGCGCGCCCCGGCCCCGCCGCACTCCTGGAGGCACCGCAGACCGTCGCCGCCGTCCATGACGCCTATCGCCGCGCCGGCGCGGAGGTGCTCCTCACCAACACCCTCACGGCCAACCGGCTCGCCCTCTCTTACGAGAAGCTTCAGAGCCGGCAGCCGGAGATCGTTTCGACCGCCTGCCGCCTGGCGCGCGCGGCAGCGGGGGCGAAAGGGTTCGTCGCGGGCGACATCGGCCCCACGGGGGATTTCCTGCAGCCCGTCGGCGACCTGACCGAGGCGGAGGCCGGCGGGATTTTCGAGGAATTGGCGCGCGCGCTGGCGGAGGCCGGCGTGGACCTCTTCGTCATCGAGACCTTCACCGAAGCGCGCGAGACCGCCCTGGCGATCCGCGCATGCAAGCGCGTCGCCCCGTCGCTGCCGGTCGCGGCGACGATGTCCTTCGATCCGGCGCGGGACGGCTTCCGCACCAACGCGGGGGTCAGCGCCGGCGACGCCGCGCAGGCGATGGCCGAGGCGGGGGCGGACTTCGTGGGCGCCAATTGCGGCAGCGTCACCCCCGAGCAGATGCCCGGCCTGGTCGCGCGGTTCCGCGAACGCACCAACCTTCCGCTGCTGATTCAGGCCAACGCAGGCCTCCCCGAGCTGCACGGCGAGCAGGTGATCTTCCGGCTCGGCCCGCAGGAGTATGCGCAGGGGATGCTGCAAACCGTCCGCGCGGGCGCGCGGCTCATCGGCGGCTGCTGCGGGACCTCTCCCGCGCACATCCAGGCGCTGCGCCAGGCGCTGGATGCGGCGGGAATCTAGCCCTTCGCAAGGCGGAGCCTTGCGCCGGGAAGAGGGAATTTGACAGACGCCCTCCACCGTCGTAAGCTGAGGGCGGCCCGGGTCCGCGCGACCGGGCGCGGCGCGGTTCTTGACGCGACTGCGGGCGGTTTAGGAAACGGCGATATGAAACTTGTCGAAGCGGTCAACGACCTGATCACGCGGATCAATGACCTCCTGGAGGAAGAGGAATACAGCGACTTCCTTCTCGAGCGGCTCTTCCGCATCAAGTCCGAGATCGTCGACCCCGCCGTGACCACCCTTCGCGCCCATCCTCTTCATGCCGAGCGCGCCGACGCCATCCTGGCGCTCTACCAGGCCATCGAGCAGTACATCGTCCTCCTGCAGCAATCTCCCGAGCGCCGCGATGAGCGCCGCCAGAAGGTCGAGGGGGCGAAATCCCTCGTCCGGCGAGTCGTCCTCGGCCGCCAGGATCAGGAGGGAGAGGTGGAAGTCCTCCTGGACGAAATCCGCAAGTGGCAATGGAAGACCAGCCTGGACGCGAACGGGCGGCTGGTCTACTCCACCGCCTCGGGAACGGTGGTGCCGGCGCGCGGGGTGATCGCCGAGCAGGTCGGGCCGCAGGTCATCGAGCAAGCCGTCAAGGCGCAGCGCCCGTACTCGGACAAGATGCGCCCGCGCGACGTGCGCGGCGAGCCCGGCGGGCTGATCCTGCTCGAAGGAGAGCGCGCCATCTGCGTCGGCGACCTCCATGGCCGCTACGACAACCTCGAGCACATCCTCAAGGACAAGAACAACATTCGGGACGTCCTGGCCGGGCGGACCCACCTGATCTTTGTCGGCGACGCGGTCCACCCCAGCTCCAGCGCCATGAACAGCCCCGAGGCGTACGAGGACAGTTTCTGCGTGATGCTGCTGATCATGACGCTGAAAGCGGAGAACCCCTTCAACATCCACTACCTCATCGGCAACCACGACGCCGCGCACGTGGGGGGCGTGCCCGCCGGGCGCGGCCAGGTCCGGCAGGACAAGCTCTTCAAGAAATTCGTCGTCGCCAAGTTCGGGCACAGCGTGTTCGACCGCTACTGCGAATTCGTGCGCATGTCCCCCGTCGTGGCCAAACTCAAGACCGCCACCGGAAACATCCTGCTGCTGCACGCCAGCATCAGCCCGCGCGTCCTGAGCGAGCAGGGGCTCATCAACATCTTCATCAAGGGACGCCAGGGGAAGGCGCTGCAGGACCTGCTCTGGAGCCGCAACTACGGGCAGGAGCAGCTTGAAACGGCGCTGGAGCACGTGGGGGCGAAGTTTGTCATCAGCGGCCACACCGGCCCCACCCAGAGCCGCGCGGCGCGTTATGGATTCGAGGTGATCGCCGAAGGGGTGGCCGCGCACGTCCACGAGCGGCAACTGATCCTGAACGCGCAGGGGAACACCTTCGGCTATGCCGATATCGACATGACCAAGCCGCTCCCGGACAAGGTCAGCGACCTGCGCGCGCCGGACGGGAAGCCCGCGTTCCGCATCCTCCGCCCCAAGGGCGCGCCGGCGGAACCGGTCGCGGCGCCGGTCGACGGGTTCGACCCGGACGAGTCGCAGGCGGATATCCCGCCGGTGTCTTGACCTCCGCTCCCGCCGGGCCTATACTGTGCCCGTTTCGGTTTTCGCTTCTCTTCCAGCAACGGAATTGACCCATGGGAAAACAATTCGACGTCGTCGGCGTCGGCTGCGTGGCGGCGGACATGCTGACGATCTACGAGGGACAGATCGAGGAAGACCAGAAGATGCAGGTCCCCCAGATGACGCGTCAGGGGGGCGGGCTGGTCGCGACGGGGCTGGTGGCGGTCGCGCGGCTGGGCGGCAAAGCGCGCTACATCGGCAAGGTCGGCGACGACGACGCCGCGCAGTTCATCGTCCGCGAATTCAAGGCGGAAGGGGTGGACACCTCCTGCATCCGCATCAAGCCGGGCGCTTCCGCCATCCGCTCGATGTGCATCGTGAATCCCGCGAAAGGCATCCGCACCATCTTCTTCTGCCTGGATGACGCGCCGCTGGTGGACCCGAAGGAGATCCTCCGCGAGGAGGTGCTCGCCGGGACGGTGCTGTTCGTGGATGGGTTTCAGGTGATGGCGGCCATCCAGGCGGCGCGCTATGCGCGCGCGGCGGGGATGCCGATCCTGATGGACGCCGAGCTGACTCCCCCGGAGAACGACGAACTGGCCGCGCTTTCCACGCACGTGGTGGCCAGTCTGCGTTTCGCGCAGAGCCGCGTCGGGCCGTGCGAGTTCAAGGAAGCGGCGCACCGTTACTTCAAGAAACTCTCCGCCGCCGATCCGAAGAAAGTGGTGGGGGTCACCAGCGGCTCCCACGGCAGCTATTTCGTCTGGGCCGGAGGCGAGTTCCATCAGCCCGCGTTCAAGGTGCCGATTGTGGACACCACCGGCTGCGGGGATGTCTTCCACGGCGCATGCTGCTACGGGCTGTCGCAGGGGTGGGAATTGAAGCGCATGGCGGAGTTCGCCGCGGCGGTGGCGGCGCTGAAGTGCCGCAAGCTCGGGGGGCGGGCGGGCATCCCGAACCGCGCGGAGGCGGAGCAGCTCATCGCGAAGGCGGGGCGCTGAAGAACCGCTCGACCTCTTGTGAACCGCGGCGGAAAAGTGGCGCGGGTTATCTAACCCGCGAATATCATGCGTTCCTTCCGCTTTCTCCTTTCCCACGCCTTCGGCGCGGGACGCGGACTGGCCGCTCGACTCTGCTCGCGGTCCCGAGCCCGCCGAGGGAATAGTCCGCGCCACCTACGGCTCTTGGGTATGGAAAAGGGTCAGGCTGCTTTTCGCCCTGAGCCCGTCGAAGGGCGAAAAGATGCCTGACCCTTTTTCATTGCGTCGCGCGCCACATTATCGCGCCAACGCCGCCGCGCGCGAGGTGGGCAGCACGTCCAGCGTCAGATCGGCGACGCGCCCGGCTTGAAGCAGATGCCAGGCGAGCCCGGCGACCATCGCGCCGTTGTCCACGCAGAAACGCATCGGGGGCATCACCAGCTCCAGCCCGCGCCGTTTCGCCGCGTCCGTCAGCCGCTCACGCAGCCGGCTGTTCGCCGTCACCCCGCCGCCGATGGCGATGCGCCCCTCCTGCGTCCGCTCCGCCGCAGAGGTGAGGCGATCCACGAGCGTATCCACCACCGCTTCCTGAAAGCTGGCGGAGACGTTGGCTTTCTCCTGATCGCTCAGCAGGCGCGGCTGGCGGCCGTTCGGCCCCCGGCAGTGGTAGAGCACCGCCGTCTTGATCCCGCTGAAGGAGAAATCGAGCGAGTCCGCCGCCTTCAGTTTCATGCGCGGGAAGGCGATGGCGCGGCGGTCCCCCGCGCGCGCGGCGCGGTCGATGGCAGGCCCCCCCGGATAGCCCAGGTCGAGCAGGCTCGCGGCCTTGTCGAAGGCCTCGCCGGCGGCGTCGTCCAGAGTGCATCCGAGCAATTCGTGCTCCAGCGGGCTGCGGCTGTGGAAGAGGCTGGTATGGCCGCCGGAGGCGACGAGGCTGACGCAGGGGAAGAGCGGCTCGGCGCGCTCCAGCGCGCAGGCGTAGATGTGCGCGTGCAGGTGGTTCACCCCCACGAGCGGGCGGTCGATCAGCCAGGAGACCGTCTTGGCGCTGGTCAGGCCGACCAGCAGCGCGCCGACCAGCCCGGGCGCATTGACCACGGCGACGGCGTCGATCTCATCCAGCGAGGTCTTGGACTCCTCCAGCGCGCGGTGCAGCACGGGGAGGATGGCGGCCAGGTGCGCGCGGCTGGCGATTTCCGGCACGACGCCGCCGTAGGGAAGATGCAGCCGGTCCTGCGTCGCGACGACGCTGGAGAGGACGCGCCGGCCATCTTCGACGACGGCGGCGGCGGTTTCGTCGCAGGAGGTTTCTATTCCAAGGATTCGCATGGCCTGCTTATACAAGAAGGAGAAAGGGGTCAGGCATCTTTTCGCAGCGGCGAAAAGCAGCCCGACCCCTTTTCAATTCTTCAGCGCTACTTGGCGGCTTCGGGGGCCGGCGGCACGAGCAGCTTGAGGATGTTCAGGGCGGCCTTGAGTTGCAGGTCGACCGGGCGCATGCGGCGCTGGGGGGTGGCGCCCGTCCCTTCCGGCTGATCACCCTCTTCCCCCGGCGCGACGGTCATGGCCGGGACGACATCCTCATCGGTCAGATGCTCGAGCGGGTTGATGCCGCGCAGCTTGTCCTCGCGCTCCTGGTTGCGAAGCGCGATCAGCAGGTCGCGGGGCATGGGGATGTAGATATCCGGCACGAGGCCCTGATGGTCCTCGATCGGCTTGCCCGAGGGGGTGTAGTACTTGGCGGTGGTGAGCTTGAGAGCCTGCCCGTTCCCCAGTTCGAAGACGTTCTGGACGGAGCCCTTGCCGTACGTGCGCGCCCCCACCAGCAGCGCGCGGTGGTGGTCCTTGATGGCGCCGGCGACGATCTCGGCGGCGCTGGCGGAGCCTTCGTCCACCAGCACGATCAGCGGCAACTCCTCCAGCTTGTCCCCCGCGTGAGCGGAGAAGATGCGCTCGGACTCGGGCCGCCGCCCCTTCATGCTCACGATCTTCCCGCTGGCGATGAAGCGGTCGGACATCTCAACCGCCATGTCCAGCAATCCGCCGGGGTTCCCGCGCATGTCCAGAATGAGCCCGCGCATTCCCTTCTTCTGCAACTCCTCGACGGCGGCGTTGAAGTCCTTCATCACGGTGGCGGTGAACTGGCTGACTCGCACGTAGCCGATGCCGTTGGCCTTGTCGATCATCAGCGCCTCGATGGAGGAGGGGGAGATCTTGGCGCGCGTCAGCTCCACGGGGGTATCGGTGGCGGCGCCGATATGGCGCACGACGAGAGAGACCTTGGTGCCGATATCGCCGCGCAGCGTGTTGACCGCCTCATCCAGCGAGATGCGCTCGGTCGACTTGCCGTTGATCTTGAGGATCAGGTCGCCCGGCAGAATCCCCGCGTCGTAAGCCGGGGTGCCCTTGATGGGGCTGACGACGGTGAGCACCCCGTCCTGCATGCTGATTTCAATTCCGACGCCGCCGAACTGCCCCTCGGTGCCCGCCTGGAAGCTCTTGGCCTCCTGCGCGTCGAAGTACTGGCTGTAGGGGTCCAGCGTGGAGAGCATGCCGCGATAGGCGCCGCTGAAGAGCTTCTTCGAATCGACGTCGGTGACGTAGCTGTCCATCACCTGGTAGAGGATCTGGGAGAACGTGCGCATTTCGTCCTGATACTGGTCTTTGGTGAAAGCGTGGCTGACGCCCATGGCGCTGACCAGCAGGACGACGAGGAAGAGAAGCATGCTTCGGCGGGGCATTGCCGGCTCCTTTGTAAAGAACATCCATCCGGCGGCGCGTGCGCCGTCGGAAGAGCAAAACAACTTAGCAGGCGCAACTCGGTGGGAGGCGGCTGGCGCTGGAGATGGTGGACGGGGGCGGGATCGAACCGCCGACACCAGGATTTTCAGTCCTGTGCTCTACCAGCTGAGCTACCCGTCCATCAAGCCTCAGGCTCTTGAATTTATCATGCCGCCCGCGAAAGTTCAAGCCAGAGAGGGGCGGGGCGGTGTATCACATACGCGCGGGACGGCTTGCCCCTTTGTCACCCTGAGCGCAGCGAAGGGTCTTTCGGAGCGCTAACCGTTCATCTAAAGAGAGATTCTTCGCTGCGCTCAGAATGACTTCGCGCGTAAGTGATACACTGCCAAGGGCGGGGTGGCTGCGCCGTGGGACTGCCTTGCGAAGGATTAGACGAACCTTCGCAAGGTTCGGGATGGGACTATCGCGCGGTCCTACTTCGCCTGCGCGGGAGGCGGGTTGGGGGTGGCCTGATTCATATCCGCGTCTTGCGCGGGAAGGGCTTGCACTGCGACAAATTTCAGGAGCACCGGCACCGGCACCGTCGCGGCGCGCTGGGACTGAGCGCTTTCCGACTGCACCGCGAGGTCGGGGGAACGTTGTTGCGTCATCTGCTGGGTGGCCGGGGCGGCGGGTGCGGCCTGCCGGGTGGCGACCTGCTTCTCCTCTTCCAGTTTGACCGCGGCGGCGAGGTTCTGCACCGCCTGATCGCGCGGAGCGGCCCCCGCCTGGTCCGCCATGACTAAACCCGCGCGCTTCAAATCCTCGCGCAGCAGCGCCACCTGATCGGGCAGCAGGTTCAATTGAATCGTCTGATTCGCCCGCGGCGGGGCGGCTTTCGCCATGGCTCCGCCCTTGGCCGCCGCCACATCCGCCCGCGCGAGCCAGCCGCGTTTCTCAAGCAGATCGCGCGCCACCTGCCGCGCGTAATCCGGGTCGGCGGAGGCGATCACGATTTCCACCGGCGCGCCGGCTCCGGCCAGCCGCTGGTCCGCAACCGCGGGCGTCTTCGCCATCGAGTAATCTTCGATGGCGTTCGACACGACGCCCGTGGAGGCGGCGGCGCCTTTCGCCAGGAAGTGGTCGCTGTCCTTCTTCAGCGCGACGGGCGGCCCCGCCTTGCCGATGGCGGCGTTCTCAGCGTCGCTGCCGGCGCGCTCCGCCAGCGCCACCTCTTTCTCTCCTGCCGGAGCCGCCGTCGCGGCCGGGGCGGCGGCGGGCGCGGCAGCGATACCCTTGCCCATCGCCCCCTCATCCTTCGCGGCCTCCATCTTGTCGAACTGGGTGTCCCGCGCCACCGGCTCGCCGCGCTTCGCGAGGCTGCGCGCGCTCAGGTGGGCGGGGCGCGGCGTCGGATAGAACAAACTGATCATCAGCGCCACCACGATCGCCGCGGCGACCGGCCAGAGCCTGCGCCAGAGGGGGGCGCGGAAGGAGGGCGCGGGCTGGCCTGTCCCGCCGGCGGCGGGGGCGGGGGCCTCTTTCAGCTTCGCCATGACGCCGTCGCGGAATCCCGCCGGCGCGGGGGTGCGCGGCAGCGCGCGCACCGAGTCCACCGTCGCGCGCAGCGCTTCCAGCTCCGCGCGGCACGCGGCGCAGCCGTCCAGATGTGCGCGCAGTTCCGCCTTCTCCTGGGCGGTCAACTCCTCGTCCAGATAGGCGGATAGCTCTTCCTGTGCTCGCGCGCAACGCATCATGCGAATCCTTCCCGTGTCTCCGACTTCAACGCCCCCGACAGCAATTCCTTGAGCGACAGCCGCGCCCGGTGCAGCCGCGATTTCACCGTGCCGCGCGGGCAGCCCAGAATCTCCGCGATTTCCTCGTAGTCGCGCCCATCGATGTCGCGCAGCACGATAATCGCGCGCTGTTCCTCTTCCATGCGCGCCAGCGCCTGCTCGACCAGCGCCTTGCGCTCGGCGCGACCCGCCTCCTCGGAGGGGTCCGGCCCGTCCGAGGCCAATTGGTCCTTCAGTCCGGCGCGTTCCTCCTCGGCATTCCCGCGCCCCGCCGCTTCCAGGCTCCTCTCCCTCGGGCGAACCGCCCGGAACCGCTGCCGGCTGCGATGTTCGTTGAGGGCGATCCGGTAAATCCAGGTGAAGAAGGCGCTCTCGCCTCGGAACGAAGCCAGCGCGCGGTACGCTTTCAGAAAACTCTCCTGCGCGATCTCCCAGGCCTCCGCTTCGTTGCCGCTGAGGCGGTAGGCCAGTTGATACAGCCGGTCCTGGTGGCGCAGCACCAGCGCGCCGAACGCCTCCGAGTCCCCGCCGCGCGAAGCCTCCAGAAGCTCCGCGTCGCCGCGACCTGTCCGGTTCTCCGTGTCACTGCTCAACGCCGAACCCCTGCAATAGGTTGGATGCCGCCAAGGGAGGATGGTTCCATGGTTTCCGAGCTACACCCGCTTCCAGGCCGCGTCGAGCGTCTCTTTGGCGTTGGCCAGCACCTGCTCGCTGGTCTGGTCGCCGTACGGTTTGATCTCGAAGGACACGGCGGCGCGCGCCCCCTCGCGCAGGTAGCCGATCTTGAAAAGCTCGCGCAGGAACAGCGCCAGCTCCTCAACGCCGTTCTCCCCGCCGGGGCAGCCGAAGAGGGGATGGTTGTCGCCGTACGCCGGGTGCGCGCTGTCGCGCATGACGCAGTTGCCGATATGGACGTGCTTCAGGAACGGGGCGGCGGCGCCGAGCGCCTGCGCCGCGCTCTCCCCCTGCAGCGGGAGGTGGCTCAAGTCCAGCAGCAGGCCGAACGCGGGGTAGAACCCCGTGACATGCCGGGCGACCGCGACGGCTTCCGAGGTGGGGCCGATCAGGCAATTCTTGCCGAAGGGAAGCTGGTCGAAGACCTCCAGCAGGATGGGGATATTCCCCTGCCGCCGGCTGAACTCGCACAACTCCTTGAGCGAAGCGACCAGCCAGGAGCGCGCGGCGGCGCGCTGCTCCGGCGCAGGCACCGGGCCGCTCAGGAGGGCCAGCCCCTGCGCCTTCCACTCGACCGCCTCGGCGAGGCAGGCGCGCGCGGCGTCCACCGCCGCCTGGCGCGCGCGCACGTCGGGGCTGTTCAGATCGTGCTTCCCCGCCAGCAGCGCCGGCTGCGCGCCGAAGAGCGCCTCCCGGCCCGCCTTGCTCACCGCCGCGATGGCGCGCGCGCGCGTCGCCGCATCGGGGATGCGCGTCACCTCGACCAGGCTGAAATAGTCATCCGCGCAGAGCGCTTGCAGCGTCTCGACGACCGGCCCGCCCGGCTTCATGGCCTGCGGATAGGCCATGAAATGGATCATCCCGACGCGCATGAAATCCTGGGGGCGGCCCTTCATTTTGCTCCATCCTCATGGGGAAACGCGGTCTTGCGGCACACCGTCGAACTGTACCAGCCGATGCGCGGTTTTGCAAGGGGGCGGGGCTTCGGCGCGGCCTGCCTATGTACCGCAATAATTTGACGCCGCCATATGGGATATGTACGCTTTGTTCGTGAAGGGTCTAAAGCACGCCATTTGTCGCGGTTATGTCTCGCGCGTGGGGAGATGAAAATATGAGCGGCGAAGGGCAGGTTTTCGAGTGCAAGTCCATCCACTATGCCTTGGGCAAGCATGAGGATGCGGCCAAGCTCGCGGCTGATTGTGTGGGGTTTGCCAATGCGGCTGGCGGCTGCATTCTTCTCGGCATTGAAGACGGCAGGGAGGGGCCGCCCGCGGAACAACACGTAGCGGACGACCTGCTGGAGAGGATCCGCAAGCGCATTATGCAGACAACCACAAACGTTGGCGTCGTGGCGGTAAAGAAGACGGCCAGCCATGGCGGCGAATACGTGGAAATCACCATCCACCGCAACCAGCAAAGCGTCGCCTCCACGTCAGACGGCCGCTTCTATATTCGGGTCTCTGACGAGACGCACCCCCTTCGCGGCGATGACCTTACGCGTCTCATGGCGGACCGTAACTCATTTGTGTGGGAACTCCAGCCGGTCCGGCGGCTTCGCCCAAATCAGTACGATGCGGAAAAGTTCCTGGCGTTCGTCGAATCAGTCCGCGCCTCAGACCGCGTGACCGATTTCGTAAAAAACAAGGCCGAACGAGAGCTGCTGGAGCACTACTTCTTTGCTCGTGAAGGTTGTCTGACGCAACTGGGCGTGTTGTGGATTGGACGACGCGCTGACCGCGCGGCTCTGCTACATGCTCCGGCTATTCAGTGCATAAAATACGACGCACAGGGCAAGAAGGTGCGCAAGTATTCGGACGGCTGGGACTGTTACGACCTCAACCCAAAGGAGATGATAGAACTGGTCTGGCGAGATGTGCCCGATTGGAAGGAGAGCTACGAATTGCCGGCGGGCTTGTTCCGAAAGACCGTGCCTCACTATGAGGAGGAGGTCGTTCGCGAACTGCTGGCGAATGCATTGGTACACCGTCCGTACACACAACGCGGGGACATCTTCCTGAATCTACACCCGGACCGGCTGGAGGTGCATAGCCCCGGGCTGCTCCCCGTCGGTGTTACGCCTCACAACATTCTGCACGTAACCAGCCAGCGCAACCCCCACTTGGCGAAAGTCTTTTATGATCTGAAGCTAATGGAGCGTGAAGGAAGCGGGTTTGACCGAATGTATGAATTGCTTCTCGCCGGCGGCAGGCCTGCGCCGGAAGTCAAGGAAGGCGACGATAGGGTGACCGTCGTTGTGCGGAAACAGATTATCAAAGCCGGAGTCATCGATTTCATGACGAAGGCGGACCAGAGTTTCCAGCCAACACAGAAGGAACTGATTGCGCTGGGTCTGATTGCCCAACACGAGTCGCTGACCGCCGTGGAACTGGGCAAGATGCTTGCCCTCCGCAACGCCGAAGAACTGCGCGACTGGATCGGCCGGCTGCGAGACTGGAGCTTGGTGTCTACCCGGGGCCGCACTAAGGCGACGGCATATTATGTGAAACCCGATGTCCTGCGACGGTTGGAGTTCAGGGGACCTACCACCCTTCGTGGGATTGAGAAGCACCGGCTTCGTGAACTGTTGCTTCGTGACTTGGAAATATACCGCGAAGCGGCTATCAGCGACATCCATGAGCGGATCGGCCTGGAAATCCCTCGACGACGAGTGCAGCGAATGCTGGCGGAACTGGCCGCGGAAGGGGCCATCTGTTTTGCGGGTCAGCGTCGTGGCCGCAAATACCTTTTTGTGCCAAGTGGCGCCGAATCATCGGCTCCTGGCACATAATCTTGTCAACACAAACCAGGCCGCCGCGCATAACCCAAGCTACGCTATGAGGTTGTGGCAGTGCAGACATCTTTCGAATCCGCCTGCGGGAGAGTTTGTTGGGGACACACCTTGATATTCTTTTCGTCAGTACACTATGCCGCCCATTTCCGGTAGCATATGTATCCACTTGTTCTTTTTCTGGGAGACTATTATGAAACGCTCCGAGATCAACGCCAACATCGTGTCGGCCAAGAAATTCCTCGCGCAGCAGAACTTTCGCCTTCCCCCGTTCGCCCTCTGGACGCCGCAGGAATGGCGCAAGAAGGGGCATGAGGCGGACGAGATTCGCGACTGCCTGCTCGGCTGGGACGTCTCCGACATGGGCTCGGGCGATTTCAGCAAGGTGGGGCTGGTGCTGTTCACCATCCGCAACGGCCACTCGACCGACCGGCGCTACCCCAAGACCTATTGCGAGAAAATCCTCATCCAGCAGGTCGGCCAGCAGACCCCCATGCATTTCCATTGGCACAAGGCGGAGGACATCATCAACCGCGCGGGGGGGGATATCGCCATCGAGTTGCACAACGCCACCAAGGGCGAGGCGCTGGCCAAGACCGACGTCGCCGTCTCGGTGGACGGCGTCCGGCGCGTGCTGAAAGCGGGCGAGGCGGTGGTGCTGAAGCCGGGGGAGAGCATCTGCCTGACCGACCACATCTATCACCGCTTCACCGGACGCGGCAGCACGGTGCTGCTGGGGGAAGTCTCCACGGTGAACGACGACAAGGCGGACAACCGGTTCTTCGATGCGCGCGGCCGCTTCCCGGAGATCGTCGAGGATGAGCCGCCGGTGCATCTGCTGTGCACGGAGTATCCGCCGGCGAAATGATGCCGTGTGCGCTGTGGTGGTGCGCGCTGTCCCCAGCGCTGCAGACAGAAACAACGAGCGGGCTGGGACAGCCCGCTCCACCATTCCGCGGGCCAGCTCCCCCGCGTTCGTCGGAAGGCAGGCCGATGCCTTGCCCCTGCGGGCCTCCCGTGCCTACGCGTCGACCGCCCCCACCAGCGCCACCAGATCGGCGGGCAGTTCGCGCGGACGCTTGGTGGTCGTATCCAGGCAACCCAGCACGGTGCTCCCCTCGCACAGCAGCTCCCCGGCGGCGTTGCGCACTTCATAGAGAAAATCCATTCGCGTGCGCCGGATGCGCGTGACGCGGGTGCGGATGGCGAGCAGGTCGTCATAGACCGCGGGGCGATGGTACTTGAGCGCGGCCTCGGTGACGGTGAGAATGATTCCGTCGCGCTCGAAGTCGGCATAGCTCTTCCCCAGCGCGCGCAGGTACTCCGTCCGCCCGGTCTCGAAGAACTGAAGGTAGTTCGCGTAATAGACCACCCCCGCTTTGTCGGTGTGGGCGTACAGGACGCGGATCGTCGTCTCGTGGATGTGCATGGAGCCCTCGCTCTGTTGAACCGCCGACACGATACCGCCGCGCGGCGGAGGATGCAAGCATGCGGGGGGGGGGCGCATTGGCGCGTAGGGGCGGGCCCTCGCCCGCCCACAGGCGCACGGGCTAAAGCCCGTGCCTACGTGCGAGTCCGCAGATCGGACGCGACGGTGGCATGGTGGAGCGCGCTGTCCCAGCGCGCTTGATCCGGAAACAACGAGCGGGCCGGGCAAAGAACCCGCTCCGCCTTCCTTGCGGCGGAGGCGCACATCCGCTACCATTTGCCGGTTCTTCTTGAGGGGTGCGTCATGCCTGCGCCGGTTTGCGTCGTTCCGCTGCCCCATCCTCCCGCTCCCGAGGAGGCGTTCCGCCTTCTGGCGCGCGAGGAGGGGGCGTTCTTTCTGGACAGCGCGCTGCCGATGCCCGGACTGGCGCGATACAGCCTCCTGGGCTGCCGCCCGTATCGCGTGATGCAGTCCGCCGGCCGGAGCCTTCTTCTGCGCGCTGCGGCGGGTGAGCGCCGCGTGGAAGAGGATCCCTTCCGCGAAATGCGCCGGCTGCTGAACGAGCGCACTTTTCCTCCGCACCCGGAGACGCCGTTTCTCGGCGGCGCGGTGGGATACCTGGGGTACGACCTCTGCCATTTCATCGAGCAATTGCCGAGGCGCGCCCTCGCGGATATCCCCCTGCCGGAATCGCACCTGGCGTTCCACGATGCCGCCATTGTGTACGACCTGCAGGAGCAGCGGGCGTGGGCGGTGGGGTGCGCGGCGGGCGGGCGCAACGCGGCGCGGGCGGCGGGGGAACTGGCGGAGCGGCTGACCGGCGTTCTGCCGGCGACGGCTCCTGGCGTCGCGGGCAGGGGCGGGGCATGCCTTGCCCCCACGGCGGAATCCGCCTGGGCGAAGACGAAATGGGGTCAGGCATCTTTTCGCCACGGCGAAAAGCAGCCCGACCCCATTATTCGCAATTCGCTATTCGCCTCGTCCGGCATTGCGGGGGAGTTGCGCTGCAACTTCTCGCGCGCGGAATATCTCCGGGCGGTGGCGCGGTGCATCGAGTACGTCGCGGCGGGCGATATTTTCCAAGTGAACCTCTCGCGCCGATTCGAGGCGGCCTGCGCGCTGCCCCCGTGGGAACTCTATCTGCGGCTGCGCCGGATCAACCCTGCGCCGATGGCGGCGTATCTGGACTTGGGGGGAGGGCGTGCCGTGGTCAGCGCCTCGCCGGAGCGGTTTCTCTCGTTGCGCGGGGGGCGCGTGGAGACGCGGCCGATCAAGGGAACGCGCCCGCGCGGCGTCTCGGCGCAGGAGGACCGCGCGCTCGCGCAGGAGCTTCTGCTCAGCGAAAAGGACAACGCCGAACTGGCGATGATCGTGGACCTGGAACGCAACGACCTCGGGCGCGTCTGCTCCTACGGCTCGGTGCGGGTGGAGGAGGCGCGGCGCCTGGAGAGCTATCCCACGGTTCATCATCTGGTCGCCACCGTCTCGGGGGAACTCCACGGCGACCGCGACCGGGTGGATCTGCTGCGCGCGACCTTCCCCTGCGGCTCCATCACCGGCGCGCCCAAAGTCCGGGCGATGCAGATCATCGACGAGCTGGAGCCGACCGCCCGCTCCGTGTACACCGGCGCGGTCGGCTTCCTGGGGTTCGACGGCGCGCTGGAGATGAGCGTCGCCATCCGCACGATCCTGACCGTCGAAGGCAAGGTCTGGCTGCAGGCCGGGGGCGGCATCGTCGCCGACAGCCGGCCGGAGGCGGAGTTCGACGAAACGGCGCAAAAAGCGCTCGCGCTGCTGGCGGCAGTGGGCGCAAAAAACATGTTAAATTTCACTTGAATTTCTCCCGGCCCGGTGCTATCTTCGACCCGCCTGTGTCTGAAATTCCTGGGTGTAGGATTTCCACACACAACAGGTGGGGGAATGTGCCAGCCATGCGATCGCCGCAAATTGCGCGAATCCACTAGTCCCGCAAGCACAAAAGCGGTGCGCCCGCGGATTGCGCGAGTTGCGGCATGCCGATTGCACATGAAATAGAGTTGCACGTAGATGGTTCGCATTCGAGGGGGTGGGCTATGGCGGTGTTCAAGCATTGGCTGCTGGTGGTGACGGTGCCGGCCGGACTGGTGGCGCTGCTGGTCCTCGGCGGAATCGCAGCTTGCCGAAATGGCTGGCTGGAGCCGCGGGGGGCGGGGGTGACCCTGGCGGAACGCGATTTCACCGACGGCTGGCGTCAGGTGGACCTGCGGGGCGCGCCGCAGATGTCGCGGTGCTCTTTCGCCATCCCGGCGGACGCGGCGGACGCCTTCACCGAAATGATCGTCATCGAGAATGCCTCCTCGCGCCAGGTGCGGAACTTCTGGTTCTACCGCGCCGACATGCCCAACTTCTACAGCGCCCAGACCATCGTGGACTCGGTGACGGCGGGCGCGCGCACCGAGACGGACAAAGTCCTCGCCCTCTGGGCCCTCTTCCCTCGCTACTATTACAACTACGACCCCATCAGCACCGGGGGAATGCTGCTGGATCCCCCCACCCTTTTCAGCGTCATGGGCACCGCCCAGTGCAATTATGCCGCCCAGACGCTTTCCACCCTGTGCGAACTGGCCGGCTGCAAGACCCGCCTGCTGGGGATCACGTATGAAGAGGGGGAACCTCCCATCGCGCACTGCGTGATGGAGGCGTACGCGGACGGCCGCTGGATTTACATGGACCCAGACGGGCATGCCGTCTACCGCCGCGCCGACGGCGAATGGGCCTCGGCCGAGGATCTCAAGGCGGATGCGACTCCGGTGGAGAACACGCCCCA
>Ga0114951_10003659_pt1 | contig 15718 bp, 22 predicted proteins | sample AM7aDNAmetaG_FD_88677 | JGI IMG/M metagenome (GOLD analysis project Ga0114951, IMG submission 88677) | Freshwater microbial communities from Finland to study Microbial Dark Matter (Phase II) - AM7a DNA metaG | ecosystem: Environmental > Aquatic > Freshwater > Lake | place: Finland: Lake Alinen...
TGATAATCCTCTAGCTGCTTCATAGTATGTCCCACTAGAAGCATAAAAAATATAACCTCCAGCTGGGCCTATATCTCTAAGAGCATAAGTTGCGGTTGAGGTAAAAGTTCTACAGGCTCTAGCACTACGAGTTGTGGTTTTATAATCAAAGGTAGAAGCCCCATTTAAAAATAGATATCCCCAAGCATTACTGGCATCTTTTTCAGAAGAACTTTGATAAACGTCATTAGAAAATCCGCCTATAGAATGTGCTTTTAATTCCGTATACATTAGATATAGTTCGTCTTTTGATGGTAAGAACCAATCTTTATAAATAGTGTGATTAAAAACTGCATTTAATAGCATTATGCCATAGCTCCATTTCTTGACCCATAAATAGTCCCACCTATATTTATAAAACTATACAGGTCTACTCCACTTGCTGTTTGAGTTGGGGATACTCCACCAACCCACTTAATACCAGCGGGCCAAGCCAAAGTTGAAGCAGCTCCAGTAACTAAAACATAAATAACTTGTCCTGAAGTTGTGCCACTCCAAGTAAAAGTATTTGCGCCTGCTGCTAAAGTCTTTGTAAATATAGCACCATTAGACCACACTATTTCCATAATTGGAACAGCAACTATAACTCCGTTTAAGGCTTTAACATTTTCAATATTAGAATTAACTGTCGTTATATTCCCTGTAGTAGCCCCAACTGTTGTTGAAGCAACTGTTGTTATGTTTCCTGTTGTAGAATTTACTGTAGTTATGTTTCCAGTAGTAGCCCCTACCGTTGTGCTTGCTACTGTCGTTATATTACCAGTTGTTGCTCCGATAGTTGTGCTTGCTATCTCACCTATGTATGCTTTCTTCCAAGTTTTAATCGCTGTACCTATATCTTTTGTGTTGTCTGCACTTGGTATTAAGTCTTGATTTATCGCTGTTGGACTTGTTAAGTTTGAGAGTGTTGTTGTTACCGTACCTGCCGAAGTACCATATAGTATTGCACCAGTTGTATCTCTTACTAATCCACCAAAAGTTGATAGACCGCTTATAAAATTAAGCGTACTTACTGCGTACGACCCACTTGCTAGAATATCCACTGCACAATCTACCGCATTTATCTGTACTGCGTATTGAGGAGTACCGCCACCTGCATCTACTACTACGTTTCGTAGTGTAATACCAGGTTTTGACATCTTTATTATTGCACCATTTGCTATACCTGCGGTTGCTGTAAATACACAGCCAGTTCCAACACCTTCTATAAATAATCTTTTAGTTATATCTGTCATTGTAGCAATCGAGTAAGTACCTTCTTGTACTGCCACACACATACCATCTGTAATCGAAGCGTCTGCTATGACTGCTGCTAGACTTGCGTGTGTACGAGTATTTGAATTAGTCCCAACAACTGCGTCCCATTGAACGCTTTGTGTTAAAGCAGGAGTGTTATTCACCGCACCTACTAAATCTTGTATAAGTGCTGTGCCTTCTATTCCATAACCCGTATCTCCGTCTTGCGGGAAGTTACGAGTTGGATTTGCTTTTACCTTCAAAGGAACTGTCATACTTACTCCATTGTTATAGTCAGGGGGAGCAGGGGAGAGAAACTCCCCCTAAACTATAAAGTCGGTTTACTTGTTAACTATACCTGTTAGAACTCCGAACTGACTGATGTATTCTGAGAATGTTGCCATATCCCAATATAGTCTTACTTCTGCACCAGCAGAGTTTGCTAGAGGCATAATGTAATCCATACCGTCTTTGGTCATTCCAGGAAGTGCAAATGAAGGAACGGACTGCGCTCCAACTTTCACTATAGATTTAGATGCTCTAGGGTGAATTATTGCGTTTCCTTCTTTCATATATTTATGAGAGATAACTCTTACAATACCTGTGTCTGAGAAGAACTCTAGTGTTTCGTGTCCATTCTCAAATTTAGCTTCTTTGTAAGATGCATCTGTTCTTCTTAGTGCTGCGATGTCTACGTTGATGTTATTCCAACCACGTTTGTTAACTATGCAGTCACTCTCTGGTATTTCTTCTCCAAGACCTCTTTCACTCATAAGAGTAAAGTTTCTTAGAACTACACCAAAGTCCAATGCTCCACCTACGTTAACTGCTGCTCCTGGTGTCCACATATTGTAGTTTGTATTGTCCAAACCCCAAAGAGTAGTACCAGTTGTTTGAGCTGCTGCCATAATTCCCAAATGCTCTGCTGCTGCGCCCTTTGCTGATAGGAACATTACGTGTGCTGCTGTAACTCCAGCTGCTGTCAAGTCTGTATCAAATGTTACTGTACGAGCTGACAAGGAATATGTAACTACTTTTGCTTTTGCTACAAATACTCCAGCTGCTGTATAGAACCCTACTTCTCTTTTTTCAGAACCCCACCATAGACCACTTGCCCAAGATGCTGTCGTAACTGTGATAACTGCGTTTCCAGTTCCGCCTACTGCTGAAACTATACCTATACCAGCTGTAGTTCCGCCGCCCCACAACATCATCATTTCTTGTACGTTGTAAGCAGTTTTCAACATAGACTTAACTATAAGTCTTGTGATTTCCATATAACTATTCTTGTTAGTTTCGCTTCTCTTGATTACTTCGTAAGACATAGCTGCTCTACCAACATACTGACTTCCTGCCAAGTGTGCCTGGGAAGTAACTAATGCTTCAGGAGCATTAAGTGCAAATACGTTAGAGTTAGAACCATCTAGTGTAAAACTAGCTTCTGCTGTTAAAACTACTGGTTTATAGTAATCTCCACCAGTTTTCTCTGCTGCGGGAACGTCTTTACATTCCTTTGCATAATAAGTGAACTCAGGTGTCAAATCTGTAGGAAGTGACGCATATGAGTTCTTAAAAATTCCATTCGCTGTTGAATAAGTATCATTTGCCATAAAAAGCTACCTCGTGTTTTATTGATTGAACATTTCGCTAAAGGTTTTCTTGCGAGGTGTAGCACCACCTTTTTTAACAGGAGCAGTCTTTAACATACCGTTAGAAGTTGGTGTACTCCGTAGGTCTGGTGTACTTTCTCCTCTTGCAATTTTAATAATCCTTTCAGGGAGTAGCTTACGGATTTGGTTGTCCGATAGTCCCTTATAAACTACATCTATATACGATGGGATTTTGCTCATAACAATCTTCATAGCCTGTTCAGCGGATAGCTTTACTTGGTTTTGTGCAGCGTATCTCATCTGGTTGGCGATTGAAATTATTATATCTTCAGCTACGTCCTCATTTTCTAGCATTCCTTGCTCGCTCATTACCTTATATATGTCTTTCTTAATCCCCATATATTCTTCGTTTTCACGTTTCTTATATGCTTCAGTTTCTTTTTCTTTTATAAGGTCGTCTTTTTCTTTCTTTAACTTCTCATAATCTCTTTTAAGTGCGTCTGCTTCCTTTATCTCTTTTGGGCTTTCTGCACTCTTAATTACTCTTTCAAGTAGTCCTGCTGCGATTTTTCCAATCTGTTCTTCTGAGTAACCCTTTTCACGGGACAACTGCATAAAAATTTCAGGGTCTTGATAGAAAGCCTGGACTAATTCTCCGACTTCTCGTTCTCTTGCTTCTGCGGATTTTAACTTAATCTTAGAGTTAAGTAAGTCTTCTTCACCTGCGGTACTCATAGAATGCTGGTCAAAAATATCCTGTAAACTCTTAACTACGGGTTTCCCATTAATATTCATTAATAGACTTGGCTTTCCATTATTAATGACTATCTCCTGACCTGGCTTTGTCTGTCCGAAGAATTTAACAAAAGAACTGATAATCTCTTTATCATTCGCTGGTAGAGCATTGTACTCTGTGTCTTTATTCTCCTGTTTGTTGCTCGATGCTAAAACGTCTTTTTGTCCTACTTGTCCTTCTACTGGTGCATTAACTTCAGCTACTGGAGCTGTTTGTCCTTGTTCCATTATTGTACTCCTTGAGGTGGTGTTCCTCTGTTCACGCCGCCCTGTGGTTTGGGTGGGGTTGACTTACCTGCCATTGGTCCACTTGCTTGTGGGGCTTGTGGAGGCATTGGTGGCATATTAGGGTCTAACGCAGGTGTAGGTGCTACTCCGCCATAAACCAGAGAAGCTATCTCATCACCGTTACGCATTAAATTCATTTCGTTCGTTATGAACGATTGAATATTTGCTAAAATCTGTGCGTTCTTTGGGTCGTGTGTCCATTCAAGGTTAAGTAACATTGGTACTATTACTTTTAATACCTCAGGGTGGTCTGCTCCTGCAACTGACGTTACTTGTTGTCCAGCCATTAGAGCTTCTTTTGCCTGAAGTGCATATTGTCTACTTGCTAACTTATTTTGTACCTTATCGTTTAGAGTTCCATAATTAACAATATCCAAGAACTCATATTTATCTATTACACCAAGTTGAAGTAAGTTTTGTCCGATTTCTATTCTACCACTTGGAGAGTTAAGAATTGGGTTTGTGTCTTGAACAAGAACTCTTTGAATACCTTTAATATCGTCTTTAGAGAATTTAATTACATTCATTCTATCGTTTTCACCAACGATGTCTATTAATCGTTCGGTGTCTGCGGCGTTCTTCAATATATATAATCTGAAATTATAAATATCTTCTTTCATTTCCTTAAATGCTTTTTGTGCGCCGTAGATATATTGTTGTCCCATAGACGCAACAGTTTGTATTGCAATACCTGATTTTAGATTTGGTGCTTCTTGAACACTACCTCTAATTACGGCGTTCTGCGCAGATAAGATTTCTAGTTTATCGTTGCAGAACTTTATGAAGTTTAATAATCCTTCGTCTGCTGCCGTGTGCATTTCTATTGGTTCTGGTTTTTGGTCTGATTGTATCAACGTCGAGCCACTCGCCAGTTCTTCTGTTGTTACTTCATCTCCACGTTTACACCAAATACTTTTAATTGATTTTTGTAAATTAGTTAATGCGATTGATAGTGCGTTATTTTCCATTTCTTGTGGCGCACGTAAAATATTCGCAGGAGAAAATCCAAAAAAGTTTTCTAAATACTTCTCAGGCATAAATGGAAATACTGGAAGTTTCTCGTTATAAGGGTTTTTATCGTCGTAGAGATGTATTGGAGTATCAACTCCGCCACAAAACATTACATACTTTCCACCTTCGCACGCTGGAGAATTTTTCTTATAGCAACTATAGACGTAGATGTCATCAGTTTCTTTCATCTCGCCGTAGAATTGCAAATCTTTATAATATATATCATTAAAATAAAATGGTGACAGTGCCTCTATCTGTTCTTTTTTCTCACCACTAAATTGTGATGCTATGTCGTATTTATTTTTTCTACGTCGGAAAATATACCAATCAGGATTTTTAGTAGTATAGTCGTAGAACATATCCCATACTGAAATCCATTCACATTCTATTTCACCTTCTGGTCTTAATTTTCCAGAAATAGGGTCTACTACTACTTTTCCTAGTGTTGGATTAAATTCTTCAACTTGAAATCCCTGTCCGTAAACTATTCCTAATTCAGCGACTTTATCACTAACACTTTCAAATCTTAATACCTTGTCGTAGTATTCAAGAACCTGTTTACCAATATCAGTATCTCGACGAGAGCTGGTCTGTGAGTTAACACTTGATAGAGTAAATTCATATTTTTGTGATGTAATAGAAGCAATCATATGACGAAGTACGTTTCTAAAATCGTTACACGCTGTTGCGAGTAATTCTCCTTGTTCGCCAACATCAAGTATATCTATACTTTCACGATTAGAGTAAAACTTATTTTCGTGATAGTCTTTATTTTTAGCCCAAGATGCAGCCTTACCAGAGCGAAGTGCATAGTTCTGAAAAGACAGAACTTTCTCCATTAAATCTTGGGATAGTTCTTCACCTGTGGAATTAAAGAGATAATCAGACATCTATGTACCTCTAGCTATAATTATTAACTATATATTGCCATATGCAAGATTTATCTGTATTATTTTTAGTCAGGTGTCTAAATGACTTACTGCGTCATAAATAAGTATATGATATTGTTGGTTTTGACTCACTGCGTCATAACTGTCTAAAGTTTGAGTATTGACTTGACTAAAGTTTAGTCGTATAAATCTCAATATAGATAAGTCTTTTTTTGTGGTTTTTTCTAAAATGTATTTACCGACAGTCAGTTGAGTTATTCGCTACCTAGCGATAACGAGATTAAATCTTTGTCTTTCCCTTATGCTTTCTATCCATAAACTCTTTTATACCATTATTAACCCTGGTTCTCCAGTTAACTTGCATATCAGGTTCTTTAGCCTTCTCACGGATATAATCCTCTGTTGACGGATAGGGGTTCTTACGTTTATCAACATAGTCCCAAAGATACGCCAAAGCCATCAAACTATCAAGGTGTCCTAGTTCTTCGGTACGGACGAAATCCTGACGGTTGTCCTTCCATATACCAAAGCACATCTGGTTAATGGTGTTCTTGCACTTGTCCATTACTTCAATCTTACCTTGCTTGATTGCAATTCTAAGTGCGTTTAGTAAGCTCTCTTTATATGATATACCTATTTCCTCGGTTCTTTTTACTACTGCCCGAACTCTATACTTGTGGCTGACGTTCATATCAAATATCTGCTGCATTTCACTATCACTTACTCTGTTGACATTCTTATATCCTAGTCTTTCTTCAATCTCTTTTGCTCTCTTAACTATCTCGTCGGTAGTCTTGTAGTTCATCATTAGTTCATCTTCAATAACTAGAACCCCACGTTTGAAGTCATAGTAGCCAAATTCTCCTGATGTAAAATCCTTTAATCCTAAGTCAAACCCTGCGTAGCTATCATAACACTCAGGGCGGGTATTCTCCTTAATAACAAATTTCCTATCTGCTGCTTCTGGTATTACAAGACGGTTCGAAGGGGCGATAAGCTGGCATAGGTACTCTCTCTTATAAGCATCTGTATCCATACCTCCGCAACGTATGATTATCTTTTCGTGCATTTCAGGGGTGACTTCCCCCGATTTCAAGCTATCGTTTAAGTCCCAATAGAAGTAGTACCCACCTCGGATTGCCTCATTAATCTGTTCTATATAGTCGTGGGTTAAATCCTCTGGTGGGGTTGAGGTAATAATAATCTGCCCGTCTGTAGTATCAAGTTGAGGACCGAGGACTGAAGTCAGCATATACCGTGCTTTATACGACCAGAACCCATACTCGTCACAGTAAATAATGTCAGCCTTAGCACCTCTACCCTTATCAGCCTCTGCCTTATCACTTACGCCGAATAAGTGAGTTTTAGATTGAGTAAGAGGAAATTTATAACACCCTTCGTCAGCACTCCACTTCGGTTTATATATCTCGCATTTAGTAAAAATTTCTTCTTCCATAGTATTATAAATATCAAAGAAGGCTTTTTGGGTCTGACCTCCACATCTACTGGTAATCTTATGTCTTAAACTCTGCTCGAAGATATGAGTAAATACTGTCGAACTTTTACCCCAACGACGGTGGGTGTTAACCACCACCTTCTTTTTAGTCTGGAGCATATCATATAATTTAAGCTGGCTGTCACGAAGATAGTGAGGAGCGATAATACCATTACGGTATAATAACTTATAATCCATAAAAGAATTATACTAGACTTTTTGACTTATACAATATATATTATATGTATGACACGTAAAGAGTTAGAATATCCAAACAATAATTCACTACCAACACTACGTTGGATTATGGATAATATCCCTATAGAAGAAATAGAAAGAGAGTTAAGTGCAGATACAAGAGAAATGATTGAACATATCCATAACCCCAACCCTCAAAGATACTGTAGAAATCTAAACCTAAGACTAAAAAATAACGGTCAGATACTTATGTTAGGTCTAAAAAAAGGCGGGTTGTACCTTTATAAAGAGCAGTGGTTAAAACTAGCCCTTGTAATGGACGAGATTGTAACCTTTATTAAAATTAATGATAAGTACATACCTACTAAATATAAAATGATACAGTACGACATTGAGGACAAAAATGAAAAAATATAAATACCCTAAACCTATAGAAGATGGGAAGATAGTTCGACCACTAGATGGCGCACTCACAAGTGCAGTACCAACGTACAATAAGAACCTTAAGATAGAAAATGGGTCTACTCTTATGGCTTTATTCAAAACCTATTATGAGCAATCGCTAGAAACTCACACCCCACCATCAATCCCTGCGTTTGTTACCTCAATCGGTGTAACACAGACTACCCTTAATCGACTAGGTGAAACCTATCCTAACGAGCTAGAGTTCATACATGACTGTATAGAGTCTTCTCTCCTTAACGGTGCGTTAACTAACTCCTACCACCCTATGTTTACTCAGTTCGTCCTAAAAAACAAGTTCTCATATAACGCCGCAGATGTCGAACTAAGAAGCACTACCGTCCTTAGCGATGACGACCGAAACCTTCTTATTAGCCAAATGAGAGAAAGCCGCAGCACCACTTAGGAAGATTATAAAACCCTTAGTGAAATCACTCTGACTAACTTTCTGCCTACCTATGACGTGCTTCTTATATTCCAAGAATAACTCCGCCATAGTTTCATCACCAAAATACTTAATCGCATTTTCAAACCTTTCTTTCTCAAATTTCATATTATTCCTCCCCTCTTTCTTTATATCTATTTCTTGCCTGCTGCCCCATTAACTTCCTATCTAACTTATCTACTAACTTCTCTAATAATAACTTCTTACCAATAAACTCCTCCTCGCTATTTAATACCCAGTGTTTCTTACCGTCCCTTACAGCATTATTAAACTTATCCTCTGCCTCTAGCGTACCCTCTGGATAATATATAGCATAGTCCTTATCCCGCTTCTCGTGTGGAGCGTATGTCTGTTTATTAAAGTACTTACCCATATCCCTACCACATACCTTACACACACCCTCAACTAAATTAAGCGCAGTACACACAGGGAAGCACACTACCTTACCATTAATATCCACCTGTAACTCCTTTACCCCTAACTCAACCGTCATCTTATCACAAACCCCTTGCTTACCCTTCCAGGGAAATATCCCGTCTACTTCTACTTGTATCTCCGCAATCACATCACTAGAAATCTCGCAGTGTGTTTTCGCAGTGCCACTTTCCGCAGTGTGTTTCGCAGTGGCTTTTGTCTTATTCTGATTACTACATTTAGGTGAACAAAACTTCCCACGACCCCTATCAGCGTCGTACTTCTTTACCTCATACTCAACCCCACAAACCCCGCAGTGTCTCTTTAGTACTTTCGCAGTGTCCATATATTCCTCCTTTAATGTCCACAATATACCACGCAGTAAAATAATGTCAAGTACTTACCTAAATAAATATAGAAAAAATTTCTCCCCCATACCTACCCAAATATAATCCCTAATTAAGAACTTACCCCCCCCTAATATAAGAGTATATTTAAGTGTGTATAGGCGTAAGAAAAAGAGCAGGTATATAGTATGAGTATAGGTAATAGTAGTAGTCGTACATACCCCCTTCCTCTATCATATCATATAGTTACTGTTCATTATTACTGTCTATTATTAATACATATTCGCCAATAATAAGTGTATATTCTTTGTACATCTATTGCTTGTATTTGAGTATGTTTGTTTACACCTACGTATACACAGATACCTTGCTACATACATGTAACAGTCCTATTCTTGTCTTATTACAGATATGATATACTATATATGCCGCTAGTGTTCTTTTACTTTCCCGTGGGTATTTTTAGTCTTATGCATCCAACATTATACTTCTATGGTTATATGTCTTTATATGGTAATAATTGTTGTGGCTATGGTTTTTAGCCTTTCCCGCGATATTATCAGGTATTATCTTGTCAATAATAGCCAATTCCTTGCTTATAGCTTGTTTTTTCTTTACCATAGCCTTTTATTCCTCTAACACTTTATATATATACTTCTTAGGACTTTGTCAATAGCTTTTTGGCTATGTATTAAGTAAATGTCAAGTATGTAACTAGGTTTTTCTAATTATCCTGCGAATTACTCCAATTATTTTAGACTTCTAAGCCTTTTATGCTCTTGTCTATGACATTTTAAGCATAAAAATACTACATCAAGCGGGTTATTATAATCTGGGTGATGTCCTTCTAGTCTTTTCCCTTCAATTAAACAATTACTACAAGCTGGAGGCTTTTTGATTTTCCCGCTTTTAATAGCTCCCTTGACTTTATTCTGAGCTTTAGACTTTAAAACATAAGCTTGATTAAAATGATTTAATAGCATAACAATAAATTGACTATGTAATAATAAATTAAATAAAAATAAATAATAATTATTGCAGCGTCGTTGTCTTTTTATCCAGCCTCGTTGACGGTAGCTTGCATATATTCTTATATTCTGTTATACTGTATTACATAGAAGATAAACAAAAAGCCGTAAAGGCGGGAGTATTAAAATGATTATAGCATTATTAGTTATTATTGCGTTAGTGTTACTTAGGATTAATTACAATATCAAGCATTTAGGCTAGTGTTTTGAGGATATAACCTTATAAGACCATAATACCGTTTAGGTAGTGGCATAGGTAAAGGGGTGTAAAATGACATATACAGAGTTAAAAAAACAGGTTGAAAAGGATATAAACGATTTTCCTATTTTCTTTGCCTTTAATGATGAACAATTTATAGAGGGCAAGGCTAAAATTGGAGTTAACAACAATAGTGAGCTATTATCTATTGGTGCGGGCGGTTACATCAAAAAAGTTGATAGAGATAGCTTTCACGAGATATTTATTAACCAGAAAAAGAGATTAAAAACATTCCTAAAAGATAAGGAAAATCTTAAAAACTCTTTAATCTATGAGTTAAGTAACCACGAGTATTGCATAACTCACGATGAGAGAGAGGCATTGGCAGCTTTAGGGCTTAAACTTGGCAAGCTAAACTCCGAGCAATTAGAAGTATTACAACAAGCCAAAAACGAGTATTGGCAACAAATAAACGCTTGTGATGATGAAGGCTACGAGGTGAGAATATGAAATATATAATACATTTTAACGGTAGGTTATGCGGCGCAATAGGTCAGTTTTCCTTTTACACTGAAACAGTAGAGGCAGAAAACGAGGAAAAAGCGATAATGAAGTTATATGATAAATACGACCACGTAACACAAATAACAATTAATGGTCAAAGATACTTTAGAAAATAAAGGGGGGTTATATGTCAAATAGATTTAAAAACTTTATACAAGCATTAAGGGCTAGAGGTTTTGTTATTCGCCGCATAGATGATTACGTTTGGCTTGTTAATGGGTCGTTAAGGCTTACTTTTGATGAGCTGCTAACCTTTGGGCGTAGAGAGTTAAAAAGGGGCAATTATAGCCTATACAGTGCATTAAGGGGGTAACTATGGATATTAAAACTTTAGTAATGGATAAACTTTATCCCAAAACTATAAAACACAAAGGAAAAATTATGACGTGTAAATACTACCAAATTAGCTATGAATATCAAGAGTTTGACTGTGCTTATGATACTTATATTGATTGTGGCGAGTGTGTTTTTACTATAATTGAACAGAAAAACGACAGGCGGAAAGGAAAAAGACCTTGGGCTAAAAAATATCAATTATCAAGGGGGTTATAATGGAAAAACTAACTAATCAAGAACTTTTAGAAAAGTATGTTACTGTGTCGCTTTTATTGGGTTTACACGCTAAAGAAGGAGCAAACAGGGCTTATTACCAGCAAAAAGCAAAGGAATATAAAACGGAATTGTTAAATAGATTACAAAAAAACCACTGTAAAAACTGCGATATTTTAATTGATATGGGGCAAAATGAAACTGCAAGGTGGTTTTGTCCTATGTTAGAAGGGTGTTATATTGACCCTGATAAAGATTACTGTTCGAAGTTTAGGGAGAAAATATAATGTTTTGGTATTACATAAAATGGCATCTAAAAAGATTTTATAAATATATAGGGATATTATAAGGGGTGAATAATGACTAAATATCAATTAAAGATTAAAAGGCTACGATATAGACGTATACCATTAATACAAATGAATGACATAATTGTTAACAATGACATAGATAGTGATTATACTATTGCTAGGCTTTTATTCTCTTGCGGCGCACTCAAAGCAGAGGTCAGAAAGTATCTTAAGCATAGGTCGGTTCTTATGGGTTGTTTAAGTGTTGAACAGGTTTTTGAATGGTCTGACAAGGTAAGGGCGTTAAAAGCACAAGAAAAGGCTATCCAGAGGCTTAAAAAACCCCTTACAATAAAAAACACGAGTAGGATTGGCAACCCAATAGTAATGTTAATAGGTAAGATATATAATTTTGATTTTAGTCAGGTGGTATTAGTATGAAGGACAATAGCAACCTATATCTATTTATAAGCTATCTCTGCTTGTTTGCCCTTATGATACTGTATGCTATTAGTTCGTGTAGATTACCATTAAGCCAATGTTTTTTTTAGTTACTGCTGCGATTTTTATTTGACAAAGTTTTATATATGGGGTTTATACCTTATTATGCTTATAAGGAAAAATAATACAATTAATTTTAGTAACTCCGTCGCTGAAGGTCTAACCCTTATAAGCACAGCGACGATTTACCGTTGTTGGGCAGCCTAAAAAACTGTCCAGCAACGTATATATTTTGAGGAGTATATGCAAAAGAACAATGTATTGCTTTATTTAGACTTATTAGAAAAATACAAAACTTTAACAGACGAACAATTCGGACAATTTATTCGCAGCCTTTTACTCTATGCAAAGGGCGAGCCAGTAAATATCTTTGATCCGTTAGTACAACTCGCCTTTGATAATTACAAAGTTACAGAAGACGAAAACAAAACAAAATGGGAAGCTAAAATTAAACAATGCCACGAAGCAGCAAGACTTGGAGGTATAGCGAACGCTAAGCGAACGCTAAGCGAACGGGAAGCGAAACAAGCGGATACTGTTACTGTAACTGTTCCTGTAACTGATAATGTAAATGTAACTGAAAAGATTAAGAGTAAGAGGGCTTTTACAAAGCCAAGTATAGATGAATGTGTTGCCTATGCTTTAGAAAAAAAGTTACCCTTTACTGGAGAGGAGTTTTTTTGGCATTATGAGGCTATCGGCTGGCTTAAGGGCAAGGCAGGGTTGCCCGTGCTTAACTGGAAGGCTACTATGCACACTTGGAAAAAACAGGCTTATAAGCAAAAAGATACCATGACAATAGAACAAAAAATGAAAATAGCGGAGAGGTGGTAAATGACTGGATTAGAGTTTATAGCGGTGCTTTCCGAAACTTACGGCGAGCCTATAATAAAAGACGGCAAAGATAACTTAAAGCTAAAGTTTATTAAGAAATGGGCTGACGGCTTTACGCCCGCCGAGCTTGATACTGTAATTGAAAAAACTATCAAGGGTTTTATGCCAACATCAACTAACCCTTGCCCGCTTATTCCGCACATTATAGACATTTGCGAGCTTGATACTACCGAAAAGTCAAAGACAGAACTTGCCCGAACAGTAGCAGATAAAACAATACACGCAGTAATGAATATAGGTTTTAGAGAGGCAGGGTGTAGGGTTATGGCACATAAGTTTATAGGCGATTTGGGCTGGCGTGTGGTCTACGATATGTATGGTGAATGGCGTATGGCTTGCGAAACTATAGAAAAGGAAAGTGTAGAAGTAACCCGCAGCCATTTAAGAGATAGTGCATTGGCATATATAAACCGAGCAGAAAAAGGTTTACAGGATAAAACACCAGAACTTTCAGACCTATCACATAATCAAATAGCAATAGGTAATAATAATGACATATAAAAAAGACTATAAATATGAACAAGAACAAAACAACAAACAGCCAAAACTATCCAGAATAGAACAACTACACAGACAAAACTATACTTCAAAAACCTGTGATATGGGTATATGTAACCTGCCAGCATTCCAGCCGCACCCTCAAGACCCTAGTAAGCTATGCTGTTATCATTGTTTTGAAAAGGCTTGGGGTGAAGTAGGGAACGAGGAATATGACAGAGACAAGTTCAAAGCTAAACTTGATACTATCAAAGACCCAATGACAAAGAAATGGCTACTAGGATTGGTAAAACGGTCAAGAGCAACAAAAACAGGGCAGGGGGTTATCTAGGTATGGGACAGGATAAAAAAGCCGTTCCTGGGCTTTATACGGACTTTGAGATTAAAGTCCTTTTTACTAAAGACGGGTTTAAGATATATCCTGAAATGGATAAGACTAGGTTTATAGAGTTTTGTCGTAAGAACTCTGGTAGGGTGGGGACAGTGGTATTTAATATAGGAGTTAATAATGACAAAGATATGTAGTAAGTGCCGAGAGCCTAAAACACTAGATAAGTTCTGCGTTACAATTTATGGGTACTTAAACCGACACAGTGTTTGTAAGGAATGTATGAATAAAAAAACGAGATTATATATAATTAAAAATAAAGCTTTAAGGTAGGTATAAAAATGCACGAGTATAAAAATTATAATGGTTGTTGTGTGGTTTGTGGAGTTGAAATATTAGGTAAAAAAATATTTTGTGAAATATGTAAAAGTAAAAGAATTAAAGAAAAATATAAAAGAACGAGTGGTAAATGCATAACTTGTGGAGTTGATGTAACTGGTAGTAAAAAGTTTTGCAAAGTTTGTATAATTAAAAGGAAAGAACAACAAAAACCAAAAGACTACTATAAAGAATATTGTAAAACTCATAAAAAACAAAGAACAGATAAAGAAAAAGGACAAATAATATTATGGCAGAAAAAAAATAAAGAAAAGGTTAAAGCGTCATCTTTATTACAATATGCTATAAAAACAGGTAGGATAACTAAAGAAACTAAATGTTCTATCTGTAAAAGAGAAGATACACGCATTATTGGACATCACTCTGATTATACGAAACCTTATGAGGTAATTTGGTTATGTAACTCTTGTCATAAAAAGATACATCATAATATAAGAAAAAATAAAGATAGACAAACAGAAAATAAAGGAGTAGAATAGAAACTATGATAAAAAATATACTTAAATCTTCACAAGGTTCGCATTGGTACACACCGTCTGGAGAGCCAGCTTACACCGTCAAGAGTGCCGACGGTACAAAGGAAATTAAGACGACAATAACACAGGCTCGTAAGTTAGGACTATATCCGTCGGTAACTACCATAATGAAGATTATGGATAAACCAGAAATAGATATGTGGAGAGTTGAAAGAGCTATAAAAGCATCTATCGCAAGTAGAAGACAAAAAGGGGAAAGAATTAAAACATTCATAGAAAGAATAGTTGATAAGGCACAGAGTAAATCTACTAAGGCTACTAACTTCGGTGGGGATATACACTCGTACCTAGAGGCTTTACTTATGGGTCAGAACTTTGACAGTATGACAATACCTAGAGAAACCAAAGACGCACTTTTGGTCTATATACGAGAGAACATTAAAACTGCAATATGTGAGCAGACAGTCGTAGGTCAGGGTTGGGCTGGTAAGCTAGATGCCTCTTGCACACTACTAGACGGGCGTACTTGTCTATACGACTTTAAGACACAGGGTACTAAGCCAGCTAGGGGTTTTAACTTCTACCGAGATTTTATCATTCAGCTAGGGGCTTATGCGTCTTGCGGGCAGTATGATGTAGTCAGGTCGCTATGTATATCATCAACAGAGCCTGGCAGAATAGAAGTAAAAGAGTGGAGTAAGGCAGAAGTAGAATGGGGATATAAGATATTCCAGCATATGTTTGAAGTGTTTATGTTACTAA
>Ga0114951_10003660_pt1 | contig 15716 bp, 21 predicted proteins | sample AM7aDNAmetaG_FD_88677 | JGI IMG/M metagenome (GOLD analysis project Ga0114951, IMG submission 88677) | Freshwater microbial communities from Finland to study Microbial Dark Matter (Phase II) - AM7a DNA metaG | ecosystem: Environmental > Aquatic > Freshwater > Lake | place: Finland: Lake Alinen...
GTGCTGGCCCTTGCCTGTGCCGCCGGTCCAGTAATGAGGGGCGAAAGGGCGACCGTAATAGTTGTCAGCCGAACCGCGATCAAAGGGTCCGCCGTGGCGCTTATCGTGTTCCATTAGCGGCGTCCGTTGGCAAAAGCTGCGCGGTAGACATCCGCGTCGGCCCGAGCCTTTTCGCCCTTTAATTCGGCGACCGAGATGCCGTAGCCTTCTGCGTAAAAACCATCACGCTTTTCAGCCGCGATTTTAGCGACCCCATAATTGTCGCTGGCTAGCGCCTTGAGAACAACGAGATTTAATTCGTTTCCGTTGTTGATCGCGGCTTGGTTCTTGATTGAGTAAGTCATTTCTGGTGGTCCTTTCGGGGGTGGCTGGGGGCCGAAGCCCCCGCCGGTGGGGTTAGGCCGCCCCATGGGGTTAGGCGACGGGCAACTCAATTCTGTCTTTATTGGGGGTTGCTGAGAAGGGCGAGCAATTCATTCTTGGCAGTTCCAAGGCTGTTGCGGGCGCGGCCATTGCCTGTCTTGTGCTGCAAGGTTTCGATCTTGCCTATGATGGTTTCGAGGGCCTTGATTTCGCGTTGTGTCATGTGAGGCACTCCGTTTGGGTTCAGGTCAGTGGCAGTACGATAGATGCCTATTTTATAAAGGTCAATACTGTTTTTGATTTATTTTCAGGTCGCATTTGGCTGGCCACAATTATGGTGCGGCCCCCGGCGTGGCGGGGCCCCGGTGCGACTTTAGTCTACAGTTTACTGTAAATGAAGCACATAGTTAAATGAAGTTTGATAATGGTTATCAATCTTCACTCATACGAACATGCTCAGTATATCCGTGCTCCTACTACTGCAAACAGGGTACACCCTTATACCAAGGGTACCCTTTGCAGTGTGCCTTAATTTACAGAGTGAAGTACATGAGTATAATTTACAGAGTTTATGTTGATTCGTTTACGGAGAAAAAGATGACCGACACCCTCGAAAATAACACCCCCGGCAAGCGGGGCAGGAAATGCATGCGCGGCGTTTGCTACGATCGCAGGATCAAAAAGTTTGTGGCGTCGATTACGATTAAGGGTAGGCGGGTTTATTTGGGAGCCTACGACGATGAGGACGAGGCGGCGGGGTGGTACGCCTTGGCCCGCCAAGACAATCCTGTCAGGCGGGGCGGCCCCGATGGCGCGGAATCGTTCGCGGATGCCTATGATGCGTTTTTGGCTCGGCAGCCCGTTGGTCCCATCCGGGAGGGCGTGGAATTTGAGGCACCCAATGGGCAGACGTATTTGATGGCAAAATTGGCCACCGTGCTGCACCCCACGATCAAGGGACCGAAGTGGGTTTACTATCGTTGGCTGTCGAAATGCTCTGACTGTGGCGCGGAATTTGTCACTAGTACAAAATTTCACAAAAAACGGATTACGGGTCTGACGCGAAAGTGTCCGGCGCACCGTAAGGGTGGCCCGCGCGGTGACGAGCCATCCTCACATGCCGCGTTGTTGCGCGATATTCAGGCGTGGCGCAAAGCGGAAAAGTTGGTTGATAATTATCCCGATTACCAGCCGCTGGAAGATCTTTTGAACTTTTTTGACCCTGCCAAAAAACCGGGTCTTACGGAGAAGCTCACACAAATGGTGAAGGAAAAGGGTCGCGATTTGAGTATGGAAGAGTTTTGGGCTGAGTATGAGGATGATGCTGCCAGTTTGATTTGACTGGACAAGGCGTAACGAATCAGGCACTGACATTGGTCGTGCTGCCGCAAAACGCGGTCGCGTCAAGATCAAGGGGCTGAAAAGTATGAGCGCTGCTAGTATGTCCGACAAGACCAAAATGGGCAACGATGATTCTGCTCCCGATGCTGACGCTGCGTCCGATGACGCGACGCCGTCTGCCACCGTGCTGTGCACGATCATGGACAATGGCGATGGCAGCTTCACGCTCATAAAGGGGGATGAAGATGAGAGTATGCACGGGGACGAGATGTCTGGTGAGGACGCTTCTGAGCCCGCTGGCGGTGATGCTGGTGGTGCTGCTGACACTGGGGATGACAGCGGCAGTGCTGCTGTTGGGAGCCTTCCGGTTACCGCTGGCAGCACTGCTCCGGCTAGCAAGGGTCAGGAGTTCTCAAGCCCGGGCCCGCTTCTGAAGGCCGTTCTGGAACTTGTGAAGACGGCGCAGGAAAGCAGCGGCGGTTCTGAAGAGGACAACTTTGCGGCAGGCTACAATGGCGACAGCGCCCCGACACCTAAAGGTTGAGGATGCCACGGTGTCGCTGCTCCACTCTCTTGAGGGAGCGGTGCCCCAAGGCGCGCCGCCCATTCCTGGTGATGGTCCGGTTGTTTACATCAATGCGGTAGATGATCTGTTGATCATAGCACGTTTGGTGCCGGGTGATGAGCTGGCGAATGTGTGGTCGTGGCGCGTTGGTGATAATGACTGGGTGAGAAATTGGGTGTGTTGATTTTGTAACGCGAAGGAGAAAGTCATGACCAAGAAATTCAATCCCGGCGGTTCGAAAGGCAAATTGCACCGTGAGCTGGGCATTCCGGTTTCCCAGAAAATTCCGGCGTCGCGTCTCGCGCAGGCCGAGCGTTCGAAAAATCCTGAGGTCAAGCGCGATGCGGTTCGCGCGAAGACCATGGAAGGCTGGAAGAAGTAGCTGATTTTTATGTCGAATTGGGTGCGCAATTGGGCGTGCTGATTTTGTAACGAAAGGAAAAAGTCATGGCTAAACTTACGAGCAAAGGTCGCAACAGTCTTCCGGCTAAAGATTTCGCTGGGCCAAAGCGTTCGTTTCCTATCCCAGATGCCAGTCACGCTCGGAATGCTTTGGCGCGCGTTGCCAACAAAAGCCCGGCAGTCAAGGCTGAAGTCAGATCAGCTGTTCACCGGAAATTTCCCGGCATCAATGGCGGGAAGTAATTCCGTAACGAAAGGAAAAAACTTATGCCTCTGAAATCCGGATCGTCCAAGAAGGCGGTCAGTTCGAATATCAAAACGGAAATGGCTGCGGGCAAACCGCAGAAGCAGGCCGTTGCCATTGCTCTCAGCAAAGCTGGCAAGAGCAACAAGAAATAGTTGAATCTCATGGCGAACGAAGACCTAGTCGATGACACCAACGCCGTTGATAGCGTCGTTGAAACAAAGACTTTGAGCACGCGCCACGAATTGTTTTGCAGGACTTATGTTGCCAACGGTCGTAACGCGACGCAGGCGTATATCGCTGTCGGCTACTCGCCGGATGGCGCAAAGTCGTCGGCAAGTCAGCTCCTTGCGGACCCAACCGTTACGAAAAGAATTGCGCAATTATCGGGCAAAGTCTTTGAAAAGGTTGAACTAACTCTGGAAAAAACTCTTCAGCAAATCGCTGCTGTCGCGCAATTTGATCAGCGCAAATTGTTTTATCCTGACGGCACGTTGATCCCGCGCCACTTGCTCGACGACGCAACGTCTGCAGCGATTTCGCACGAGGGCAAGAACGGCGTCGTGCCATTCAACAAGTTGTCTGCGATCGATATGTCCATGAAGTATTTGGGCGGATACGAGAAAGATAATTCGCAGAAGAGCAACAATCTCGCACTGCAAATCATTTTGGAGTGACGCGAATGGTTGACGTGCTTTGTGATGCTGACTTCTGGTTTTTCTGTTTCAGCGTTGGGCTGATGATGAGCCCGTTCGTCATTGCTCGGTGGCTGTGGCGCTGATGGCTGGTCTTTGGGACACGTTGAAGCGGGAGACGCCGTCTGCTCCCAGATCGATTGCGAACGACGACATCCAAGAGACGATCGATCCGGTGCGCGGCGCGCCTGTCAGATTTCAGCGGACTGAGGGCCTGAAGTTCACGCCTGTCGAGAGCCGCGAGCATTTAGACATTGACAATTCCGACGATGACGAGAGCAAATCGGCGCGCGCTGTTGTCGTGGACCCGAACCTCGACCTCGTGACCGAAGACGTGACCTCGTACACGATCGTGGTCGAGATGCCGCCCGATGAGCCTGTGGCCGTGCCTGCGTCGGGGTGTACCGATGGGCGCAGCAAGATGGCCCGCGCGCTCAAGCAGCAGGCCGGGATCGACAAGTCGAAGGGCGGCAGGCCACGCAAGTACGCCACGAATGCAGAGCGTCAGGCCGCATACCGCTTGCGTGAGGCAATTGCGGCGCTGCCGCCGCTGCAACACACGCGCAAAAAGAGAAAATGAATAACTCAGACCTCGTGGATGACGCGCCGCGCGTTGGTGTCGCTGTTGAGCAGGCGGCCCGCGTGATCCCCATCCGTCTGCCGAAGAAATGCGGCTTCTTGATGGAGAGGCACCGCTTCAAGGTGATGCGAGGCGGTCGCGGCGGGGGCAAGTCTTGGTCGGCAGCCGATGCATTGCTGGCGCTTGGTGCCGCGAATAAGCTGCGCATTCTGTGCGCCCGTGAGGTGCAGGACTCGATCAAGCAGTCGGTTCACAAGCTGCTGTCCGATCGCATCGCGAAGCTGGGCCTCGGCGGCTTCTATCAAATTCTCGACAATGAGATACGCGGTGCCAATGGCACTGAGATCACGTTCACGGGCCTTGGGCGTCACACAGTGGACTCGATCAAGAGCTTCGAGGGCGTGGACATCGTGTGGGTGGAAGAGGCGCAGGGTGTGTCTGAGCGCAGCTGGTCGGTGTTGATCCCGACGATCCGGGCGAAGCACAGCGAGATATGGGCCACGTTCAATCCTGACATGGACACCGATCCAGTGTGGCAACGCTTCGTGGTCAACCCGCCGACTGATGAGGCACCATTCGACTGCGTGTCTGTCGAACTCAACTGGTACGACAACAAGCACTTTCCCGAGGTGCTCGACCGTGAGCGCAAGCATTGCAAGAAAGTCTCGCCGGACGATTACGAGAACATCTGGGAGGGCAAGTGCAGGACGTCTATCGCTGGCGCGATCTATGGCCGCGAGATGAACGAGATGGCCGTGACGCAGCGCATCAGGCCGCTGCCATACGACCCGCGCCTTCCCGTGCACTGCGTGTGGGACTTGGGCTGGAACGATGCCATGACCGTGGTGATGATCCAGAAGCCGCTGCCGTCAGTCGCCTACGTCATCAACTACTTCGAAGACAGCTTTCAGCGGTATGACGAGATCGTGCGCGACCTCAACGCGCTGAAGTACAATTGGGGATGGGACTGGCTGCCGCACGACGCGCGCAACTCCAACCCGCAGACCGGCACCAACCCCTACATCACGCTCAAACGGCTGGGGCGCAAGGTCAAGCCGCCCATGGACCGCACGGATCCAGAGGCGCGCATCAAGGCGGCGCGCATGATGTTCCCACGCATCTACATCGACAACACGGCATTCAAGCGAGAGACCGGATGGCTCGGCGGCGCACGTCTGATCGAGTGCCTCAAGCATTACCGGCGCAGCGTGCCGACGACTACTGGTGAGCCGGGCTCACCGAAGCATGATCAGTACTCCCACGGATGCGACGCATTTGGGGCTGCAGCAGAGGTGATTGACCAGATCATCAACGATGGAGACGTGCGTCAGGAATTGTTGCCAGCATTCGTAAACTCTGACCCATCGATGGGCATGCTCGGCTAATCGTTACGAAACTGAAAGCCTCTTGCGCGCTGACACGAATACGATTACAGCGCAAGAGTAGAATTAAAATTTATGATTGACGCCGCGCGGAAATCGCATGCGGCGCGGCGAATTGAAAAGATCGTTCACCATCATAACGCGCGGCGCGCTTTAGGGGATTTTCATGCGGACACAGTACCAGAGCTACACAAGCGCTGCGCTCAACGCTACAGGCATCGCATCTGGTGTTGCATGGGCTGGTGGCGGTTATGTGCTCGCCGCTAATGGTGCCGCCGATAACTGCGGCCACCTGATTACCTTCACTGGAATTGCTGCCACCAATCACAGCGCGAAGACCGTGACCATCACGGGCACTGACGCGAATGGCAGGCCGATTAGCGAGGCCATCGCCGGGCCCAATGGTGCCGTCGCTGTGACCACCACCAAGTATTTCAACACCGTCACGTCGGTCACCATCTCCGCCACCACTGGTGCGGATACGTTCAACATTGGCTGGACTGCTGCGTCTGTGGGCGCGGAGTTGATGCTGGATGCGCTGCGCGATCCTGTTATCAATATCGGTATCTTCTGCCGCGTGCCGTCTGGTTCGCCGACCTACGCCGTGGAGTACACTGCCGACGCGACGCCCGCAGGCCTCGACGCCACGTCGTGGCTCGCGCACGCCACCATCACTGGCAAGAGCGCCACGTTCGCGGGCTCGATCACCACGCCCGTGCTTTTGGTGCGTTTGAAGTTCGCTGCCGCAGGCCCTGTTAACATGACAGTCATCGAACCCTTCCGCGCTTAAGGAGCGAAACCAATGGCCTTTATCTCTCCCGTCAACCAGATGACCACCGCCGACGCGCTGCGTCTGGCCTCGCTCGCCGCTTACGGCAACAACAAGGCGCTGCAGGACTTGCTGGTCGCCATGATCAGCGGCAACGTGGCAGTGCTTCCCGGCTCGTCCACTGCGGGCGGCGGCGTCACTGTGCGGTCTGGTGGTAACATCTACTCCAACGCGGGCGCTGCGATCCAAGGCAATGCCGCTGTGACCACCAACACTGTGCTGGCCACGGCGCTGATCCCGGCCAACTCCTTTGACGGCATTCAGAGCCGCGTGCTGTCGTTCTTCGCGGCTGGCAAGTTCGCCGCGACAGGCAACAACAAAGTCATCCGCATCTACTTTGGCTCCGACTTTCAGACCGTTGGCCAGCCTGTTGTCAGCACGGCATCCGCCATCATCGCTGATTCCGGTGTCGTGACGACCAACACCGGCGGATGGAACGCCAACGCCCAAGTCACGAAGTATGGCGTCCCCGGCTCCAACACCCAGATCGGTGTCAACATGGGCATCATCACCGGCGTGTCGCATGTCGGCACGACTGCTCCAGTGTCCCTGACTGGTGTCGAGAATGGCCCGCTGTACATAACCGTGACTGGTGCCTCCTCGACGACTGGTGCCGCCAATGACGTCGTGCTGCAGAACATTGAAGTCACATGGAATAACTGACCGCATTCCGGTGGGCAATTGTGCTGCGCCGGATACTTTGAGGACCGCAAGAATGCCTATGAAACTGAAAGTTCAACACTTGATGGACGCGACCATCGTGCTTTCGCAGATCATCCGCGAAGACCGCGCCATGCCGCAGAAGGGCAAGTACCGCCTTGCTCGCATGCACCCCAAGCTCAATGCTGAGTTCTTGATCGTCAATGCCAAGCGCGATGAGCTGATCAAGGCGTACAACTACCACCCGATGGTTCCGAACCCGGACGCCTCACACATCGATGCCGGAATGCGCGAAGCCATGGTCACAGCCGGTCATCTGGACAAGCTGCCGCCCAAGGAAATCGAGAGCGCCGAGTTCTCGGTGCCGGACGACAAGGCTGAAGAGTTTCTTGCTGTGTGGGGAGAGATCGCCAACAAAGAGATCGAAGTCGATGTGGAGCCGATCCCGTTGGATCATCTGTGCCCGGGCGATGATCTGGCTGATGGCAGCATCACTGCCCATGACTTCATCGTTCTCGGAGACCTTGTTACCGAATGAGCATTACCAAGGATGACCTCGCCGGTCTGCCAGAAGATGTTGCAGACCTGATCACAGTCCATCTGGATCCGACACCGGATACACTGGAATCGATCAGCCTTGTCATCGCGCAGAAGCGTGATGATGCCAAGGCGGCGAGGGCATCCTCGGGTATTGAAACGATATGGGACGAATGCGAAGAGGCCTACATCGGCATCGACGCCGCCAATCGCGGCGAGTTCGGTGGCAGTTGGTCGAAGCCGTACAGCTCTGACGGCCCAGTCACGACGGGCAAGACTGCGCCGCAGGCCACTGACCACAGATCGACCGTCTTCCTGCGTCTGACGGCGCGTTACGTCGATGCTGGCACGGCGAAGCTTTGTGAGATATTGCTTCCCGCCAACGACAAGGCGTTCTCGATTTGTGAGACGCCGCTGCCCGACCTGATTAAGGCGAAGGATGACCACTCTCAGGTCGTCGGTGCCAACGGAATTCCGCTGACGCGGCCTGCGAAGCCGGGCGAAGTGCCCGCCGCATCGCCGCCTCCCGGTTCACCAATGATGGCAGCCCCGCCGTCACCCCCGGGCCCACCGCCCCAATCGGGGGGACTTCTCCCCCCTCCGGCTGCTGGTGCGATGCCTGCCGCTGCCCCAGCTGGAGCGGTCCAAGCTGGGGCAGCTGGTCCTGCGCCCGCTGGCCCGGCTCCTGCCCAGCGCGTTCCGCTGACTGTCGCGGATTTGGCCAAGGAGAACCTCGAACTTGCGCGCAAGAAGGCCAAAATGGCCGAGACGCGCATCTACGACTGGATGGTCGAGTCTCACTACACGATGGAGGCCCGCAAGGTCATCTTCGATGCCGCCAAGCTTGGCTCTGGCGTCATGAAGGGGCCATTCCCGAAAGCGTCGCGCGGCATTGTCGTCAACAAGGACAAGAAGGACGGCGGCGTCAGCGTTGAGATCAAGGACAGCATCAAGCCCGGCTATGAGTGGGTCTCACTGCGTAATCTTTTCCCAGACCCGTCGAGTGGTGAAGACATTCACAACGGCGAATACCTTTTCGAACGTGACTACTTGTCCACCCGTCAGGTGCGCAATCTCAAGAAGCTTGATGGGTATGTGGCCTCCCAGATCGACAAGGTTATAACTGAAGGCCCACATCTCACGACCAATTCAAGTGAGGGCACACCCTCGCGGCTGAATGATCAAGAGCTTAAGAAGGGTCGTTTTGAAGTCTGGTACTATTACGGCATGCTGACCCGTGACGAGTTGAACTGCGTCTGTTCAGCAAGTGGCAAGCCGGTGACCAAAGACAGCGTGCCGGAAGACAAGAAACAGATCTATACGATCGTGACCATGATCAACAGGACTGTGGTCCGCGCTACAGTTAACCCGCTCGATAGCGGCGAATTCCCCTACCACGTCATGAATTGGCAGCGGCGCGCTGGTTACTGGGCAGGCATGGGCGTCGCCGAGCAGCTCCGCGCGCCGCAGCGCATGCTCAACGCCGCTACGCGGTCGATGCTCAACAATGCTGGCAAGTCTGCTGGCAGTCAGGTCGTAATTGATCGTGGGTCCATCATGCCCGCCGATGGCAACATGGCGATCACGCCGGACAAGGTCTGGTACAAATCCGCCGACAGCCCCGGCCAGAATGTCAACGACGCCTTTGCGATCCACGAGATCCCGAACGTCACTGACCAAATGCTCAAGATTATCGACCTGTCTGAAAAGCAGGCCGAACAAGTCACGTCCATTCCGTTGGTGACACAGGGCCAGTCCGGTGCCACGACGCCGGAAACCTTTGGCGCGACCCAGCTGCAGGACAACAATGCCAACCAACTGCTGCGCAACATCGGCTGGGCATTCGACGACAGCGTCACTGAGCCATTGGTCCGACAGTCTTATGAGTATCTGCTGCTGGACCCCGACGTGCCCGAGGAAGAGAAGGGCGACTTCGTCATCAATGCCCACGGCTCGATCGCGCTGGTCGAACGTGCGATCCAGAACCAGACGCTTGCTCAATTGCTGCCCGTCTCGCTGAACCCGGCGTATGGCATCGACCCCAAGCGTTGCGCCGAGGAATTCCTGAAGTCCAAGAGCTTTGCGCCTTCCGACCTTAAATATACCGACGAAGAGATGGCCGACATGGCCAAGAACCAGCCGCCGCCGGTCCCGGTTCAGGTTGCCAACATCAATGCCAGCGTGATCCGCGACGGCATCGTGGCAAAGCAGGGCGTGGCGCAGCAGACCGTGCAGCACGAAGCGCAGCTGCACCAAGCCGAGCAGGCGCTCGCTGGTCAGGACACGCAGAACGATACCGCGCGCATTGCTGCCGAACAGCAGCGCACACAGGTCGAGGCCACTGTCCGTCTGCACGAGATCCAGATGAAGCACAACATCGCTCTGATGGATTACGCCAATCGCAACAACATTACTCTGGCGCAGGCGAAGATGCAGCTGGCCAAGACGGCTATGACGCTGCAAGCGCAGCGTGACCTGAATGCCGCCGACAATGCAGTGGATCTTCACAAGCATCACAACCCGCAGCCGGACAATACTGGCGGCAACGGCGTTAAGAGACAGCCGTCGCATACCAACCCGCGCACCGTCGCGAAGCCGCTGGCGCAGACGCCGGGCCGCGCGCCCAATGGTCGGGGATTTAGTCAATGAACGAATACAAGGTAGACTTCTTTCTGACGCCCGGTGACAAGATCAGCCCGACATGGCGCAAGCTTGTCGAGCATCTTGAGACCAAGCTCAAAGACGCGCGCGGCAGAAACGACAGCCCCACACTTGACCAATTTCAGACCGCGACACTTCGTGGTCAGATCCAAACTCTCAAGGCCATAATTGCCTTGGGCGACACATCGCCGGTCATTTCCGACTGACGGTTAAACAGGTGCCAGCGACGGCGACGCCGCTGGTCTTAGGAGTTTCAAATGGCAGACAAGACAGAGATTGTTGACGACACAGGATTCGATAAGGACTTCGACGAAGGCTTCACTGCGACTGAGACGGCACCGGAAATGGCGGCGTCTGTGGTGGCTGAAACTTTGCCGAATGCCAACGAACCTGTGAAAGTAGTGGCCGAGCCCGTCGTTGAGACGCCGCCTGCGCCACAGCCTGAGTACGTCCAGATCACCAAGGCCCAGTTCGAGGCTCTTGAAGCCGCCGCCACAAAGGTTGGCGACTTCGACAAGAAATTCGACAAGGCTTTTGGGACAGTTGGCGGTCTTCAGGACATCGTCAAACAGTTGCAGGCCTCGACCCCGAAAGGCGAAAACGTCCAGCTTACGGACGAGATGTTCGCCGACATGGCCGAGGACTACCCGGAATTTGCCAAGCACCAACGTGCTGTCTTTGAGAAAGTTCTCAAAGGAACGCGCGGCACTGGTGTCGCTGATACCGCGTCTGTCGATCCCGCAGTGGTCAGCAAACTGATCGCCGATGGCATCAAGCAGCGTGAGATAGACGCGCTGGAGGATGACCATCCCGGTTGGAAAGACCTTGTGGGCGCTGTCGATAACGCGGAGAAAGCTGATCCGAACAATCCGTTCAGGAAATGGCTCTCCACGCAACCCGAGGCGTACCGAACCAAGATAGTTTCCACACAATCTGCGTCTGTGTTGGCAAAGGCGATCGATAGGTTCAAGGAAGCGACGAAAACGCCGCCTCCCGCGTCAAGGCAAGAAACTCCGAAGGACGCGGCTCGCCGGGCCGCGATAAAGGCCGCAGTTCAGCCGAAAGGTGACGGCAATCCGCCAGCACCCTCTAAAACCGATGACGACAGCTTCGAAGAAGGCTTTCGCGTCGGCTAACCCCCTTCGAAAGGTAACAATACCAAATGGCTTTGCAGAACTTTACAATGACCCCCGGTCGGCTCAACAAGTACAAGGGCCAGATCCTTGCGCACGCTGTGCCGGTTGAAGTCCTTGGTCGTACGGGTCGTCAGATCCCGTTCCCCAAGAACCAGTCCGACACCTACGTCGCTCGTAAGTGGCTCCCCTACGGTTCCACGACTACGAGCGCCAGCACCCAGAACCAGTTCTTCCAGAACGGTACTGGCGATCGCGGTAACGTGATTGTGCAGGCGCATCAGACGGCTGAAGGCGTCACCCCCCTGCCCGACAGCATCATCCCGCTGGACATCACTGTTGTGATGCAGCAGTACAGCTGCTTGTACGGTTTCACCGACAAGACCTATGACCTGTACGAAGATGACATCCCGCAGGCCATGATCACCCAGATTGGCGAGCGCGTCACGTTCGTCAACGAAATGATCCTGTACGGGGCCCTGCGCGCTTGCACCAACCAGTATTTCGGCGGCACTGGCACGACCATTGCCACCGTCAATGGTGGTCTGACGTTGGGTATGGTCCGCAAGATCGCGAAGAATCTGCAGGCCAATCACGGCAAGCCGGTCAACGCGATGTTGAAGGCTTCGCAGAATTACGGCACCGATGCCGTGGCACCCGGTTACACGGTGTATTGCCACACGGATCTTGAGCCCGACATTCGCGATCTGCCCAACTTCATCCCTGCTGAGAAGTATGCGACGGGTACTGCCATGCCGAACGAAATCGGCAAGTGCGAACGCTTCCGCTTCATCACTTCTCCCGATCTGCCGTCCATTCAGGATGGTGGCGCGGCGATTGGTTCCACTGGTCTGTACTCGACCACTGGCACCAGCCTCGACGTGTATCCCTTCATCGTCGCTGCGGCGGATGCTTGGGGTCAGGTCGCGGTTCGCGGCAAGGACAGCCTCAACCCGACCTATCTGCCCCCGGGCGAGAAGTCGAAGTCGGATCCGCTTGGCCAGCGTGGCTATGCGGGCACGATCTGGTGGAAAGCTGTGATGATTGAAAATCAGGGCTGGATGGCTGTCGGTTTCGTTGGCTCCAAGGTTCTGTCGTAACCCCGGGTTGACCCCCTAATTTCTTAGGAAAGGAAACAACCTATGTTTACTGACACCCTTACCCGGTGGCTTGAACCGATCAGGGACTTCTCGTCGCAGTACGCACTGCGTCAGTTGTTCCTGCCGGTCTTCGATCGCCAGACTTCCGTTGCCTTGAATACGGCGGGCCTTGTGATCAAAGCGGGTGGCGGCGTGCTGGTTAAATCCGGTGCCGCTGACTGTTATCTCGTTGCGAACGGTGTCTTGCAGAAGATCACCGCCGCGACGGATATGCCCGCATTGTCTGGTACTGTTGTGAATGCCACTTTCAACGTGTTCTGCTTCTTCATCGATTCCGCCGGTACTAAGACCTCGGCGATGGGGACGGCAGGGTCCACGCTTGCTAAAGTTGTGTTCCCGCAGTTCCCCCAGAAGAAGGCGCTGATCGGTTTCGTCATCATCGCACCGACTGGCACCGGCAACTTCGTTGGTAATACCACTGCTCTGGATGACGGCACTGTCGTCCCCGGCGCGGTCTACATCAACGGCATCGCCTTCGATCCCGCTTGTCTGATTGGCAATTAACCAGTCATCACACTTCTGTCTCATGAAAGGAGACATCTAAAATGGACTATCAAGCTTCTATCCCTCTGACTATGTGCCTTTCTAAGAATGTCTTGCAGGCCGGTACGACCACCACTGTGACCACTGTTCCGACGGGCGCTACTTCTCAGGTTACGGTCTACGTCATCAAGGGCAAAATCTACAACAAGGCGGCGTTGACCAACGTCGCCACGCCCACCGTGGACTTTAGCACTGGCGCTGCCTTCAAGCCGATCCCGATCCCCAACACTGCCCCTAACACTGCTTTGGGGTATGGTTGTGTATTCACGGTTGGCCTCAACGCTGCTGGCACGCTCAAGGTTGTTCAGGGCACCATCGAAGCTCTGGACGTCAGCGGCAACTTCATCAATGCCCCCAGTTTGGTGGTGTTGGTGTGGCTGGCCCGAACAGTGGTAACAGTGATTTCTGCCCGATCGGGTACATCATTGTGCAGCTGGGCGCGACTGCCGTTGCTACTTGGACCTTCGGCACCAACAACCTGTCGTCGGTTACGGGCGTTACCTACACGTTCGTGGACGTCTGCACCCTGCCGGATCGTCCGCAGGTTTCTTAATAGCCTAAACGGTGGGCGGCATGGTGCTGCCCACCGTCTTTTTCCAAGGAGAAAAGTATGCCCCGTCATGAAGTACACACCGACAGCGTTAAGATCGACCAGTTCGATGATCTGGTCGGCGACAGCGCACTGAAAGGCCGCGAGAACATTGTCATCGCTGACAAGCCGTTGAACAAAGATTATCTGGATGAACTTGCCTTCAACGAAGAGCCTGTCACCATCCGCCTTGAGCCGAGCACCGACAAGAACGCGGCGACTTGGTTTCCGATTTGGGTAAACGGCAAGGGAGCCGAAGTTTTCATTAACGACAAGTGGGTCGCCTTTGGCTATCTGCCGGTCGCAGTCCCCTTGGTCGTCAAGCGTAAGTATGTTGAAGTTATTTTGCGCGCCAAGATCGACAACGTCACCACTGAAGTCCTTGAGACCAAGACTGATGCGGCGAATGACCGGGAAAATCGCGTGAAGCGTTTTACCACGGCAGTTCATTCCTTCTCGATCTTGCACGACAAGAACCCTCTCGGGAATGCGTGGCTCAACGAAATCCGTCGCAGGAATATGTAATTTATGAATTACCTCCAACTTTCCCAGAGACTTGCGCAGGAAGCCGGTGTTAGCGGAACGCTGACGACAACCTTTGGGCAAGTTGGCAGTCTTCTGCGCATCGTGACTTGGATCAATCAGGCTTGGTATGAACTCCAAACCAAGCACGATGACTGGACGTGGATGAAGTCTAGCTATCTTATCGGGGGCGGTGTCTCGTTTGCCACCGTGTCCGGCCAGTCCTCGTATCCCGCGGGGACTGGGGCCGGAACGGTCGGCGTCACGATGGCGAACCTTGGTAAGTGGGACGTCAACAGTTTTCGCAATTATTCTACGGCGTCTGGGTACACGAATGAAATCTTCATGGACCCAATCACTTACGAAAGCTGGCGCAATTCCTACATGTATGGCGCGATGCGTAATGTGAAAACGCGGCCCGTCGCGGTCGCCATCGGGCCTGACAAGTCTTTGTGTGTTGGGCCCCCATCTGACGGGTCTTACACGATCACGGGTGACTACTATGTCGCACCAACACAGTTCTCCTCTGACACTGATTTGCCTACTGGCCTGCCAGCACACTTCCACATGGCGATTGTTTATTTAGCCATGCAGATGTACGCAGGGTATGAATCTGCGTCGGAAGTCTTCCAGCGCGGTCAGGCTGGCTACGACAAGTTGATGGCTGAACTTGAAGTGAACTATTCCCCGACGATCGGCTTTGCTGGAGCACTTTGCTGATGAGGTCTAAGGCATTGTCCTCTACTGTCATGACACCGGTCAGGTACTCTGAGACCCGGCTGGGCAGCACTGTGAACAATGCTGGCGTCTCGTCGCCCGGCGGCCTAGACCAAACGACCCCCACACTGCAGCTCCAGCCGGGCGCGTGCCGCGATGCTCTGAATTTCGAGTGCAGCCAGTTTGGTGGGTATGCCCGTATTGAAGGGTATGAGCGCTTTGATGGCCACACTTCGCCCAGCTCGGCCACATACCAGATCATTCAAGTTTCGTCGTTTACGAATGTACCGGCGATTGGCAATACGATTACACAAGCAACGAGTGGGGCGACAGGAAAAGTTATCGCTGTCGTAAGTGATGCCACTTCAAGCGCGTATTACATGGCTGTTACTGCGGTCACGGGGCTATTCGATTTCACACACAACGTGTCTGTTGGGGCCACTCTAATTGGCACCGTTACCTCACAAACGGTTCCCATTTCGTCTTTGCTTGCCGCACAGTATACCGCTTTGGCTGCAGATGTTTACCGGGCATTGATTGGTGCAGTTCCGGGCACTGGCCCAATTACTGGCGTCGTGGCCATGGCATTCAATGGCGTCGATAACGTGTATGCTTTTCGGGCCAACGCAGGAAACACTGCTGTGGCCATTTACAAGCAGAGCGCGTCCGGCTGGACGCTTGTGCCGTTCTACAAGACGGTCAGCTTTACGACTGGCTCAGTTGCCACTCCTGCTGACGGCGCGACGCTGACACAGGGCGGCGTGACCGCGACCGTCAAGCGTGTTGTGGCACA
>Ga0114951_10003661_pt1 | contig 15715 bp, 11 predicted proteins | sample AM7aDNAmetaG_FD_88677 | JGI IMG/M metagenome (GOLD analysis project Ga0114951, IMG submission 88677) | Freshwater microbial communities from Finland to study Microbial Dark Matter (Phase II) - AM7a DNA metaG | ecosystem: Environmental > Aquatic > Freshwater > Lake | place: Finland: Lake Alinen...
CCCTTATACCTACTCGTGGTTTCCAACTTATGGGTTGAGCGATCCAACAATTCCAAATCCAATGGCATTACCCGATGATACAACCACATATACGATTACAGTTACAGATTCAAACAATTGTATTACATGGTCGCAGATGACTGTGATGATAAACGCTTGTGCAGGTATTAATAAGCTGGCTAATAAATTTGATGTTGTTGTGTATCCCAATCCTAACAGCAGCAGCATTTTCAACATTTCTATAAGTGGTAAGAGACTTTATACTGATTACTCAATAATTGTTTATTCTGTTTACGGACAAGAAATATTCAATCAAAAAATTACAGCCGATGATGTTAACTGGAATGGCTTAATAGATGTAGGAAGCAATGTCAGTAAAGGAATATATTTCTTGGAAATAGAAAACAGGCATATTAAAAATTATCAAAAAATCATTATCCAATAATATTTAATACGCACAATCATGAAATACATATCATATATTTTCTTTGTTATAGTGTTGGGGTTAATTGTAAATACAAGCCAGGCCCAAACGTTATGTCATGGCGACACCATACATATTGTTGTTACCGGATATAACGGTAATTTACAGTGGCAATACTCTGAAGATTTGATTACATGGACAGACATACTGGGAGCTCATAATGACACCTTAACCATTGTTGCCAAAACAAACAGACATTATCGTGTAAGAGTGCTAACTGGAAATTGTAATGCATTCTACTCAGATACAATAAATATTATAGCAGTAGCTTGTCCTTGTCCTAATGCTCCAACAGTTACAGATGCCAACGGCAATACATATCCAACAGTAAGAATAGGTGCTCAGTGCTGGCTGGCAAAGAACTTAAATACAGGTACGGCTAAGTTGAACAATCAAACATTGTCAACAACAAGCGTTGAAAAATATTGTTATGGTGCTACAAATACTAATGTTGATCCTTTTAATAACTGCAATATACATGGTGGATTGTACACATGGGCAGCAGTTATGCAAGGGCATGTCAGCAGTGACTCAATACCCAGCCATGTAAAGGGGGTTTGTCCTACAGGATGGCATGTTCCTTCCGATCAGGAGTGGATAGTACTTGAATATGAAATGGATATGCCAAATCCTTATTTAATAGGATGGAGAGGAACTACACAGGGTACCCAGTTAAAAGCAGGTGGTACAGGCAACTTTGATGGCCTTATGTCGGGCATACGCGAATATACTTATGAATATAAAGATATGGACAGCTACGGTTATTTCTGGACAACCAAACAATCATCTACTACTAACGCATGGATGAGAAGTTTGCGAATAGATGCTCCTTCCATTGGGCGTTTTGCCAACAATAAAGTTAATGCTGCCAGTATCAGATGTTTGAAAGACTAAAGCATTTATGAATATTAAACATATCTTTCTTCTCTTCTTATTTTTTTCATTTGCTTCTGTAAAGGCTCAGATTAACGAAATAATCAGCTGTAACCCCGACACTGTATATTTACACCTTAACAGTTATCATGGTCAGGTACACTGGCAATCGTCCAACGACACTATCAACTGGCAGAATATTACATCTAACAGCGACACTTTACGCGTTATATACTCACCTGATTTGTTATACCGTGCCATTGTTATTGATGGTACGTGCGACTCAGTAGCATCTGACACTACACTTATCAAATTCTTTCCACTTCCTACTGTTGCCAATGCCGGACCCGACCAGATTGACCTCAATAATGTAACGACCACTTTAGCAGCAAATACTGCTGTAGTAGGCACTGGCAGTTGGCAAATTATAAGCGGCGCCGCAGGAAATATAACCTCTTTAAGCAATCCGACAAGCACTTTTAAGGGTGTAGGAGCCACCACTTACAAATTGGTATGGAAAATAGAAAACGAATGTAAAACCACAACAGACACCGTAGTCATCAGTTTTGCCATGCCACAGGTAAGCTGTAACGGCACAATGTATGTATCTCCTGTTGATAATTCAGGTGGAGCTATCTGGGGTTGTTCGGGGACAACCACAAATGCCACATCGCAAACCAACGGCGCACAAAACACCACACAAATTATTGCTGCCTGCACTGATCAGACCATTGCAGCGCGTAAATGCAGCGACCTCACAGCTTATGGCTACAGTGATTGGTACCTGCCTTCGATGGATGAGTTAAACTGCCTTTACACTAACAGAAGCGCTATTGGTGGGTTTCCCACCATGTCAGGCACTGTATATTGGTCTTCTACAGAAACTAATGCCCAGTGGGCCAATGCTCAAAACTTTAATACTGGTGCTCAGACAACAATTAATAATAAAAGCGGTGCATGCAGGGTACGGTGTGTAAGAAGATAAATAAATTTATTTTTCTATAAAAACAAAACCCTCTCTAAATCGCTGATTAGAGAGGGTTTTCAGTTGTCCGACTAGGGGTCGAACCTAGACTCTTCAGATCCAGAATCTGACGTGTTGCCAGTTACACCATCGGACAGTATAAGCATTTGTTGCTGTGGAGCGTAAGGGAATCGAACCCTTGACCTTTAGACTGCCAGTCTAACGCTCTAGCCAACTGAGCTAACGCCCCGGACTTTGCAAAAGTATAAATTATTTATATATTTATACTTTTTTTTATACTTTTTTTTATGAAAAATAATAAACGCACTTTTATAGCCATTAAAATACCACCCCAAAAGGCGCTTAAAGACACTATTCAAGCATTAAAGTATAAATTTGAAAAAAGTAAAATTAAATGGGTCAATACTGAAGATTTTCATCTCACACTTCATTTTTTAGGTGAAACAAGTCCCGAACAAATAGAAAAAATTAATGAAATATTAAATTGTACTGCTCTTCAAAATGCCCCTTTTGAAATTGAACTAAAAGAGCTTGGGGCCTTTTATAAAAATCGACAACCATTGGTGATATGGGTGGGCATTGCGGAAAACAAAAAATTAACAAACCTGTTTTCAAGGCTTAGAGAAAGTTTATCTGAAAATGGTTTTATCTTAGAAGACAGACCTTTTTCACCACATCTGACATTAGGGCGGGTTAAGCAAATTGAAGACTTTGATATGCTGAAATCAATGCTGATACATTATAAAAATGTGTTGTTTCAAAAAGCTGACATCAAAGAGGTTTATTTTTATGAAAGCATCTTGCTCCCTTCCGGGCCTGTTTACAAGCCAATAAATATTGTAAAATTAAGTCAATAATTTTTTATATCTAAAATTACTTTAAATCTTTGCAAAAGTTTTTACCTCTATGTCTTGAAAATTTTGAAGACACTCTATTTGCAGTATTTATCAAAATAATATGATGCTTCTGAATGCTTTAAGTCAATCGCTTTTTTCAAATTATAACAAGCGTTATCTTTTTGCCTGAGGTTTAAATAGCATACTCCTTTATTTAAATAAGCATCGGGAAGTGTGGAATTTATTTTTGAGACATTATCAAAGTCATTAATAGCAGATTCATAATTATTAAGTTTCATATTGATTAATCCCCTATTAAAATAAGCAGCATAATTTTTATTATTTATTATTATGGACTGGGTATAATCTTTAAATGCTCCTTCTTTGTCACCAATATCATTCTTCGCGTTACCCCGATTGTTAAAAGCATCAGCATAATCCGATTTAATTTCTATGGCTTTTGTGTAATCAGAAATCGCTCCTTTAAAATCTTTTGTGTAGCTTTTTGCAACGCCCCTGTTATTAAAAGCGTCGGCATAGTTTGGTTTAATTTTAATAGCCTTACTATAATCTGAAATTGCTTCATTATGGTCGTTAAGGTCAGATTTGAAATTCCCTCTATCAACAAAAGATTCTGCTACAGATGAATCTAACTGAATAGCCTTATTTATTAAATCAATAGCTTTATATAAATCTCCAGTTTTCTGATAATGGAATGCTAAATTATGATAAGCTATAGCAGCTCTCGGTCTCTTATCAATTACATCCTGCCAAAGGGTAATACTATTTTGCCATACGCCAACTCTACTAAAGGTACAAACAGAATAAAAAACAAATAATAATAGTATAAAAGCTTTAAAATTTTTATTAAGAAATTGCACATATTTATTTTTGTTATTCCCCATATAGTAATAAAAGGCGACCAAAATAAATATCAGTCCAAAATAAGCTGTATAAGAATACCTGTCAGATACTATTGATTTGCTGAAAGGAATGATATGTATTACAGGAAGTAGATTAATTAAAAAAAAGAGAAAACCGAAAATCAATTCTCTTTTGATAAAACGGCTTCTGTAGATTATTATGCCTATTAAAACAATTAAAAGAGGGGAAACGTAATAGACTATGGGTAGCAGGTTATTAATTTTGTAGGGATAATCGTAAAAAGCAGATAAATTGACAGGTAAAATAAATTTTATTAAATAGAATAACAAACTGTAGAATGGAAAAAACATTCTGTCGAAAAAAGAAAATTGTGCTGAGCTGATAGTTATGTCAGTTAAACGACCTATAATTGAAATTGCTATAATTGCCAGACTTAAAAGAAAGAATGGAATTTTTTCGTAAAATATTTTAAAGCTGAGTTCCCTTTTAAAGTAATAATCAAATAAAAACAATAAAGCAGGCAAAACGATAGATGTCGGTTTGGATAAGACAGCCAATATATAGAACAATAAACATAAAATGAAATAATTTGGTTTTAATTTTTTTTGTAAATAAACAGTATAAAATATTAATGATGTTAAAAAGAACGCAGTACATAACACATCATTAAATGCAGAAACCCAGGCAACCGGTTCAACAAACATAGGGTGTATGGCAAAAACAATACAACCCAACATACTTCCCTTCTTATTTTTTAAAAGCAAATTAAGCAACACATAAACAAGTACAATGTTTAATAAATGAAATAATATGCTGAATATATGATACCCCCAAGGTTCCAGTGCTGTAAAAGAATATATTAATGAAAAAAACAAAAAAGTAAGAGGTCTGTAATCTCCTGAATATGTGCTTGTAAAAAAAGTTTTAATATTCTCTATATTTAAGTTTCTTATCGCTTCATTATTAACGATTACGTCCTTGTCGTCCCAGCTTAAGAACTCTCCTTTAAGTATTTGTTTATATAAAACAAAAGTAAAAATTAGTATAAAAAATATAAAGATATTGTGTGGATAACCAGAAAATCTGCTTCTGACAACCTTTTCTTTTTTCTTGATTTTCTTTTTTCTTCTATAATCTGCAGACATAACAATTTCGAAGTTCTATCAAATATATTGTATTGCATACAAAAATAATAAATCATTATTGAATAGAATAATACTTTTCAAAATTTTATTTTTATACTCTCTATAAAATACCTCCATTCGATAGATATTCACTGTGTTTCACCGATATAATTTTTTTAATATTAATCTTTTATAAATTGGAGGAATTATAGTGTCAATTTTTTAATCTTATTAATGAATTCACTTTAAGAAGTCTCATTTTATTTTTCAGCGACTTTTTGCCCTTAATCCACTTCGATATTCTCAGTGCATCGCCTAAAGGGAAGTCGCTGAAAATCAGCCTCCCCTGCCTACCGGCCAGGCAGGCTTTAGGGGCGGGGCAAAGCTGATTTTCAAATAAAATACTTTTTAAATTAGACTTATTAATATTTATTTACATATATTATTTAATATCAATTACTTATCTTTGGCAACTAAAATATCAATGTAAATAAATTAATGTTTAATGCAATTTTTTTTGAATTACATTAAAAACTTAAAGTTATATTTGGACTTCTATTTATAAATAAATTAATCAATTTGTAATGAGCATATTAGTTAATAAACAATCAAAGGTAATAATACAGGGTTTTACTGGACAGGAAGGAAGTTTCCATGCGTCACAAATGATAGAATACGGAACAAATGTAGTAGGAGGAATAACTCCCGGTAAAGGAGGTCAAAAGCATTTAGACAGACCTGTTTTTAATACCGTTTCTGAAGCTGTTAAACAAACCGGTGCCAATGTGTCGTTAATATTTGTACCCCCACCATTTGCGGCCGATGCAATAATGGAAGCTGCAGAAGCAGGTATTGAAGTAATAGTCTGTATTACCGAGGGCATACCTGTTAATGACATGGTTGCTGTAAAGGAATATCTTAAAGATAAGAAGTCGAGGCTCATTGGACCTAATTGCCCGGGCATTATTACTCCCGGTGAAGCTAAGATAGGCATCATGCCCGGCTTTATTCACAGACAAGGGAGAGTGGGTATTGTATCGCGTTCTGGAACTTTGACATATGAAGCTGTTGATCAAATTACAAAAGTTGGTATGGGCCAGTCAACAGGTATTGGCATCGGAGGAGATCCTATTCCCGGCACAACAATAAAAGATGCCGTTGAGTTATTTATGCACGACAAAGACACTGATGCTATCGTTATGATTGGTGAAATAGGTGGTGACATGGAAGCTGATGCTGCCTATTACATAAAAGAACATGGCACCAAGCCTGTTGTGGCTTTTATTGCAGGCGCAACAGCTCCCAAAGGAAGAACGATGGGACATGCCGGCGCTATCGTGGGTTCTAAAAACGATACCGCTGAAGCTAAAAAAGAAATTTTACGCGCCTGTGGTATTCATGTGGTTGACTCGCCTGCCGATATAGGAATTAAGGTTAAAGAGTTGTTGTAGGGAAGTGTCTAAAGTACTTAGAGTGAGCTACACTTCGACAAAGGACTCAGTGTAAAAAGTGCCTAAAGTTGGAAGACCAGAGACATTTTCTGTTGTTTTAGGTTGTTATTATGGAATAGCTAGCTACCTGTTGCTAACCAAATACAAGAGACCAATGACTAATGACTTCTTCAGCAAACATCTGCCTTCCGGCTTTCGTCTTCCGTCTTCTGACTTTTAATTCGCCAAAAAGTACATATTAGTCTTTCCCTTTCCCTTAACATGAACGGGTTCTCTTTTATCAAAAAGGTATTGGTCTTTTAGTATGGTATATGTTGATTCTGAAAGGTTTATGCGCATAGGCAAACTGTGCGATTCCATACGTGAAGCCATATTTATTGTGTCGCCGAAGATATCGTAAATAAATTTCTTTATACCTACAATGCCCCCGACAACTTTACCGGAGTGGATGCCAATGCGTATTTTCCACTTAATTTCTGCCGTCTGATTTCTGATTTCGATAAACTGAATAATCTCGCGGGCAGCTTCAACCATATTTCTTGCGTGTGAAGGATTAAGAATAGGCATGCCACAAACAGCCATATAGGCATCGCCTATAGTTTTAATTCTTTCACAGTCGTACTTTTGCATAATATTATCAAATGATGTATATAATTCATTCAGCTCCCCTATTATCTTTTTGGGCTGCAACCTCGAGGATATTTCTGTAAACCCCACAAAATCGGAAAAGAAAACGGTAACATTTTTAAACTCTTCTGGTTCGGTAAACCCTTTTAGTTTTAAGTCCTCAGCTACCTTATGTGGCAATATGTTAAGTAAAAGATTATCTGACTTTTCTTTTTCAATTTCCACTAACTCTTTCTGCTCCTTAATGACCTTGTTTTTCTCTTTCAGGATAATGATACTCTGCTTTTTAATTTTATAACTGCGGTAAATGAAGTAAACCAAAAAGCTGAACATAACTATTAAAGCAATAGCCAGGTTGATGATAATGCTCTGCTGGTGAAGTTTTGCTAATTGTTTATTTAGAGCTTTGCCCTGTTCTTCTATCAACCCATCCTGTTCTTTAATGGAAGATGTTTGTTTCGCTAATATTTTTTCTTGTTTTAAATTTTCCAACTCTTTATCTGCCACCTCTTTGGTCATTTTTTTAAGTACCGCCTTCTGAACCTCAAGTGTTTTTTGTTTATTTTTTATCTCCTCCATTAATTTTGCCGATGCTACTTTCTGTTGACTCATCTCCGTTTCCAAAGATTGAATTTCTTCAACGTAGGACAGCAGCCTGTTCTTTTGAAGGCTTATCTCATTCATCAGCTCTGACAGTACTGTTTTTTGTTTTTCTATCTCTTCTTTTTGTTTTTCAATAGAAATATTAAGTTCGGTTACTTTTTCTTTTTGTTCGTAGAGTTCTTTTTCGGTTTCGGTATATATCTTGTGCCAGTCTAGTTCGCTTTTCACAGCAAGAGCTGTAAAGGTTATGGGGACTTTAAATCCTTCGGCATCCATGCGTGCCTGGTTAATTTCAAAACGTTTTTCACCACCTGTAACAATAAAGTTTATCATTGATTTGTGAAAAGGATAATTTTCACTTAAAAGTAGTACCTGCTTGCCTGTTACCTGTTGATAAGCAAGGTCTATGTCAAAGCCGGTATTCCTGTTCAGAAAAAGAATATCTACTCCTTCAATGTCAACAATTTTATCAAAAAACTTAACACTAATGGGCTTTCCCTGAATATTTTTATTCTGGCATATATCACTAAAACTTTCATAAAAAACAGAATCCCTGTCAAGTATTCCTATCCTGTAAACGTCAAACTTATTATTGTTTTTCCAGGTAACATATCTGGCGATATCTAAAATAAAAGTGGTCCTGTCAGCATTATTAAATGACTGATTTTGGGCATTAACAGCCGCTGTTAAAAGTAAAAAAACAATAAAAAAAGTAAGATAAAATTTAAATTGCAGCTTCATTATAAAGAGATATTTTTCAAAGCAATGCAAACCTAAACATTTTTTGTAAATACTTATCACGAAGAATATTAAATTAATATGAAGTGAGCTAATGTGCCTAAAGTGAACTAAAGTGAGCTAAAGTGCCTAGAGTGCCTAGAGTGCGCTAGAGTGCCTAGAGTTGAAGAATTAACTGACACCTTATACCTTCTTAACCCCTTGTTTTTTCTTTAAAGCCTTTGAAATTTCTGTTGGATTGATTTGAACACCTAAAGAGGGCACAAATGAAAATCCTTTAAACTTAGCTTCAGAGCCATCAATAAGTTTATATGTTCCATAATTTTGATAATAGAGTGCACAAGCAGGAATAACATATATAAACTTATAGCCCAATTTAATGTTGAAAAAAGTGCCGAATGCAGAAAAATTATTCTTAACGTCAAGAAAGTTAACAAGTTGGGGGGCATGGTGATTCAATGTGTCGTAAATACGGTTATTACCGAAGCCATAGTTGATAAAAGTGCGACTGTAAACACAGCCAAAAGCCACGCTACCGTAGGTCTCCTCTTCACCCAACGACAGACTAAAAATAAGAGGAATCATTAAGTCTTTTCTTTTAAAATTAAAACCCAGCACACTCTGGGCTTTGTCTAAGCCGCTCCAAGAAGGCAAGTCATAGCTTTTAAACGAATATTGCACACCGGCACTGCCATTTAATACATCCTTCCGGGGAGCTTCAAAAGTACCTGTAGAACCCATAAACTGGTACATACCGTCGAACACATGCGTGCCGGAAGTAAACTTATAACCCAGATCAAATCTGGAAGCCACACCATAACGGGCATAGAAACCGTATCCAACACCGAAGGGATCAATAGCATAAGCCAATGCTGTTTTATTAAGATACGTTATCTGGTCGTTTAGGTTCAGTGAATCTTTTGTTAATAAGGGTGTGGCAACAGATTTCACATTATCGTATAAGCTGCGGGCTATATGTGAAGTGAGGTTAGCCGAAAAGTCTGCGCCCACCTTAAATTGCTTGTGAGGTGTTACTTTTCCTGAGTTATATATGGCTCTGGGAGGCGTGCAGGAGGCAATAATAAAAACACTGAACAGTAAGAAGATAAAAAAACTGGAAAGCTTTAATTGTTTTCTTTGTGGCATTAGACGTGATTTAAATATTGCAGCAATAATCAAAAGCTCTGTAAGTAAGGTTGTTAATCTTATTTCCTTCATTTGAATTTTTTTATTTGGCAATAAGAAACAAATATACCTTTTTTATTGAACTGATATTGTTTTTCTAAGTCTTAAGATAGAAATAAAACCTGCTGCCAATGCCAATTTCGCTCTCAACACCAATTTCGCCACCCTGAGCTTCAATAAATTCTTTACCTATGGCCAGACCTAAACCTGTTCCAAAGCTACTGCTGCCGGGAACCTGAAAATACTTATCAAAAAGCCTGTTCAGATAACGCGACTCAATACCTTTTCCATTGTCCTTTACTGAGAATAGTACCCTGTCTTTTTCGTTTCGTAGCTCAATTAAAATGCGACCTTTTTCGGGTGAATATTTAATGGCATTAGATAAAATGTTGATTAATACCCATGCTGTTTTTTCAGTATCTGCCTTTACTTTGGGAAGATTTTCATCGGCTTTTATGTCAAATTTAATCTGACGTTGCTCTGCCTGAACTTTTATTGTATTAAGTGAATAGTTCAATATTTCAGAAGGATCGCTTTGTAAAATAGACAGTTGGATATTTCCTGTTTCTACTTGTGTGAGTTTTAAAAGCTCGCTTATAATCTTCAGAATACGGTTGCTGTCTTCATCAATACTTTGAATGAGCTGCTTTTGTTCTTCTGTAATTTTTCCTGTTTTTTTATTTTCTAACAAGTGAAGACTCATTTTGATTGAAGATACCGGTGTTTTTAATTCATGCGAAACGGTGGCAATGAAATTTGTCTTGGCAAAGTCCAGCTCTTTAAAGGGTGTTATATTTTTCAGAATGATGACATCTCCAATATGTTGTTTCAGGGTCTCGCCCGTGGGTGTTATAAAAATTTTAATAAACTCTTTTTCAAAATAACTTTCTTTATTATCTGCAAATATTTTTATTGGTTCTTTGCTCTGTAACTCATTTGAATTGTGAAGTAACAAACCCTGTATCAGCAAGCGGATCAAATCGTTGGTAAGGGCAACATCTTTAGCAGATTTACCAATGATTTCGCTGGATTCCAAGCCTGATATTTTCAAAGCCTCATCATTAACAAAAAGAACTTTCATTGTATCATCCAATCCTATGACAGGGTCTGGCATATTATTGATCAGCGCATCTATACGTTTTTTTTCAAAAAGCAACTTTGATATATTAAGGCCTTCATATTCCAATAATTTCTCAGCCATCGTATTGAATGATTTTGCCAATTCACCAAATTCATCCCGGCTTTTATAATGGACTCTCTGAGAGTAGTTTTTAGCCGCAATTTCCTTGATACTTTTAGTTAACTCCTTAATAGGATTGCCAATATTTCTGGGTAAATTGTATAGCAAGATAAATGAAATTAAAAAACAAAATGATCCTGCAATAGCCATCCACATAGTTGCCGTTTTAGCATTGTCTTTTGCTATATTACTTTTGTTTTGGATGGCCTGCATGTTCAGCATCATTATCTGTGAAATATCTATGCGAATAGCTTTAAAAAGCGAATCATCATAGGGACTTTTTCTCAGCTGTTCAAAATGTTCAATCAATTCTTGTGTTGCTTCCCTTTCGCCTGTTTCTGTCACATTATTTTTTTGTTTTTCCAAATTATCAAGAAATTTGATTAACACTTGCGGTTTCGTTATATCTTCATCTAAGGCAAGCAACATATTTTTAGAATAATCCAGGGTGTTGTAATTGGCTTTTAAAATATTATCAGTATCGTCTTTTAATGAATTAATATTGAACGTTCCTATAATTGTTAAAGCTAAGATCATCAAGAAAAGAAGACCAATGCCAAGCAGTAATTTTGTTTTAATTTTAATCATGATAATATTATTAAGTCAGTTTTACTGGATGATATTTTTTTCAGAAGTTCGTTGAACAGACTGGTTGCTAATATTATTTTCAGCAAGCTCAAATTAGGTTTACCAATACATATTGTAGAAATTTCTTTTTTTTCTGCTTCTTCAATAATTGCCTTTGCAATATTATTATGAGATACTTTAATAATTTCCGCCCCTAACTGTCTGGCTAATTTAAAATTATTAAGCAGGTATCTTTGTTTATTAAGAGCTATTTTATCGGAGTCTTCAGCGGGTGTTTGTACATAAATAACAAACCATTTGCAATTGTAATAACTTGCAAGCCGGGCTGTTTTACGTATTACATTTCTGGCCATCTCTTCGTTACTGCTTATACAGGCTAAAAATCGTTCGTGCTTTATCATTCCTTTCCCTGAAATATCGGAATCGACTTTTCTTTCAACTTGTGAGGCAACAGCTTTTAATGCAAGTTCGCGGAGCTGTAAAATATTTTCAGATGTAAAAAAGTTTGTTAAAGCGGATTTAACTTTATCATGGCTGTAAATTTTCCCTTCTTTCAGCCTGGTAATTAATTCATCAGAAGTTAGGTCTATATTCACTACTTCGTCTGCCAGCGACAGAAGATTGTCGGGTATGCGCTCTTTCACCTCAATTCCGGTGATTTGCCTGATGTCTTTATTTAAACTTTCCAGGTGCTGAATATTAACAGCAGTTATGACATTTATTCCAGAATTTAATATGTCTAACACATCCTGCCAGCGTTTTTCATTTTTGCTGCCTTCAACATTCGAATGCGCCAATTCATCAACAATAACCACTTCAGGACGAAGATTCAAAATGGCTTGTGTGTCCATCTCTTCCAACTCTTTACCCTTATAAAAGATTTTCTTTCTGGGAATAATGGGAAGCCCTTCAATAAATTTAAAAGTTTCGGCTCTGTTATGCGTTTCAACGTAACCTATTTTAACATCAATACCGCTGTTCAGCAATGCCCTTCCTTCTTTAAGCATACGACAGGTCTTACCTACACCGGCAATCATGCCTATGTAGATTTTAAATTTTCCTTTTCTCGACTTTTGAATCAGGTCGAGAAAGTGCTGTACATTATGCTCTTTATCTTTCATCTTGTTGTTTCAAGTTGTCTAAGGCAACGTTAAGCTGAAGAACATTTACTGTGGATGTTCCAAATAAACCCATAAAAGGTTTTTGAATAAAACCATTTACAAAATTAGTTAATTTCTGCTCAGGAATATTTCGGTTCCTGGCAATTCTTTTTATCTGAATAAAAGCAGATTTTGGCGATATATGAGGGTCTAAACCACTTCCCGATGCTGTAACCATTTCAGCAGGTATATCTTTTTTATGTAAATAAGGATGATGAACAAGAAAACTGTCAATACGTGATAGAACCTCTCTAATATATTCAGGATTGCTGGGCCCTTTATTGCTGCCACCGCTTCCAGCCGCATTGTAATTGACCGCTGATGGCCTTCCCCAAAAATATTTATCATTGGTAAATGATTGCCCTATTTTCTGAAAACCTTTTATTTTTCCATTTATAACAACAGTTTCTCCTTGCCCATTATTGGGGGCAAATAAAGCAATACCGGTAATTGCAAGGGGATAAAGAACTGAAAATAAAATCAGACATAACAAGGTTAATATGATGTGAGAGACTATATTTTTCATTGTATTTAATTTTATATAAAAACAGATACGGCCCAGTCAATTAATTTAATGCCGATAAATGGCACTATAAGCCCACCCAGGCCATAAATCAAAAGATTTCTGCGTAAAATACCGCTGGCTCCTATGGGTTTATAAGCAACACCTCTTAATGCAAGGGGAATTAACAAAGGGATAATAATGGCATTAAAGATAACAGCAGATAAAATAGCGCTTTGGGGACTGTGCAGATGCATGATGTTTAATCCCTGTAAAGCGGGGATGGAAGCAATAAACAAAGCAGGGACAATAGCAAAATATTTTGCCACATCATTAGCAATAGAAAAGGTTGTAAGTGTTCCTCTTGTCATCAATAATTGCTTCCCTATTTCTACTATTTCTATCAACTTGGTAGGGTCATTATCCAGATCAACCATATTGCCTGCCTCCTTGGCTGCCTGTGTGCCACTATTCATAGCAACACCGACATCCGCCTGAGCCAGGGCAGGGGCATCGTTTGTGCCATCGCCCATCATGGCAACCAACTTACCGCTTCGTTGTTCTTTTATAATGTAATTCATCTTGTCTTCCGGTTTAGCCTCTGCTATAAAATCGTCTACGCCTGCTTTTTCTGCAATAAATTTAGCTGTCAGGGGATTGTCGCCTGTAACCATCACTGTTTTGACACCCATTTTTTTTAGCCTTTCAAAGCGTTCCCTGATACCTGTTTTAATTATATCCTGTAATTCAATAACACCTATAATTTTGCTATTCTCTGATACAACTAAAGGCGTACCACCATTTCGGGAAATGTTTTTTGTTAACTGTTCTATTTCAAGAGGATATTCGTTTCCTGCTTGTATAGCCATTTTTTTCATAGTATCATAAGCACCTTTTCTTATCCTTGTGCCATCAGGTAAGTCTATACCACTGCAACGGGTTTCTGCGGAGAACTTGATAAATCTAGCACCTTTTATATATGGGTTTAATGATTGCGTGTTTGTTTGAGCTAATTCAACAATAGATTTGCCTTCAGGAGTTTGGTCTGCATAAGAACTTAATGCACAAGAATTTATCAGGTAGTTTTCATCTATTCCTTTTACCGGATAAAAATGGGTTGCTTTACGGTTACCAACAGTAATCGTCCCTGTTTTATCAAGTAATACCACGTCAATATCACCGGCAGTTTCAACAGCCCTGCCACTTTTTGTTATCACATTAGCATGCAAAGCCCTGTTCATTCCAGCAATACCTATTGCAGAAAGCAAACCGCCGATAGTAGTTGGAATCAGGCATACAAATAATGAAATAAAAGCTGCAATGGTGATAGGGTTTTTAGCGTAATCAGCAAATGGTTTAAGAGTCACACAAACTATGATAAAAATAATTGTGAATGCTGCCAGTAGAATGGTAAGAGCAATTTCATTAGGAGTTTTCTGACGACTTGCACCTTCAACCAAAGCAATCATTTTGTCTAAGAAACTCTCTCCTGGTTGTGTTGTAACCTTAACAGTTATTTCATCGGACAGAACTGTAGTGCCCCCTATCACACTTGATTTGTCACCACCTGCTTCACGGATAACAGGCGCTGATTCGCCTGTAATAGCTGATTCATCAATACTAGCCAATCCATCTATAATTTCACCATCGGCAGGGATAATTTCATTGGGTAAGACTACAAAAACATCATTTTTTTTCAAATCGGAAGAGACAATAAATCTGAATGAACCATCTGCTTTCAAAACTCTAGCAGGGGTTTCCTTTCTCGTCATGCGTAAAGATTCTGCCTGAGCTTTTCCTCTTGCTTCAGCAATGGCCTCAGCAAAATTGGCAAAAAGCAATGTGGCAAACAATATGATAAATATAGTTACATTGTAAACTAGGCTGCCCTGATCTTTTGCCCCGAACAAAATAGCGAAACATACTACCAACATTATAAATGCTCCTATTTCCACAGTAAACATTACTGGATTGTGAAACATTATTTTAGGTCTCAATTTGATAAAAGATTGCCTTAAAGCAGTCTTCATTAATTGCCCATTGAATAAAGATGTATTTTTATTCTTTTTCATTTAGATTTTAAATTAAAGCATATTGAAATATTCTGCAAGAGGACCAAGAGCCAAAGCAGGAAAAAACGACAATGCAGCAATAATAAAGATAACAGCAAATACCATTATTCCGAAAGTTGATGTGTCTGTTTTTAAGGAACCTGCACTCTCTGGAATATATTTCTTCTGTGCTAATAAACCGGCTATTGCCAAAGGTCCGATGATAGGCAAATAACGACTTAGAAGTAAGACGATGCCTGTTGTAATATTCCAAAATGGGTTATTATCTACAAGTCCTTCAAACCCGCTTCCATTGTTTGCTGCTGCTGACGTATACTCATAAAGCATTTCAGAAAAACCATGATGTCCCGGGTTGTTTAACC
>Ga0114951_10003662_pt1 | contig 15711 bp, 3 predicted proteins | sample AM7aDNAmetaG_FD_88677 | JGI IMG/M metagenome (GOLD analysis project Ga0114951, IMG submission 88677) | Freshwater microbial communities from Finland to study Microbial Dark Matter (Phase II) - AM7a DNA metaG | ecosystem: Environmental > Aquatic > Freshwater > Lake | place: Finland: Lake Alinen...
ATTGGTTACGAGTCCTCGGCAGCGCTTGACGGCACCCCTTTTGCGAGCGGCGACAAAGTTTCAATTGGCTGGCATAAGCTGTTGGTTTCGCATCCCAAAGCCGAACCGTGTTCGACAAATTTTTTCACTTGGTATGGGGCGCATGATTTTGGACAAATCAATTTGAAGCGCAGTACAGGTACGCTGGAAGTCCAGATCAGCCCACCGGCACCGTGGCTGCAAATTCAGGGCCCGGAATTTTCGCAAATATGGACGAACACTTCCGGTCTGACCGTCTCGGTTCCAACCGATGTCTATTCAATCGATGTGAGATATGCACACTGGCAACAGCACGATCAGGTTTCAGTTCGCAATGGTGTCACCACACCTTGGCGAATTGCCCCGCAGCTGGGAACAGTGACCGCGACCTGCGCTCAGACCGGTGCCTCCTTTGAACTACTCACTCCCGACAATCGGCCGGTGGAAACGGGGGAGTTTCCGGCCACGATCACAGAATTACCGGCCGGGAGTTATAAAATGATCTCGCAACATCACCGGAATCGACGGGGCGACATGGTGTTGGTGAAATCGGGAATCACGAATGAAGTGCGTGTTGAATTTGTGTATGGAAAGGTAGTTCTGGAAACGGAACCAGCCGGTGCAACAGTGCTGATGGATGGGGGCCAGGTTTTGGGTGACACTCCGCTGGATCTCCCAGAATTGCCGACCGGCACGTGGAAACTCACACTCCAGCGGAATGGTTATGAACCGGCCGCAGTGTCACTGGAGGTTCTTGCCAATCAGACCACTACATTCCGCACCAATCTAGTCAGCCGGAATTACACGACAGCCATGGCTAACGCCGAGCGGTTCCTCGCGGCAAAGGATTACAACCGAGCATTGCAGGCCATCGGGGACGCTCTGCTGGCAAAACCGAATGACCCCGGCGCATTCAAGCTGCAACGCGAGGCCACGGGATACGTCAGTCTGCGCCGGGCTGAAGCGCTGGGGAAACAAGGCGATTATATCGCTGGTGTCAAAGAACTGGAAGCGACGTTAAATGCCCTGCCAAACAATTCCGAAGCGCTGCAATTGCTGGCCGACTTCAAACAACGTGTCCCGGAGCAAATGGAACGGATGCGGGTAGAACGATTGAATCGCAGCAAAAAACTATTTGAGGCCATGCTCTCACAACAAGGCGATGCCAACTTATTTGAAAGTCATGAGTTCAAAACATCCAAGCCGGTGGATGCGGTCAAATCAGCCATTCTAGAAGCCTTCAGCAAGCAGCCAGCTTTTCGGGTGACGCACGATCGGTCAACTCCTCCTGAAACGTTTGCCATCGCGGCCATCCAAGAATTCAGCACAGCCCTGGCCACCAGCGCCGGACGTCGGATTTGCGTGATCGTTGGTGGACAGACCCGGGATGATGAAACGCAAATTCGCTTCAAAATCTTGGAATATAAGACCGAGGCTGTGAACAAATTTAGCATTGGAGCTTTGATTGGTACGCCAGTCGAAGTGAATTATGTTGCGATTCATCCCTCGCGCATTGGTACGGTGCCGGAGAAACTTCAAGCTCGGGTGAATGAGGGTGTGTCCAATGTGACAGCCATTGTTCAGAGTGCCCTCGGACAATCTACGGAAAAACCAGCACAATAATTCAATGGAATCTATACTCAAAAAGTCACTACGCAACAAATGATGGGAAAACGGGTGGAATCAACTTTGGGGCCAACTGCGACAATTTCAGGAGGCAGGCAGATCCGGCTGTGATGTTGGAATCTTTGGACGCCTAGGTGAAGGATTTGCTCTCCAGCTAAAAGCGGCATTTGAACTTTGAATGGGATTTGAACCCACCCGCAATCGTTGTCGTAACCTCCTCGTTCTCAATAAAATCCACGTTTTGCTGGGGATTCTCAAGAATCGACGTCACGCATCTCACGGCAATGACCTGCATCAGGGTGCATCCAGTGCGTCCCTTGAGCGTCTCCGGAAAAGAGCAGAGACTTTAACATTAACAGGGGCGGCGCGTAAGCCATCGGCAGACGTTTTTTGCGCAGAAGAGTGACCAAAAGCAAGGCGTTGTTGCGATCGGTTTTGGCTTTGCGGCCCGCATTGGCGCGGACGCCGGCCAGATCCGCAGTACGAGACGGCTGACGTGTGGGCGCAGCAGTTGGTGGAACCAGTAATAGAAGCCAACACTTTCGACGGCCACCGGTCTGGCAGAGCTGATGCGCGACCGGTTCCGCACGAAGACAGGCGGACGTTGGATCAGTGATGTAACCCATTCGGGGGTCAGAATGACATTCCCGGGTCACTAATTTGGTCTTGAGATGGGGAAATTTAACTTGTGGACAAACAAGCGCGAGGATTAAATGACGGCCAATGAAAATAAATGCCTTACGACAGTTGCGAGCTTGGGTCAGATGGGGAATGTCGGATCAATAGCAAAAGGAGTTTATGGTCGCCAAACATTACTCCGCCCTCCTGATCCTGCTTGCGCTGCTGCCGGGTGTCCACGCCCAATACGCCTACACCCTCCACTCGCAGACCAACACCATCAACATCACCAGTAACTGGGTGGGCAACGGCAGCTACGTCGTTGGCAGTAACACCTCCGGCAATGCCCTCCTCATTCAAGATGGTGGTGTGCTGTCGAATGGGAATGGGTACATCGGCTACACGACCGATGGAAGCAATAACAGCGTTCGCATCAGCGGTACCGGCTCGGTCTGGATAATCAGCGGCGGCCTTGTGATTGGCGGCAATAGCTCTGATAACAGCCTGGTCATTTCCAATGGCGGTGAGTTGACGCTGAACGGTGGGCTGGTTATTGGCGGTGGGGCTGGGCGAACCAACAGCGGGATCACCATCACCGGATCATCGGGCAATACGCTGACCATTTCCAATGGGGGTGTGTTGACGGTGAGCGGCGGGCTGGTTATTGGCGGTGGGGCTGGGGCGACCAACAATAGCATCACCATCACCGGTGGTGAACTGACCGTCAGTAATGCCACCATCAGAATCGGCGCACCCTAGATCAATTGTCACTAACCGTTACGCCCTCTTCATTTTTGCGTTCCCACTTTCCGCTTGTTGACAAAGATTTAGCCTCAATGCTATTAAGCCGTTATGCTTGATGGCGACGGCAATCCAGTGCCTCTCCCAGAGACTCACGATGCGGATGCAATCTGGATTTATCTCATCGTTGGAGTCGTCATCCTCATCATCGTGGTTTTCGCTTTATGCTTGAACGGCAGCGGTTATCCCCGCCGGTGGTTGGCAAAGCGGCTTGGCATTGAGCCAATGGATTAGCATCGAGCGGACGACGAAAAACTCAAGTTGAAGCTAGCCAGCCAGCCCCGCTCCATGGTGCCGCCAGGACATCTTACATCTGCCCATTTTTTAAATAACGCTTGCATTTAACTTTTTAATGACTAGGATACCTATTATGTCATCCAATATCTCATTCGGCAAATCCTTATCGGGTCGGATCCTGCGTTTACCGGAGCAAATTGCCCGGCAATTGCAGGCCGACATTACCACCAATCGCAAGCCGGGTGATCGGTTGCCAACAGTGATGGAGCTGGCGTCAAAATTTGATGTCAGCAAACATAGCATTACCAACGCCCTTGAAATTCTTGCCCGGTCTGGATTCATCAACAAACGTCAGGGCCGGGGTGTGTTTGTGGCGGAACGCAAGACGTCGTGGCGGGTGGGAATCCTGTCGGAATTAGATTTGTTTGATATGCGGATCAGCCACCAATGGCGGGCGTTGGCGGGGGCGGTGAAGTTGCGTTTGGAGGAATTGGGTGCGACGCCGCTTTTCTATCTGGGAAATGCGGTCGGTGGTCCGGCGGCGTCCGACGTGCCGACTTGTCCGCAGTTTTGGGATGATGTGGCGGCGGGACGCCTCGATGGTGCGGTGATTTTGAATGTGCCCTCCGTCGGTGTATGGGAAGAACGGATTGGAAATTGTCCAATCCCGGTGGTTGGTACGCAGACCGGTTTCGAAGCAAGACCGGATAACGTTGGGATTATCACGGCCGGGGTCAAACGATTGGCGGCGCGTGGTTGCCGGCGGTTGGGACTGCTGGCGTGGCATTCGGAGGGAATTTTCCGACAAGTAATGCGCGAGTGTGGCCTGGTCGCGAACGAGGTGTGGATTCGCACGGACATTGATCCGGTTGTGCGCGGTGCCGGTTGGGATGAATTTCGTGAAATTTGGCTGGCGGCGGAGAAGCCGGATGGTTTGCTGATTCTGGATGACATGTTGTTTCTGGATGCGCAGTTGGCGATGATCGAGTTGGGGGTGCGCGTTCCGGAGGATTTGCAACTGGCCGTGTTAACCAATCGGGATGCTTCCCTGACAGTTCGCCTGCCAATCAACGCCTTTGAGATTGATCCAGCCGAGCAGGCGGCCGCACTGGTTGGGATGCTGATCCAACGCTTGGAGGGCAAGCGGTTGGCGCCGGTGAAGAAGCTTTTGTCATTTCATGAAGTTTCGCCACTGGCGAACGGTGAGGTGAATGCGGAACAACGGAGTTGCATGTGAAGGTTCTGCAATTGTTTTGATTTTTTTTTGGACCGGGCGGCTCGTGTTTGGCCGCCGGTGGGTATGGTGCAACTGGTTGAAAAAATAAGGAATAACACACGAAGGTGAGGTTGTTCAGTCGGCAGGTGAGTTCAAAATATCATAAACAGTTAGGTAGTTTGTTAATGGCGTTGACGGCTAGTGTGTGGTTGCTCACTCCGGCTGTCTTTGCCCAGTACAACTACACTTGGATCAATGAAGCGGCGGGCACCAGTGACTACTGGACGAATACCGCGAATTGGTTCGGTGGACCCTTCGTGCCCGGGAACATCGCCGGCGACAACGTCTTCCTGACTGATCCCACGCTTGGCAGTTACACAAACATTCTCAACCGCGCTCTTGCCAACTATCTCACGGCGCTGACGATCAGCAACGCGACCGGGGAAGCCTGGTTGATCATCACCAACAACGCCGCCGGCGCAGGCGTTAGTCTCACCAATAACACGTTCAACCTGGGGACTGGCGGCCGCCTCCAGCTCGACAGCGGCAGCTCGCTAGTCACCACGTCCGCTTTCACATGGCTCGGCACGAGCGGCATGCTCGTGCTCAACAGCAACAGCACCTTCCTGACGTTACCGGCCACCCTGAGCATCGGCAGCAGTGCGGCGGGAATTACCGGTTTTGTGGCTTCCACGAGCGCGCCCGGGTCGGGCGGCACCTGGAACATGAACAACGCGAGTTTCCAGATCACCTCGAATTTTAATTCGCTGACCTTCAATAATGTCACGCTGACCAATATCAGCGCCATGTATGTTGGCGTCTCCACCAGCAATACCGCCAACAGTGCCACGTTCAGCAACGGCGCCAGTCTGCTCCTCAACGGCAGTCTGAGTATCTCCGGTAATAGCGCCGGTCCCAGCAACGTTTTCAATTTCGGCGGCCTCGGAGCCAGCAGCACGCTCATTCTCACCAATGGCGGCATTGGCATCGGGAATAACGCGTTTGGGAATTTCAACTCGATGACCATCAGCAATGCGCAAGTGTCGGTTTTTGGCTCGGTGTCGATTTCCGGTTCCAGCAATACCTTGACACTGTTGGCCGGTGCGGCGTGGAATAACATGGGGAATGTGAACGCTCAGTACAGTCTTCAGATTGGCGGCTCCAACAACAGTTTGGTGCTCAACGGCGGTATGATTACCAATATTGGTCAAGCCTCAACGTTGCTGACGGGCTACGGCGACAGCCTGGTGATTAGCAACGGCGGCGTGTACAATAGCATGGGTTACAACAATCTCTTCATCGGCACGAGCTATGGCAGCAACCTTTGGCAAATCGGTGGGTTGGGTGCGTATAGTTACTCCTCGAACAATAACAGTGGTGGCAGCGTCAGCTTGGGAAATGCGCCAACGAGTATTGGCAACCAATTGATCGTTACCAATGGCTATTTCTGGATCAACCAGATCAACGTCAGCAGTGGCAGTTCGCAAAGCAACATCGTGATGGTGCTCAGCAATGGCACAGTGAACCTGATGGGCTGTGATCTGACGCTGACCTGGGGGAACAGCACTGGGAATATCGTGGTTATTAATGGCGGCACCATCACCAATGCGGCCGGTATTGACATTGGTGCCGGTTTTAGTGGTTGGGGCGGCACCCAAGGGTACGCTACCGGTAACAGTGTCACGATTAGCAACGGCGGCTCGCTGTTCAGTGCAAGCGTACTGCTTGGCTACGCCAATGGTGGCGGGCTTGGCAACAGCAGCAATTTCTACAATGTCGGCGGATTTGGTGCAGCCAGCTACGTCTCGAATAGCTCGATCACTGTTGGCTATGCCGGGAATGGCTACAACTTCATGAATGTCACCAACGCCACGCTGCGCAACGCCAACGGCGTGACCATTGGGACCGGCTCGTCCAATAATCTTGTCAATGTCTACAACGGTGCAACGTGGGATCTTGGTCGCGGCGTGTTGACCCTCGGCGCCGGTTTGTCGTCGAACAACACGTTAAACATTTTTGCCGGCGGCGTCATGACCAATGTCGGCGGGATCGCCGTGGCCGGCCGCGGCAACAGCTTGTACCTGACCAATGCGCCGGGGCAGGGGAATATGTTTGTGGTCAGCGGCGGGCTGAATGTGGGCAACACCGCTGCCGAAGGCGGCAACACGCTGGTGATTGGCGGCGGCCAGAGCGTTGTCTCCAGTGCTAGCAGCACGCTCGGCAACAATTCGTCGAACAACACCCTCATGATTCTGGCCGGTACGCTCTGGAATGATGGCGCGCAGTCCATCACCATCGGCACCGGTAATGCCACCGGTAACGTGCTGCTCGTCAACGGCGGCATCGTCAGCAATGCCACCGGCGGCGTAACAATCAGCGGCAACATCGGTTCGTTCGGCAACAGCCTGATCATCAGCAACGGGGCGCAGTTCTTCAGCGGCTCCATGACGCTGGGCGCCAACGCCCCCGGCAATAATTTCAGCAACAACGTCTACAGCATCGGCAGTCCGGGCAGCCAGTCGATCGTCTCCAATGGCGCGCTCACCATCGGTTACTTTGGCTCCTGGAACACGATGACCGTCACCAACGCGCGCCTCTGGAGCAATACCGGCACCATTGGCGTGACTGGCAACAGCAATACGTTGACGGTGTTGGCCAACACGTACTGGGACATGGTGAACTCCGCCTTCGCTGTCGGCGCTAGCGGCGCGTCGACCGGCAATGCGGTGGTGATCAACGGGGGCGTGGTCACGAATGTCAATAGCCTCACTCTTGCCGCGAACGGAGCTGGTAACGTGGGCAATAGTCTGGTGATCAGCAACGGTGGTGTGTTCAACACCACTTCGGGCGGGATCTCCATCGGCCAGGGGAGTGGTTCCAATAGCAACCTCTGGCAGGTGGGCGGGTTGGGTCTCTCCAGTTCCTCGTCGAACAACGGTGCCCTCATTCTCGGTGGCATCGGTCCAATGTTTGGCAACCGGTTACTCGTCACCAACGCCAACTTGTGGGTCGCGGGCATCACTTTCGGACAGGGTGCCAGTGCTGCCTCCAGTAATATCATGGACGTTCTCGCCGGCGGTACCGTGAACCTGATGAATAACGGCCTCGTGATCGGGCGCGATTACACGACCGGTAACGTTGCGACCGTGAATGGTGGCACGATCACCAACGCCGGCAGCATCACGATCGGCAATAACAACGGGGGAATTGGCGCAGCGAACAGCCTGACCATCAGCAATGGCGGCGGATTGTTTGGCGGTCCTGTGTACGTCGGTACCGCGTCCGGTACCGGCGCGAGTACCGGTAATGTTTACAATGTGGGCGGCTACGGCCTGATCAGCACCGTGTCCAACGGCCTGATCACCGTGGGTATTGGCAGCGGTGGCTTCAGCACGATGAACGTCACCAACGCCAATCTTGTGAGCGGCGGCTTGACCATCGGCGTCAATTCTTCCAATAACATCGTCAACGTCTACAGCGGCGCGACGTGGAACCTGACCAACGCGTTGTTCACCTTTGGCAGCGGGTTGTATTCATCGAATAACACGCTGAACCTCTATGCCGGCGGCATCATGAGCAATGTTGGCGGCATCAGCCTCAGCGGCAACGGCAACAGCCTCTGGCTGACCAATGCGACCGGGCAGGGCAATCTCTATCTCGGTTACGGCAACGCGCTGAACGTGGGTGTGACCGCCGGTGCGGGAGGCAACACGCTGGCGATTAGCAACCAGACCTACACCGCCACCGCCGCCACCACCATCGGCGCCAGTTCCTCGAACAACACGCTGATCATTCTCGGCAACACTGTCTGGAGTAATGCCGCCTTGGGAGTCACCATCGGCAACGGCGGTGGGACCGGCAATTTGCTAAGCGTCAACGGCGCGGTACTGACCAATCTGGGCGGTGTTACTGTCGGCGCGGCGGCGTCGGGCGGCAACCAGATGACCGTCAGCAACGCGCAACTCTGGAGCGGCGCGTTGACCCTCGGCAGCGGCACGACCAACAACACCGTGACGGTGCTCGGCGGCAGCACGTGGAATTTCCTCAACACCGCCATCACCATTGGCAACAACGCAGCGAATCTGGTCGGTGGTGCGACCGGCAACGTGTTCACCGTGAATGGCGGCGGCGTGGCTGGCGGCGCGGTGCTCACCAACGTCAATGTGTTAAATGTGGGCAGCTCCGGCAATCCCGGTTCGGCGTTTGGCAATGCGTTTATCTTGACCAACGGCGCCAATCTGTTCAACAACGGCGCCATCAACCTCGGAACGGCCGGCAATGCCGGGGCCAACAGCAACGAATTGTTCTGGGTGGATGGTGGCCCGGCCGGCAGCATCGTGAGCAACGTCGGGGCCTTCAACATCGGCGGCGGGGGCAGCGGCAGCGCCGCGAACACGGCCATCGTGGCCAACGCCCAGTTCTGGAGCGCCGGCATCGTGTTCGGCGCCGGGGCCACCAACAACGCCATCAACGTTACGACCAATGTCACGTGGAACCTGCTCGGTCAGGGCAACACCATCCAGTGGGGCGTCGGCTCCAATAACTCGTTGACGGTCAACAGCAGCACCATCACCAATTTCGGGTACTTTGCCCTGAAAGGTTTTGGCGCGACCCTGACGCTCACCAACAATGCCCTGTTGATGAACGTCACCGGCAACGGCACTGGCACCAGCATCGATCTGTCCAACGCCGTCGTCAAAGTCACCGGCGGCGCGGTGTGGAATGATGCGGTATTGTCGGGCGCCAGCGTCCTGATCGGCAATACCGCCAATGTCTCGTTCAACAACCAACTCCTGCTCGATGGCGGCACGTTCACCGGTGTGGTCATCGCGATCACCGTGGGCGGAAACGCGGTGGGCATGGTTTCCAACTCCGTGGTCGTGCGCAATGGCGGCCAGCTCTTCAACGGCACGCTGAGTGTCGGGAACAACGTCAATTCCAGTAATAACTATTACATTGTCGGCGGCGCCGGCGCGGTCAGCACGGTTTCCAATGCCGCGATTACCATCGGCGGCACCGGCGGCGGCTATAATTTCATGACCGTGACCAACGCCAATATTATGAACAGCGGTGGCGTGATGATTGGCAACGGCTCGTCAAACAATACCGTGAGCGTTTACAACGGCGCGTTGTGGAACCTGTTGGGCGGTGTGTTGACCATTGGCGGCAACATCAATTCGTCGAACAACCAGTTGCAGATTTTCGGCGGCGTGGTGACCAATGTTGGTGGCATCTCGATGAGTGGCAGCGGCACCAGTTTGTATCTGACCAATGCCACCGGCAAGGGAACCCTGCTGCTGGATAGCGTTGGTGCGCTGAACATCGGCGCCACCGCCGGCGCGGGCCTGAACACGCTGGCGCTCAGCAACCAGATCTTTACCTTGAACGCCGGTAGCACGATTGGCAACAACTCCTCGAACAACTCCCTGACCATTCTGGCCGGCACCGTCTGGAGCAACACCGTCCAGGGCCTCACCGTCGGCACCGGCCAGGCGACCGGCAATGTCCTGATCGTCAACGGCGCTACGCTGGCCAATTTCGGCTCGATCAACGTCGGCAACTCCGCCGGTGCCAACTTTAACACACTGACCGTCACCAACGGCAACATCACGAGCACGGCGCTGTCCCTCGGCAGTGGCACGACCAACAACACTGTCACGGTTCTCGCCGGCAGCTCGTGGAATTTCCAAAACAACACGGTCACCGTTGGCGGCGGTTTGGGCACCGGCAACGTGATGATTGTGGACGGTGGTGGCGTCAGTGGTGGCGCCAGCCTGTCGAATGGGATTCTGGCTGTTAACGGAGTCGGTAACACGTTCATTCTGACCAACGGTGGCTATTTCTTCAATGGCACCAACAACCCGAGCATTAGTGGCACCAACAACCAGATCATCGTTGTCGGTGGCGGTGTGGCCGGTGCGAACTCGATTTGGAATCTGAACGGTTTCGCTCTTGCCATTGCCAATACGACCGGCGGCACGACGGGCAACTTGTTGCGCGTGGATGGCAACGGGATCTACGGCGGTGCGATGTTGACCAATGTCGGCACCTTGTACAACGGCTACAATGTCAGCGGTCCAACGGTGTCCAACACCATCAGTATTGTCAACGGTGGCCAGGTCTACGCCACGACTGTTGGCATCGGCTATCAAGGTGGGGTGCAGAATTATAACTTCCTGAACGTCGGCGGCGGTAGCCAGACAAGCTTACTGGCGATCGGTTCCGGCGGGATGACCATCGGCCAGGTCGCCACTGCCACCAATGATATTATGACGGTGACCAATGCGGTCATCACGATGACTGGCGCCGGCCTCACCCTCGGCAACGCTGGCAGCTCCAGTAATACCATCACCGTTTTGACCAACTCACTCTGGCAGTTTAATAATAACGGCATTGTTTATGCACAGGGGTCGAACAATGTGTTCGTGGTGAATGGCGGCGTCCTAACCAATGTCAACGGTGTGACAATGGGCAATGGTGCCATCGTTGCCAACAGCAGCCTCACGATCAGCAACGGCGGCCAGTTCTACAATACTGGCGTCATCAATCTGGGCAATTTCGCCGGCTCGACCAGCAACGCCCTGAACTTCGGCGGACTCGGTGCCGCCAGCACCGTTTTCAATGGCGGGGCGATCACCATTGGCGCCGTTGCCGGCGCCAACTTCAACACCATGACCGTGACCAACGCCACCTTGGCCAGTGGCGCGTTGTTCGTCGGCAATGCTTCCTCGAGCAACACGGTGAGTGTGCTCTCAAATGCGACCTGGAACCTGCTTGGCAATGTGGGCACCATTGGCAGCGGTGCCGCGATCAGTAACTCCCTGACGATCAATGGCGGGATCGTCACCAATGCCGGCGGTTTGACCGTCGGCAGCGGGTCGGGCGCCAATTCGAATAGTTTCATCGTTACCAACAGCGGCAAGTTCGTCATGAATTCCGGCACGATCCTGATTGGTGCCGCTGGCGGCGGTGCCGTTGGCGGCGGCAACAACACCGTGGTGCTGACCAACAGCCTGATCACCGCCAGTCAAGCCGGCTTCGTGGGCAGTGGCGCATCAAACGACACCGTGACCCTGCAGGCCAACGCGACTTGGAACAACGGCGGCCAGGCGCTCACGGTTGGCACCGGCGCGGCTACCGGCGACGTGGTGACGGTCATTGGCGGTCTGGTCACGAATGTTGGCGGCTTGAATGTTGGCGCCACGGTGGGCGCCAACTTCAACAGCTTCATCGTCACCAATGGCGGACAGTTCAACCTGAGCGGTGGTGGAGTTGCGGTCGGCAGTGCCGCCGCCGGCGGCGCGGTTGGCGGCAACAACAACACCGTCTTGCTCACAAACAGCACACTCGCGAGCACCGCGGCCAGCTTCATCGGCAATGGCGCATCAAACAACACGCTCACGCTGCTGAACTCGTTCTGGAACGGCGGCAACCAGGCCATCACCATTGGTCAAAACTTTGCCACCGGCAACGTCGTCACCATCAATAACTCGGCCATCACCAATGTTGGCGCGTTGACGATTGGGACCGGCATCGCCACCGGATCGTTCTCGAACCAATTGATCATTACCGGAGCCAGCACGGTCACGGTGGCGTCGCTGAGCCTGGTGGGCAGCAACACGCTCACGTTTAGCAGCGGCGTGCTCAACAGTTCCGGTACGACGTTCAGCAATGGCCAAACGTTCGTGGTCGGCAACGGCACGGCGGTGGCGAACTACAATGCCGTGGCTGGCTTCCATTCGTTCAGCAATGGGTTGCTGATTGCGAGCAATTCCTGGCTGACCGGCGGCGGAGTCATCGGCGCCGGCGGCGGGAATGTCATGTTGACCAACGGCGCCTACATCTCACCGGGGCTCGGGCCGAATGCCATCGGCGCGCTGACCGTCGCCACCAACCTGTACGGCCAGAACGGCGCGGTCTACGATGTCCAGTTCAACAATCTGGGCGGCAGCGCCGGGGTCAACTGGGACCTGCTCAACGTCACCGGCGCGCTCACGAATAATTCGAGCACGAGCAATACCAATTTTGTCATCCGCCTGGATTCAATGGGCAGCACCCTGGCGGGGTACAGCGCGACGAAGTCGTATGCATTTGAAATTGCCAGCTTCGGGGTGCTGACCACGAACAACTTCAGCCTCAATACCAACAGCTTCCTGCTCGGCAGCAGCGTCGGGTCGTGGCAGTTGGTGGCGGCCAACAATATGCTGTACCTGGTCCAGAACGGCGCGCCGCTTTCCGCCGGGACAATCTTTGTCTGGACCAACAACGCCAGCACGGCGTGGAGCGTGGCCACCGCCTGGACCAACAACCCCACCGCCCCGGCTACCTATGGCGGCGCGGATTACGTGCTGCAGTTTAACACCAACGCCCTTGGTCAGACCTATACCGCCACCAACACCGTTACCGGGTCGTTCACCAACAACGCCCTGGTCTTCAACAACTCGGCGGCCGGCACCAACTACCTCGTGGGCTCGTCCATCACCTTTACCGGCAGCGCCAACGTGGCCGGGATCTACCAGCTCAATTCGAGCGCGTTTGTGATCAGCAACAGCGTGAACCTCGCGACCAACATCGTCTTCGACGGCGCCGGCGTCGGCTCGGTGATTCTAGCCGGCACCATTACCGGTACCAACGGGTTCACCAAACAGGGCGGCGGCAACACGGTCCTGCTCGGCTCGAACAGCTTTGTTGGCCCGGTCGTCATCAACACCAGCGGCACGCTGACGCTGGGCAATAATTACGCGCTGGGCGCGGGTAACTCGATCACCCTGAGCAACGGCTTGGTGATCAACACCGGCGCGGCATTCCTCTATGGCAACGGCGTCAACAGCCTGACCAACCTGCTCATCACCGGCCCGGGCGCGCTCTGGACGAACGTCAACGGCTTCACCATTGGCAACGCCGTGGCCACGAACAATATCCTCACCCTGGCCAACGGCGGCCAGATTGGCGGCAACATCACCATCGGCGCCAGCGCCACGGCCATCGGCAACGGGATGGTGATCAGCAACGGCGGCACCGTGAACGGCAGCCTCACCCTCGGCAACGCCGCCGGCTCGACCAGCAACTCCCTGAACATCCTCGGCGGTGGCACCGTGGCGCTGGGTGCGCTCACCCTCGGCAACGCCGCCGGCTCGACCAGCAACTCCCTGAACATCCTCGGCGGTGGCACCGTGGCGCTGGGTGCGCTCACCGTCGGCAGCACCGGCGCCGGCTTCAACACCATGACCGTCACCAACGCTGGGGTGCTGAGCAGTGGCGCGCTCACCATCGGCAACGGGTCGTCCAATAACATCGCGACGATTCTGACCAACACGGTCTGGAATGCTGGCGCCCTGGCCATCACTGTTGGCATCGGCGCCGCGACCGGCGACCTGCTGGTTGTCAACGGCGGCACCATCACGAATGTCGCCAATGGCGCGGTCACGATCGGCAGCGGCGGTGGCTTGACCAACTTTGGCAACAGCCTGGTCATCAACAATGGCGGCCAGTGGTACGGCGGTGCCATAACGGTCGGCACCGGCGGTTCCAGCAATAATCTTTACCAGATTGGTGGCGGCGTGGCGGCGGTCACCGTCTTCAACGGTGCGATCACCCTCGGCGCCAGCGGTTCCAGCTTCAACCAGATGACCGTGACCAACGCCACGATCTTCAGTGGGGCATTGAGCATCGGCGTGGGCGGTTCCCCGTCGAACTCGGTCACGGTGTTGACCAACACGGTTTGGAACATGCTGGCCAATATCGGCACCGTGGGGGCCGGCTCCGGCTCCGGCTCCAGCACCGGCAATGTGCTGATCATCAACGGCGGCATCATCACGAATGCCGGGGCGTTTTATATCGGTTACTCCACTTCCGGTAGCGACGCGCCCTACGGCAACAGCCTGACGATTAGCAACGGCGGCCAATTCTACAGCGGCAACGTCGCTCTCGCCAACCACGGCAACGGCAGCGGTGCAGTCAACAACAACGCCTACAACGTCGGCGGTCTCGGCGCGGTCAGCACCGTTTCCAACGGTACCATCACCCTCCCCAACGGCGGCATCGGCAGCTCCTTCAATACGATGACGGTGACCAATGCGAATCTCTGGACCCTCGCTGTGAACTTGGGCGGCACCACGGTCGGGATGAATTCCAACAGCATTGCGGTGCTGAGCAATGCCGTCTGGAACATGCAGGCGCAGAGCCTGACGATCGCCGCCGCCAACACCGGCAATGTGGTCACGGTCAACGGCGGGATCATGACGAATGTTGGCGCGGTGAGTATCACCTCCGCGGCCGGCGGCGGTACCTATGTCACTGCCTATGGTAATGGCCTGACGATCAGCAACGGCGGCCAGTTCTTCAGCGGCGCTGTGAATGTGGGCGCGGTTGGGCAGGGCAACGGTGCCGTCAGCAACTTCTACAATGTGGGCGGCTTCGGCAATGTGAGCATCGTTTCCAATGGCGCGATTATGGTGGGGCAGGAGACTGGTGGCCAAGTCAACGGGGCCACAGGCAGTTGGAACAATGTGATGAATGTCACCAACGCCAATCTCTGGAGCAGTGGCGGCGTGACCATTGGCAGCGGCACGACCAACAACAGCGTGAATGTGTTCGCGGGCGCGACCTGGAACATGCTGAACGGCGCCCTGACCTACGGCATCGGCACCGGCAATGTGCTGACGCTCAACTCCGGCGCGCTGGTGACCAATGTGGGCGGCATCGTGATGAACGGCCGGGACGCCAGCCTGGTTCTGACCAACGCCACCGGCCAGGGCAACCTGTACCTGGGCAGCCTCGGCGCGCTGAACATCGGCGGCACCGCCGGCTGGGGCGGCAACACGCTGGTCATCAGCAACCAAACGTTTGCGTTGAATGCCGATAGTACCATCGGCAACGGGTCCTCGAACAACACCGTGACAATTCTGACCAACACGCTTTGGAACAACGGCAACAAGCAAATCATCATCGGCACGGGCGTCTCGACCGGTAACGTGCTGGTCGTCAACGGTGGAATCATTACCAACATCGCCAGTAACCTGATCCTCGGCAACGCGGTCACGTCGTTCGGCAACAGCCTGATCATCAGCAATGGCGGCCAGCTCTTCAGCGCCAACGTGTACGTTGGCAACGCTGCCAACTCCAGCAACAACCTGTATCAGGTGGGCGGCTTCGGCGCGCCCAGCACTGTCTCGAATGCCGCGATCATCGTCGGC
>Ga0114951_10003663_pt1 | contig 15710 bp, 16 predicted proteins | sample AM7aDNAmetaG_FD_88677 | JGI IMG/M metagenome (GOLD analysis project Ga0114951, IMG submission 88677) | Freshwater microbial communities from Finland to study Microbial Dark Matter (Phase II) - AM7a DNA metaG | ecosystem: Environmental > Aquatic > Freshwater > Lake | place: Finland: Lake Alinen...
CTGACCAGTTGTTTCCAGGCACACGGCGGGGTCGTAAGGACCGGGGCAAAAGTTACATCTGTCGACGTGTCGGGTGGAGCAGTCACCGGGGTTACACTCGCCGGTGATATCTCCATCCATGCCGACCAGGTCGTTTCGACCATCGATATGAAGGAATTGTTCTTTAACCTGCTGCCTGAAAAGGTGGCCCCCCGGCTGTTCGAGGAGAAGCTGGCAAAAATCCCTCTTTCAGATTCGTACTTTACTGTCACGGTCAGGTCCACCCTGCCTGCAGGAACAGGCAGCAACGGGCGAAAAACTGTCCAGGTGCTAAATCCGGACGTGAAAGAGGAGGCTCTGTTTACCACTGATGAGCCTCGAAATGTCACCCTTTTTATTCACTTCCCACAACCGGATCCAGACGGGTTACCGGGCGACCTTTCAACGGTGCAGATCATGGCCCCAGTACGGTTCATGTATGAAGATAAATGGCATTCAGGACCACAATATGAAAAAACCGGGGAATACTATGAATTCAGGAAACAATACGCTGCTTTGCTCATCAGGCGGGCTGATGCCATCATCCCCGGTCTGTCCTCGCATATTGATAACGTCGCGATTGCCACCCCGGTCAGTTACCGGTCCTGTACCGGTAATGACGAAGGAGCAGTCTACGGGTGGCGCCGACCCAGGATGTGGCGCCAGAAAGTGCCCTACACTCATGGCCTCTTCCTTGCCGGTCACTGGACCTACCCGGGACCAGGTGTGTTGAAAACGATGATGTCCGGAAAGAATGTCAGCAGGATATTGTTGTCAGGGGCATGATGATCAGGTGCCGGTGAATTCTTGAGAGAAGAAGATACTGAGACAGAGCCCGGCATTGCCACGTTCTGTGCCGGTTCATTCTGGGACCTTGAAGCTGCGTTCAGGCATATCGGGGGTGTCCTTTCCACAGCTGTTGGATTTATGGGGGGTACGGTCTCCGCCCCTACCTATGAGCAGGTATGCGACGGCAGGACAGGTCATTCTGAAGTGGTGATGATCGCCTACAATCCGGGAATAATTTCATTCCGGGAGCTCCTGGTTATTTTTTTTAATTCCCATGACCCATGCAGCAGCAACCAGGGAGAATACACAGGTCACCAGTACGAACCGGTCATATACTATTCGGGCGACCAGGATCGGCAGCTGGCAGAGGAATATATTCGGGAGCAAGTGCAGGCAGGACATTGTCCGGATGGCATTGTTACCAGGACCCGGCCAGCCTCAACTTTTTACAGGGCAGATGAGTGCCACCAGCTTTTTTATGAAAAGATGGGGTGCTGTTATCCAGTCCTTTTCACCGGAGATCCTGACGATAATGGATAATTATCCCAGATCAACGTATGGAGAGACATGGCAGACAAGGTTTCACGTGATCATTTGTTCTCCCGGTCCTGCATAGGTAATATTCTCTCATCAATCACAATATAGGGCACCATTCCATAATTTCCGGTACAACGACACTCCCGGTACGATGATGTTTTGGCTGGCCCGAAATAGTGGCAATCCAGGTGATGAAGACACCAACGCCCCGGTTCTTCCAGGAGATTGTTGGTACGTCGTTATTTCTGGATTGACCATAGATCTTCGACCGACGATTTCATATATTGAATCGAATCGTATACGCCCTGGTTATAAAATTCCGGTGCTAATTCCTCTATGATAAAATCTAAAGTCAGACTTGCAGCCAAATCACCCATTTCTTCATCTCTTTCTTTCGAAAAATAATTTTTTATTGCGGTGACCATATCAGCCCTTTTCTCTTTGGTGATGTTAATATCCGTGTTCTTTCTCATACCATTCCATCCCTGTCTGAACTACATTACGAATCTGTGTGGATTCAGATTTTTCCATTTCGATATGGATTTCGCTACATGTCAAGGGCGAAGAAACTACCTGGGTAAAGAAACTACCTGGGTAATTACGATGTTCCTCCGTCCCGACGTCGGGTTGAACGTGCTTATTCCCCTGGACACCACGAGCCCGCAGGTGCAGGTTATTGCCTGCTACCCTCACGGTAAGCCGGGCATCACATCATAATGATGGATGGACCCTGTTTCACCAGGTGGTATAACCGGGTCCAAAAACACATATAGAGTCTTTTAATATGAAGCGATCATATATGAATTAATAGCAAAAAATATCTGATTATAAAGGGTATTTTATTAATTGGGACACCATTTATCCGCCGTTTGCCAACAATAAAAGCCCTGCGATTGTGAGTAAGGATACAAAAATACCGGATCCAGGTTACAGGTATGGGAATTCGATTTTTCCGCGGCCAGAAGACAAAATTCGAACATGAGCACCACCAGCAGAAAGAGATCGCCCGGATTGTAGCGAAAGAATTTCCAGATGAACCGGTTTACCTGCTGACCAATATCCTCGTCGCGAATGGTGAACTTGACTGTGTGATCCTGACCCGGAACGGTCCGCTTATCCTCGACTTAAAGGCCTTTTCCGGAACGGTTCACGGGTCGGAAAACGGAAAGTGGCAGGTCGAAACAAAGGACGGGGTACATCTGCTCCCGAACCTTTTCATTCAGTCAAAAATTCACCGGCAGGACTTTATCGACAAGATGATTATGGTCTGCCGGGCCCATTTTCCTCACATTGGTGAGATTAACCTGAAAAAGATTGGTTCATGGGTATATTTCTGCAAGGAAAGTGTCTATCCTCCGGGACAGATTGATTTCCGGCGGGTGAAATGGTTCCGTGTCGTAACGGCAGAAAGTCTTCCCGAAAAACTTCGTTTTATCGATTCGGGTTATACTCTCCGCCCCGAAGATATGGACGTTATTGTTGCGGACCTCCACCTCCAGGAGTACTCATTCTCAACAGACAAGGAAATAAAACGAATAGACCCCGACAAACCAGTGGGAATACTTGGCACGGTCCGGAGGAAAATCGTTGTCGTTGCCATAATTATTATTGCACTGGCCCTGATTATTCCTGGAATAAACCTCATGGTGACTGATACCGCGACCGGGGCGGTGAATGCCGGGGGGTCTCTATTGCAGACCGTCTCGAAAGATACGTTAAAAAGTACCTCAAGACCTTCGGACTCGTCGGACGCACTGGCATATCTAAACCAGTTCAGGGAACTGAACGGAAAAAAACCCTTGTACTTTGACGGACGGCTGTACAACCTCTCCCTGGTCCGTGCCCGGGATATGCAGCAATATGAGTACCTTGCATACGTTAATCCAAAAACAGGTACCTGTGCGAATACCTTAAAGACCCTCTATGGGATCTCCTCCGATGAGAACGTCGTCGAGAACGCCTATGGGCAATGGAATGGCTATAGCAGGGGTATTGAAAGGCAGGCAATTGATTCTTGGGTACAGGAACCAGGGAATAAAAACCAGTTACTAGGGAACTATAGTGCCGGGGCTGTTTCATGTTCAGGAGGCTACTGCACCTTCCTTGGCCTGAACAACGACCGGACAGGGAACGAATGCCAGACCGGGCCGGCAGGCATGAATATGACTTCGTGAGGCCTTTTCTAACATATATTGAAGACGATTCATACAGGGTCGGCAGATGACTACAACGATTCTGGCGCGTGTAGCTTTTTTTTGTCCTCATGGGACCATGCAGGACTCTTCGCAATCCAAAAAAAAATGAAAGAAAAAATATCAGAACTTCCGGGCCATGAATAACAAGCCAAGAACTCCCAGTGCATACAGCGGCACGAATGCTGACCCGGCCGCCCTGGTCGTAGGCAACGTCGTTACCGGAACCGGGGCTGGCTGCGTTGTCATTGCGGTTGCCGATGCCTGAACGGCAGGGGCTTGTGGTGATGTCGGCGATGGAGCCGGCGCTGCAAGTCCCTGGTTCACATGAATAATGAAGGTTGAGATAGGCTGTGGCCCCACTATTCCTGCTTTACCCGGGCATTTGTCTGCCATTCCCTGACCCTGGACAAACGAGATTATTACACTCGAATTATCATTTCTGCCGTTATACAAAACTTTTTCTCCCTTTACAAGGGTCTTCTCAAGGACGGGTCTGTCTGTACTATTCAGGACGATCGCCGCAGATAATGCATTACAGACCGACCCGGTGCAGTTGCCACATTCGGGGTTAGTTGTATAACTAAAGGAGTAATCAGAGGCAAGACTGACCGGCAACGAATCCGGGTCACCAACCAGGTCTGTTGCAATCCAGTTCTCAATACCCGGCGTTGGGAAGACTTTCGCTATTCCAATCCACCGGCCCCCGGGCCCGCCCATACTTGTGGCAACCACAGGGTCTCCAGGCTTCAGGATGGCAAAAACGGATGGGTCCGGCACCGTACCGTTCAGGTTTTCCGGTTTTATCGGATCCCAGGTGCATCTCGAAGTACCATTACTGAATGTACATCCGTACGTATATCCGGCATTCAATGTGATTGTACCTGCTGACTGGTTCATGGAGACCAGTGTCCCACGATATACGATCTCCTGGATTACCGCCGATGCCGGTGCTGCAGCAAGGATTACGAACGCTGCTGCAATTAACAAGGTGAAAACTACCTGCTTCTTCATCACGATCAACTCCACACCTGAGTATCTGGTTGATACCCGGTGGAAAAAGTCGTTCGGCAGGAACAAAGATACACTACAGATCAACTGTCTTTTTTGGTCCCACTCCAGACTTTATATTCAAGACGTTGAATTGATCTACCATATCCTTTGTCATATTAACATCGGGCGACTCCACCTGTTTCCCGGGAGTTTGTCACCGACCGATTAATTTTTCCGTTCGGATGCTGGTGCTGCCGGATTTCGTCCAGGTAGTGGCAGAGTCGGTACGGGATGATGATTTTTTTTGAACAGGCACTGTTAGCCAGTGGAATCCGAAAGGCCGGCACTGCATTCATTTGGAAACAGAATCTATTAAAATGCTGACCAGGGGGTCATACCTCTCGCTGACAGAGAATGCGATGCTGATTATCGAAAATGAGTTACTTTAAATACGATTAAAATATTTTAATTATTTATATACATTGCATCTTTCACGATCTATAAGTAGTGGAATCCTGATACAGTTAGATTAAGAAATCCCTTATCAAAAATATCAATGAATATAAGAGAGGGGGTTCCTCTTTTACAAAGTTCATGAGGATTATGGTACGATATGAATTTACGATCTGATACGGGGGTAGGCAAATACACAAAATGCGACCGGGTGGTCTCTCTTGAGTGAGACTGGACGGATAACCGTACTTCTTGTGGATGATGAGCCCGGGCTTACCGGGATCGCAAAGCGTTTCCTCGAGCGTTCTGGTGAGTGCCAGGTGGATATTGCAAATTCAGCAGCCGATGCACTCGTCCTGCTAAAAAAAATACAATACGATGCAATAGTCTCCGATTACATGATGCCTGACATGGACGGGATCACATTTTTAAAAACTGTCAGGTCAGGAAATCCAACGACCCCGTTCATCGTGTTTACCGGGAAAGGCAGGGAGGAGGTAGTCATAGAGGCCCTGAATAACGGGGCGGATTTTTACCTCCAGAAAGGTGGAGAGCCTGCGGTCCAGTTTACAGAACTCCAGTCAAAGATTCGGAAGGGCGTTGAGCAGAGGAGGGCGGAAAGCGAGCTGTATGAGAAGAACCATATCCTCGACGCGATCCTCGCCGCATCACCCTTCGGTATTGCCCTGATCAAGGATGAGCGGATAAAGTGGGTCAACGAGGCGTTCGCAGGAATGCTCCAATATGCAAAAGAGGACTTAATAGAAAAGGACATTGAATCGCTGTATGAGGAACCTGAAGTGTACATGCGGGTTGGTGCACGGATCCAAAGCGATCTGGAGAACAAGATGCACGCCCAGCTGCGGACACGGTTCAGGCAGCGATCGGGTCCACTGATCGATTGCGAACTCAGCATCGTACCACTTGAAGAGAACAACAGAGAATCGGGTACCGTGATTACCGTATCCAATATTACCAAAAACCTGGCAATGACACGGGAGATCGAGCGTTTGTCTGCATTCCCGTACCTTGAGGCAAACCCTGTGATCGAACTGAACCAGAGCGGTCAGATCTCGTATTTCAACGAGGCGGCGATCGATGATCTGATCAGGTTCGGGCCGGAAACAACGCTGGAAGTGTTTATTCCACGAGACCTCCCTGACCTGCTTCGCGCAATGGAACAGGAGGGCGTCAGTCAGCATGAGAGGACCGTTTTGATCGGGACAGAATCATACCTCGAAAATATCACAGTAAGCCCCAGGTTCCGGGTCATCCGGATATCAGCCGTAAATACAGCCGATCAGAAGAAGATACAGACCGCAATGAAAGAGATGGAAGACGCATTGCGGGACAATCAGACCTGACAACGGAAACACCAGGCCACGAAAAATTCTGCGAACGGTTAAGAGATGCGTACCGGGTCGCGCACTCACTGTCGCGGTCGTTTCAACGGTTGCCAGTCTCTAAACACTACTATTCTGATCATCGGTCATTTTTTTCCCTTCGCGGGATCGTCTCCCTGATGCCCTGCAACGAATTTACCTGGTTGTTTTCCGGGTTGACTCCCGGGGTACTACCATCAGGCGAATGCGTGGCGATGAGGATTGTTTTTATCACAAAAATATCTTTCTCAAGTAAACCATTGAACTGGTACCATCAGACTATTTTTAATAGAAAACGACTCAACAGATTGCTGTAGCGCAGGTGGGATGGTTACACCTGTATCCATAAACATTTCGCGTTACCAAACAAGGACCCGGGGCCAAACGAGGATATATCCAACAGGATATATGTGGTTTCGCGGGTTTTAGAAAAAATCAGGAGATAAATTTATGAACATATACAAACTACCGGGAAGTCGTGTCCTGATCATTGCGATGATCGTTTTGGGGCTTTTCCTTGCTCCCGTTGCACTTGCAGATGTGCCGGGCGCATGGCTGTACGGCATGAAAGGACTCCCGGGAGCTACATCAGTGCAGCCAGCGTGGACCTCGTTTCCAGGGCAGTACGCATTGGGATCTGTCTCCGCGTATGGCAGTGCAAGCAGCCGGACGAGTAACTCGAGTCTCGTTTTCTCTGAGACTGCGTCAGCCAGTGGTAAGATAACAAGCTTCTCCTACTCATTCCATTATGAAGGCTAGGCCGAAAATCCGAATTGTCCATACGGATACGGCATACTGTAGAAAAAAGGCCCCGGAAGGGGCCTCCTTACTCAACATTACTCTTGTTTTTTCCGGGGTAGATTCCCGCAAAGGTCAAACTTAAAATCCAGGCCACGGTCTTTACCGCAACGCAACCCCGGACCTGAACTATCAATCAGAACTGACTCCATGTGGAAAATGCATCAGCTTCTTTTGGTCAGCTCCATCACGTTAACAGGCATCATGATGACCTGATGAGTGGGAGTACCAACCAGATGACCACCCCAGGTTTAGTATGGTAAAAACCCAGGGCACCAGGTTCTGTTCTTCGCCGATGTGTTTGGAAAAGACCTGAATATGCCCTCGAAAAGATCAGTTGCCGGATCCCGACATTATGGAACAGGCCATCGTGCTGCGGAGAAAACTCAAATCCTGGATATCCGGGTTTACTCATACGACAAATGATTTTTTTATCAGGCCGTCTTTCATGATCGAGATCTTTCCCCCGCTTGATGAGACCACAAACCCGATCGCATTCGTCATCTGGCTGATCCCGGCCACCGATGAATGTCGTGTACCGTAGCCTTCCGGGATTTTCAGCTTGTTGCTATCGATAATAAAATGTCGTCCGGACGCCTCGATAAATCCATCTTCCCTGATGACGAATGCCCCGTCCAACATGGCCAGTCCCTTGATTATTTCACTGTTATCAGGGTTCGTGATAAACCTGCTTCGGGCATCCTGACCTGCAAATGAGTTGATCGTGCACGCCCTCGAGTTGGCCATCACGGCATCCGTATCTCCAATGACAAACGAGGTCCCAACTGGATGCCCTTCTCGTCCTTCGCGTGAAATCTCCACACAAAGGTGAAATACCGAGTCGAAGACTTCTTCTTTCACCCTGGTGCCCTCTAAAAATGAATACTTCCATGGATCGGCACGTATCTGCCGGGAGTTCCCCAGCCCCTGACCCGTGATATCCTCACCCAGGCAGAGCATGCCGGATAATGTACCATCCTTATCTTTGAGCGGGAGAATTTTCCATGCGACCCAGAATTTTTCCCCTGATTTTTTTTCATTCTCAAACGCATGAACGGTATAACCGTCCCTGCAAAAGACCGGGTCGTTGATCATCGCAATCATCTCCCCCGCATATCTCGAATGTTCGGGAACAATGGTACCGATCAGGTTCCTGCCAGTGACTTCTCCGGCCTGGTAACCGAACGCTTCCTGGGCATGGGAGTTCGCATGGGTAATCATCCCTTCATCATCTGTTGTGATGACAATCCCCGGGACCCTGGCAATGACCTCATCAAATGACCCTGACAGTACCCACTCTGAAGGAAAAATCTTTCCGGCATCATCGCATCCCTGGTCAGTCTGATCTTTTTGTTCCACGATCATGAGGTGACCTTTCATGGGGTCGAAACCATCAAGTCGCCTGACCCTGATCGTGCAACGGACACGGTTGCCTTCTTTCGTAGCAAGATGGTGAATTGCACAATGCCACCCGGCTTCTTTATTGCCCCGGAATATTGTGCGTGAAAACTCCTCGTAATCCGCAGGTGAACAAAAAAGGTCAGGTAACTCGATTGTCCTGGCAGTACTCTTCTCATAGCCGAGGAGATCTGCCAGGTGCCGATTTATTTTGCGAATTTTGCGACCTGAAAACACCGCAATCCCTATCATGCAACCATCAAGGACGTGAAATACCTCCATCGTTGCCAGCTTGTCCTCCTGTGACAGAAAATGCTCACGGACGTACCTGGTGATATATCCCGATGCAGCCGAATAAAGGGCATTTTTGTCACGGAACCCGGAAAGGTTATGCTTTATCGAACTATCCTGATCTTCCATCACGAGTGTGGCGTCCCGGAGATATCCCTCGCGGTTTTTGGGGACGTCAGCCGGTGTGACATCCACGTAGAGGAGTGATGCACCGGTAATTTTCGCGGTATCCCGAATGTTGCAGGACGCAGGTTCTCTCCCACCGATCAAAATGAGGTGGTAAGGACGTTCTGTCATCTTGTTGACCGCATTTACGGGAGAAAATGCCCTTTCAATCTGTATCCCGGGTAATCGTGCAAGTGAGGAATACAGTACCTTGTGGAACTGCTGGGAATTTTCGATGAAGAGGACCATTGACAACGATCAATCACAACCTGAATGACAAACAATAGTATCTGATAGACTGTCAGACAGATAATAATGTATTGGATTTGGTGGGAAATAACGGCAGACAGGCGTCGTACAGGTGGCCGATGCCATTTCTGGATACCGCTTCGCAAAAATCTTTGACCTGGAATATCATCAGGTCAGGTCAGGCCAGGCCAGGGAATAAGAAAATCCATGGCCGGGTTACGCCATGATCCCGCCGGGATAGAGAAATGGGAAAAGCCCGGCTCCAGACTGGCCAGGAATCCAGAATATTCTGGTGGTTGAAAACCCAACGGAGAACGAAAAAGGTGCTCCCCGGAGGTTTTGATGAGAGATTTTTCAGGATCAATCTTTCCGGGTCATTTTTTGTCTCTTAACGTTGAACCAGTTTGCCGGAAAAGACCCGCTATTCATGGGCGGTCGTGATACCCTGGAAAAAGAGTCAACCGGAAGGGGCAGCCGGACGGGAATGACAAGTACCCTTTCCGACCAATCCTACCAATACCTTTTATCGTCATCTCTGCAATAACTCCAATCGGTACCAATGATTTTAAATCCTGGCCACATCATTATCTTCGGACTCCCCCTGTTCTTCTACCTGGGGATTCTCACCTTTATTGCACTTATTTCGACCGCAATACTTGGCTTCCTGTTCGTGAAAGGGAAATATGGCGTCCGGTTCTCCTGGCATATGAACCTTGCAAAGATCACGATTATCATTGCAATTATCCATGGAACCCTTGTCGCCCTGGCTTACTTATTCTAATGTGGGCAGTGTACTTTTTATCTGGATTCCATCCACATTCAGATCCTTGGCCGGGTATTATGCCTCCGATCGGTTCACCAGGGGGGTCATCACCCTGACCTTTCAGTACCCGGTTGCATAATAATATCCATCATCTGTCCTGACATGGACAGGAACACAAAACAGTTCGCTGATATTCGTTTCAGTAAGGACCGCCTCTTTTAGGCCATCCATGCAGAAACGACCGTCTTTCATCAGGACCACGCGGGTAATCTCCGGGATAATATCATGGATATGATGAGTAATGAGAATGATACCCGTCCCAGCCTGAGATATTTTTCTGCATGTAGTCCTGAATGTGTGGAGTGCATGCAGATCAAGGCTGTTGGTGGGCTCATCCAGGATCAGGGTTTTCGGGCGGTGGACCAGCGCCCTTCCGATCAGTACACGTCGTGCCTCCCCGGATGACAGTTCCGTCATTATCCTCTCTTCCAGGTGTGAGATCTCCAGGAACTCAAAGATTTCGCTGGTTTCGTGCTCCATTTTTGGGGTAATATTGTGTTGGAACAGCCCGATACTGGAAAAATACCCGGACAGGACCACTTCCCGTGCAGTCATTTCCCGGGAAAATGCATACGCCAGGTCATTTGAAACGATCCCGAACGTGGACCGCAGGGAAAAGACATCCCACGTGTCCCTTCCCCTGATACGAAATTGTACCCCTTCCTCCTGCACCAGGGGATAATATTCCCGTGTAATTGTTTTGATAAAGGATGATTTGCCGGCACCGTTAGGACCCAGAATTGCAATATTTTCCCCCACCTCCAGGGTTAAGGAGATTGAATCAAGGATTTTCCTTTTCCCGTTCATCACCGTGATGTTTTTAAATTCCAGAAGCGGGGTACTCTTCAGGACATGAGGTACGTCAGTCTTTGCCATCGTGCTCATCGGGTGTTGTAATATGGTCTTCTATTCTGGCCTTACGGCAGAGATAACAGGTAAAAAAAGAGTGAAAATCTGTATCAAAATTACTTTCTTCTTTTATTTTTCTGATTGGCAGAAATCTTTTCCTTTGCCGTCAATGGCGCTACCTTGGTCCCTGTGACCGGGGCCTCGACTGTCGCGGATTTACTATCAGCTGCTTCAGGCTTTTTGCCCTTGCCTTTCTGATTTCCCTGCTCTTTCATAAAGAGACATACGGTTCTGAGATATATATACATTGTCTGAAAAGTCCCGGATCTACACGTTTTAAAGATTCGGATGGGACGATGTGCGCCAATTTTATATGTTCCGTGGGCATCAGCAAAATTCTTCTTTGTCAAACGGATAGGCCTCTGCGCCGGTGATGATTTATTGAGTATGGCAATAATAAAAAATGATAAAAAATGATAAAAAATGATACAATTGAGAATAGTACCTGCTGATGCAGAGGAAAACCCGAGTTTTTCAGTGTTTACCGCGTTTCGTCTTGGCAGCGTTTTTATCTTTCAATGAATTAATTTTTTGTTTATCTATCGGATCTGCAGCTTTCACCGGGGTATTTGTTGCCGGGTTATCTGCTGCCTTATGCCCCTTTGTCTTTTGCTCGCCCTGTTTTTTCATGGCGGTACTATTGATGCCCTTGCGTATATAGATACCCGCACGATGAGAGACCTGATTATTCGAGGGTTTTTCCGGGAAAGACGATACAATATTTTGTCCCCTGCTCTCGACTCAACTGGATTGTCCCATCGAGCTGTTCAGTCGATAGTAAATTTACGAGTTTCAGGCCCAGACTCTCGGTATTTTTAAAATCAATTCCCTCGGGAATACCTACTCCGTTGTCTGCGTAGGTCAGCGTGTACCGGGAACCTGATGCGTGAAACCCCAGGGTGATGACGCCATTCCGCCCATCGGGAAATGCATGTTTAAACGTATTGGATACCAGTTCATTCACGATGAGCCCGCAATGGATTGCGGTGTCGATATCGAGCAGGACAAAATCGATGTCAAAAATTGTCTGAATGGTATTTTCTTTGATCGAATAGGTATCAAAAAGGGCATCTACCAGCTTTTTTATGTAGGCCCGGAATTCCACCTTCGAGAGGTCATGTGAACGGTACAGCGTCTCGTGGATCAGTGCCATGGTCCGGATACGGTTCTGGCTGTCCCGCAAGGTATTGATGCTGGTCTGGTCCTTCATATACTGAATCTGCAGTTCGATCAACGCCGAAATGACCTGGAGATTATTTTTTACCCGGTGATGGATCTCCTGTAATAGTACATCTTTCTCTCCGAGTGTGTGACGGACCTTATCTTCTGCAATTTTCCGGTCAGTAATGTCACGTATTGACTCCACTGCACCGACATGCCTACCCTCTGTATTGTAGAGCGGGGAGGTAATCAGCCAGAGGTACGCGCCTCTTCCTCCATAAAGGTGCGGGATATAAGTCTCTGAAATAATGTTATCGCTTTTTTTTATGATCCCCGGATACAGCTTCTCTGCTTCCTTGTCATTATGCACCACAAGATCGATCAGAATCGGCCGCCGTACCCCATAGAATGGGATAGCGTACTCATAGTTTCCTTTTCCAACGATCTGATCGGCAGGAATACCCGTCATCTCTTCGATGGCCTTGTTCCAGGCGATTACAATTCCATTCAGGTCAATGGCAAATGTACCATCAGGCAGGAAGTTGATGATGTCAGAAAGCCTTCGTTCTGATAGTTTCATCGCCTCTTCTGCACGGTTCCGGTCTTTGGTTTCCAGTTCCAGCCGCTGGTCCTTCTCATGAAGTGTAGATACCTGGCCCCGGATTTCCCCCAGGTAAAAAAACAGGCCGAAAAGGACGGTCAGAAATGCCAACATCCGGACGATCAGAGTCAATGGGTCAGGTTCAGAAAATCCGTTGTAGGCGGGGATAATAAATGAAATGGCCAGCAGAAGGAAACCAGTACATATAAATATAGGCAACCGACTCCGGTTTTCGAAATATACGAACAGGCTGACAACAGATATCGCTAAGGAGAGGGCGATAACCAGAAACGTGCCCGCATCATAGATACCAGTCATTTCCCATCATCATCCATATTTTTTCCCTATTCCCAGGTCATCATCTCATTAATTTCATGGTCTTTTTTTTCCGCACGGTGTTTGATCAGGGCCAGTTTTATCGCGGTCTTCAAACCAGAATCACTGAATGGTTTGACGACATACCCAAAGGGTGATGTTTTCTGGGCCCGTTCCAGTGTAGTTTCATCAGAAAAAGCGGTAAGGTAGACGACCGGAATATTGTAGATGCCGTAAATTGTTTCCGCGGCCTCGATGCCATCCACCGGCCCTTTCAGGTGGATATCCATCAGGACCAGGTCAGGTCTTAAATCAATTGATTTTTCAATTGCATCCTTTGCCGTGGATGCACGTCCAACAACGTGGTAACCGTAATTTTTAAGTCTCCCCTCTATTGTAAGCGCAATAATAATATCATCTTCGACGATTAGGATTTTCTCCTGTATGTCCAGAGACATTGTTGTATGCCTTTTATACTTCCAAATTATTTGAATTGATACGGGGAAACCCGGAGATGAATCAACCAATGAGCCATTGAGGACTGGGTGAAAGTCCCAGACTTTACCCGGTACCGGAAATTTTTGCCATTTGCCACTATCATAGTTAAATGAGAAAAAATTGTTTCATGTGGGACTCACCTCGATCTACCTGCAGAGCAATGCCCCTTCGACCATATCTCTAAAAGGGCTCAACCTGGTGGGATCGCTGGAGCAGACCCCATTCTTACAATAGTTCCGATATCCGGAACCGGATTCATCCGGTATAAATCCTGGAAGAAAATTAATACTCCAATTCACACTACAACTCATTTAAAAAGTTGGAGTGGATTACATGGCAATCGATACGGGAACGACAGCCTGGCTCCTCGCAGCCACGGCACTGGTAATGCTCATGACACCCGGTGTAGGGTTCTTCTACGGCGGGCTGGTCCGCAGGAAAAATTTTATCTCGATGATAGCACTCTCATTCATTGCATTTGCCCTCGTCAGTATCCAGTGGGTATTCATTGGATATTCTTTGGCGTTTGGCGGTGACACGGGCGGTTTTATCGGGAACCTTTCAAACCAGGGTCTTTCCGGAGTAGGCCTGGAAGCCGGACCTTACAGTCCCGCTATTCCGGGTTTACTCTTCGTGGCCTTCCAGCTCGTCTTCGCAACAGTAACGATGGCAATTATTACCTCAGGACTGGCTGAGCGGGTAAAACTCTCGTCATTTATCGTATTCGCAGTTCTCTGGACGACACTGGTGTACGATCCCCTTGCCCACTGGGTATGGGGCGGCGGGTGGGCGCAACAGATGGGGGCGCTCGATTTCGCCGGAGGCACCGTTGTCCATATCAGTTCGGGTTTCGGAGCTCTGGCAATTTCCCTGGTCATAGGCGCTCGTTCTGGATATGGCAAGTACATGATGGAACCGCATAACATACCAATGACTCTGCTAGGCGCTGCCTTACTCTGGTTTGGCTGGTTTGGGTTTAATGCCGGCAGTGCAATTGCAGCAAACGGTCTTGCGGCCAATGCATTTATCGTTACAAATACGGCTGCGGCAGCGGGTGCCCTCGCATGGTTGTTTGCCAGTTGGTACCACGGCAAACCAAGTTCTCTTGGTATGGTATCAGGGGCAATCGCAGGCCTGGTTGCGATCACTCCTGCATGCGGTTATGTCACCCCGATGGCATCAATTGTTATCGGCGTCATTGCAGGCCTGATATGTTATGCCGCGATGCTCTTCCGTATGCGAAAAGGTCTCGATGAAAGTTGCGATGCGTGGGCCGTCCATGGTATGGGTGGACTCTGGGGAGCACTCGCAACGGGTATCTTTGCAGCAGCCGCAGTAAATGGATATTCCGGCCTCCTGGAAGGGAACACACACCAGTTTGTCGTAAATGCAATTGGTGCCTTTTCTGCGCTGATATATGCATTCGGTGTGACATTCATCCTTGCCTGGGTGGTTAACAAAACTATTGGGTTCCGGGTATCTGAAAATGAAGAATATGTAGGACTGGATATCTCCCAGCATGGTGAACGTATTCATACATGAGGTGGACCTGATGCAAAAAATTGAAGCAATAATCAGACCTGAACGTTTTGAATTCGTGAAAAAAGCACTGGAGGAAAATAAAATTTACGGCCTGACCGTGACCAATGTAGAAGGGCGGGGGGACCAGAAAGGGATCGTCCTCCAGTACCGCGGGGGAGAGATAACCGTCGACCTGATTCCAAAATGTAAAGTAGAGGTCGTGGTGAAGGACACCGATCTGCAGTTGATCGTGGACCTGATCCTTACAGCTGCACGGACCGGAAAAATTGGAGACGGGAGGATATTTGTATCTCCTGTCACGAGATCGATCCGCGTAAGGACGGGGGAGATTGAGGAATAATTACCCGGTCTCTTTTTTTATGGAATTTACAGAATACCACTGATCGTAATTTCATCCTTTTGCATTTTTTTATTAACAATGGTTGAACAGTTTCATCGGGTTTTCAACGATTGAAATATTGAAGTCGTTTTCGTTAGAATGAACAGGAACATCCATTTTTTTGCGAATACTTTCAACACATTAATCCTTGCATACACGGGTACCAATATACGTTGCCCATCATCCCAAAAATTCAACCTGAAGAAGGGTCTTCCTA
>Ga0114951_10003667_pt1 | contig 15705 bp, 12 predicted proteins | sample AM7aDNAmetaG_FD_88677 | JGI IMG/M metagenome (GOLD analysis project Ga0114951, IMG submission 88677) | Freshwater microbial communities from Finland to study Microbial Dark Matter (Phase II) - AM7a DNA metaG | ecosystem: Environmental > Aquatic > Freshwater > Lake | place: Finland: Lake Alinen...
GAGCCGGTGATGCGACGGCTCGTCCTCGCCCGCCGACACGCGGCAGACGACGCGGAGAGTGGCGCGCGGCGTGTCGAGCAGCGGCAATGCGGGCGGTGCGAGCCAGCGTTCCAATTCCTGCACGAGCTTCACTTCCTGCTCGGCTTCCTCCGCCTTCGCAAACCGGTCAAGGCTCGCGTGCGCCGACAATTCCGGCGGCACGGAACGTTTCGCGCGCAAAAATAAAAACGCGAGTTCTTCCAGTCGCGTTTTGCCGGTGGCGTTCAATAAGCGCGGCCACCAGTTCGTGTCGGGGAAATCCTTGCGCGAGAGCAGCAGTTTTTCGAAGTAATCCTCCAGCAGCAACCACGCGCGCTGCGAATCGGGGCAGGTCGCAAAGCTGCGCAACATCTCCTCGCGTTCGTTGACCGTGGTCTTCGAATCGGAAAGCTCCCGGCGGAGATCCGCGAACGCGCCGTAGGTTTGCGACAGCACCTTGTGGTGGGCGTCGTATTTCGTCGTGCCCGCGCGCGGGCTGTTTCCATTTCGATTGGCGGATTTCGGCATCTGAATAAATTTAGGTTTATTATTTCGTCATATCCCGCAACGCCGGTCAATCCGAAAGCGGAAGATTTTTGGTCGGGAGGGGCACCGGGGGGGGGCGTCTGGCAAGGAAGGCACAATCGCCAACGTCGGACAAAGACCCTGCCCCATTCCGGTTTGCCGGCTGGAATTTGATTCGCCAGCGGAAATGCTACCGCGAAGCAAATCAATCACCCGCCAAGGACAACAGCCCGGCGCAACAACTGAAACAGGAGCGCATCCTCATTTGGCCCCGGAAGCCAGCTCGATGACGCAGGCTTCCAGTGCCTTGGCGCAGGAAGGCCGCACGCCGTCGCGCATCAATTCGGCTCCAGTGAACGTCTTTCCCTCCTGCGCCAGCGCGGCGCGGCCGGGGGCAGGGTTGAGTTCGTGGATGGAATAGTTTTTTTCCGGATCCAGCCCCAAGGGCCGCACCGGCAATGCTTCGCCGTCCTGCAATTGGAACACAAACACCGCGGCGCGCGTGCGGTCTTCCGCCACAAAATTCAGCGCGCCGCGTTTGGCGTCGTGCGGCGTTTCGAGGCGATACAGATCGCCCAGCAGCGTCACGTCGCGGATGCGTTTGTAGGCGCGGATGGCTCCGGCGCAGACGGCCTTGTCTTCCGGCGACAGCTTCACCAGATCGAGATCCATGCCGAACCGCGCGCTCATGGCCACGCTGCACGCGAAGTGCATGGGCCACTTGCCCCAATGCGTGACGTGGCTGGCGAGCGACAGGCTGGGGAAGAAATAGGAATAGTCCCATTGCATCGGCACGCGCATCACGGGGTCGGTGTTGTCGCTCGGCCAGAATTCGTGAAAATATTTCAGCGCGCCGTAGTCCGCCCGGGCACCGCCGCCGGAACACAACATCAATTCCGTGTCGGGGAAAGTCTTCGCGGTCTTGTCCATGAGCGCGTAGAGCGCGTTCACATAATCAATCGCCAGATGCGACTGGCGATCCGGCGCGAGCCAGGACGAACCGGGCTGCGTCAGAAAGCGGTTGCAATCCCACTTGGAATAGCTGATGCCGGGCACGCCGAGCGTGTTGCTGATCACCTGCCACTCGAACTCCTGCACCGCCGGGCGCGTGAGGTCGAGCACCATCTGGTTGCGCTGCAGTTCGAGGTTGCGTTTCGGCTGGGCGATCACCCAGTCGGGATGCCGGTTGAACAGCTCACTCTGGGGATTCACCATTTCCGGCTCGATCCAGATGCCGAACTTCAGTCCGCGCTTTTCAGCTTCCGCGGCCAGCGGGGCGAGCCCTTCGGGCAGGCGCTGGCGGTTGGGTTCCCAATCGCCCAGGCCGGCATGGTCGTTCACCCGCGGATATTTATTCCCGAACCAGCCGTCGTCCAGCAGGAATAATTCCGTGCCGATTTCCTTCGCGGGATCGTAAAGGCCGGTGATGCGGTTGAAATCAAAATTGAAACCGGTCGCCTCCCAGTTGTTCAACAGCACGGTGCGGGTCTTGTGCCCGTCGCGAAGACCGTAGTCGCGCGCCCAGCGGTGAAATTTCCGGCTCATGTCGCCCAGGCCGTTCGCGCTCCAGACCCAGATCATTTTCGGGGTGGTGAAAGTCTGGCCCGGCTCCAGATGATACGCAGAGGCGAACGGGTTCACGCCGCACAGCGCGCGGATCCCCGAGCCGAAGTCGTCAAAGGCGCATTGAAAGCTGCCCGACCACGCCAGCGAACCGGCCAGCACCCGCCCGGCGTTTTCCGCCGGCGGCCCGTCCAGCGAGAGCACAAAGGAGGTGTTGCGGAATTGCTCCGCGCGCACGCCGATCTTGGAATCCAGGACTTTCGTGCCGGGAGTGATGGCTTCGGTAATGGGCGACAACATCTCCTTCGCCCAATTGCCAAAGAAATGAGTGAGGTAAACATTCGTGGCCGGGAGCAGCAAGGCCGTCGAAGCCATGCGTTCCAAGGTCACCGACCCGGACTCATGATGGACGATTTCGGTCCATTGCTCAACGACGTCTTGATCGCGATGCGCTCGGAAGCACAGCGTCGTTTCAAACGGATAAGCCGGATCGCGCAGTTTTATGCGCGCGACTTCAAGGTCCGGCGATTCATTCGTCCGCGTGACGCTTGCAAACAGCAGTGCGGTGGAGGTGTTGCCGTCGGCATGAACCGCCTGCAGCGCCGGCTCCCAGATGTAGCCGTCGCCGGCTTGCGGGTAGGCCTCATCCACGCGCGGCAACTTCGCCTTCGCGTTGGCCTCGCCAATGGTGCGCTGGTAAAGCCGGCCGTCGGGGCCTACTTGAAACACCAGCTCGAAATGCGCGGTGCTGAGCCGGATGACTTTGTCCGCCGGCAGAGGCGCGGTTTGGGCGAACAGGCCGGGGACAAATGCCATCAGGGCGGCGATCAAGCCAAGACGCATGCCATCTCGCAGGCACAGGCGGCGCGAACCGCGGATTTGGAAAACAGGTTTCATAAGTGAAGGTCGGATGATTGAAACAAGTCCTCCCTGGCGGCGGAAGCAAAATTCGGACGGCTGATCCGGCCGGGAGTGGATTGCCTGGCGGCACGGGGCAGAGCGAAATTGACGCTTGCGTGTTTTCTGCTAGATTCTCAGGCCATTTATGAATCGCAATCCGCACGTCGCAGTTGTCGGTGCCACTGGCGCAGTGGGCATCGAAATGATCAAGACCCTGGAAAAGAGAAATTTCCCCGTGGGCAAACTCACCTTGCTCGCGTCCGCCCGCTCGGCCGGCAAGAAGCTTAAGTTCAAAGGCCAGGACGTCACGGTCCAGGAACTCACGAAGGATTCGTTCGCGGGCATCGACATCGCGCTGTTCAGCGCGGGCGGCAGCATCTCGAAGGAATTCGCGCCCGCCGCCGTCAAGGCCGGCTGCGTGGTCGTGGATAATTCCAGCGTGTTCCGACAGGATCCGGAAGTGCCGCTCGTCGTCCCCGAGATCAATCCCGACGACGTCAAGAAGCACAAGGGCATCATCGCCAATCCGAATTGCACCACGGCCATCACGCTCATGGCGCTGTATCCGCTGCACCAGGCGTTCGGCGTGAAGCGCATTTTCGCCTCCAGCTACCAGGCTGTCAGCGGCACCGGCGCGAAGGCGTTGGAAGAACTCGAACGCCAGGTCGGCCAGATCGTGAACAAGCAGCCGGTGACGAAGGAAGTGTATCCTCACCAGATCGCCTTCAATGTGCTGCCGCATGTGGATTCATTTTTGCCGAGCGGTTACACGAAGGAAGAGATGAAGATGGAAAACGAAGGCCGCAAGATCATGCATCACCCGGCGTTCCGCGCCAGCGTGACCTGCGTGCGCGTGCCGGTGTATCGTTCGCATTCCATTGCCGTGAGCGCGGAATTTGAAAAGCCCGTCAGCGTGGCCGCCGCGCGCGCCGTGCTGCTCAAGGCGCCCGGCCTCGATGTCGTCGATGAGCCGGAGAACAAGAAATATCCGATGCCGCTCCACACCTCCGAGCGCTACAACTGCGAAGTCGGCCGCCTCCGCGTGGACTGTGCCTTGGACAACGGCCTGTGCTTCTGGGTCAGCGGGGATCAACTGCTCAAAGGCGCGGCGCTCAACGCCGTGCAGATCGCGGAAGAGTTGTTGAAATAGCCTTTGCCGGAAAGGCGGTGTCGGGAAGACGCTCAATTGAGCGCCTTGCCGGCAGCGGTTGATTGGCTTTTCGCGTGGTTTCCGATAAATCAGTTTCCTGCCGCACGCCGGCCTTCTGTCTTCGGCAGGCGGGGAAGAAGTGGCGGCGTTCTCCGGCTGGGATTACGGCAATGCCAAAATTTCCGGGCGCAACTGGCCGACACACTGGCTGGGCAGTTTTTTATCCAGCGAGCCCGGCACCATGGCTTCCAGCGCGACGTGGCCGTCGGCAAACGTCACGTTCGCCTTCTGCGCGTGGCGGAAATGGCCGTTGGGATAATTGTTGGCGCTCGCATAATTCGTCTCCAGATCCAGATAATAAAATTCTTCGAGCAGGGGATTTCCCCGCGAGGCGGGTGGCTGGAAATTATTGACCTGCGCGGCATCGGCAAAGAGCGCGGTGCCGGTCGGCCGGGAGATTTTACCCATGTTCACGGGCGGCTGGCCGGTGGCTTTGGGCGAGAGAAAATCGTTGTAGCCGTAACTGAACATCACGTTGGTGCCTTTCAGTTTGAACTGCGCCGTCAGGGCGTTGTTCAGCACCGGGCAGAGCCGGACATTGCTGCCGTTGAGATACGGAAACAAGGCGCCTGTGGACAGGTCAAATCCCCGCTGTCCGTCCGGCGCGCCCGATTCCAGCCAGCCGAACCACCAAAGCGCGCCGCCGTTGGCGTTGCCCTTGAGTTTGACGAAACAATTCCCGCCGTTGTCATCCCAATACATCTGCGTGGCGATGCCAAGCTGGCGGAGGTTGCTCTCGCAGGCGGCGCGCTGGGCGGAAGCCTTGGCGCGGGCGAGCGCGGGCAGGAGCATCGCCGAGAGGATCGCGATGATGGCGATGACGACGAGCAGCTCGATCAAAGTGAAGGCGGTGGATTTTTCAGTTTTAGATTTAAAATTTTGAATTGGCGGCGGCTCGCGCTGGAATTTTTCCACGCATGGGCGGCAGATGCAGGCGCGGTTGCGCAAGTTTTCCGGCACGCGCGCGATCAGCGCCGCTGGAATCTCGACCTGCGTGCACCAACACGGGGCCTTGGCGGGCGGGGCCGAGCAAAGCTGGCAATCGTTCAGCCCGCCGCAGAGCGGGCACAAACCGGGATTGTCGCAATGCTGCGTGTTCATGGCAGGTCGGCGCGGACGCGGTAGAACGATTGGGCGGCCGGCGGCAGCGAATCGGTCAGGGTGAGGCTCGCGCCGTTGCCGGGAATTCCGGAAGCCACATCGATCCAAGTTCGCAAATCCGCCGAGCGCTCCAGGGAATAGCTCCAGTTGGTGCGGCTGAGGCATTGCCCCTGCCAGAGGCGATTGGTTAAAACGCCGGTGAAATTTTGAATCGCCGGCGGCACGATGCCCGTGAAACTGACATCGGGTGATCCCGGCGCGTGTTTGTGCGAATTATAAGGCGCATCCGGGTCGGACTCGTATTTGCCGGCCGCCACGGAGAATCCAACCCATGAACCGTTCGTGAGCAAAAGGCCGTCCAGTCCCATCTGCGCGAGTTCCCATTGGCCATGACCCCCGAAATACGGCATGCCCGGGTCGTCCGGCGTCCAATACGGATCCGGGCCTCGCTCGGGTGAATGCAACAAACCGCCAGCCGCATGCAGTTCATTCCACACTTCCCAGTTCGGACCGTAATATCCGCCCCAATATAGATCGCCTGGGTTCAGCGGAGCCGCCGCGTCCACATTCACCGTGGCATTCGTCAAGAAGCCGCTGCTGAAAAAATTCGTGCCGCCGCCATCGGCGATACCGGTGCCGCCGGCGCCAGTGAAATTATAACCGAAGGCCACCACATAGGTGCCATAGGTCATGTCCGCCACCACGTAAAGCCGCGGGTCCGCCGCGAGAATCGCCGCGAGCATTTGCGAGCCGGTGGCCGTGCCGTTAAAGCGGTAACCCCAGACGAATGTCCTGTCCGCGGTGGGGGCGGGAACGGTTGAGCCGCCGAACGTTTCCGGCGCGCTCCATCCCACAACCAGTGCCGCGTGATTGGTGCCGGAGCCGGCCCAAATCCGGATGTCATCCAGCGAGGCGGACGACGCTTTGGAAACGAGGAACAAGCCGGCCAAGGCCAGCGAACAGAATTTCATTTTTGACTGATCTTTCATTGCATTTCCGCGAATAAAATTCACAGAACGGTTTTTATGAGAGACCAGTGCGAAATCTGAAAATAAAAAACCTCCAGACTTCGCAAACGAGGAATGGAGGAAATTCGACGAGCCGCCCAAAAACAGTCCGGGCGGTCTGGCCTCATCCTTCTCTTTGCGGAGAAGTGCCGGGGAAGTTGACAGGCTTGGGTTGATAGTGGATAGCAACAGCGTTTCCGCGATCGGGCTATCAGCTATGAACTCTCAACCATCAACTGCTCCAGCGACGAGTGCAATCAAACCGGTATCCTGACTTCGGATTCAGTCCTCACTCCCGCCTTCCCGAGCTTTCGCTTGGTGGCCTTGGGAGTTTGTAGCCGTTACAGTGGCGCAACCGTCCCGGATTCACACCGGGTTCCCCGACATTTGACTGCGATGGGCGGCGGAAACGTTCCCGCCGGTTTCAAAGAACGGCCCAGTCTTGCGCGGAATAATTTTTTTTCCAAGCAATTTTTCTCGTAGGGGGATTTCCCCCAATGAAATCAAGGCGGTTGGTGTGAAATCATTTTTCTAATTCCCTGTATTCGCAATTCAGCCTTGTTCGGCGCTTGCGTGCATGACGATTAGGAAATTATACTGCGTGCACTGATTTATGAGTAAAACTCCTATTCGCGTGGCGATCACCGGCGCAGCCGGCCAGATCGGTTATTCACTTCTCTTCCGCATCGCTTCCGGCGCCGCCTTCGGTCCGGACCAGCCGGTCATCCTGCACCTCATCGAAGTGCCGGACGAAAAAGCCATGGCCGCGCTTGGCGGCGTCTGCATGGAACTCGACGACTGCGCGTTCCCGCTGCTCAAGGGTCTCGTGCCGACCTCGAATCTCGACGAAGGTTTCAAGGGCGTGAACTGGGCGCTCCTCGTCGGCGCTGTGCCGCGCAAGGCCGGAATGGAACGCAAGGATCTGCTCGGCATCAACGGCAAGATCTTCACCGGCCAGGGCAACGCCATCGCCAAGAACGCCGCGAGCGACATCCGCGTGCTCGTCGTCGGCAACCCGTGCAACACCAATTCGCTCATCGCCGCGAACAACGCGCCCGGCGTGCCGAAGAACCGTTTCTTCGCCATGACCGCGCTCGATGAAAACCGCGCCAAATCACAGCTCGCGCAAAAAGCCAGCGTGGATGTCACCGCCGTCACCAACCTCGCCATCTGGGGTAATCACAGCGCCACGATGTATCCGGATTTCTACAACACCAAGATCAACGGTCGCCCTGTGCCGGAAGTTATCAGCCACACGGAATGGTTGGAAAAAGATTTCATCACCACCGTGCAGCAGCGCGGCGCGGCCATCATCAAGGCGCGCGGTTTGAGCAGCGCCGCCAGCGCCGCCAACGCCGCCGTCAACACCGTTTACAAGCTCACGCACCCGACGCCGGCCGGCGACTGGTTCAGCGTGGGCGTGCATTCCGACGGCAGCTACGGCATTGAGAAGGGTTTGATCTTCAGCTATCCGACCCGCAGCAATGGCACGGATTTTGAGATTGTCCAGGGCGTGCCACTCAACGATTTCAGCAAGGTGAAAATCGCCGCGACCGAAAACGAGCTCAAGGAAGAAAAGTCGCTCGTCGCCGATTTGCTGCCGAAATAAACCAGTTTTAACGCAAAGGCGCAGGGATGCAAAGGCTCAAAGGCTTTCATCTCTGCGCCCTTTTTATGTTTAAAAACATTTTTTGGCGACTTTGCTCCTTCGCGTCTTTGCGTTAATTTCCTGAAAATGAAATCACGTCCCAGAATCGGCGAGGTCGGCGAACTGTCCATTTCCACGGACATGAAGCACGTCGTGGAATTCCACGGCGACGGCATGCCCGCCGTCGTCTCCACGCCGCACATCATCCAGTTTCTCGAACGCACCGCACGGCACACGCTCGCACCGCATCTCGAAGCGGACGAGCGTTCGGTGGGCCTGGAGATTGATATCCGCCACCTCGCGCCGACGCCCGTCGGCCAGACGATCCATTGCCGCGCGCAGGTGATCGCCATCGAAGACCGCAAGGTCACCTTTCAGATCGAAGCACGCGATGCGCACGAAGTCATCGTGCGCGGCCTGCACAAGCGCGCCGTCGTGCACACGGAAAGTTTTAGTCGCAAGGTGAAGTCCAAGTGCGGTTGACATTTTCCGCCACAAGATTACAGTCAGGTGTATGACACTTCTGCAAACGCGAGTTGAAGACAAGGTTGCCCGGCAGTTTGAGAAGGCCGCCGGCAAGCGGGGCGAGACGATTTATTCATTCCTGCAAAAACTGGTCGTTGAAGCCGCCGCCGCGCCAGAGGCGGAAACGTGGGAAAGCCACTGGCAAAGGAGCAAAACCCTGCACCTTAAACCTGCCCGTAAAACCTTGGCCGAACTGCGGGAGGAATCCGGCGAGCGATGATTTACGCCGACACCAGCTTCATTGCATCCGCCTACGGTTTGGATGTGAACACGGCGGCAGCGAGGAAATTTATTGAAGCGAACAGCCCGCGCCTCCCGCTGATTTTTCTGCACTGGCCGGAACTGGCCAAATCCTTTTGGACCAGCCATCCTGAAAGCGCCGAAAACCTGTGGGACTGGGTCAAGGAAGATCTGGCCGGTGGTAAAAAATTGTATCCGCTGGAACTGGAAGCCGACCTCGTCGCCAAGCGTGCCGCTGGCTTGATCATCAACTTCAGCCCGCGCTGGAAAAAACTCCGTTCGCTGGACGCCCTACACGTGGCCGCCGCCGTGACGGGCAATTTCAAAACCTTTGTCTCGTTTGACACGCGCAGTTTTCAACGCGTCCTGGCAGCGACGCAAAAAATCAAAGTTTGGCCGCCGCTCACCGCTGAGGAAAACCAGTGTTTGAAATGATTCCGTGCACGGTCGGCACCAACGCGCCGGCATGCGGACGGAAATTCTTAGCCACCGGGTGAAGGAAAAATTGGTTTAGTCCAGCTTCACCAGCATCACTGCACGCCAACGCGGTAGAAATAGGGGCCACCGCTGGTCGCAGTGGTGTCCATGTAACTGGTTGAGCCGGCCTGGCCAACGATGTTGCTTTGGATGGATGAGAAGGCCGGTTGCGCGGAAAGATTGGTGCTTCGCTGCAAATAATAATTTACGCCCGCCACGCTCTGCCACTTCACCGTCACGCCGGAAACGCTGTTGGACGGGGAAGACATTTTCAGCAAGGATGCCGCATTGGTGGGAATTGTTCCGGCCTTCCATTCCTGCCAATTGTTGATGCCATCGCTGTCGGAATCAATAAAATCGGCCGAACCGTCGGTAGGAAGTTTGTATTGGTAGAGCCAGCCGGTGAATTCGCCCAGATTCGCGCTTTGAAATTCAAATGCGCCAATGTCCACGGTGCCGCCGGTGAGCCGTGCTCTTCCGTCGGTGTCCGTGCCGATGCCAGGGATGAACCCATTGTTTCCGGCATTGATGCATGGCGAATTGGTTTGCAAACGAAAATTACCTCCTGCCGAATTCACAAATGCCGGTGGCCGCGCGATGTTGGTGCCGGCGGAATTGTTCGTGGGAGCGATACAGCAGTTATACACGATTGAGCCACTCATGATATTGCTGCTGCCGTCAGGCACAGCGTTGATGATGTAGTTATCATAGACGATGCAATTTTTAAGTATAGTGCCAGTTCCTGCATCTACACCACCGCCATAACCGGGCGTGGTGCCACCTCCGCCGGTAAAGTCGGTGAATCCTGCATGGTTCCCAACAACCGTGCAGTTGACTAAAATGACAGCATTGTAAGTTGCGCCGCCGGAGGAATCCACGGAGTTGTTCCAAAAAACACAATTGGTAAAGGCACCACCGTAACTGGCACCGCCGAAGATGTGCGCCCAATTCGCGGTAAAGTAGCAATTCACAAAAGAGCCGCCGTAACTGCCACCACCGTAGCCGTCGGCAAAACCCGAGGTGACGATGCAGTTGGAGACAACCGCGTTGGATGACCAGCAATAAACTCCGCCACCGTTGCCGGAAGTTGATCCACTTGTCAGCGTGAATCCAGAAAGTGAGGCTCCATTGGTCAAAAACACGCATCGAATCCGATTGGTCTTACCAAACCCACTCCCAGCAAACCCCTTTATAGAAGTGAACTGTGGACCGTTTACACTCTTCACGAGCACTGCCTTGGCCACCGTTACGCGGTTTGAACCTGGGCTCGAAAAACTGACGCCCGTCTGATAAACGCCATTGGTTACAAGAATCATGTCGCCAGCCACGGCAGTATTAATCGCGCTTTGGATGTTCGTTGCGGCGGTGCCCCAATCGGCGTAAGGCGGCAGGGGGTTGGTGCAGTTCAAATCCACATAATGCACCGTGGCCGAGGCGTGGACAACCAGCAGCACAAAAACCATCAGAACCGGGAATACTTTCATAGTTTTGATTTTGGTTGCCAAAACGAACAATCTGCGAATCGCAGTCGGACGTCAAGTTCTCTCAGAATTTACCTTATAGATTTTCCCCGCATTGCCCGTTATGGGGTTTTCAGTTAGTTTCGCGGGCGTATGGCTTTTGATTCCTTCCGCGATTTCGTCAACGCCCTCGACCAGGCGGGCGAACTCAAACGCATTTCCCAGCCCGTCGCCACCGAACTCGAAATCACCGAGTTTGCCGACCGTGAAATGAAATCATTAGCCGTCGACAAAACGCTTAAAAGCGTCATTGGGATTTTGGCTTTTTTTCTAATGACATTCGGAATCATTTCCTCAGTTTTAGCGGATTACCCGGTCATTTATCAAAGGTATGCGGCCGATCCGAGCGGACTCGAATATAATGGTCGGCTGTATGTTTATTGTTCCAATGATGATGACAACGACCGGACCAATTATCTCATGCATTCAATCACCTGTTTTTCGACCGATGATTTGAAAAACTGGACGGACCACGGGGTGGTTTTTGATGCGAAAATAAATACTTCGTGGGCCGGGTATGCTTGGGCTCCTTCGGTGATTACCAACAACGGTTTGTTTTACATGTATTTTGGCAATGGCGCCGGCAGTATCGGCGTGGTCACGTGCAGTGTCCCGACGGGGCCATTCGTTGATGCCAAAGGAAGCGCGTTGATCAATTCCTCGACGCCGGGCGCCTCTACTGCGAACCAGTGGTATTTCGATCCCTGTGTGTTCGTTGACAGCGACGGCCAGCGTTACCTTTATTTCGGTGGAAATTCTTCGACGAACTCCCGGGTTATCTTGCTTGGCGCAAACATGACGAGCACCATCGGCTCCGCCATGCCGATGTGGACGACGAATTTCTTTGAAGCGTCGTATATGCACAAGCGCAACGGAATTTATTATTACACCTATTCTTCCCAGCCGGCCTCCACCATCCTCTGCGACACCAATTCCAACCCCACCAACGGGTTTGTGCATTTGGGAACCGTATTGAACGCGCCGGTCAATTTTTTTAACAACAATCAAAGCTCTTTTTTCTCCTACGCAGGGAATTGGTATTGCGCGTATCATAACCGCTATCTGTCAAACCTAAGGGGAATTCCCACGGGTGTGGAACGAAACCTCTGTCTGGACGCAGCCAACTTCAATGCTAATGGAACCATGCAGCCGGTGGTTTGCTCCACCAACGGATTGACCCAATTGAAATATCTAAATCCATACAGCCGGGTGGAAGCCGAGACCATGGCGCAGGAAAACGGGATCCAAACCGAAACCTGCAGCGAGGGTGGACTGGACGTGGGCTACATCACCAACAACTGCTGGACCAAACTCAAAGGCGTCGACTTCGGGAGTGGCGGTTCGACGTTCTACGCGCGGGTGGCCAGCGCCGTCAGCGGCGGCAGCCTCGAGCTGCACCTCGACAGTCTAACTGGCACGTTGGTCGGGACTTGCACCGTGACCCCGACCGGCGGGTGGCAAACTTGGACCACGGCTGCCTGCAGCCTTCACGGCGCGGTCGGCGTTCATGATCTCTATCTAAAGTTTGTTGGCGGCGGCGGTTATCTGTTCAATGTCAATTGGTGGCAGATGCAGCAGGGGAATCCGCTCCAAATTCTGGCTGCCAATTTTAATCGTAGTAATTCCTCGCTCATCTTGATTTGGAATTCAACCCCGCCCGCCGCCGCCGCAAATTATTCGATCCAGAAAAAAAGTTCTCTAAGCAATTCAATTTGGCTGACCGCCAAGACCAGCATCTCATCGGGTGGAATCACCACGACGAACGCGGATAGCGCCGCGATTGGCAACGCAGCTTTCTATCGGGTTTCATCCCCCTAATCGCGTGGTGTGCGCGGCCTGCATAAACGCGCCATCATCCGCACGGAAAGTTTCAGCAGCCGGGTGAATGGAAAAACAGTATAGCGGTTATGGCACGGAGCGGATACGCCAGAAATTATTCGTGGCTAGATCTGGCGTATTGGTAAAAATCAATGGCCAGTAGGAGAATGCGGTATTTGTCACTTGGGGCGACCAATCGGCGGGACCGAGGCAAGATGCGCGATCCAAAGCATAGCTAGTTCCTGGCGTTCCGAAAAATGCAAGCTGCATGTAGCCGTTGGTCATAAATTGGCTGGTAAGTGTGTAATTTGAAATCAGAGCAATTTTCGCCGGGCGATTGGTGTTGCTGGTATTGCCAAGGCCCAGTTGGCCAACAGAGTTTAAGCCCATCGCCCAAACGCTGCCATCGTCCTTGACGAAAAGGCTGTGCGTTGCCTGATTGCCTGAAGCCACGCCGCTAACACCGGAGGGCAAAATCATTTCGGGCTGATTGGTAAGGGCAACATGCGTGCCGTCTCCAAGCTGCCCCGCGTTGTTGTCGCCCATCGCCCACAAGCCGCCGTCACTCTTGACAAAAAGACTGTGGTAAGCCCCGTCGGCGATCGCGGTGACATTGCTGGCAACGATCAACTCCGGATGATTGATGTTGTTTGTGGTTCCATCGCCGAGTTGACCAAAGGCGTTGTAACCCATACCCCACATACTGCCATCGTTCTTGATGAACAAGCTATGTGCCGCGCCGGCGGCGATAGCGACCACGCCATTGGTCAAGATTCTTTTGGGCCGTGAGGAGTTGCTACTTGCGCCGTCTCCCAATTGGCCGGCGCTGTCGTCGCCCATCGCCCATAAACTGCCGTCTGTCTTCAGCACGAGACTGAAAGCGTAGCCCGCGGCAATCGCGCTCACATTGCTGGCGATGATCTGCTGCGGCACAAAAAAACTGGCGGTCGTGCCGTTACCGCATTGTCCGGAACCATTGGCACCGACCGCCCACAGACTGCCGTCGTTCTTAAGAAAAAGACTGAAACGAAAGCCAGCCGCAATAGCCGTAACGCCTGTCATTCCCTGGACGGGAACAAGGCTGCCGGTCTGGCTGCTGTGGGAACTATTACCCAGTTCGCCGGTGTAATTCCGGCCCATGCCCCATTGCGTGCCATCGCTTTTGATGAACAGGCTGTGTTCCGAACCGCCGGAAATAGCTTTCACTCCCACAGCGAGAATTTGTGTTGGGCGATTTGTTGACGCAGTCGTGCCATTTCCAAGTTCACCGTCAACATTGTTTCCAAAAGTCCAAAGGCTACCATCGGATTTGAGGAACAAACTATGATACGCGCCACAGGCTGACTGGATGACCGGCTGGGCAAAAATGTGGGTTGAACCGGCGAACAAAAATCCAATCAACCAAACTCGAGCGAGAAATCCCGTCCGTTTAATCAATTTTTTGATCGGGCGCATGATTGTTACGTTGGCAGTTTTAAAATTTACACCACGAATGTCAAATGGGGACACGGAGGAATTTCCTCTCATTGCCCGCCGTTGGGTTTTCAGTTAGCTTCGCCGCATGGCTTTTGATTCCTTCCGCGATTTCGTCAATGCGCTCGATAAGGCGGGCGAACTCAAACGCCTTTCCCAACCCGTCGCCACCGAACTCGAAATCACCGAGTTTGCCGACCGCGAAATGAAATTGCCCGGCGGCGGCAAGGCGCTGCTGTTCGAGCAACCCACCGTCAACAACGTCGTCTCGCCATTTCCCGTCGTTATCAATCTCCTCTTTGTCGCTCAGGGCTGGAGCAGGGCGCGATAGAAACGCTTCGGCAGAGTCGCCGCATTCGTGTCGGTGAAATCGTAAAGCGTGACGGTGTTAGTCAGGAGCGGTGTCCAGGTGCTCAAGTTGGTTGATCCTTGGAGAATGTAGGTTTCGCCGCTTGTGCCGGCGACGCGGCATTGGAACTGACTATTGGTCAACCACCGGCTCCGGGTCAATTGCAGGTTGGGCGGCGGATAGAAATTAAGCAGGTCATTCCACCGCGCCATGGAAATCGCGGGCTTGTCGCCGGCGAAAAAGAACAAGCCTCCGAGGAAGAGATCGTTGCCGAGAACCACGAGGGCGTTGCCGCTGGGGGCACCGGGAGACATGAGCAGTCCGCTGCCGAGTGCGGACCAACTCGTGCCATTCCATCGGGCGATCTGGCCGAACGCTGACGGGGCAGCGTTGGTAAAACTGCCGGTGGCGTAGAGTGCCGTGGGTGTCGCGGCCAGCGCCAGAACGCTGCCGTTGGTGAAGCCACTCCCGACCGTGGTCCAGGAAACCCCGTCCCAGCGCGCGATGCGTTTTTCGGGCGTGCTTCCAGAGTAGCTGAGGGTAAAACTTCCGCCCGCGTAAAGGTAACCACTCTGGAGCGCCAAGGCATTGACCGCGGCATTAAACTCCGATCCGAGCGACCACCAGTTGGTGCCATCCCATCGTCCGACATAATCCAGATCCGCCCCTAGGCTCGGGTTCGGCGGGGCGAATCCCCAGCCGATGTAGAAATCGCCTCCGACGTATAAATTGGTGCCGTTGCTGACCAGCGCATTAAACGAGTTGTTGACGCGCCAGGAAGAAATGACGGGCACGCCCGCCCAATCGCTGCCATCGAATTGAGCGATGCCGTGGAAATCCGCCAGGAGATCCCCGCGCTGCGTGAATGAGCCGCCGGCGAATAGCACGCCGCGATGAAACGCGAGCGCCTTGACGGTGCCGTTGAATCCATTGCCCACGGACGACCAACTGCTGCCGTTCCACATGGCCACATCCTTGACCGTCACTCCTCCCATGTTGGTGAAATTTCCGCCCGCGTAAACCACCGCGCCCGTCACGGCGAGGGCAAACACACTGCCGCTGCCGATCACACCGCTGCCGAGGGCTGACCAATTTGTCCCGTTCCATTTGGCGATGCCATTGACGATGTTGCTGCCCGCTTCGGTGAACGGCCCGCCGGCATACAGATTCGTGCTGTCCGTGGCGAAGCAGTTCACCGCGCGGCCAAAATGCGTCACCCCTTTGCTGGTCGTGCCGCCCAACGCAAACCAATTGGTGCCGTCCCACCCGGCTACGTGACTGGCACCCACCGGGCCGGCGATGTTGAAATTTCCCGCGACATAAAGACGACC
>Ga0114951_10003669_pt1 | contig 15700 bp, 13 predicted proteins | sample AM7aDNAmetaG_FD_88677 | JGI IMG/M metagenome (GOLD analysis project Ga0114951, IMG submission 88677) | Freshwater microbial communities from Finland to study Microbial Dark Matter (Phase II) - AM7a DNA metaG | ecosystem: Environmental > Aquatic > Freshwater > Lake | place: Finland: Lake Alinen...
AAAGTTCCTTAGCTCGGCCAAAACCGGCGCTGCAACTACCGAGGCTTCGATGGTACAGGTTGCGGTTATTGCATACGAAGCGGATTATGGCGGCGCTTACCCCACACTCTCTTATGCAGCTTTGAGTGACTACATAACTTCTCCACTCAAATATAGCTATACTTACGACGGGAATCATATGGTGGTGCAAGGTGGCCTCCTACCGTAATTAATCCGTAATTAATTAAATAATTATATTTAAATAGCCAGCCGGAATTTTAATCCGGCTGGCTATTTGTTTTGAACAAATCAAACTAAAGGATATTCTATCAGTTAAAATAATGCGTAATTGTAGGCCGGAATAATCGAAATAGATATTGCTATTTAAAACAACTAATACCTGCGAACACCTCAATTGTAAATATTATACTTTGAATCAGCCTGGTTATAACACTTTTGACTAATATGTCTCATCAAAGTAGAATGAGCTCAGGGTTTACCAATGGTTGAGGATGAGGATGAATTAATGCTTACAAAATATATTCAAGTCGCCATCGACAGTATCACCTGGAAAATCATGCCTGACGGCTCGTTTTATGCCGAGATACCCCTGCTTGGGCTCCAGGTCAACACGCCGCACCTTGAGGAGTGTCAATCACAGATCAGAGAGATGCTCGAAGAACATATCGTTACATGTCTTTCACAGAACAAACCTTTGCCTGCGATAGGCGGCGTACAAGTCAAAACAAAATAGAACCACTATCGGCAAATTGCCGGCTAAACAAAAACAACCCGAATTTAAGTTCGGGTTGTTTTTTAATGCGATTTTACAAAAATCGAACGCTGCTACGGGAGTTCCAGTACCGTCTCCGACTCGCTGACCGCCACCGGTGCCTGTTTTCTGCGTGTTTTTGCAGGCGTTATTCCGAGCAGTTTCGCAAGTTCGTCCCGGTCATTGCAATGGGCGAAGGCCGATTCTGCCGTGATCAGGCGTTTGAAATAAAGCTCTTTCAGGGCTTCGTCCATCGATATCATCCCGGCTTCACGGCCTGTCCGTATTACGTTTGGCAGTTGGTATATCTTGCCGTCACGCAGCAGGTTGCTTACCGCGGTGTTGCCCATCATGATTTCTAAAGCGGCTACCCTACCACCCCCATCGGCTCTTACAACCAGTGTCTGACACAAGGCAGCCACCAGCAGGGAAGCCAGTCGTGTTTGCGCCAGTGAACGCTCATGCAGCGGGAACAGGTCGATGATTCTTTCCATGGCCTGCGGCGCGCTTGGAGCGTGACCCGTGCTCAATACCAGGTGCCCGGTTTCAGCGATGGTCAACACGGCTGCAGCCGTGTCCAGGTCGCGGATCTCGCCTACCATGATGACATCCGGGTCCTGGCGCAATACATGCCTCAGCGCTTCTGCAAATGAGACTGTGTCCTTACCTAGTTCGCGCTGGGTTATAGCGCAGTTCACGTTCTTGAAAACATACTCTATCGGGTCTTCTACGGTGATTATGTGCCTGTGGTCGTTCAGGTTCAGGTGTTGAATCATAGCAGCCAGTGTGGTGGATTTGCCGCTCCCCGTGGGGCCTGTGATGATTACCAGGCCGCGTTTGCGTAATACCAAAGTTTTGCAAATATCCGGCAGGCCTAGCTCATCCAGTGTTGGTACGACAGGCGCGAGCAATCTTATTGCCAGGCTGATATAACCCTTTTGCATCGCGGCATTGCACCGGAAATACCCCACCCCGCTGATAGCGTAGCTGAAATCAAGCTCTTTTAATTGATCGAAGTCGGCCCTTTCCTCCGGAGTGGTCAGTTGGGCAAATGCCACTTCTGTATCTGATGGGGTGAGTGGGTTTTTCCCGTCCAGTTGCGTCAAACTGCCCTTCAACCGCATCAAAGGCGGGCTGGATACCACCATATGCAGGTCCGAAGCACCCTTCGCCTTAGCTGCCTTTAAAAGGTTTACTACATCCATATCGACTCAGCTTAACTCAAAACTAGACTAAAACCGACTGTCCCATCCGGTTGAAATTCGATCGAGGTCACGTCCACGGTTTTAAACCGCCCACCGGTTCGTAGCGAACGCGCGTAGGTCAAAACCAGCGCCTGGGAAGAAGCTGAACCTTTTATCGAAACGCCGTCTGCCGCATAACCTACATCAGTAAGATTTAAGCCTTTGGGGGCGTCGTTGATAACTTCCTGCACATCTCGGTTACATTTGGTGAGCGCTGATGCAAGTCCATTAAACTGACCGGTGAAAAGAGTTTTATTATTCTGTATAACGTCGATTTTCCCCTGAAGCGTCCCTGCCTGGGCGGCAAGTGCTGTCGATTCCGCGGTTTTTGCCGTGATTGAATCTTGTGTCGATTTATTGCCAACTTGGAGTTTGACGGTTTGAGTTTGAATGGAATTATACTGGTTTGTTAGAGTCTTCGTGTCGTTTCGCAGGGATATGAGCGCCGCTGCTCCGAATGCAATGGCGCCGATAACTACTACGCCGCCTACTGGTACTAACACCCGGCCTATATTGAATCCGGGCGGTTTGTAAGCTTCGGGAAGCGCGTTGAAATCTATTATGGAATAAGCATTGCCCGCCCCTGTGGGCAATTTTCCTTTGAGCGCCAACCCGGCACTTACCATGAATTGGGTTGGTGCAAACACATCCGGGAAAGTTAGTGGGAGGACTGGGATGGATACTGGATAACCGAGCTTACCCAGGTACTGGACGCTTTCTTCATCGCTGGCGATGTCTCCGCTCACGTAGATCGTGTTGTTCGTGGTTAAGGGTTTATCAGGAAACGTAGAATTGTAAAACGTTATAGTGCGGTTAAGTTCTTCGGTGATGGCAGGCATCCTCTCATGAAAGGATGTACTGTCGACAGGCAGGGATAAACTGCGGATAACTACAGGTATCCGGTCACTTAGGACTATTATGTCAACAAAAGTGAGCCAAGAATTTACGATGATCGCGCGTTCCTCGTTAACGCACCTCGCCAGCGCCAGCGGTGCAAGGTCCATCGTCTCGGCTTTGAGCCCTGCTTTATGGATCACGCTAAGCAGTGTCTCAGTAGCTTCACGGGGATATGCCACCAGGAACAGACGCATCTCGCCTTTGGGAGAAGGCAATAGTTGGTAAGAATAGTAAACCTGGCTTAGCGGCATCGGCAGGATGCGGCTGGCTTCGTTTCCAACGGCTTCCTGCACTAGGTTTTTAGGCACTTCCGGTATAGAAATGACTCTAAATACTGAATTGAGGCCGCTAACACCTACGGTTACCGTGGTATCTTTCACGCCCTGCAGTTTGAATAATTCCTTTACTGCTTCTGCTACCAGGTTTTCGTCCAGGATAGCGCCCCCGCTTACGAGACCCGAATCCAGCTTGAAGCTTGCCCATTTATCGACCTGATTACCGCTGGTGACCAGCAGTTTGATTTCCGTGTCTTCGATATAAAGGCTTACTCGTTTAGCCATATTATTCTCCCTTGAAAGAATAGACAGCCACCGTGATCTGCGCGTTTGGCAGAGGGGTTGCGGCAGCTGCTGCTGCGTTATCTTGCTGCACCGCATCTATGGCAGCTTGTTGGGCCGCGTCTACAGCCGTTTTTAGAGCGGCATCGATACTGGAGTCGCTGACCAGCGCGGCGATCTTTGCAGAAAGCTTTGAGTTCAATGCATCTGTGATAACTTTTGTTACAACTCCCGAAACTTGACTCGACGGTACATTCTGAATAGCTGAAGTAATGTCATTACTTAGCGCATAGGTGAACACGGGCAGTAAATTGCCGGAGTCGGCAGAGAACAGGGCGCTTATCGCGTTTGAATATGTCTGGGCGATAGTACCTATCAATGAGCTGGCAAGATTGTTCTCTATAGCCAGCGCAATTTGTTCCGATACCAGGTTTGCAGCTTGGGGGCTTACCTGTAGCGCGATGGCGTCATGTATAGTCTGTGTCATTTGCGTTAAAGTGGGTCCGCTGGAATTGTTTCCCAGCAATTCCAGCAGGCATTGTTCAATAAAGGTAACTCTGTCCACTCCCACTACCAATGTATCCACGTCCGCCAGCATTTTTGCCTTGATTTCGGCACGCATCTGGTCTTTAACCGCCTGGGTCAACGGCGCAGGCAGGGGCTCTGGTACAAACGGTAGCGGTATTGAGAAAGTTAATGGAGTGATCGCCGCGGTACTGAACCCGGGGTTGGTGGTGAGCTTGTCCACAAAACCCAGGATGTCGCTTACTTTGCCGCTCAAGCTGATGGTGAATACATTCGTGTTAAACGCGAAATCGGGAGTGCTGATATTCGCGCTTGAGGCGCCGGTAGCCACGATGGTGGACATCGTAAGATTCGACGACTTGGCAAGCGCCATAAGGGTTTCGTTGTATTCGATAGTGGCAACTGTTGCCGGGAACTGCGCCTGCGCCTGTTTTAATGTGCTCCCGGATTCCGCCAGTGTGGTTTGAAGTAGAGCTATTTTATCATTCCACGAAGCGATGTCGGCAGCGGCCTGTGCGAGTTTCGGCGCAAGGTCCGTTTTTTGTTTGTTCAAAACGCTTAAAATCAACTGCGCGGTATCTATTTTGCTCTGCTCCGTTTTGTGTTCGGCGCTGGCACTGTTGTACAACACTCCAATTGTAGTTGCTGCAATTAAAGATATGGTGATAAATAGTGCGAAAAAACCTGTCCTCGTGAATTTCATATAACACCCCTAATCAAATGTGTCTGCGTTCCATTGTATGTTGTGAAAACACCTATCGATTACCTGATAAGGTACGTTATCGCTCCCCCGGTGACAGAGTCGCTCCTGAAAGAGATGATAATGAAAATCAATGTAAATCCGTCACTTGCAGTTGGCAAATCTATGTGGGCGGAGGTATCTCCGGGCTGGATAACTGGATAGTTAACATAAAAAGTGTCTATGTCCCCGCCGGAAGATGGAAGCGGTTGTGATTTCCAGTCCCAAACATTATTTGGGTCTGTTGATACGCCATTAGTGAGCTTTGTTCCATTCACTTGGAATGAATCTCCCGAAATGCTGGCATCACCCTCACCTACGAAAACGGTAATCTTGCTGGAATTGGCTTGGTCTGCGATTCCTTGAGGCACAAGGAATCCGCTGATGATTCCGCCGTCCACCCCGTCACCATCGAAGTCAGGGTTAGTGCGTTCCTGTCCGGGAGCGCCGTTCCATGCTTCCGAAAATACGAAGTTGGGATTCAATATGTCAAATAACCATAACTGGTGTCCAGCAGTTTGCGGGCTGGAGTATATGAGCACCAGAGACCAGCTGCCGTACGTGTAGTTATACGGAGTAGCCTGGGTGAGAGTGGGACTTGCCAGCGGATAGCCGGTCGAACCTCCCCCGGAAAATGATTTCGAATAATTCGCATCCTCAATATTGGCGCCGAACGCGTGTCCGAAAGTATAAGTGGCAGCGCCGCTTGCAGTAACCTGCCCGGCAGTGATCCAGCCTTTAATAAGGCTGGTGGCATCGAACATTGCTGTATACGCCCAGGTGCCCTCATAGCCTGTGCCTAGAGTGGGTAGGACCTGGTACGTCGTAGCGGTCACGGTTTGCAGGTTCCCCGACGTGCTCCCAAATTTCACCTGGTTCACTTTGGCCACCTTTTCCACCAGGTTGCTGACACTCCCGGAGGTGGCATTGGTGGGGTATTCCAATGTCGGCCCGGAAATGGCGATAGTATCGATAACTACATTCGAGCTGCTGGCGGGGGCCGTTATTTTGTAACGCATCTTGAAGGTGCTCGTCTTGTAGTTCACCGGCGTCGAAGGAATGAGAAAACTGGCATATCCGTTCTTCATGGTCGAATTAAGGCATTCTGTATCGGCACTCCATGTAGTTCCCCCATCGCCGGAAAAACTGAAATATAAGTGATCGCTGGAGGTGAACGTGTCGCTGACGTTGTTCCAGGAGATAGCCAGGCTCACACCTGAATAGGCTCCCAGATTGATTGAGTTTGTCATGGTCAGATAGCTGTTGGCAGCAGTTCCTCCGCCTACTGCCTTAAATTGATTGCTGCTGAGAGTCCAGGTGGCGCCGGATTGCGTCCAGTTAGCCAGAGAACTGCAATCATCGTAGAATAGTTTTGGGTTTACGAATTTGATATTGTCCAGATAAAAAGTCTTGCTTGTACTGCTGAGAGCCGTAATAAAGCGTATTTGTGTTGTCGCTGTAACATAGGCGGCTGGCAAGGTGAAGACGTATGTATGGGAAGTAGTGCTTAAATTGGCGTCAGTCCCAAGAATTTTGCATACCTGCTGCGTCCAAGTTCCGTTGGTGGAAATCATCACCTGTAAATAATCGGTTGCGGCCATCGTTGTACTGGTTCGCATCAAGTCAAAGGAAATATTGACGGTTTTACCCACATACGATGCCATCGGGATGATCGCGGAAGTCAGATAACTGGCCCCTGTGGCTGTCGTGACACCCACCGTTTTAAACACGCGGCTCGACCCTGTGTTATTGAAATTGGCTGTCCATGCGCCGCCGTTAGTCCAAACTGGACCCGGCGTCGCGCTGAAACTTACCCCATCTTCGGTGTCCGGGGGAGAAAGGGTCACATCGTTGGCCCCATACGGATTATAAGACACTGTACCACCAGGGTAAGTGCCGCCACCATCGATCCATCCACTCCAATAAAGGTAGGCCGCAGCAAGAGTCCCGGTGGAAGGGACTCCCGTAAGCGGGTCAGATGTTGTGGAAACGACAGCTGTGGTCGAATTATAAAGTTGGTTGTGATAACTGGCATCGCCTCCGAGAACACTGCCCCCGGTGGCGTAATAATCGCCGTTCACAGCGCCCCCGATGGGGCGTGCATCTTCATGAATAACCAATGAGTCAATCGTAGTGGCGCTCGAACTCACCGATGTGGAAGTAAGTTCCATTACGTGTGTGGTGGCGTCCCACGCGTAGGGGATACTTGAAACCCCGCTGGTAGTTACCCACCCGACGGCCTGTGCAATCGTACTGGTTTCTTGCCCTGTTTTGTCATACCTGTACCAGAAGGTAGCTTTGGCTTTCATAGGATTGTCTGAGCCGTTGATGCCTGGCAAGTTTTTAAAAAGCGTATTCGAAGGAAGCGTCCATAGCACTGCCGTCCCCCCCGCAAACTGGCTTATGGCTGGCGTACCAGGGTTATAATTTTGGCCGTTAATTTGAAAGGGGTGTGTCCCGTCTACTGGGTAATAAGAAAAACCTGGTGGCAGCCAAACACCGATGGTCGCCACGTAAAGGTTTTCTCCCGATGCGGGATAATATGTCAGGTCCAACTGATATTTTCTGGCATTAGCATCTATGGTCCCTTGCGGGTCGCTGCCTACAACAACAAGCTTGGCTGTCTGAATAATGCCTTGGGCCTGTGTAATTTCAGATGAAGTATCCTCAGATGAAGTATCCGGGGTGTTAACATTGGACACAACCCACACGTTTTTGATGGCTACTTTCACATTACGACTATTGACTGAGGCTTCATGTGAAACATCATAAACCCCAGTGCTGCTTGGGTAATATACGCCGTATTCCGTCGATGCCAATCCTGTTTCATGCCATGGGGGATTAGCTGAAAAATCGAATTGATTATATATATTGGGAGACAAATAAATCGTACTCAACCCCCCGTTTTGGATCTGCCATCTGGCGTCTTGAATCCCTGCGTCCGCGGCATAAAAGTCGCTGGCTTTCTCCTGATAAACCTGCCCGCTTTTATAATCTGTATTGATATATTTTAGAAACGGTGGTAATATCAACGCCACAATAGCGATAAAAACCAAAACGTATACGAGTATCACACCACTTTGGTGACGCATCAGTTTTCCCAATTGGCTATATTTCTTCATTAATTTGTCCTTTGCAGAATTTGATACTGCCTGGTTTCTGATGCTATGACTTTTCCGGCGATGGTAGCAGTCACTTTGAGGTTGTATACTCCCGGGCTTATCAAACTGAAAGACGTTTTTGTGGAGGCGGTATTTATATTTGTAGCCACGACAGAGGTTGAAACAGCGGCTGCGTTAAGTGTCTCGTTGCGTGAGACTACACCGCTGTTACTCAAACTATAAGTAACAACTCGGGATTTCCCGTCGAGATCGACCGATGAGCAGACAACGGGGAATCCAGTACCTGTCGGGTTATTTCCGACGGTAATGATACGGGCCTGCTGGCAGTCCTTGCTTAGATAAAACCCTACTTGCTGCACCTGTCGTTGTGCCGTGACAATGCGTGTATTCAGTCCGTTGACAGTTATGACCTGGCTGATTATACTGCTCAAAACTAGCACCAGGATACCGGTTATCGCCAGTGCTATTAGTATCTCGATAAGGGTGAACCCTTTTTGAGCTTTACTATCGTTTTGTAACAACCGTAAAACGTTCAATGCAATTTATATCCTTCAACCGTTAAAATGCTGACACTTTTATTGAGAACCGTAACAGATATTTTTTGAATGCCGTCGTCAGTGGCGGTACCGTCATGTTTGGGGTCAAGCCTGGAGCAAGAAATAGTCACCATCCATTGCGTGCCCATTCCTAGTGAGGACATCGTGGCTGGAGTGTATTGGGGTGGATTATTAGCCGAGTCATAGGGCAGTGTTTTGATATATTCCATTTCTGATCGTGCGATGCTTTCGGCGGTAGATTTTATATCAGCACTAAGAGTGTGACGGGAAGAAAAAGCGATCGCCGTGAATAACGCCACGCCGACCATGCCTATTAAACCGATGGCTATCACCACTTCAAGCAATGAGGAACCTTTTTGCCCCATCTTTATGATTCTATTTTTCATAATATTACTTTATTTGGCCGTACATGCCGTACATAGCGGACACCATAGTTGATGCAAGCAAAGCTACCACCCCGCCCAGCACCACCGTCATTATAGGTTGAATCAGTCCTACAGCGGCGGCTGTCTTGTCGTCGGCTTCGACTTCGTAGGTTTCAGCCACTGTTGCCAGGGTATTATCCAGGTTGCCCGTTTCTTCGCCGACTTCGACCATCTGGACCATCAACGGCAGAAAGAAAGGCCGCTTTGCCATAGGTTTTGAAAGGCCCTCGCCTCGGATAAGGTCTTTCTGCACGCCTTCGATAGATTCCGCGACTATCTTGTTATTGGTATTTTGGACCGAGAGGGCCATGATTTCCGGCAGCGGTAGGCCAACTTTAAAAAGAAGCGCCATTGTGCGGCAAAGTCGGGCAAGTTCATTCAGATTGTTGATGCGCCCGATGATAGGCATCCTTAGCATAGCTCTGTCTATCTCGTATTTCCCGCGATGTGTTTTCGATATCGCAAATCCCACCCCCGCGAGCAACGCAGCGCCGATAAATATAAACAAGCCATTGTGTTTCAACCAGGCGGAACCGTCAAGCAAAGTTTTCGCTGCCTTCGGCATGCTTGCGCCAAAAGCATCATATAATGAAGAAAACGTGGGGATCACGAACTGCACCATGATGGCGATCACTACCACTGCGGCGACCAGCACCATGATGGGGTAACTCAATGCCCCTTTTATTTTCTTTGTCGTCAGCATGCGCTTTTCCATATAATCAGCCATCTGGCGCATGACTGTTTCCATGCTTCCGCTTTTTTCACCGGCCGAGATGGCACGCCAGTAAAGCGCCGGGAAAACGCGCGGATGCTTCCGCATGGCGTTTGACAGGGACGACCCGCCGCGGATATCGGTGGCGACCTCGGCCAGCTTTTTTTTCAATTCTTTGTCGGAGACCTGGGTTTGCAGTAATTCGAGAGAAGCTACGATATCCGTACCGGAACTCAAAAGCAAAGCCATCTGGCGCGAAAACATGATTACCTCTTTAGGGTTTACCTTGCTGAGCGACATATTCAGTTTTTCGGAATTTAAAAATCCCGGTTTGCTTTTCAAGTTGAGTACTTGAAAACCGCTCGCGCTTAGGATGTTGTTGGCAGAACCCTCATTGGTAGCGCTTACCTTGCCTTTGATGACTCGGCGGTTTCTGTCGTAGGCTACATATGTAAAATCCATATATCTCCCCCGGCTATTCGATCGAATAGGTGGTGCGTATGATTTCCGTGGGTGTGGTAAGCCCCATCTGGACTTTCAGCATGCCGTCATGCGTCATGGTTATCAGGCCTTCTTTGACGGCCTCATTTCGGATGTCGGCCGGCGTGGCTCCGCCGATTATCATGCGCCGAATCGTATCGCTCATCGCCAATATCTCGAAAATACCGATGCGTCCGAGGTAGCCGGTGAAAGCGCAAGTTTTGCAGCCGCTCGCATAAATGAATTTGGTGCGGGCTTCTTTCATTTCTTTTTCGTATGATAACTGTTCAGCGGCAGGGGCTTCGACGGTATGCTGGCAATCCGGGCAAAGCCGCCGCACCATACGCTGGGCTACGATGCCGATAACGCCGGAGGCAATAATAAATGGCTCCACTCCGAGGTCTATCAGCCTGTACAGAACACCTATGGTGTCGTTGGCATGGATTGAAGACAGCATAAGATGCCCGGTCAGAGCAGCCTGGACTGCGATGTTCGCGGTTTCCGCATCCCGGATTTCACCCACCAGGATGACGTCTGGGTCGAGCCGCAGGATTGAACGCAGGCCGCTGGCAAATGTTATTCCGGCCTGGTTGTTTACCTGTATCTGGTTGATATCGTCGAAGCGGTATTCGGCAGGGTCTTCAACGGTGATAACGTTGCGCCCGAGTGTGTCGAGGGAGCTCAGAGAAGCATATAGCGTAGTCGTTTTCCCGGCGCCCGTCGGACCGCTGACGAGCAGCATCCCATAGGGGACCTTAAGCAGCTTTTCGTATTTTGCAAGACTTTCGGGCAAGAATCCCAGGTCAGGCAATCCGCGGGTTGCGGTAGATTTGTCCAGCAGACGTAAAACAGCCATTTCGCCGTACACGGTGGGCGAAGTGGCGACGCGGATATCTATCTTTCTGGATTTTGACTCGGTTGAAAACTGCCCGTCCTGTGCGTGGAAGTGGTCTGCGATATTTAGTTCTGACAGTATCTTCAGGCGGGATATCAAAGCTAAATGGATATTGACCGGCAGGGACATCATGTCTTGGAGAGTGCCGTCGATGCGATACCGTATCCTCAAGCGTTTCTCTTGGGGTTCGATGTGGATGTCGGAAGCCCTGGCTTTGACTGCTTCGTCGATGATCAGGTTCAGGGCCTGCACCAAGGGTGTGTTGGTTGCGGCGTCCATCGCCAGTTTATCATCGAAAACACTGTCGGAGGTCTGGATGATGGATACCTGTTTCTCGATCTCGCCGTATCCCTTATAGCTGAAATCGATGGCGTCGCGCACTTCCTTGGCCGTCGCAGCCATCGGTTTGATGCGCTTGTGTGTTTGGAAAGCGAACGCCTCTAGCGCCAGGATATCGCTGGGGTCAGCCATGGCAACCACCATGGTGTTGCCGGTGATGCTGATGGGGATGGCATTGTAGCGGCGCGCCAGTACTTCGGGTATCATCTGTACCGCTTCAGGCGTGGCCATTTTCCTTAGTTGTGTATGGTCGCCTGCAGGAGCTGTTTTCTTGGCAGGCTCCGCGGTATTTTCATCAAAAACAAGGATTGGTACTTCAACGACGGGCGCGATGCCCAAGACCAAAACTTTGATGCCTTTGTTTTCGACGAACAGCTTTGCGCGGGGACTGAGTTCTGCACCCTGTAGCGCGATAGCTTTATCGTCCACCCCGGTGTCGAAAGCTTTGGCCTCGAAAAATACCACGCTCTCCAGCTCTATGACCTTGGTTCCGCCCAATATGTCGATAGCCAGGCTATGAGCGATGCGTTCACTCGAAGCATACGCCAAAATATCAAAAGTGTACTCCACCCCGGTCCTTCCGCTTATTTTTGTGTTTTCTTCGATGGTGTAGCCGAGGTTCACAAGGCTATCCATCAAGGCTCGCTTGTTATCGAAGCGGAAAATCGTGGCACGAGTTTTCAAAGGGCGGGTTGTCAGGAATGACTCGAGTTTTCCCTCTTCGACAATTTTAATACGCAATTTCTCGGCCATCAGGCGGCTTTCGTTGTCCAGGGGTTGAGTGGCAATGATGACCCGATCTTTGATTCCGGCGTCATAAGCGTTATTCGCAAAATCAAAAATCGATGCGGTTACCGCCTGTTTGTCGCCGTCAGTTAAAATGACGAACGCCATCAGGTGCATCGTGAAGCCGTCGTCGTTCTGTGCCAATAAATCGAAGGCGTGTTCGATTCCTGACTTGCCCGTGCGCCGCGCGGAAGCAAGGACCTGGTAACCCTGCGATTCCAGATAAGATTGCAGGCGTCCCTCCAACTGTTTCCTGGTATCGGGAACGGCGGCTTTAGCGACCATAAAACACTCTCAAATCGATATTTATTTGTTTATCATTCCTGAACTATTCTATCACTCATGTCAAAAACGACATGATTATCGTTGCGCGCTATTATTTAGGTCCTCCCAATTGGATCAATCCGCGTCGTATCGCCAGTACCACGGCATGAGCGCGGTCGTTGGCATTGAGTTTGCGTAAAATCGCGCTTACGTGGTTTTTAATCGTTTGTTCGCTGATGTTAAGTACACTGGCTATTTGTTTATTGGTATTTCCTTCAGCTACGTAGGTGAGTATCTGTGTTTCCCGCTGGGTCAGCGGAGTTACGATATTTGTTCCAAACTCCGCCATGGTCTGGAATTCGTGCAGCACCCGCCGCGCCACCAGCGGCCTGTTCATCAAAATTTCGTTGATGGGATATTCCCCGCTCGAAGCCCTCCGAACGATACCGATAAGCTCTTCAGATGTCGAATTTTTTGCAAGGCAGGCTACAGCAGAACTTCTGATAGCATCAAAAAGCGTTTGGTCATTAGGGTTCGGGCTCATGATAACAACACGGGTATTGGGGAAATTACGCGCGATGCGTCCCCCGAGTTCAAGCCCGCTCTGGCTCGCCAGGTCCGAACCCAGCAATACGATATCAGGAAGGTTCGCGTCTATAGCGGCTAAAATATCGGTGTTCGGGTCACCCTCTAAAATATCAAAATCATGTTCCTTGAGCAACGCCTGACGGACGCCGGCCCTAAAAAACGGTTGTTCGTCGATCACCATTACCTTGGTTTTAGCCACAGCTTTCCTCCCGATTTGGAATTGAGGTTTTTGGCATTCTTGATGTTATTCCGCGTTCTCTTTTTTGAATTTTAACGTTCTTTCGCCGTTAAATAGAGCGTCCACGTCGCCTTTTTTAAACCGCCGGTCACCCCGTGAGCCGATTCGGTAAGATTTGATAGCCCCCTGGTTGCTCCAGCGCCTCACGGTATTGATATGTACATTGAGGATCCTCGCAACCTCGCTGGTTGTCAGCATCGGCTCGATCTGATCGTTCTGGTCCGACATAATGTCCTCTCTTAAGGTTACTATAACTTACTCTTTAATACTATAACTCATTTTAATTGTCAAAAAAAGCCCCTATAGTACTCTATTTGAAGATATTGGTAGTAGTTATTTAGTAATATCTGGTTAGGTTTAGTTAATTGGGGTAGTTTGCCTTCTCGGCTTTCGTTTTGTCATCCCGGCGTCCGCCTGGGCGGACCGGAATCCAGAGTCGACTTATCCTCGTCCTTCTCTTCCTTCCTAAAATCCGTCCTTCGTTTTGTCATCCCAGCGCCTGGCTTGTCATTCCGGCGTCCGCCTGGGCGGACCGGAATCCAGAGTCGACTTTGTCTCCTCTGGTTGGTGTGACAGCTTCCAGGTTATCGCGTTTATAACCCTATCTTTTTACTATTTCCTTCGTTATACTTTGTGCACGTGGTAACACTGCTGGGCCATCCGGCTCGACACCACTAACTGCCTCAGGATTGGCACAGGGAGTTCTCAGGTGCAAGACGAACAAAGTCTGGTTCGAAGGGCGCAAGGCCGTGATCCGGAAGCTTTTGCGGAGCTTTATGAAATATATTTTGACAAGATATATCGCTATATTGCACTCAAAATCGGAGACCGGACTGAAGCTGAAGACATGACTCAACAGGTCTTTTTAAAAGCTATGAAATCTATTCCGGCTTATAAAAGTACGAAGGTGCCATTTTCGGCATGGCTGTATCGTATAGCTCACAACCAGACCGTTGACCATTTCCGCAAGTCAGGCCGGCAGAAATCGTGTGAACTGACAGAGGAGATAACCCCTTCTGACCCGTCTGAAAATCCGGAACGCGAGACTGAGCTTAAAATGGACATTGAGAACCTGGTTACTGCTGCGAAAAAGCTTACAAAATCCCAGAGGGAAGTCATTTCCCTGCGCTTCAGCAGTGACCTTCCCATTGCAGAAGTAGCGCGAATCATGGGTAAAAGCGAGGGTGCCGTTAAAGCGCTTCAGCATAGCGCCGTAGCGTCTCTTAAGAAAATAATGGCAGTGGCTGAAACCAATGAACGGTAATAGGAAAAATGTTCAACAGTTGGATGACGCTTTAAACGAGTGTTTTGAGAGCATGGTTAAAGGCGAAAGCCTGGATTCCTGCCTTATTAAACATTCTGAGTTTTCATCGGAGTTGAGGCCGCTTTTGGAAACCATGCAAGCTGCGCGGTCGGCAGGAGAGATTTCTCCTGAACCGGCTTTTCGTGCCGCGGCCCGTTATGAATTCAGAAAAGCTCTCTATGATGATACTGCCCGCCGGACACGGCCCGCCTTATCTTTGCGTTTAGCGACGATCGCCGCCAGCCTTGGAGTATTTTTGATGACTGGTGCGGGCGGCACACTCGCAGCCTCCTCGGGGAGCATGCCCGGGCAGTTGTTATACCAGGTCAAACGCAATATTGAGAACACCCAGTTGACTCTTGCGGCATCTCAATCAGATAAAGCGCGCCTATATGCTACACTGGCGGACCGCAGGATAAGCGAGATAGTTTATACCGCTGAATCAGGCGATGTTCTGCTTACCGAAAGCCTGACCCGGGACTTCACGAGCGATCTTGCGATGGTTTACCAAACTGCAGCCGTCAAGCGGGAAACAAACAACAGCGGCGATACTATAATTTTCGCTTCTTCGGGGACCGATTCGACAAAGGGATCAAGCTTTGCCGGTACGGATTCTTCCGGAAGCCAGTTTGTTCCCCCGGCTGTGACTACAACGATGGCAGTGCCGGCTTCTGCTCCTGGGATTGGTACGGTTACTTCTGGTTCATCGCCTGTGACTATGGATACGACATCTACGGCAACAGCTGCGATATCTGGGACTGGCACCCCGTCTGTGATCACGCCCGGTAGTATTCAGGGGCCAGTACCCTTGGATAACATTACTGATCCCGCTCTTCTTAAACTACTGAAGGAATATTCCATTAAAAACATCGCCGAATTGACTGCGATCCTCGATGAAGTGCCTTCCTCCACCAATGCTCCCCTTATGGTTGCTCTGCAGGCGGCGATATCCGCATATGGGGAGATTCTGGGCGAATAGCCACGCCCGTCATTCAGGCGCGAAAGCCGGGGAACGAGTGGTGGTTGTTTCCTCTCCCACCTTAGGTGTCATTGTCGGACTTGATCCGACAATCCATTACCTTAACTTTGTCGCGCCGACAAACGAAAAATGTCATTATGGAGCTTGGTTTATCATCCCGGCACGACAGCCGGGGAACGAGTGGTGGTTGTTTCTTTTCCCAGCTTAGGTGTCATTGTCGGACTTGATCCGACAATCCATTACCTTAACTTTGTCGCGCCGACAAACGAAAAATGTCACCCCGGCGCGACAGCCGGGAT
>Ga0114951_10003671_pt1 | contig 15697 bp, 19 predicted proteins | sample AM7aDNAmetaG_FD_88677 | JGI IMG/M metagenome (GOLD analysis project Ga0114951, IMG submission 88677) | Freshwater microbial communities from Finland to study Microbial Dark Matter (Phase II) - AM7a DNA metaG | ecosystem: Environmental > Aquatic > Freshwater > Lake | place: Finland: Lake Alinen...
AAGGCCGGCACGGGAATCGAGGCCGGCTGGGGAATCGAGGCCGGCTGGGGCATCAAGGCCGGCTGGGGCATCAAGGCCGGCTGGGGCATCAAGGCCGGCTGGGGCATCAAGGCCGGCGAGGGCATCAAGGCCGGCACGGGAATCGAGGCCGGCTGGGGCATCAAGGCCAAGACCCTGACCGTTGCCCTGCGGATCTTCGCCGGGCTGTGCATTTGTCGCATCCCCGACGCGAGCGAGATGGAGATCCGCGCCAAGGTGCTGAGCGGCACCGTCTGCTACGGGACGGTTGTCGAGCCTGTCGAGCAACACCAGGCCGAAGCGCCGGAAGCCGGAGTTATCCCGAGCAATTAGGACAACGAATATCCAGCGCAAGCGCGGCACGGCGGTCCCCAGCACGAGTTACAACGCCTACCGCGGGCATGCTCCTTGCAAAGTTCATCCACGCGAGCCCGGCGCGATAACCGGGCGGAGATAAACAATGACTATCCTCGCATGGCTCACCTGGCTCACCCTCACACTGGCGCTGATCTGGTTGATCGCTGCGGAAATCAGAGCGTTGCGCGACGACGCCCGTAACCGCGAGTTGCGCGACGCATGGCGCCGGAGGGACTGGTGATGCAGCAGTCAACCATGACTCAACAGACCTTGAGCACGCTCACGAGACCTGTGCGCGTGTGCAACGTACTCGACCAGCCGCCGATGCTGCCGGACGAGATCCACGACCCGCGCGAGCGTCGGCGGGCGCAGCAACGCGCCGCGGCATGGCGCAGGCGGCGCGCGAGGGAGGTGCAAATTGTCTACTAGCCTAGCACAACTAGACCTAGCCCGCGCTTACCTGCGGGCTATCGGGCGTTCCGGTGGATTGTCCACCAGCCCGGCCAAGCAGGCGGCGGTGAGGATCAACGGGCGCAATGGCGGTCGTCCGCGCAAGGACGGGCAGCCGAGGCGCGTGGCGTTCGCTCCACAGGCGCAGGCGCAACCGACGGCAACCAACACCCACACGACCGAGGACGGCATCTACGTGTACGACCTAAGCCGCTAACCATCCACCAGCGCCACCGTTGCCGCGTCACCCGCACAGTTGTGCGGGCTTTTTTTTTCCCGTTGACCTGTTTCCGCCCGCGGCGTATGTTTTGCGGCATGGATCAGCAGCAGCAGCTAGAGCCGCGTAAGCCGATCGTGCTGGCACGAGCCCCGACCGACGCCGACATCCGCGAGCTAATCGCCCAGTACCACGGCGTCTCCGTCCTGATCGCGGAGCGCTGCGCGATGACGGTCGAGGAGATTACCGCACGTATCGCAAAATCCACGGACCTGGCCTATGCCATGCGCATGGCCGCCCAGCGCGCCGACGGCCACGCGACGGCAGCGATACGCGAGGGGTGTGAGCAGCATAACCCGGTATGGGTTGGGTATCGCCTGCGCGAGCGCGACAAGGAGGCCGAGCGCCGCGGCGGGTCAGCGTCGGGTGGCGACACGCCGATCGATTTCACGCGCGAGGTTGCATCCGCCGATGAGTGCAGCGATGCCGAGTTGCTGGCCATCATCCTTCGAGATGCGCGGCCGGAGCCCGGTGTCGCGTGCCCGTGCTGTGGCACCGTGCGAGCGCGAGAGGCGCAGGATGCCGAGATTATCGAGTGAGCTCCAAGCCCGTCAGGCAGCGGCGCACGACGGGATGGCAGCGCAAGTGCGACAGTGCGCGATGGGTGAGGCGGCGCAAGGATGGCACGCCGATGTACACCGATGCTGCATATGTCGAGCGCGAGACGGCCGCACTGGTGGTCAGGAGCACAGTTTTGATTCGCGAGATTGCCGGCGCGTACATTGAGGAGGTTCGATGGGCGGATCTGTGAGAGTGGTTGGGTCGCTGTCCGGCGCAGAGGCGGCCGCGGCCGCGGTGCGGAGGTTTCACGCGCGGCGCCGGATGATTGACTTCATGGCCGCGACGTGGAGCGGCGGCCCTGGTGCTCCGTTCATCGTCGGGCGTCACACGCGCGGGATCTGCGCAGCGCTGGACCGGTCGGTCGATCGACTCAAGCGCGGGATCAGTACATACATGCTGATTCGTGTGCCATTTCGTCATGGAAAAAGCCTCGCAGTGTCCACCTACTTTCCCGCATTCGCCATGGGCCACCTTCACGCCATGGACCCGGATGTCATGCTGGTGGGTTGCGATGCCTCGCTGGCCGTCGGGTTCAGTCGCGAGGCGCAGAACATCGTCTGCGACGAGCGGTACTCGATGCTGTTTCCCGGTGTGCGCCTCAATCGCAAGTACACCGGCAGCGAGGAGTGGGGCATGGAGGGTTCGCGCGGGAAACTGCGTGTCGTCGGGTTCGAGAGCAAGCGCATGACGGGCCGCGGAGCGACAATCCTGATACCCGACGACTGGTGCGGCAGTCGCGAAGAGGCGGAGTCCGCGCTTGTGCGCGATGCTCGATGGGACGTCCTGCGCAACAACCTGATGACCCGCCGCGCGCCCGTGAGCATCGTTGCCATCGTCGGGACGCCCTGGCACGTCGACGGATTGCAGGAACGGATTTTGAAGGAGATGAAGGCGAACAAGGAGTTCCCGCAGTTCGAGGTTATCAGTTACCCGGCGCGAACGAGGCGCGAAGATGGGACATGGGAGTACTTATTCCCCGAGCGGTTCGGTGAGACGTGGTATCGCGAGATGTACGCCACCCTCACACCCTACGAAGCCGCGGGCCTGCTGGACGTCAACCCGGTCGCGGCATCCGGAAACATGGCCAGCCGCGCGTGGTTTCTGCGCGTTCCGGCGGCGCCGACGGGCACGGTCGTCAAAGACGTTCGGTACTGGGACTGCGCGGCATTTGCCAAGCGCACGAGCGACTTCACCGCGTCGGGCCGCGTGCTGCGGTACAACGACGGTAAGACCTGTATTGCCGGGATTACAAGAGACCGGATCAACTACGCCCAGGTCGGAGACACGATGCTTGCGCAGGCCAAGGTTGATGGCCGGCAGACCGAGGTATGGATTGAGTTCGAGAAGGGCAGCATGGGGCTGATCGGGCCGAGCGAGTTGGCGCGTCCGTTCCTGGCCGACGGATATACCGTCATGCTGTGCAAGCGGCCAACCGGACCCAAGCACACGACCTGGAGCGGCATGCTAACCGCGGCATGGCAGATGCACGGTCGCGGCGGCGGCATGCCGATTGTGGACGGGCCGAATGTCGAGGAGTTCCTGAAGAACGTGGACGCCGCGCCGAGCCCGGTGCATGATGACGATTTGGACGCCGTGAGCGGGGCGCATGACGCCGTGATGGGGCTGCGCGAGAGCGAGACCGCGGTGAGCGGCGGGACGGGGATGCAGGTGCGGTAGGCAGGAGGTTATATGCAAGGACTCAACGGCTTCTCTTGCCCCGATGGCAACACCTTCCTGACCGGCGACGTAATCTCCGAGCGCATGGCCGCCGACAACGCATTCAAGCCCGGCGCGTGGCCGTTCGACGGCGAGATAATGCAGGGCGACGTGCGCGCCGCCGTAGCGTGGCCTGACCGAGATGTGACCGGCGGAACGGTACACCCCAACGGCGCGGTGTGCATCGGCGTGCTGGACCCAGACGGCATGATGCGCGTGGTGACGATGCGTGAGTTCAACCGCGTCGGGTCAACGCCGAAGGTCGAGGGCCTTGGCGTCATGCTGCGTGACCTGGTGTGCTGGGGCGTGACTCGCATCATCGTGCAGGCGGACAAGGATGTTGAGTCCGATACCTGGTGGCGCATGGTCAGGCGCGACCCGACGACTCACGGCGCGAAGATCCCGAGTCAGCCGTGTTGCGAGATGGACCGCGCGCTTGGGGTGTGGCGCGAGATGACGGCAAGAATCATCGTGCCGCGCGACGTGGCCGAGAAGATCGAGGTTGCGAATACCCGCGGCGACGTGCTGCCGGAGTTGAAGGCGCTGGCCATGCTGACGCTGAGCTACAAGATGGACCGCGGGCGTCCGGGTCGGAATGACACGCGGTGGGAGGGGTGGATGTGACGCCTTGCCGCATCCCCTTGCGCTAACTCCATCTCGCATGCTATCATCCTCCCACGTAACAGCACCCCGATAGGAGCTAGACCATGAAGACACTCTCCGCCGTGTTTGCCGCTTTGTTCGCCGTTGCGCTGGCTTCTGCCGGCGATTACCAGATTATCCGCGCGTACTCCCCGAGCACCGGTGGCGGAACGAATATCGCGAAGATGTACGTCGGGCAGGACGTGTCGGGCGCCGAAGTGATCGAGGTGTTTTCCTGGAACCTGGCGGCTGGCACGACAACGGTGTCCCGAGTTATGTTTGGCGGGGCCATCACCAACACGATCGCGACGCTGACCAACTCTTCGTCAACCGCCGTCGCCACGCCGCACACGATCGCGAAGATGTGGAAGGACGAGGACTACATCCTGTTCAGTTGCGGCGCAACCAACGCATTTTCGTGCGGCACCATCATGCGCGGCCACAAGATCAGCCAGTAACAAGGCCAGCCAATGCCAGACATCGACACAAGCCTGGGGTCGCTCATCGACCGGATTTCGATGGAGGCGGAGCAGAACCGCGGACAGGCGGGCAACGGCGCCGGGTCGAGGTCGGATGTTTCTGGAGGCACCGAGCAAAAGTGGTGGAGCAATCTGCGGGCGATCATTCCCGAAAACACGCGACCGAGCGTGGCCGGAACCGATGAAGTATGGCGGGCCAGCGACCACAAGGATGCGTGGCAGTCTCACGCGAAGAGCGCCAGCACGGCCAACGCCGTGAGAACCGCCCATGATTTTGCCGACGACGTGTTATTTCCGAATGGCAACGTTCCGTTTCGCGTCGGGCTGATCGGGCACAATGGCGAGAACGTGGCGCTTCCGGCAGACGCACAGGCCAAGTCCGAGAAGGACATCGAGGATCTCCTGGACAACCGGCACTCGAAGTGCGACGGCGTGAAGCATCTGCTGTACGGTTGGGATTCCAGCACGACATACGGGCCGCGATTTTTCCACGTCTATCTGACCGAGGACGACAGCAAGCCGGATGGAGTACGGTCGGCGTTCGAGGCATGCAACATCTGGGAATGCTTCTGGGACATGGACAACGAGGGCGAGTTGGAAGACGGCGAGTACTTTCGTCGGTGCCAGCGCAAGACACGCCGCGCGCTTATCAAGTGGGCCGAACGCACGAACAAGAAGAGCCTGAAGGATTATGGAAAACTTCAGGTCAACATGGATGTCCTGCGGTCCGCGCTGAGCCAGAGCGGCAGCACCAGCGGATACTCCACGAACAACACCAGCAACGAGAGCGGGACACCCGAGAGCAACGACCTGCTGAACCAGACCAAAAGCGAGGTCTGGGATGAGGTTTGGGCGTGGGTTCCGCGCGTTGCGGTTGACAACTACGTTGTGCAGAACCCGGATGCAATTCCATGGCGCCACCCCGACGGGGTTGACCTGTTCGACCCGAACACCGGCGAGAATGTTGGGGAGATTAACCCGCCCGAGCCCGAAGACGCGAAGAATCAGTACGTATGGGTTCTGTGCCACCGAGTCAACAAGACGCTCGTGGCGATGCTTCCCGAGCCTGGCAAGCTGCCGTACAAGAAGGGGTCGTGGAACCGGCAGGCGGGGTGCCGTGATGATCTCGGAATTGCAGACGCAAACAGCACGAATCAGGTGATTCAGGACGGTCTGGTCAAGGCCCTGGACAACGACCTGAAGAAGACAAAGGTTATCATTGGGTACGACCAGAACGGCAATCTTGACGGCAAGCGCATCGAGGAAATTCTGGCGCAATCTATCGCCGTGATTCCGGTCAGCAAGGGCGTGGGGTCGAAATCAATCGCGGACGTTCTGAGCGTGACCAACATTACGACCAACGCCGAAGTTTATATGAGGGCGCTTGAATTCGTACAGCGCCTTGCAGACCTGGACACCGGCGCGCCGCGGATTCAGCAGGGGCAGAAGGCCGAGGGAGGAAATACGGCGTTTGAGTTGCGAGAGCGGTTGTCGAACAGCGGCCGGCACTTCGGGGCCAAGATTCGCGCGCTGGATTCCGACATCGTGTGGATCAACAAGCGCATGCTGGAAATGGAGATCGCCGCCGGCAACATCCAGATCCCGGCCGACGTAGAGATCAAGGGCGGCGGATTCCGCTCCTACTCGAAGCAGGTGGGGCTGTACCAGACCATTTTCACGCTGATGCAGTACGCCGAAACGAATCCCGAGATCAAGGACCGGATGAACCTGACGTGGATTCTGAACGAGTTGACGGAGTGCCAGGGCATTGACCCCGAGAAGTTCTGGATCAGCGAGTCAGAATACCAGCAGAAGCAGCAGGTCAAGCAGCAGTCGCCCGAGGTAGCGATGCAGATGCAGCAGTTGCAGGCCGCGCTGGAGAAGGTTCAGGCCGCGACGAGCAAGGACAACGCGCTGGCAGAGAAGGCGCTGGCAGAGGTCAAGCAGATCATGGCAGGCATCGACCAGGCGCAGGGCCGGTTGCAACTGGACCGGGCCAAGGGCGCGATGGACATTGCCGCAAGCATGAAGCAGGCGCAGCGGCCGCCAAAGTCGAGAATGGAACGGCGCCGGGAAACGGCAGAGCCCAGCGCGATTGTCAGGATGCCGAAACCGCAACAGCAACAGAAAGCAGCATAGGAGAACAAACATGAGCGACCCAGTAGAAGGACCAGTCGCACCGCCCGCACCGCCCGCACCGCCCGCGAAGCCGGTTGTCGCCACGCTGCCCGCGGAGGTTCCGCTGATCGCCAAGCTGGAGAAGGCCGTCGCATCCATGCTGATTCGCGAACTCGGCAACAACGCCATGATGCACAATCTGCTCGGGAAGATCGTTGACGCGCTGAAGTCCGTGAAGTAACATTCACCGCATCGAATCCAAACCAACCCAGAAAGGGGTGTCGCATGTCACCGATGCACGTCGAAGAGCGTACCATTACCGGCACAATGGAAGAACTCACCACCTGGAAGAACGCTCTCCAGACCGTGACCGGCGGCGGCACCCCTGTCAAAGAGTCCAAGGAAGATTACCAGACGTTCCGATGGGCCATGGTCGAGAACTTGAAGCGCATCGACGATGCGTTCAAGAAGCTCCGGGTCGAGGTGGCGGCCGAGCATCAGCGCATTCTCTCCAAGCACTGCGGCAACGTCGAGCGGTTCAATGAGTACCGTTTCGACGTGAAAGCGCGCCTCGCGCCGTTCAGCAAGTACCTGTTGCCGACCGGCGTGTACGAGATGCCGGCCGGAATTCAGCGCCGATTCGCGAAGGTGCAGCGCGACATCGAGGCCAAGTATCCAGACGTTGAGGGGGCGGGCGTCGAATTCGCGGATCGCCAGGCGAAACTGTTTGCCGGCAAGTTGTCGGTATCCATGGTGTGCTGCGACTACACCGAAGTTCCGGACGACATCAACGCCGGGTATCTGGACTTCCTTTCCGTGGTCATCACTGGGCGCCCGCTTCTGCGGTGCGTGGTTCCGATCATCGAACGCAAGCAGCGGTTCGACAAGGAGTTCGCGGCGGAGTTGCTGGCGAAGGTGACGAACGTGATCGACACAACCGTTCACCAATCAACGAGCTCCGTGGTTGCCGCCGAAATCCTGCAAGCCATCTTCGGCGATTCCGCCAAGGAGTAGCATGTCCAAGATCTCCTACAACGTTGTCAAGTTCAAGCCGACCGAGCACGAGGTTCAGCAGATGCGCCTGCGCGGTGACATCATGGATCCTATCCTCGCGTGGCTCAAGAACCGGTCCGCGGCGCTACAGGAGACAGAAGACCTTGCCGGCGAATGGGGAGACTCGGCCAGGCATCTGCACGTCCGGTCGCTCAAGGGCGCACGGATGGACTGCGACGACATCCGCAAGGAGCTTGAGGCAGTGATTCACCCGTAACAACAAACCCACGAGGGACGCCATGGAAGATCCAGCAGCAGACCCGGCAGCCGCGGCCACCGAAACCGATCCGGCAAACGACGCACCGCTTTCCGCGGCAGATCAGGAGCGCATCATATCCGAGGAGTTCGAGCGGATCACAGCGACTCCGACGGCAGAAGACAAGCCGGCGCCAGACAAGCCTTCCGACGAAGAGCGTCCTCGCGGACCGGACGGAAAGTTTCTGCCGAAGGACGGCGATCCGGCGGAGGCCGTTGTTGACGACAAGGGCGAGGCGGAGAAGGCCGCGGCGGCAAAGGCCGCCCTGAACCCTGAAACGAAGCCCCAGCCTTCCGCGGCGACGGTCTCCGCCGAACTGCCGGCCACCGGGTCGCTGTTCGACGTCGACGCCATCATCTCCAGCGTGACCGCAGAAATCAACGCCATGGAATTCGAGGATGTTCCTGCCGCGGATGGATCGTCGCAGAAGACCACCGGAGAGAAGGCGCTGAAGGAGTACGGGCAGATTGCGGATCCCATCATGGCGCGTCAGGACAAAATGATTCGCGCCGTTGTCGAGAAGATGACCGAGATCATCCGGCCAGCGCTGGAAGTCGCGCGCGCGTTCCAGGCCGAGACGGCGCAGACCGCCGTGAAGTCCACCATTGACGCCCTCGTTGCCGACGGTGTGTCTGACGCCGCGCAACTCATCGCAGATCCCCGCTTGGCGGAGTTCGCCAAGCAGAACCCGCATTACGCGGCACTGCTCGTTGCCGACCCGAACCGCACCGATGACATTAAGTTCGTCATGGCGAAGTTCCGCGCGGCACACGGAATCGCGGCACCGAGTGGCGAAAAGAAGACGACCGGTGCGCCGGTTCAACGCGCGCGTCCAAACAACGCGCTTCAGGCAGCGGTGTCGTCGGCGCGTGGAGGGGGTTCGGCGCGTGATGAAGGCGGAAGCATCACCGGCACTCCAGAACAGATCATGCGCGCGGAGTTTGATCGCCTGGAGCGATTGGAAAAACAACAGGGCGCAGGTGGGCGAATCTAACCATGCCTCACCAGACCAACAAAGAGATTGCCAAAAAGATTGCGCAGCGCCTTGAACTTCCGATCATGGCGGTGCGCGTGTTCTGCTGTCCTGTGTGCGGTCATCGTGCATTCGCTGGAATGCTTGGAGCCGGGAGCGAAGTCAAGGTTCGCTGCTCTCTTTCGTCGTGCGTCCACCACAACAAGGATACGCCGTGGATTGTGAAGATTCACGGAGCTCCAACCGGAAGGTTGCGCATTCACCGATGTCCTTCGCCTCTGTGCAAGCATCCGTGTCGCATTCGCGCTCCGTATATGGACGCCGAAAACGTGGTTTACGCAAACGGAAGCCCCGTGTGCAACTGGACATGGTGTTGCGCATACCTAGCTCCGAAAACTCGCATTGTCGCGTGGTGCAAAGAAAGTAGTTGCGCTAACTACAAATCCGGGTTTATTATTCTCTCATCGAAGGGCAACTAGGGTGTTGTCCGAACAACCAAGGCAGAAGCCTAAATTTACCGGCGCGCGTCGCCGTGAAAAGGAACTTCTGCCATGGATACCAACACCTCGACTTTCACGGGGCCGCTGGAACCGCAGCAACTCAAGGCCGCCGCCCACATCCTGAAGTACAGCCTCCCCGAACTGCTCGTCGCCAAGTTTGGCACGCAGCACGGCGTTCCGTCGAACACGGGCGACCAGATCAAGTTCACCTATTTCGAGTTCTTCCCCGTAACGGGCGTTCCGTCGGTCGAAGGCATCACCCCGGCCAGCGTCCCGATGGTACGCAAGAACGTGACGCTGACGCTCCAGCAGTACATCACCTGGACGCCGATCACCGACTGGACCGTCGAGCTCCACCCCGACAACATCATGGAGCCGATTCTCCAGAATCTCGCGACGTGGATGTCGCAGACCGTCGAACTGGTCACGCTCAACGCCCTGCTGGCCGGCACGAACGTGCTGTACGCCGGCGGTGTCGCCAGCCGCCTGCTGGTGAACTCCACTCTCTCCCGCTCCATGGTCGGCCGCGTCGAGGAAATCTTCCGCGTCAGTTCCGCGAAGCCGATCCGCAAGATGATGTCCGGCAGCCTGAACGTCGGCACGGTGCCCGTGGCCGAGGCGTTCGTCGCCATCATCACGTCTTCGATGGCGGACGACGTGAAGCACTGCACGAATTTCAAGGAAACGTCGAAGTACGCCAACCCCAACAACCTGCTGCCGAACGAAATCGGAAACGTGGACGGGGTGCGCTTCTGCACCAGCAACTTCCTGAAGTACTGGTCGGCAGCCGCGACGAGCGTTTCGGTCGCGCAGATCACGTTCCGCAGCGCCGGACAGGACGCGGTTGCTGGTTATCCGGACGTGCATCCGATCATCTTCCTCGCGCAGGACGCATTCGGGTGCGCCAACCTGAACCGCACCAAGAGCGGCCAGGTGGTCCTGAAGAAGCCCGGCACGGGCGACTCCGGCGATCCCGCCGGCCAGCGCGGTTCCGCCGCGATCAAGTTCTGGTTCGGGGCGACGATCCTCACGGACCTGTACCTGATCCGTGGCGAAGTGGCATGCACCAGCCCCAGCAAGCAGCCGTGGTAAGCACTGTGGGGGTCGAGAGACCCCCTAACCGAAACGATCACTCCTCATAGAAAGAAATCAGACCATGAACTACACACGCAAGACCTACCTCGGCGCTGGCGCGAACACGATGTACCTCGGACTCGGAACAGTGCCCAAGCGCGTCAGGATCACAAATCTCGCGACCGGTCTTTCGTTCCTGGAGTGGAACGAGGGCATGCTGGCGAACGCGGCCGTGGCCGGCGGAATTTATACCGCCACGACCGGCGGGCCGCTTCCGCAGACGCAGGCGCAGGGGTTGGTCCCGTACCTCGGCGGCGACGTGGTGACGACCAAGAGCGCCACGCAGATCGTTGACCCCGGAGCGCGTGCCGACATCAACTTCGCCAGCAACCTGAAGGGCAATGCGGCAAAGTTCATCATGGACACGGCGGCCAACGGCACCGGCCACTTCAATCTCGCGGCGACAACGGTTGGCGTGGGTTCTCCGATCACGCTGTCTTGGCGTGACGACGCCGGGATCTCGCGCGTGAAGTCCGGTCGCGTCATCGCCTACGCCGGGTCCGGCCTGACCGCGGACCAGGTTGGCATCGACCTTCCGTTCGACGGCACGCTGCCGGCAGCCGGCGCCGACATCGCGTACATCGGCCCGCAGTACGACCTGGTGCAGGCCCCCGTCGGTACGGTCATGCCGGCGGGCGTGAAGCTCATCAACCAGACGTATCTGACCTCGGCGGTCATGTACCAGATCGAGTTCGCGTAGTCGACGGCATCTTGACTGGCCGGACCCCGGAAGGAGTACGGCCAGCGAACCCAATTCGAATGAAGGGGTAGCGACATGAAACGGATGATCTCTCTGGCAATGGTTGTGAGCGTGATGGTCCTCGGCGCTGGAATGTTGTTCGCCGAGCCGGTCAACACGAAGCCTCTGATGCAGGCTGCGCCGTCGTACTTTTTCGGGCAGGTTTTCTACGGCCCGACCGGGGTTCAGCAGCTTCCGGCGATCATCACCGGCACCGCCACGAACGGCCAGGCGCAGGCGTCGTTCGGTTTCGCGTTCAAGGCAGCGCCCTTCGTCATGCTGCAATGGAAAGAGACGCAGACAGCGAGCGGCGGAACAAATGAATGTTGGGCTACATCCGTGACTACGACCAACTTCGTCCCGAATACCACGATGGGCGTCGGTGGGGCGTACACGAATTTCAACTGGATGGCCATAGGACTTCTCAACTGATCCCCAGATCTCATGTTTTCCACGAGGCGGCTGCGACTAAAACCGCAGCCGCTTTTGTTCAAACAAAAACGACCACAACCAACCCAAAGGGTGACAAAATGAGCGAAGAGAAAGCACCGTCAGCAACTCCGGCAGAGGCGACAAAGGATCCCATCTACTTCGCGCCGAATGGCTCCGGGTGGGATAGCGCGGCCGACGCGCAGGCAGAGTTCAGGCAGCGCCAGCTTGACCCGAACAAGTGGGCGGTGGCCCGATCCCCCAAGGGAGACGGGTACTGCATTATGACATTCCGTCAGATTGTCGAGGCGAAGAGTCGGGCGGATGAAGACGCCAGGGCGGCGGCGGCTGCGGCCAAAGTTCCGATGAAGTATTACCATGTTCGTATCGGAACCAGCGCGGACTCAGAGAAAAAGGACATGATGACGCTGCCGATCGGCCTGAATGGCCAGTTCACTTCGCTGATGCTCAATACCAAGTGCATCCTGTCCGACGCGCAGATCGAGGTTTTGGAGAATGCCAGGACCGAGAACTGGGTTCCGCTTCCCGACGGCGGACCCGACGGCAAGACGTTCGTGAAGCGCGGCATGAAGGACCGGGTGAACTACAGCATCATCGGTCCGGCCACGCAGAAGGAATGGCAGGAGTACCAGGCCAAGAACAAGACACGGTTCGATGCGTTCGTCGCCGAGCAGGCGAGCAAAGACCGTGTGAATGATCCCGTGTAAGGAACTTCGCCATGTCATCGGCATATAGCGACCTGCTTCTTCAAATCGTGTCCGATGCCGGCGATGTTGCCCCAAACTACGTCGAGGTCGTTTTTCGGCGGTGCATGTCGAGTTTCATGGAAAAAAGCCAGGCGTGGCGGACTCGGGCGTACTTTGATATGTCGGCCGCCACGCCTTCTCCGGCAGACCGCCAGGGAGCGGTTGCCGCGTACTCCGCGGCGCTGGCAGCGGCGCAGGCGGCGCCGAATGACTTGGCGCTTGCGCAAGCCGCCGAGGACGCCCGTGTGGCGGCCGAGGCCCAGCCGCTGTTTACGCTTTCGCGTCCACTCAAAACAGCCGCCGTGGTCGATCCTCCGTCTCCTGCCGTGTATTACACGGCCATTGCCACTGGCATGCGTGTCTCGTACGAGAAAAGGAACGCCGGACCGTATTGGAGAATCAACCCGCCGACGGCAGCCGGTGGAGACCAGACGCTCGAAATGCTTCCACTCGTTTCGACTTACACGACCGGGCAAGTCGAGGCGCGGTTGTTCTGGGTGCCAACGTTTGATGCCTCCGTTGAACTGTGTTGCCCGTCCTGGGTGTTTGAGCGGTATGGTGGGATCATTGCAAACTGGACTGTTGGCGAAATCTGGATGAAAAGGCGCGGGCGCCGATCCGATCAACAGATGGGCATGAAGATGTCCAATGACGCCATGGTTGACGCGCAGCGTGTTCGGGCTCGATCGAACGCGGAAGATCCGATACCATTCAGCGTGTAGGAGAACGTTATGCGCAAGGAACTGATAGCCATTTTCGCCGCCATGCTGACGGCCGCATGCCTCGCTGGAAACACATGGAAGCTCGATGTCGAGGCGAACAGCGACCGCATTCCAGATTTTACCCGTGAGTTTGGCAGTGGAGAGACGTGGACAATTTCCCCTCTCGTGACTGACGATGGCGTGCCGCGGGTATGGCCGACCAATGCGACGTTCATTTTCTTCTGGCAGCGCCAGAACATGGGTACGAACTGGTGGGCAAGCACGAACATTGTTTACCCGGTCTATCACGATGTCTCGGTTGCAACGACGACCGCGGTCATCACGACATGGGTGACAAATTTGGCGGTCATCACATACCCGACGACGAACAATGTTGGCGTGACGAATTATTTTGCCTATACCAACACTTCGACTTCCTACACGTTCGGGTACACGGTGACCAACGTGATCGACGTTGGAAGGGTTAATGCAATTTGGAACGGGGCGACGATGGATTGCGGGTCCCAGGGGTACAACTGGTTCCTTGGAGAGTACGAGGGAAGCGCGAACGCAGCATGCTACCGAGTGAATGGGTCAATCACCGTGCGAAGAAGTCCGGGGGCGACTTTCACGTTCAACGGATCTCCGCTGTTTTGGCCATGGGTTACTACGAACGCGCTAGCTGCATCGAACTATGTCAGTTCGACAATGTGCAGCAACATTGCGAAAGCCGTATGCGCGAACCCGACGAACCTGCCGGCGACGCTGATCTACGCATACCCGAGCGGACTTGGCGGGTACTATTTCAGGGAAGGGCCGTGAGTCCAGAGAGGAACGACATGAAGACGATGGCAGTATTGGCGGGATGCATTCTGGCGGCGGTTGGTGTGGCGATGGCCGGGCGCGTGGTGCAGCCGTTGCTTACCATGGACGGCGTGATTCAAGCGGACACGTCGGCGCAGGCGGACCGTGCGACGTATGCGGACGGTGCTGGCACGGCGACGGCGACGAACCTTGACGCGGCGACGCGGACGCTGGTAGCTGCGATAGCTGGAGGAATCATCTCGACGAGCGTTCCACCGACGCCGACGAGCGTGAGTTTTGCCACGAACGCGGCATGGGCAGCGCGTCTTGGGACGGCTACGAACTGGGTTGAAACCGACAGCAACGGGACGTGGCAGGTGACGGAGATAACTCCTCCTTTAGTACTGGTCTCGTCTTGCGCATCCAACGGAGTGTTTGAATACAACGGCCCACCAAATGGAACAACCTGGTCGTCAGTTTATCAGTTTGCATATGATGACAGCAATCTGTGGCGACTTGAGTTTATTGCGCAGGAAATACAACACGTCACCGGAACGATTGCCTTTCACGGTGTTTTCCCGCCGTATCCGGCATCCATGGTGGGAATTGAAGATGACACCCGCGATAGTTGGGGTAGTTTTGTGCTTTCAGCGAGAGATCCCGTTGTCACCAACCGCGTCCGCATCGCCACAACCAACGATTTTCCCGGTCTTCCGTTTGTCCCGATTGATGACACGCGCTATCTCGCCGCGCTGACCAACGCGGCCGCATTCGCCACGGCTGCGCAGGGATCGCACGCGGATGATTGGTGGAACACCAAGGCCCTCTATCCGCAATACCCAACGGTTACTGGGGTCGTGCTGTCCGGTCTTGCGCCCTACACCAACACGATTGCACATGCGCTGATAACCACGCCAACGCTGGATCAGGTGACCGCCGCTGGCAATATGACCACCAACAACATCATCTCGACAAACCAATCCCCTTCGATATCGGCCGGGTTTGTCAGCGGGCGGCTGAGACTGTCTTCCGGATCCAGCGTGACAACCATGTACATCGGCGTCGAAGATGGCGGATTTTTTACGATGCTTTCCGGCACTGGATATTCTTGGAAGTTTCGAGGAAATCAAGGCAATGCCATTGTTGCATCCACGGCGGAAGTTGCTGCGAAACTCGACCTGGCCGGGGGCGTGGTTGGGAATCTCGTGGTGACCAACGGATTCATCATCCGAAATGATGACGGCATGGGTGGTGTTTATGACTTGAATCTCGCTCCGCTCGAAGCCGGGTTCACGATGTACCGTGGAGCAGACTCATTCCGGTTTGAATTCAATGGTGCGCGAACAGTTGCGACAGACGCTGACATCGCGGATTGCGATCCGGTGGGGGCGGCTGATGCAGTCGCGGCAATGTTCGGCGGGGTCAGCAACACGGTCGCCAACGGCATCTGCGACATGTGGTATCCCGTAGGAGTAACGCAGGTTGTCTTTCACTCTGCATCTGGCAGCAATGTCACGCTCTACCTGGAGGTGACGCCGTGAAGCGCACGCTCACAATATTCGCCTGCCTGCTCGCCGCCACCACGTTCGGAGACTGGACCGTTGCCACAAAGAACTGCCATTGGGTAACAAAGAACGGCATTATTCAGGCCGTGTCGCATGGCGATGCACCAATCAACGTTCCAGACCTCTTCGCACATTACTGTATGAATGACTCTTCTCAG
>Ga0114951_10003675_pt1 | contig 15684 bp, 12 predicted proteins | sample AM7aDNAmetaG_FD_88677 | JGI IMG/M metagenome (GOLD analysis project Ga0114951, IMG submission 88677) | Freshwater microbial communities from Finland to study Microbial Dark Matter (Phase II) - AM7a DNA metaG | ecosystem: Environmental > Aquatic > Freshwater > Lake | place: Finland: Lake Alinen...
CTCGTTTTGAATGTTTAGCTCAATCTGATGGACCCGCAGTTCATGAAGCGTCCGTTTTATCTGTGCAGGCGACATTTTGGTGATGTCCAGAGGCTTTTGCTTCGTTTCTTTCCGGCGGATCTTTTCTGCCAGCTTGCGCAGTAACTTATCTACCGGCCCTGCCTTGACTGTCTTCGCTGTTTTTAGTGTTTTTACTGTCTTTACTGCTTTTCCTGTCGAAGCGAGCCTGGTCTTGCGGGCAACAACCCCTGTTTTGGATTTAACTGTTTTTACTGCTTTTTTCATGAGAATATACCCTTTTGAACACACTTGGCGTTTTTCTGCTTTGCGCCTCTTTTTGCTCAATTATTTCTTGGCGGGCTTCTTTTTTTTGTCAGCTGTCTTTTTAACTTCTTTTTTCTTAACTTCTTTCTTCTTGTCTTTTTTCTTGGGCTCTGCCGCGGCCACGACTTTTTTCCGCACAGCCGGGCCTTTGTTCATCATTGGTTCTTCACAACAAATAATTTCAGCCGTGATGCATCCGCACTCTTCATCCACGACTACAGCAAGTCCGCAAACTTCACACCTCAAAACATCTCCAGCTTTTACTCTCGACATTTGCTCTTCCTCCTGATTTTTGAGTGATTTTATATTTATACTGAGATTGGCTTTAGTTTAATTCAAAAAAAAAAATCTTTCAAGCAAATATTAACATTAATTACAGATATTTAAATTACAGATAACTTGACTTTCATCAGTGGTTTGATATGATTACAAAGAAAATCAACTGGTCTGTACCGGATATAGACGAAAGGCCAAATCATGAAACAAAAAATTCTGAATATTTTGCAGGTATCACCTTTCAAAATAACTGTTTTCATAATTGTTTTGTCGCTGCTGCTTTTTTTTCTTGATTTTCGCTTCCTGCGCTTTATTGAGCTCAAAACGCTGGATTTGCGCATGGTCTCCCGGGGGAAAATGGTTACCGGAGGAGAAACAGTCATTGCCGTTGTTGATGATGAAAGTATCAGGGAGATTGGCCGCTGGCCGTGGCCACGCACAGTTATCGCCAGATTGGTCGATAAACTCAAGGAAAACAAGGTAAAAGCTATCGGTTTTGATATAGTATTTTCTGAACCGGATCATAATTCCAGCCTTAAAGCGATAGATGAGTTATCGGCCGAAATGAAAAAACAAGGCATTGGTGACGCCCCCGTTGCTCTGCTTGCCCAAAAGCGGGAAAGTGCCGATATTGATGCATTACTTGCCGCATCAATTGCCCGTGCCAAAAATGTTACTTTGGGCTACTATTTTTATACCGGTACGGGGGAGGGCATGGTTTTATCCAAAAAAGATACTGCTACCAGAACTGAACTCATCGGCAATTCCCGCTACCAGATAGTTAATTCTTCCAATCGCCATTTCGATGACGCCAGGATTGGAGCTGCTTATGCCCCAGAAGTCAATATTAAAAATATTTCGGCGGCGGCTCAAAACAGCGGCTATTTTAATACTCTGCCGGATACGGACGGCACGATGCGCTGGTCGCCGCTGGTGATTAAATTCCAGAATAATTATTACTCGTCACTGGCCATTTCCCTGCTTTCGCAATATCTGGATTGGCCGATGCTGTCTTTAAATCTGGAAAAATACGGTGTGGAAAGTATCAAACTGGGCAATATCACCATTCCCACCGATGATCGCGGCCGGCTGCTGATCAACTATATGGGCCCGGCTAAAACCTTTCCGCATTATTCCATCCATGATATTCTGCAGGGCAAAATACCGGCGGAAAAATTGCGCGGTAAAATTGTGCTGGTTGGCGTTACGGCAACGGCGGTCTATGATTTGCGGGTTACGCCGTTTAGCCCAGTCTATCCGGGAGTGGAAATTCATGCCAATGTTATTGACAATATCCTCCATTCGAATTTTTTAATATTTTCATCACTGATTCGCTTGGTTGATATTCTCGCCATTATTGCCTTTGGTCTGGCGATGGGCTTAATTATTACCCGCCTGCGCGCTGCTTTAGGGGCGCTTGTCGCCCTTCTTATTATCAGCTCCTTTATTGCCGTCAACCTCTTTGCTTTTTATACTTTCAACATCTGGCTTACTTTAGTCTATCCGGTGCTGACGATGATTGCTATTTATCTGGGCATCACGATTTATCACTACATCAAGGAAGAACGGGAAAAGAAGAAAATACGGGGCGCCTTTCAGTACTACCTTACAGCTTCCGTCATCAATGAAATGCTCAAAGATCCGACAAAACTCAAGCTTGGCGGCGTGAAAAAGGATCTGTCGGTTTTGTTTTCTGATATCCGCGGGTTCACCACAATTTCAGAAAGACTAACGCCGGAAGAACTTGTCCGCCTGCTTAATGAATATCTCACGGCCATGACCAACATCGTTTTCAAATATGAAGGCCTGCTCGATAAGTACATGGGTGATGCCATTATGGCTGTCTTTGGCGCGCCGCTGGATCAACCCGATCATGCCCGTAGGGCCTGCCTGACAGCGCTGGAAATGATGAGCGAACTCCACACGCTGCAGAAAAAGTGGGCGGCGGAAGGCAGCCCTGTGCTCAACATCGGCATCGGTATCAATTCCGGAGAAATGGTTGTCGGCAATATGGGCTCTGAAATGCGCTTTGATTATACGGTAATGGGAGACATGGTTAATCTTGGCTCTCGCCTGGAGGGCATCAATAAAGAGTACGGCTCTAATATCATTATCAGCGAATTTACTTATGCTGCCGTTCAGGAAAGCGTTTGTTGTCGGGAGCTGGACTTGGTCCGCGTCAAAGGGAAAAATAAACCGGTCAAAATTTTGGAACTGCTGGGCGAAAAGAAAGATGAAGCTGACTTAAAAGATTTTATCGCCAGCTTTGAAAAAGGAATTACGCTTTATCGGCAAGCAAAATGGGATGAGGCAATCGCGCAATTTAAGCAGGTATTAACTATCCGCGCTGACGATTTTGTCTCTAATATGTATATCGAACGCTGCCAAAGCTTAAAAGAGCAGCCGCCACTTCAACCCTGGGATGGCGTCTTTACGATGACCAGAAAATGATGACGTGCCACCTTTGTCATTGCGAGCCGCCTCTCAGGCGGCGTGGCAATCCCGGAATCGGGATTTCTCGCTTCGCTTTGAAATGACAGGTACATCGTACTTTGTCACATAAGGATTTTAAAAAATGGGGTTAAAGACAGGATTGAAATATCGCAGTTGGGTTGAGGTGGACCTGGATAATTTTGTAGTCAACCTGCGCGAAATTAAAAGGCTGATCGGCCCGCAAGTTGATTTTATGCAGGTGGTCAAGGCTGATGCTTACGGGCATGGCGCAATTGAAATATCCAACGCCGCCCTGAAAAACGGCGCGCGGATGCTGGGAGTGGCCAATGCCGATGAAGGCGTCCAGTTGAGGATCAGCGGCATTGAAGCTTTGATTGTCATCCTCGGCCCATCCACCGCAACAGAAATTGACGAGATTATTAAATATCAACTGACGCCGTCTGTCTCCGATATTTATTTTGCCAGGCTGTTACAAAAAAAGCTGGAAAAGTCAGGCCGCAAGCTGCCGGTGCATATCGAAATTGATACCGGTATGGGACGCGGCGGCACGATATCCGGCAGCGCGCTAAATCTTATCCGGCAAGTATCCGCACTTGCCAATATTGAGCTTGCGGGAATTTTCTCTCATCTGGCATCGAGTGAAAACATCATTCCCTACAACGATCTTCAATGGCAGCTGTTCTCCGGGTTGCTTGCTGATCTCAAAAAAATCGGGATCAACATACCGCTGCGGCATTTAGGTAATAGCGGGGCTATATTAAATTATCCGGAATTTCAAATGGACATGGTGCGTCCGGGGCTGATGTCTTACGGCATTTGCCCTGTGCCTTTAAGCGAGGCAGGAGCCAATCTTGCGCCGGTGATGTCTTTTAAAACAAGCATCGTTTTGCTCAAAGACTTCCCGAAAGGCTATGGCATCGGCTACGGCAGCACTTATGTCACGGCCAAAGAAACACGCATCGCGACAATCCCTGTTGGCTATGGAGATGGCTACCCTTTTATTTTATCGAGTCTGGGCGAGGCTTTAATCTGCGGCAGGCGCGCGCCTCTTGTCGGGCGGGTTTCCATGGATATGTGCACAATTGATGTCACCGCCATCCCCGATTGCAAGATAGGCGATGAAGTTGTTCTACTGGGCACGCAGGGCAAGAATTATATCAGCGCCAGTGAAATTGCGGCCAAAGCAAAAACAATCAGCTATGAAATCCTCTGCGCCTTAGGCAAAAGGGCGCCACGCGTATTTTTGCAAAAAGGGGAACCGGGCGCAATTGAGCCAAGGCTTCGGCGGATATTTGTGCCCGATGAAGAAAAATCAATATCGCGTATTGACAACATTATTCGCCACTGCTTTCATGCCCGCACGCGCAATGAAGAATTGGGTGACGCGATTTATTATGAAATGTTTGAAACGCTCTTTGGCAAAGAAGATAGGCAACTGGAGCTGCGCTCGTGCTTCCGCTACGATATTCAAATCGCGCAATTGCCCGCTGCCGGCAAGAGCAAGCGGCGCGCGGCTGATTATTTTCAATTAAGCACGCATGTCGAATATAAAAAAACAATTCGCAGCAATATTTTTATGATTGGCTGCGCCTCGGATAACGCGCAATTAGCCGCGCTGATTGAAGATCCGCATTGTGAATACCGCTGGATTCTCGGCCATGACGACAATCTGGTAGCCGAGCGCGATTTTAAAGTAGTGTCCATGCGCATTGATGGCGAGGATATTCCCATGACGGAAACAAAAAAAACCGGCAGGGGTTATGAGGTCTGGTGCGGCAGTGAGGCGCTCAGGGACAAGATCAATTGCGAGGTTAAAATTGAAATAGAAATTGTTACCCAGAAAGCCAAGAGCAACAAGGCTTTCCCCGTCTATCTGCTATATCCAACAAGGGGTCTGGCAATTAACTTTAATTACGAAAACGCAAATTTAAAAAACGTGCGCCAGGAGAGTTTCTTTGCCGGACGCCACCGCCTGCCTGCAATATCAGTTACCAAAGGCAAAGATATTGATATTAAAATATCCGACCAGGAATGGATCTTCCCCACAAGCGGCGTGATTTTTCTCTGGGATGTTTGAAACGTTACAATGCTCCTGCCTTTTTGCGCAGTCGTTCAATTTGCAAATCTTTTTCCTGCCATAGCTCTTGCACCCATAGCTGAAAATCAGCCCGAAACTTCTCATCGCCTTCATAAGCACTGTGCAGAATATGCTGTGGCTGCATAAACATGATTGAACCAGCAAAGAATAACTTGACAATTATACGTTATAAGCGTACACAGATACCGTGTTTACATTTATCGAATCACACATTTTCGAGAGCATTCTTCCCTATTATCTCGATGATGAAGAATATGCAGAACTTCAGCATTATTTAATGAGTGATCCTGAAGTTGGCGATTTGATTCCAGGTTCAGGGGGTGTGAGAAAATTTCGATGGAAAAGAGCAGGAATTGGCAAACGGGGAGGTCTGCGTATTGTCTATTATTGCCGGTACGCACCAAATGAATTCTGGATGTTGGCCCTGTATGCCAAATCCAGGCAAGAAAATATACCGGCGCAGATTGCCAGGCAGCTAAAGGAGGAATTTTAAAATGAGTAAGAAGCTTACAGGAAAAGCGCTGGAAGAATTTGAAGCCGGCAGAGACGTTTGGCAGGAAGTGCTTGATGGAGTGCGTGAAATCAAAGCAGGAGGCGGGAAAAGATATGTCGTTGAGCCGAAAACAGTAGCAGCCAAGGCGCGTTTAAAAACGGGTCTTTCTCAGACTCAATTTGCCGTTCTTCTCGGTGTGTCTAAAAGGACATTGGAGCAGTGGGAGCAGGGAAGATGTGAGCCGTCCGGCGCGGCAAAAACATTGCTCAGAATAGCCGATCTGCGACCGGAAGTGCTGAAAGAAATTACTGCCCGTACTTAGGCTATTCCTTTCAAAGTCAACGTTACAATACCCCGGCCCCTTTGCGCAGTCGTTCAATTTGTAAATCTTTTTCCTGCCATAGCTCTTGCAACACCGATAATGCTTGATATTGTTTATCAAAAAAGGTAAATATTAGCAGCTTAGTAAGAGAATAAAGGTAATCTTCAATGGTTGATATTGCCAAACAGATTGGGTTTTGGCGGGAAAGCGCAAAAGAAGATTGGGTGGTTGCCAGGTAGCTTGTGGATAATGGCCGTATAAGGCACGGGCTTTTCTTCGCACACCTTACTCTTGAAAAAACCCTCAAGGCGCTGATATGCAAGCATTCACAAGACCTTGCGCCAAGGATTCACAATCTCTCCCGGCTATCCGAAATGACGGGGATTACATTGGAAATCGAGCAGGTAGATATTTTAGCTGAAATGAATGCCTTCCACATCGAGGGTCGATATCCAGAATCTTTGACAACTCCACCAACGAAAGAAGAAGCTTTAAATTATATCACCAGGGCGGAAAAGGTTTATCAATGGTTAGTGAATCAGTTGTAAATGGTGTCCGGAAATATCTTCGCGCCTTGCAGGATCAGGGAATTTCTGTAAAGTTCGGGGTTATATTCGGCTCGCAGCTTACGGGTAAAACTGATGCCTGGAGCGATATTGATCTGCTTGTTGTTTCTCCCAGCTTTAATGATCGGCGCAGTCGAGAAGATATTAATATGATGTGGCGGCTTGCGGCCCGAACTGATAATCGTATTGAACCTATTGCCTGCGGGGAACGTCAGTGGTTTGAGGATGATATAAGCGCCATCATTGAAGTTGCCAGAAGAGAAGGGGAAACGGTAACTATAAATTTATAGCTATGTTTGGCATGAGCAGTACTAATAATGCTGTACAAAAACCTACAATGCTCCTGCCTTTTTGCGCAGTCGTTCAATTTGCAAATCTTTTTCCTGCCATAACTCTTGCACCCATAGTTGAAAATCAGCCCGAAACTTCTCATCGCCTTCATAATCGCCGTGCAGAATATGCTGCGGTATTTCTACGTTGGAAATGCGCACAGTCACACGTTGAAGCTTGCCGCAGAGAAAATCCCAGAAGGTGGGGGCGCCGTCGGGATAGACGATGGTGATATTGAGCAAAGAATTAAATTTATCGCCCAGCACACTTAAAGCCAGCGCGATACCGCCGGCTTTCGGACGCAGCAGGTATTGGTAAGGTGATTTCTGCCTGTCGTGTTTTGCTTGAGTAAAACGGGTGCCTTCCAGAAAGTTCATGACGCTTGTGGGCATCGTGGCAAACTTCTCGCAAGACTTCCGGGTTGTTTCAAAATCTTTTCTTTTCTGCTCGGGATGCTTTTTTAAGTATTCCGCGTTGTGGCGTCGCAGGAAAGGGAAATCAAGGGCCCACCAGGCCGGGCCCATCACCGGCACCCAGATAAGTTCATGCTTGAGAAAAAATTTCATCAAAGGAATGCGGCGATTCAGCAGATGCTGCATGACGAAAATATCCACCCAGGACTGGTGATTGCTGACAACGAGGTACCAGCCTTTATAATTTAAATCGTCTTGCCCCTGCACATCCCATTTTGTTTTTGAAATCAGATTCATCCACCCGCTGTTGCAGGAGATCCAGATTTCGGAAACTCCCAGAATAATGCGGTCAAAAACACGGCGGATTGGCTTAAAAGGTAAGAGAAATTTTAAAATGGAAAGAGCAAAGACAATGAATGGCCAAAACAAAACATTCAGCGTCAAAAGCAGCGTGGCAATTATTCCCCGCGCCAGGGCCGGCAAAAAATTAAGCATATTTATTCAGCCTCCAGAGATTTCTTTTTCCTGAGAGTGAGTATAGGAATAACGGCCTTACATGTCAAGAAAATCAATTCACCTGTTCGCCTCCAATTATCACTCCCTGCACCTGAATATTTTTGATCTGCTCGGGAGAAACCTTCAAGGGGTTCTGGTCAAGAATCGTAAAGTCGGCCAGTTTTCCAACTTCAATGGTTCCTTTGATGTCTTCCTCAAATGTCTGCCAGGCCGCGTCAATGGTTACTGCCCGCAGCGCTTCCTCCGGCGTCAGTCGGAATTCAGCCCCTAAAACATGACCACCGCTTGTCAGACGATTTACCGCGGCAAAGACGCAGAAAAGCGGTGAAACAGGCGTTACCGGACAATCAGAATGGATACTGAATCGAATACCACGTTTCAGGGCGGATTTAAGCGGGCTTATGCGCGCCCCTCTTTCCGGGCCCAGGAAAATATCCCTGTGCCGGTCTCCCCAATAATAGGTATGGGAAACAAAAAATGACGGGGTGATCCCCATCTTGGCTATTTTATCTAGTTGGTCTTCGCGGACTGCCTGGCAATGCTCAAGACGGTGACGGCAATTGGACCGGGGATGAGCCTCCTGCGCGAGACGAAAAGCCTCAATTGCTGCGTCAATTGCGGCATCACCATTGGTATGAATGGCAATCTGGTATCCGGCTTTATGGAGTTCAGCCACCAGTGGATTTAACTGTGCCGCTGGTGTAACAGGGTAGCCACAATAGTCCTTATCCCCATTAAAAGGAACGTGATAAGGTTTGGTCAGCCACCCGGTATAACCCTGAATGGAGCCATCCCCGATGATCTTGGCAGGACCGATTTTGAGATGATCGCTGCCAAACCCTGTCAGGAAACCGCCTCCCTGCTTGAGTAAAAAATTGGCTTCGATCATCATGTTGATACGAATTTTCAATGAACCATCTGCAACAACTTTCTGATAAAGAGGCAGATCCTGCGCCCCTAATGGACCGGGGAAGACGACACCGGCATCACCGCCTGAGGTTACGCCAACCTTTAAATAATGTTGAGCGCCTTGATTAAGCAAGGGCACGCGTTGATCCAGAGTAAGAGGAGGGAATACCGCGTAAATCATCATCATGGCCATTTCTTCCAGAACCCCATCCGGTTCACCGGTCTTTGGATCTGTGCGAATGAGTCCACCGGTAGGCTGGGGAGTATCTTTGTTGATGCCGGCCATGATTAGAGCCTTACTGTTTGCTGCTATAAAATGTCCGGAGACATGAGAGATAAAAATGGGATGGTCTGTGGAGACATCGTCGAGATCATTGCGGGTAGGGTGCCTTTTTTCATCCAGGATGCTGTCATCATAACCATATCCTAAAATCCACTGTCCTTTCTCGGTTGCCGCAGCCCTCTTCTTTAAGGCATCTTTCAATTCTTTCATGCTGCCGATTGGTCCGACGGGGGGAGGGCTTAGATTCTCGCGCATTAACACCCAGGGGCCATATACGCTGAAATGACTGTGGGCTTCGATCAAGCCCGGCACCAGTGTTTTGCGCCCTAGATCAACAATTTTGGTTTGCGGCCCTGCCATCTTTTGCAATTGGGCAGTTGAACCAATGGCCACAATCTTATCGCGCCAGGTAGCCACAGCCTGAGCTTCTGGATTGGCTTTGTTAAGCGTAACTATATCTCCATTTATATATAAAACATCCGGATGTAATCCCTCTTTAATCATCACTTGACCCCTTTCTTTTCGCTGATATGGACGCATAAATAATGTGTAACCCCGCCCTTTTCGGGCGGGGTTACCGCATTTTACCAGTTGTGGTGATCCAAATGAGCGTATTTAGGCAAGAAGCGTGTCGGCAGAGCCAATGCGTCTTTTCTAAACGGCGGTGCCAACTGTTTGCCATCCACCAGGAATTCCAGTACGGTGGGTTTACGGCTCTTGATGCAGGTTAAAAAAGCCTCTTTGATATCTTCCGGACGTTCTACCCGGATACCGTTTGCGCCCATAGCCTGAGCAACAGGTACAAAGCTCTTCGGTGTGGGGATATCCACTCCGACAAACCGGTTGTTATAGAAGTCTACCTGGTTTTTGGCCTCAGCGCCCCACCACATATTACGGAAGACGCACGCTATTACCGGAATATTATGCTCAACAGCAGTGCTGACTTCATGAAGGCTCATGCCCCAGGCGCCGTCGCCGACAATGGCGATAACCGGTGCATCTGGCGCGGCAAGCTGTGCTCCCATGGCCGCAGGATAGGCAAACCCGGTGTTGCCGAAGGTCAGAGCGGCAATATGCTTACGGGACTGGTTGAACTTCAGATAGCTATTGGCAGTAGATGCGACATTGCCGATATCGGTTGCGACAATGGCATTGTCCGGCAGAGCTTTGGATATTTCCAGCAGTACCCGTCTCGGGTTGATGGGGCTGCCGTCAACCATGGCTAAATCGACAATTTCCTTTTCCCAAATCTGCTTTTCTTTGGCCACTGCCTCCAGTCGTTTGGCATCAGGTTTGCGGCTGCCTTCTTTTGCTTTCAGGCGCTTGAGGATCTCGACTGTTGCATCCTTCGCATCGCCGATGATGCCTACCTCAATGGGATGAGTTCGGGCAATGTGTTTGGGGTTAATGTCGATTTGGATGATCTTGGCATTATCCGGGAAATAGTTAATGTCGTATTGGGGCAGGGTGCCGAAAACAGAGAGGCGTGTGCCAATGGCCAGCATGACATCAGCCTGTGCCAGAGTCTTCATTGCCGCTTTTGATCCCATATAGCCGATGGGGCCTATGGATAAAGGATGATTTCCGTAAAAAGCATCATTGTGCAGATAGGTGACAGCTACTGGCGCAGTCAGGTGTTCGGCAATGGCTTTGACGATTTCGAGCGCATCAGCATCGACTACACCACGGCCGGAGACGATGACAGGATTCTTCGCCTTGGAGAGAAGCTCCGCTGCGCGGTCAAGCTGTTCCTGGGAACCACAACCTCTGGCATCCACCCGGTACTGAGATGGTTTGAGAATAGTTTCTTCGATTTCACCGTAGAAGTAATCCCGGGGGATATCGTAAAGAACGGCGCCCCGGTCGGCATAGGCGATCCGGAAGGCTGTTCTCAGGCAATCGGCCGCTCTTTTAGGGTGAGGAACTCGGACAACAGCCTTGGTAACGGCACGGAAAACCGACATCTGGTCGCATTCCTGGAAGCCATCCCAGCCGATGGTGGGAGTGCCGGCCGAAGGGGAAATAATCACCAGGGGTGTATGTCCCATATTCGCCGCTGCCACGGAGGTAACCATATTGGTAATGCCGGGGCCATTCTGGCCGGTGACAACACCGCATCTACCCGACACGCGGCAATAGGCATCTTCCATATGCGCCGCGCTTTGTTCATGGCGCACAGGAATAAATTTGATTCCGGCCGCGGGAAAGATATCCAGCATGTCCATAAATGCGGAACCGACAATGCCGGTTACATGATCCACACCCTCGGCAACCAGTGTTTCTACAATCGCCTCGCTCGGCGTCATTTTCACTTTTTTCATTTTAAAACCTCCATTTCATTAATTATTGATTCATACCGTTGTGCAAGCACTTAGAGTTCAAACACAACAATTTGTTTATTCTCGAACTTAAGAATAACCGCAGGGGGATAAGTTTAGCTCTTGCCCCCTGCGGGTTAAATAGTTTAATTACTTTGCGTTCCTATTCTTCCGGACGCAGAACTACTTTCTCCGCACTGTCTCTATCCTTCTTGTAGTAAAATGAACCAATCAGTAGCGCAACTGCGGCGACAAGCCCGATGCCCGAGGCAAAGGTCATGGCTACAGGCAACCCGAACTTGTCGGAAAGGGATCCCGTAATAGCCGGCCCGGGAGCGCTGCCGAGCATGTGCTGGAAAACAAGGCCAACACCGTAGGCCATGGCCCGGACACCCGGATGAATAACTTCCTGGGTGATGGCAATGCACGCAGGACCTGCCGCGGTAAGCAGGAAGAATCCGACAAGTAGGAGAATATATTGATAAACGATTGGCCCACCTGACAACAGGCCGAAGGCGCACATCAAAGCGATCGAAGACACACCATAACTGATACTAGGGAAGTACAATCTGGCGCGGATGTTTGATAACATCCACTTGTCAACAGCCCAGCCACCAATCGCGCCGGCAAAGATCATCAGAAAAATAGGCAAGCTGGTCATCGTTGTAGCCGTTTGCAGGGATACTCCCTGAACGCGCATATAATAAGTAGGCAAAAAAGTAATGATGGATACATAGACAAAAGATTGAGCGCCAAAAGATATATAGGCGGCAACCAAAGAAGGTTTCCGGAAAAAATCTTTGACAATCTGCGCTTTAGTCATTTTGGCCTTTTGTGCTACTACTTTATCTCCGACAGCATGTGCCACAACAGTCTGCTCGAGTGATACTGTTTTGTATTCTTTAACAAAATACATCAATACGGCGACGATCAAGCCCGGGATGGCCACAACACCAAAAGCGGCGCGCCAACCCCAGCGCATAGCGATAAACGCGCCCAGCATCATCCCGACAACCATGCCGATAGAGATGAAAGCGTTGAAGACACCAATCATTACCGCGCGTCTTTTTTCCGGGAAAAGTGCGGAAATCGTCGCCACACCGGCCGGAGCATAGGCGGCCTCACCAACGCCGATAAACGCGCGTGCTACCCACAACTGACTATATCCGGTAACAAAGGCACCCGCGGCACAGGCAATGCTCCAGAGAGTGGACATCAAAAACATTGATTTGCGGCGGCTCCAGCGATCAACCAGAATGGATACAGGCACAACAAAAAGGAACATGCACAAGTACACAGCAGATACTAATTGGCCGCTCTGGGCATCGGTCAAGCTCCACTCCGCCTTGATCAAGGGCAATAATGATGAGATGATCATCCGGTCGGCAAAATCGAACATCATCAGCAGACAAACCAAACCGAACACATAAAACGTATATCCCTTGGAAAAGAGATAACCTTCAGGCACTTTCTTTGCTGTCATAAAAACCTCCCGTCAAATTTTTTAATAAAATTATGTAGTAAAACTTATCTCCATCGGTATAACTTTCTTTGTACTTAAATCTGCTGCCGGGTAACTAATTATTTACCTCCTTTCACCGGGCTTAACTCTCCTCCAAAAATTGTTCCCCAAACGGGTATATCCTTTAATTCCATCGGATCTATCTTCAGCGGATCAGCCTCGAGTACACAAAAATCCGCCTTTTTCCCAAACTCAATGCTGCCGATCTCGGAGTTGAGATGAAGCTGGTAGGCGGCTTCTATCGTCATGGCCCGCAGGGCATCATCAACTGTCACCCTCTGCTTCGGGCCAAGTACCGTTCCTGATTCCATCGTCCTGCGGTGCACAGCAGTCCAGGCGCCAATCCACGGCAGTTGAGGTGTGCCCGGAGGATCATTATGAAAAGTCCAGGAAACCCCCAGCCGTTTGGCTGTGCCGATTGGTGTGATTTGATGAGCGCGGTTCGGCCCCTGAATTTTTAAATGGGCATCCCCGTAATAATAGATCTGGGTGGAAAAAAAGGAAACGGCGACACCTAAATCTCTGGCCTGACGTAATTGGGCCTCTGTCACGGTATAGCAATGGTCTCCCCGATGGCGAATGTCCGGGCGATAACAGTGGCTCTGCGCTTCTTTGACGGCATCGAGTATCACCTGAAAGCCTGCGGCGGTGTTGGTATGGGTAATTGTGGGGATCCCTTCTTCATGAAAACGAATGATATGGGATTTAATCTCTTCCGGATTTTCGGCCATGTGACCTTCGGGCGAACCATCCCAATAGCCGGGCCAGCCAATCGGTGTCGTGCGGGAGATAATGGAGCCATCGATATAGAGCTTCACCGCGCCAATCCGGAATTTATCGGTAGATCCGGCCTTTGCCTCTTTATACATTTCGATAAACTTTTCCAGAGATCCGGCTTCAGCGATTCCCACCCGCCACCAGGGCAGGCCGACAATCCTTAGTTTAACTTCCGGCTTGGGAAGCAGGCTAGCATAGGATTTTATTGCGCCACGCACACTTAGTGCGCCCAAAATTGCATCACAGACTGTCGTGTTTCCTCCGGCTACAAAAAGCGGCAAGATGTCAGAGGTTTGTTCCTCGGGGTTGTTAAACAGTTCCGCAATCGCGGAAATTACACCAAACAGCCCTTTTGTTTCAATCAATGTTCCGCTTGGCTTTCCATCCGGGCCCTTTTCTACATTGGGCGGGATATTGTCAGCGCTGATGCCTGCTTTTTGCAGCAGAAAATTATTGACCCAGAAACGGTGGAAAACCACATTGGAAATCAGTATCGGACGTTTGGTGGAAATTCCATCCAGCTCTTCAATGCTCAAAAACCCGCCGGCCTTGTTTTCATCATAAGCAACGCCGAAGAGCAATTTTCCCGGCGGCAGCTCTTTGTCCAATTCTTTTAGTCTTTTGAGCACATCCGCCTTGGTCGGATAGATCGGATAAAATCCACCCTCCGGCCGTGGCCAGGGGATCTGGGCGACAAAATTGCCGCTGTAAATGAACCCTTGCAAATCAACATGGGTATGGGGATCAACAAGCCCGGGCATTAGCACTTTGTTTTGAAAGGTTGTATCTACTTCATAGGGAACAAAGGGTGATTGTTTGATTGCGTAAATTATGTCGTCTAGTTCGCCCACGGCGAGGATGCGGCCGTCCTTGACGGCTACCGCTGTGGCAAATGGTTGCTCCGGGTACATCGTGATAATATTTCTGGCTGTAAAAATTTTCGTCTGGACAGGCATAAATGGATCCTCCCTTCATCAAACTGTTCGGGCGTATTTGGTCAGGCGCGTACCTTCGCGTTTTCCGGATCGTAATACGGCGTTTTAACCACGAGCGCCAACCGACGCTCCCCGAGAATTTCTACTTCCAATCGTGTTCCAGGTATTGCGAGGCTTGTACTGACATAACCAAAAGCGAGGCTTTTTTCCACCCGATGCCCCCAGCCCCCTGAAGTAACCCGACCCACAACTTGATCATTGTGCCAGATGCACTCATCGCCGTAGGCATCCGCATCTGCTGCGGCAACTTCCAGCATAACAAGTTTGGCGCTCACACCCTGTTGTTTTTGCTTTAACAGATTTTCACGACCGATAAAAGCATCTTTTTTGAAATTGACAAAAGCCTCCAGTCCGGCCTGAAGCGGCGTTGCTTCTGAAAAATCTGCTCCCATCAAATACCCTTTTTCCAAACGCAGAGAGTTGAGCACAGCGCGCATGCCGCAGTTGACTAAACCGAATTCCCTGCCTGCTTTCAGAATGTCCCGGTAGATGGTTTGCTGATAGACCAGATCATGATGGAGTTCCCAACCCAACTCGCCTGCAAAATTCATGCGGATTGCCCGAACCGGTGAAACCCCGACATGAATATTGCGGCAGGATAAATACGGGTAGTAAGCGTTGCTTAAATCTGCATCAGAAATCCTGGAGAGCAGGTCTCTTGCTTTGGGGCCAATGACCGTTAAAACGCCGTAGCGGGTTGTCACATTATCAATAATTACGCTGCCGTCACCAGGCAGATGATCTTCCAGATGCTGCAGGACAAGTGCTTCGCTTACAGCTGGCGTAACAACATAAAAACGATTTTCATCGAGCCTGCTAATGGTCATGTCTTCCGCTACGATGCCCTTTGGCGTGAGCATCAGATTGTACGCCACTTTTCCCACAGTAGGCAGGCGACCGCAGGTTAGATAGTCTAGAAATCGGGCGGCACCTTTGCCATGAATTTCAAATTTACCAAAGGCGCTGAGCTCGTAGACGGCGACATTGTCGCGTGCGGCCAGGCACTCATTTTTTACATGTTCGAAATAGCTGGTATTGCGGCGGAAGGAATAACTGTCCACCGGTTCCACACCTGAGGGGGCAAACCA
>Ga0114951_10003677_pt1 | contig 15675 bp, 14 predicted proteins | sample AM7aDNAmetaG_FD_88677 | JGI IMG/M metagenome (GOLD analysis project Ga0114951, IMG submission 88677) | Freshwater microbial communities from Finland to study Microbial Dark Matter (Phase II) - AM7a DNA metaG | ecosystem: Environmental > Aquatic > Freshwater > Lake | place: Finland: Lake Alinen...
CGTTCCCCAGCTTCCCTTCGCAGTCAATGCTGGTCTTATAGACCCGAAAATTGGACTTCTCCTCCACGGCCCCTGGCCGCGTGTTGGTCACCGTCACCGATTGCTGCCCCGCAAGGGTCTCGATCTTCTTGAGAAGCGCCGCGACGATCTGCTCCTGCGTCATTTCTCCGGTATCGAGATAAGTGCTGTATTTCGAATACTCCTGCAAAATCCCCTCACGGAAAGAAACGACCCGTTTGCTGCGCCGGAGACTCTCCTTCTGGGCTTTGCCCTCTGCCTCAAGGTTTTCCATTTGCGACGTAAATGGACCGATCATGAGCCGGTCCATCAGGGCGAAAGCCAGAAAGGTCGCTGCCACAATAAAAAGAACCCTGCTTTTGCCGCTCAGTTTTGAGAAGATCTCTTCGATGTTGAAGTTAATCTCTTTTTTTCCTTTAGCCATACCTTCAAAATCCCTTCGCCAGAACGCAATCGATCACAAAATCCGCAACATCGTCCTTGCCTTCCTTACGAGACTTTGTTTCTTTGGTCTCGACCTTGCTGAAATAATTGGACTGCATGAGCTGTGTCACAAAAGCAAAAACACGCGACATGGAAGCAGCCGTCCCCGCGATGGAGACATTCCCCTCGCTGCTGTAATTCACCTGGGAAAGATAAAGATCATCTCCGATAAACCCGTTGATCACATTGAGCACCGTAAGCTCTTTCCCGCGACTTTCGATCAGCTTCTTCACGATGCGGTTCTTGGTGGATACGACCTCCAGGCGCTTGGCCTCTTCGCCGAATTTCTCGCTGACCTGGTCCAGCTTCTGGTTGACAATTTTTCTGAAATAGATCTTACTGCCCATGATCAGACTCGCCAAAAGAAAGACCGCCATGATCAGGATCCCGAGCCCGAGGATGTCGCGACTCGATTCCCGGACCCGTCGCCTCAGCTTCAATTCCGGCAGAAGCAGATTGACCTTTGCCTGATCCGAATGTGCCAGCACCGAAAAGATCTCAAAAAATGAAAACTGAGGCGCCTGCTGGACGATCCCCATCACAGACTGGCTAACATTAAAATACTTCCTGTAATCAAAACTTGAAACCTCGATCTTTCCGAAATACGGAGAATCTGGTTTCCTAAACTCTTCCTCAAGAGCAACGCTACTTTCGGTAAAACCGGTAACCCACAACCGCTCGACTTGCTGCCCCACCCCTTGATCATGATAGGCGCTGATGGAACGATTCAACTCCTGGGTAAAGTCATTCCGCGCCTGCTCGGGATTCTTCTTCAAGGCGGTCGCTCCCACGGGGATATTGCGCACAAAAACAACCTGGCTCCCGTCGATCACCGTCAGCTCCGAATATTCCTCCCCCACATGAAGGCCGCCCAAAGCGCCTTTTAATGGAGCTCCTTTCGCAGCCTCGATGTAAGTTGTTGCCATGCAATCAGATGCGATAACTACTTTTTCAGTCTGGAGCCGAGCGCCTTGAAAAATGGCGGCCAGGCGATCCGCGATCTTCCGGTTGACGATAAAAAGAAGAACGCTCGTAAAATGCTGAACCAGGGACTCGAGGCACACGAAATCGATTACGATCTCATCGCGCCCGTACGGAGTAAAACGGCCGGCCTGAAGATCGATGATCTTCGAGACTTCTTCTTTTTCTGTCGAAGGAATATCCACGTTCTTGAAGATGAATTGCTTGGAGGGAATAAGGCAAAGCGCCTGCGTCGGAACCACCTTGCGGGCCTGGCAATAGAGCAGCAGGATGTGGGAGATCTCGGCGTCCGTCTTTTTAGAAACATCCTCGGCCGCCACGCCTTCAATGAGAAAACCGCCCGGGCCCATTTGGCCATGCCCGATCTTGAGGATCTCGGAACCCAGAGACACCACTAAGGTCACGGAGGGTGCGGAAAATTTCATGAACTTCAAAAAACTCTTGCTCGGCTCACCCGGCATGCTTGTTCTCCTAGCCCCTGCACTCTGTTTCATCCCGAACACGCGCCTCCCGTGGGCATCGGGATCATCCGAACCCATTTACGATGATTCATTTCTTTCGTCTCAATTGTAATCTTAACGGTCTCGGGAAAACAATCTTTATTCCACTGAGACACCCATCGATAATCTTTAGCCCTGGAATCATAGGTATAATACTCCAGTGCAAAAGAGATCACACGATCGAGGATGGAATCGGATGTCCTCGGCAGTTTTTTCGCTGCCGTAAGGACCTCTTCGAAGGCATATTTTCGGGATATCACAGTACCCGCTTTGGAATCAAACACGTATTGGAAATAGACGGGCACCGGTGGTACCGACAACCGAGTTCCGTCACTGCCTAGGGTCGCAAAAAAAAACTCGGTCTGGTTCCCCTTCATGGCCCACTGGGGGTCATGAAAAGCATTACGAAGGTCTCCGGTGAGCCGCTCCCCCCAAAGATCCAACTTCCATTCACCGCGATCCTTAGAGGCGCGCGTCCAAAGGCGGAGACCTTGAGCAAACGTGGCATAGATCGCAGTGCCCAGCGAGGCCGTAATCACGATCACCACGATCATTTCAACGAACGTAAACCCCTTAGCCCTTCCAATCCGCATAAGGAACCCTCAGATAAAAAGTCCGTTTTAGAAAACGACTCGAACCAGAGCTTCCCCAGGAAATCGACGCAACCCCTTCCATCAAATAGGCGTCGGGACCTATTTCGTGAAGAGTCATGTCGTACTGATAGGTCCGGTCATCTCCAAGAAGCGTCCCGCTGTCCTGCCGCTTCTGAAATTCCTTCCCCTTCTCAAGAACCTCCCGTCCAAGCTCCCAAATTTTCCCCTCAAGAAGTCGTTCCGCCTGACTTGAGCGTTCGATGACACTCAAAGCTGAAAAGGAATTTAAAAAAACACGCTGCACCGAAACGATCCCCACCGCAAGTATGACCATACTGAGGATCAATTCGACAAGGGTGAAGCCGTTGCGACCGCAGGGCCTTATCATCGGCGACAAGAACGCCTCCTACTTTTTAGCTTCGGCCGCGACGACCCAGTTCACGATATCATCCTTCGTAGCGTCCGGCTTAGGATCCTTTCCAAGTGAAGAAAGGTCATAATCATGCGGCCGGTTCGTTCCGGGAGACTGGTATTGATAGGGCCTTCCCCAGGCATCCACCGGCATTTTTTCAAGGTAGGGGCCATTCCAATTCTCCGGAATGGGCGTGGTCGTCGGTTTTTGGAGAAGGGCGAGAAGTCCCTGCTCGGTCGAGGGCAAGAAACCATTGTCCAACTCATAAAGTTTCAGCGCCGTGGGAATATTGACTTCAATATCGGTTTTCGTGGCAACCTGACGCGCTTGATCCGAACGGCCGGCGAGCCGCGGCACCACCATGGCTGAAAGCGTCGCAATGATGATCACCACTAAAATGATCTCGATCAGTGAAAATCCACGCATAGCCCTTTTAGATGAGTCCATTCTCATATCTTACCCTCTCTGGTTAGGAAACAATGGCATCCATACTGAAGACTGGCAAAAGGATCGCGATCGCCACAAGACCCAAGGCCACTCCGATCACCAGGATCGTGAGAGGCTCGATGAGATGGGTCATGGACTGGGTATGATCCTCCACCTCCTGTTCATACCAATCTGCGATATCGCCGAAAGACTGCTCCAGGCGCCCGGTTTGCTCCCCGATCAAAAGGAGATGGATCGCGAAAATCGGAAAAGTCCCGAAACTCTTCAGCGACTCGCTGAGGCTCGCCCCCTGCTCCACCCGCTGCTCCGCCTGTGTGAGATCCTCTTTCATGGCCTCGTTGGAAACCGCGGGAATCCCGGTGCGGAGCGCTTTCAAAAGGGGAACGCCCCCTTTGATGAGAATTTCCATGGACCGGGCAAACAGCGCGAACTGCGCCATAAAAAGAATTTTCCCGATGCCTGGCAGCTTCATTTTCATACGATCCCAATGAAGACGGTTCTCCGGGGCTTCAAGGCGCTTACGAAGCCATATCGCGAGTACCGCCGCCACTCCCAAAATCATTAGACCATAGTGCTGAAAAAATCCGCTCACGCCGATAAGCAACCGGGTTAAAAGAGGAAGCATTTGTCCGAGATCAGAAAAAAGTTTTGCAAATTTCGGGACCACATAGGTCAGAAGAAAAAAAAGTGCGGCGCTGCCGAGCAGAACAATAAATGCGGGATAGGTCAGCGCATTTCGAACCTTCCGGATGGTCGCCGACTGCTTTTCGGAACACTCGGCAAGACGCTGGAACGCATCATCGAGATGTCCCGTATGCTCCCCCAATTCGATCATTGCGACCGCAAAGGATCCGAAAGTTTTTGGATATCCGGCCATCGCCATGGAGAGAGGATTTCCCTGACGGACCTGTTCCTTTAAGGCCTCGAGGACGGGCTGAAGCCGCGGATTATGGGATTGTTCTGCCACAAGCACCAAGGCGGGAAGGAGTGGAACGCCGGATCTCAGAAGGCGTCCAAATTGTCTGTAAAAAACGGCAACGGCATGTCCCTCCCCCTTAAAGGAGGAGACCGCCATCTCCCCAAAGACATGATTTTGTTTCCCCTCAGAATCCTCCTCGATCAACTCGACCGGGATAAGTCCCATCTCGTTGATCTTTTCGATCGCTTCATCCTTCGTTTCCGCAGAGAGGAGCCCCTTGACAAGTTCCAACCCCTTTTTGGCCTGATATCTAAACTGCCTCATGGTTTTCCAAAGCTCGTTTCAAAAAAGGCGGTCAGCAATTTTCTGTTCTCCGCATTCATCGGAAGAAAGATCGCTCCGACGAGAACCGACCGCTCCCCTCCCTGCACAGCTGCCTCCGCAGAATAGACCACACGAATGATCTGGACCTTGGCGATAAAGTCTTCCGGACCTTTGCCACCCGTCAAAACCGTTTTGATCTCAAGGATGCTCCCCGGCTCAAGAACATCCGCCAGTGAAAAATCGCCCCACTCTTTTTTGAAATCCTCAAAAGACCTCTGCGGATCAGCAACCGAAAAACAGACCCCCCCCGGGCTGAAATCTTTCTCGTGTCCCTGAAACTCGAGTTTTAACAAAGGACCTATTAAGGGAAGAAGGAGACGCGAGCTCCCCCCATATTCAACGACATGGAACGCCAAGGGAGAATTGGAAGCAATACGGCGACACTGCCGTCCCTTTTTAAAACGGACGAGCAACATTTCACCCAGGTTTTCTTTTTGACGTTGATTCATCATTACTTCGGTCATTTCGGTCATGGAAAAACCCATACCACTGATACTTTCAGCGGCATCCTCCTCCGTCTCGGAAAAAAGTATCCCTTTAATAAGATCCGATCCCTTCTTGGCCTGGTATCTGAATTGTTTCATGGGGTTGGCTCCTTATTCGCTTCACAGAATTTCACTAAACGGTGTCTGTCTTCACTATGAATGGCGAGAAAGGAAGCACCGACGCGCCGAGGTTCTGCGCTTCCCGGGGCTACGGGGGGATGGGTCACTCTAAGTATTTTGACCATCGCCATACATTCCACGGGCTTTCCTCCATCTCGAATCAGGATCTTGAGATCCAGAATGGTCCCGGATTCAAAGGTTTTCCCAAACGCGTAGGCCCCGGCATCACCCCCCGTCTGTTTTTCAGCAATCTTCGGATCATCAACTGAAAAATAAATCCCTCCGGCGCTAAGATCCCGGGCATGACCTTGGAACTCAAAGGCGGCGAGCTTTGCCTTTGCCGGAGAACTCAGCGGCATGATCCCTTTATACTCAATGATCCTGAAGGTCACGGGGACATCGCAAGCCACCCGCTGAAACTTTCTTAAATTCGTAAATTGGAAACCCTGCGTTTTCTGGGAGGGCGGCGTCCCGGCGGCAAGGGCCGGGGGAATCCTTGACACACCCTGTGTCCCCGCGTCACGAACGGAACCTTCGGAGAGCTCGCCTCCCGGGTTTTCCTCTAGTAACTCAAGCCTGTCTTCCTCCGTCGTCTCCAGAACTTCTTCGGGGGTCGTCACACCCGCAAGAACCTTCTCCCAGCCGCTAAAACGAAGCGAGGTCATCCCCTGTCGGGTGGCCGCAAGTTTGATCGTCTCAGCCGTCATTCTTTCCATGATGAGTTTCCGGATCTCCTCGGTCAGAGGCAGAAATTCATGGATCGCGATCCTCCCGCGAAATCCGGTCTGATTGCATTCCTCACAACCAACCCCTCGAAAAACACGGATGTCTCCTTGAGGGATCCCGTATTCACTCTCGATCAACTTCTTGATCTCCGGAGAAACTTGCATATCCTCCGCTTTACAGTGAGGACAAATAACGCGTATCAAACGCTGCGCGATAAATGCCACAACACTCGACGCGATCAGATAGGGCTCCACCCCGATATCGAGAAGGCGCGTGACACCGCTCGCGGCATCGTTCGTATGCAACGTGGAGAGGATCAGATGACCCGTCAGCGCGGCACGAATAGCGATATCCGCCGTTTCCAGGTCCCGGACCTCGCCCACCATCATCACATCGGGATCCTGGCGGAGCATACTGCGGAGACCGTTGGCAAAGGTCAATCCGATCTCGGGCGCGACATGAATCTGGCTGATGCCTTCCAACTCATATTCCACGGGATCCTCGATCGTGATGATCTTCCGCCCCGGGATATTCAACCTGTTGAGCGCCGCATAAAGGGTGGTGCTCTTCCCGCTTCCCGTCGGCCCCGTCGCAAAAATGATCCCGTTATTCCGCCCCAGTAGCTCTTCAAGAAGCTTCTGATGTCTTGGCTCAAAGCCCAGCTCTTCCAGCTTGAAGATATTCTTTCCGGGCAGAATGCGAATGACGACGCTCTCGCCGCTTGCGGTAGGAATAAAAGACACCCGGAGATCCAAGGTCTCGTCCAAGGTTTTGACCCTGAGCTTCCCATCCTGCGGCAATCGTTTTTCGGCAACATTCAGATTCGCCATGATCTTGATGCGGGAGAGCATCGGCGCGAAAAAATCTTTCAACTCCCGAGGGACGGGAGCCTCCTGCAAAAGACCATCCACTCTATAGCGCAGCCGGATGCCCGAAGGCAAAGGCTCCAGATGGATATCGCTAGCCCTCCGTTTATAGGCATCCAGAATGATCTGGTTAACCACATGAGCCACGGAGGGAGCCGCAGCGAGCTTTTCGATATCCTCAACCTCTTGAGCTGTGGAGACTGCCACATGGCGGTCTTGCGCCGGGGTTTCGGAAAGGATTCTCTCGACGGTATCGGCCGCCAGTCCGTAATAGCGCTGCAGCATTTCCGCGATCTCGTGCTCTGAAGCAAAGCACACTTCAATGTCAAAACCCAATGCAAAACGAACCTCGTCAAGCGTATGGATATCCAGAACCCGGGAGCTTGCGATAAGGAGCTTCCCGCCCTCCAGGCGGACGGGGAAAAACTTGTAATACGAGGCGAACTTTACCGGCACCCGTTTAAAAATAGAGATATCGGGCGTCGTCTTTTTTAAACTTATAACCGGACAACCGGTCTCTTTAGAGAAGATCTCCAAAAGAGCATCCTCCTTGAGAAGCCCGGCCTCAAGAACAAGATGCAAAAAGGGTTGCCCGGAGTGCTCCGCTTTTTTAAAGATCTCCTCAATCTTCCCCTTGGGCAAGACCCCCGAGTTTAAGAGGATCTTGTAGGAAGCCCTGTCCGGAGCGATTTTCATGGGAATCTGTTAATCCTTCTTTTTGGGCGCCCGCCCGATAAGATAAAAATCACTTGCGGGCAGCTTGTCATAAACACCGCTGATGATCGCTTCGCAATCGTCCACCCCATCAGTCACCGAGACGAATTCCCCTTTTTTGCCGGTGAACGCTTCACCCACACAGAAAGGTTGCGTCATAAAGTTAAGAAGTTTTTCAGCGCGTTTGTAATCGACCTGGTCCTCTTTCGGCAATTCTTCAACACCGACAACCTGGACGATGCGTTTGAGAGAGCTGTGCTTTGCGAAAAGTGCCAGTAGCTTTTGGCTGATATTATAAGGTCTTTGTCCCACAATACGCGGATCCAGATTCGAGCAGCTGCTACGCAAGGGGTCAATGGCCGGATAATAACCGCGCTGGGCCAGATCTCGAGAAAGTGTTAGCGCTCCGTCAAGACAGCTGAAGATCGCGACCACCGAAGGATCGGTCATATCGTCAGCCGGAACGTAAACGGCCTGCAGGGACGTGATCGATCCATACCCCGGAATGGAGCGGATCCGCTCCTGGACAGTATTGACCTCGGACTGCAAGGTGGGTTGATAGCCTGATTCTCCAGGAACGCGGCCAAGCAGCGTGGAGATCTCCTGCCCGCCTTGAATAAAACGAAACACATTATCCATAAAGAGAATGACATCTTTATTCTGCTCCGCAAGATCTTCAGCTAGCGTGATCCCCGTATTCACGCACTCATACCGGGCGCCCGGAGGTTCGTTCATCTGACCGAACACCAGCTTTACCTTGCGAAGGAGGTTGTTGTCCTTCAATTCGTGAAAAAGATCGTTCCCTTCACGAATGCGCTCACCGATCCCCGTAAAGACACAAACACCGTCATGTTTTTTAACAATATTATTGATGAGCTCGAGGATGACGACGCTCTTGCCGCAACCGGCCCCCCCGAGAATCCCCATTTTACTTCCCTTGCAAAGAGGGAAAAGAATGTCCAGATATTTGATCCCCGTTTCCAGGAATTGGGGCTTGGTGGTGAATTTGCTTTTCAGATCATACAGCTCAGGACGTGGCGGGCGCCGGATCACTTTAAACTCGGTGCCTTTAAAACCCTCCATATTGTCCACCGGGTCCCCGAACACGTTGATGATACGACCATAAAGCTCATCCCCTGTCCTGATCGACACGGGCTTTCGGGTATTCAGAACCCTGGAATTAAGCTGAAGATTCAGGGTCTCAGAGAGAGCGATACACCGAACTTCGTTTTTGCTTAAATGCTCCGCGACCTCCAGAACGACTTTCCTTTTATTGAAGGATTGCCCGATCAGAACGTCATAAAGAGATGGGAGATCTTTGACCTGCGCGAAGTTGACGTCCACGACCGGTCCCCGGACAGCGGACACTTTGCCGAAGATCCCTTCTGCTGGTAATTCGAACCCTGTGCTTTTGGGAGACTCCGCGGTCTCTTTTGTTTCTATCTTTTGTATTTTCATCAACGCTTCCCTTTGCTAACAGATGATGACGTAAACACCTCGCGCATGGCCTTATTCAACTCGTCGCGGCCGGCTTTGCGGAAGCTCGTCACAAGCCCTTTTTTTTCGGACCCTAGCGATTCAAGGGCCGATTCAAGCTGCTGCGCTTGAGTGGCGGACTCCACAAGAAGAATGTCCGCCAACATCTCGAAAAGACGCGAATGGATCCAGATGTCGGCAAGCGCTTTCATCATTTTATCGGGGCTGGATTCCATAATCAGCTTGATCTTATCTTCCGGCCCCTTGGTGTCTTCCACAGACTCCCCATCTTCTGACATCTCGCCGCCCCCCGTCCTTACAAGCTCCGATGCGGGAAGCAGAGTTAAAAGACGAGGTTTGATGATGCTAAAGGTCTTGGCCCACAAATGAATGATCATGACCCTCCCCGCCTTACCCGTCATGACACGATCCACCAGATAGGACCGAAGCTCGAGCGCCAGAAGATAGCGATCCGGATATTCGGCCGGAACAAATACACGGTCGAATTCCTTTACGCCCAGCATCTTGATACGTTCCGCGCAGCGCGCTCCCAAGCATGAAACCGTCGCGCCCGGATTTTTAGTGTACTGCTGAAAAGCAAGACTCGCGATGCGACTATTGGCTTGGGACATGAACGCCTGGTCTGACGCGACGGTTAAGATCGTAACTTCCGGGCGATCATTCTTAAGAAGTGGACAATTAGAATCCACATGCTGCATCACAGCAAATAACTCTAAAAAAGATTCGAAAAATTTCTGAAAGTTCGCCTTTCTCTGAGCGAACGCAAAGAACTTGTTGGTCGCCACGTCCTTAATGACCGAGAGGATTTCCAGGAGCGCATCCACGTCATCCATATCTCCCTTGATCCTTGTGACTTTCCCCATAGAGCCTCTTCTTTTTAAACTTCAGCTGTTCGACAACTTCTCTTTAACCAGGCTTGTGGCTTCCACGATGGCATTCGCGAAGCTTCCATTCAGCACCAGCGTCCCGACCTGCACGGCCACTCCCGCCACCAATTTTTCATCCACAACCTCTTCCACCTGAAGGTCCGGCGCACCAATTCTATCGGCAAGCACTTGGCGCAACATTTCTTTTTCTTCCTTCTTAAGAACCAGTGCGGTCCGGATCGTGGGATGTTGCCCCTTGAGATCCATGGAGCCCAGGTCGGATTGCTTCGCCTGCTCCACAAAATTCAGGATAAACTGCTCGTGGATCATCCTCTTGAGTTTTTCATCATAAACATCCTTTAAAACATCCGCTGTAAAATCCACGATCTTTTTGCTGGCCGCAATTTCCATCTCTTTGGCGAATTGCGCGCGAGATCCATGGGCCTTGGCCAGAATATCTTCGGCCTCCGCGCGTGCTTTTTTAAGGATCTCATCCTCTTTCTTGTGAACTTCTTCCATGGCCTGGCTGGCGAGCTTTTCCGCGATCGCAGATGACTCTTCCTTCTTGGCCTGGTACTCCTTTTCCGCCGTTTCGAGTTTCTCGGTAAGATCCTTTTGCTTCTTCACCAGATCCTCATAAACAATCCCCAGCCTTTTGACCGCGCTCTCGGTATCACCTGAGAGGATTTTTTTCAGAAAATACACCACCGCAGAAAAAACAATGACCTGAAGGACAATAAATTGAAGCGTCAGCATACAAAGTTCCTCTCTTTAAAGAGCTTTTGGCGAAAAGATCTGAAAGACCACCAGAAGTGAAATGATCGATGCCGCCTCCGCGAAAAGCAGCATCAAAATAACGCCCAGGTAGATCTTCGGAGCCGCGGAAGGATTCCTCCCCAGGGCCTGGATCGTTGCGGCGCCCACAACGGCGATTACAATGGAAGGTCCGATAACGGCGATGAACATCACGGCGATCACGATAAAATTTTGCATAGACTATAATCCTTTCTTCGAACGCTGTTCCCTTTTCAATTCCACGGGTAACAATACCGTGTCACATTCCTCTAATTTCAAAGTCAATGAGGCACTAAATATCCCAGAGCTGCTTGTAGTTTTTATAACTCGGATCAACCTCAGCGATAATGCGACATTGATTATTCCTAAAACTCAAAACCCCGACTTTGATCGGAATACTTTCATGATCCGCAATCTTCAGCTCCCCTTCCGGGATAGAAGACACAAGGGGATGATGAAAGGCCAAGAGCTCGAACTCCCCATCATCGCCTGTCAAATAGACCGATTCAACAAGATCATCAAAGGCAAGTCCCTTCAGGCTCAACACTTGCAGATTGAATCTTGGCTTCATAATCCCCCTTTAGGCCACTTCAACAGCCGATTCCGCCTCTGCAGTCAAGAATTTCTTCTTGATGACTGCCACGTAATCCTCCAAAACGCGTTTCATCCTGCTCTTGATCTCATCCGTGAGAGCTTTCTTATCGCGAATAAGGGCAAAGAGCGGTGTATCTGCCTTCCGTGCGAAAGCCTCAAAGCCCGCGATGAACTCCTGCACGTGGGGAACTTCCAAGTCTTTAAACAAATTTTCAGCCTTGGCATAAAAGAGCATGATCTGTATCTCGATCGTTACGGGTTTATTCGCCGGCTGAGTGAGCAGCGCCTGAAGGATTTTGCCCGAGCGGAGACTTTCACGCGTCTCCTCCGACGCGCCCGAGGCCTGCAACTTACTCGCACGCAAAAGCTCCTTAAATTGAATAAATTCCATACGTAATGTTTTAGAAATCTCCTTCGTCGCTTTCCATTGCACTTTGCTTCCGACGCGTGAAACCGAAAGACCGATATCGACGGCAGGACGGAAGCCTTCATTAAAGAGAGAACCGTTCAAAAAAAGCTGCCCGTCGGTCATGGAAACAAGATTGGTGGGGACGAAAGCTGTGAGATCCCCCTCTTGAAGTTCCACCACGGGAATAAAGGTCATGGAACCGCTACCGTGCTTTGCATCAAGCTGTGCGGCCCGCTCGATCATGCGCGAGTGCAGATAAAAAATATCCCCGGGGTAAGAATCGCGTCCCGGCGGCACGCCCATCAGAAGGGAGAGTTCGCGATAGGCCCAGGCATGTTTCGTGAAATCATCGAAGAAAACAAAGACATCTTTACCGCGGTCCCTGAAATATTCCCCGATCGAGCATGCCGCATAAGGCGCCAGATATTGCTGACCCGGCGAGCTTGAGGCCGGCGCGCAGAGGATAGTGGTATACTCGAAACATCCGTGCTCTTTAAAAAGAGAAACGACTTTTCCCATCGAGGAGGCCGTCTTTCCAATCGCACAATAAATACAGAAAACATCTTTTCCTTTTTGGTTGAGAATAATATCCGTACCGACAGTGGTTTTTCCGGTCATTTTATCACCCAGGATCAAAGACCGCTGCCCCTTGCCGAGAGGGAGCATCGAATCGATCAGCTTCACGCCGGTTTCAAAGGAGCGACTTAATGTAGCGCGATCCATAATTGCCGGGGCATCATTAAAATAAGGGATGTATTCTTCCAGTTTGAGGGTCCCCAACCCATCCATCGACTCCCCGAGAGGGTTCATGATCCTGCCCACGGAGGCTGGCCCTACCGGCATGCTGAAGGGCTCCAGTGTCGCGATCGCCGGATTACCCGGCGACAAGGGCTCATTCTCTTTGATGATCAATATTTGGGCCGCATTCAAGTCACACCCCATGAGCACACCCTGAGTCCCATACCCAAACTGAACCAATTGCCCTAGGAAACAGTTCTGGAGCCCCGTAACCTGGACGATGCAACCGCTCACAGATTTGATGATTCCAGTTTCCTTAAACCGTAATTCTTCCATAATCGATAATTCCCTTTATGATTACTTTTTCTCTGCCGGAGGTTCCGCCGGAGGAGGCGGAGCCTGAGAATCGCTCCCTTTCACTTCTGTAACTCCCTTTTTAGGAGCAAACTTATTTTTCTGTAGTTGTTTTAGCATGATCAGGTAAAAAGCCGTCGAAACGACAGCCAGGAAAATAATGATCCCGAAGATGATCCACCAGGTTGCCGCGGTATTGGGCTTGAGCCCCATGGCCATCAGCACAATATCTTTCATGTCTGCAAGTTTTTTGATGAAATCTTTAATCTTTTCCGCGATCGCCGCATCATCTTTTTTGAGACCGGCTTCCCCAACCATTTGCTGGAGATTGTGAAGTTTCGCCTTAGCCACATTCATTTGCTGGCTGTTCAGCACAAAAGCTCGCATCCTATCTTCCAAAGCCAGTGAAGACTCAAGCTCGGCCTGCAACTTTGTGATTCCCGACAAAATCTCAAGGATCTGGCTCCCCTGAGCTTCGCAATATTTCCCGAACGAAGAATCCTTGAGAAGATCCATTAACCTTTCGGTCTGTTCCTTCATAAACTTGATCTCCTGGTCCGAGACGCGCCAGACATCCTTGACCGTAATCATATATTTTTTGGATTCCTTCGCGGCAAACTGGTCCTGTTTTTCAAGCGCGTAGGTTTTCTGCGCCGCGTCATAGAGCAGCTCAAAATCGAGTTTGTCGATCACATCGTCAGCCGCAATCTCCTTGGGCAACAGTGAGCGCACCGTCATCGCTTTCGGCTCAGAAGAGGGATTCTCAGCGGTGATCAGAAACCGGGCCTGGGGGATACCTGCTTTCTTTTCATCTTCGAGCTTGCGCATTGCCGCGAGCGACAGAGCGTTTGACTGGATTTCCTGAAGCTGAAGCACGTGGGCACGATAGAGCTCAATATGCTGCTTAATGCCAACCGGTTTACTTTGCTCTTCAAGAATGCGGTCAATCCCCCCCTGAGCTTTTTCGTAAAGCAGCTGCGCCGTGTCCAAGTATTTCGTACCTTTCAGCCCGTTGATCTGCGCTTCAAGGTCCTTTTTGATGGCATCGACCTGCTCGGGCATGACCTGCCAGACATCCCGCACACGGACCTCAAAGGTGCGAGTTTCGCGTGGTTTGAGTTCCACTTCTCCCGTAAGCATAAAGGCCTTGTTATCCGGATCAAAACGGACTTCGAGCCCAGCCTTATCGATGATATCTTTGGCAGGATCCACTTCTCCGGGTAAAGGCTGAGAAATCACCGTCTTGAGAGACTGACTTTCAGAGGGATTGACGGCGAGAATTTTGAACTTCACATCCGAGGCGGCATGCAGCGGACAAGGCAGGGAAAGCCCCAAGGCCCCAAGAATTAAAACAAAGTTGATAATTCGTCGCATGCGCGCTCGCGATCCTTGATGTTGGGTTCCACAAATAACAGAAGTCATGGGTTATTTAACGGCAACTCATGCAGCGACCCTAAGACACACTATTCAGAACACTGGTTTTTTTCGTCTATTTTTTTTCTTCCCCAAGCTCAAGCCAGGATTTGACGATCGCCACAGGCATTTCTTTTCCCTCACCAAGTTTCTCTTTAGTACTGGCATCCGTAGCTTCTTTGATAGCTAAGAGATACGACTTGATCTCGTCAAGCTTGCCCTGGACAAGGCCTAAGTTCGAGGCATCGCCCGTTCCCATCTTTTTGAGCTGCTCGCCGATAAATCCAAGATCTTTTGCCTGATCGTTCGCCAGTGCCACAAGTTTGTTGACCAGGACTTCCGCTTTTTGATTCGTATCTTGTCCCTCTTTGGCGATAGAAGTCGAGAGCTCCTGAACTTTGGTAACAAGATCTTCGATGGATTTCATTCTTTCAGTAAGCGCCTTGCCATTGGATTTGCCTACGGTTTGCGCAATACTCGTTACGGTATTCAAAATGGCCGCCGTGGTAGACTCGATATCTGAGATTGTATTTGCCTTCCCTCCCAACGTCTTGATCGCGGCCCAGTCCATTTGTGCGGAACTTAAGGCCACCATCCCTCCCCAATTCATCCCAGCCCTCGTCAGGGATTTCAAGTCATTCCAATTCGTTCCGCTTGTGCTCATCGCTGCGAGATCTTCCCAGTTCACGCCTGCTTCCGACAAAGCGCTCAGATCCGCCCAGTTAACCCCTGCATTTGTCAACAATGTCAGATCATCCCAATTCACACCCGCAGCCGCCAGCGCTGCAACTTTGGACCAGTTAACGCCGGCTTTGGAAAGCCCCTCAATATCTGCCCAATTAACACCGGACTTGGACAGCGCATCAATACCACTCCAATTAATATGTTGGCGAGACATAGCATTTATATCAGCCCAAAGAACGCCCGACTTCGACAACACTGCGATGTCATCCCAGTTAACATGTCCATTCGCGATTTCCTGGATCTGGGCCTTCATAGTCCCAAGATCCAGAGTTTGAAGTGAAGTCACAAGTGCCTGCATGGCATTCCCATCTAACCCCCCGAACGCCCCAGCGAGAGCGCCAATCTGCCCAAAGACCGTCGCGGCGCCCGCTGTATCCGTGGCAGCTCCGATTCGCATTCCGAGCGTCGCCACATCGGACCAATTGATGCCAGCCCTAGACTGACCGGAGATATCCGTCCAATTTATCCCACTTCTTGTCATATTGGAGAGATCTCCCCAATTCACACCGGATTTTGACATTGATTCAAGATCGGCCCAATTCACGCCCCCGCGAGACAAGGCTTCAATACCATCCCAATTAACGCCCCCACGTGACAACGCCTCAATACCGTTCCAG
>Ga0114951_10003678_pt1 | contig 15674 bp, 7 predicted proteins | sample AM7aDNAmetaG_FD_88677 | JGI IMG/M metagenome (GOLD analysis project Ga0114951, IMG submission 88677) | Freshwater microbial communities from Finland to study Microbial Dark Matter (Phase II) - AM7a DNA metaG | ecosystem: Environmental > Aquatic > Freshwater > Lake | place: Finland: Lake Alinen...
AAAAATTAATCCGAATGACGAGCTTTTTATTACCAAAGTAAAACACAAAACATATATACAGGTGGATGAAGAAGGGACCGAGGCTGCTGCTGTTACTTCGGTCGAAATCGGGCCAACAATGGTCAACCCTAATAGTATCCCCGTGTTTCATGCAATACGCCCCTTTCTCTTTTTTATAACGGAAGAGGATACCGGCGCCATTTTATTTGTTGGGAAAGTTGAAAATCCGCTGTTGATGAATTAAGAAATGAGAGCTCCTTTGACCAAGGTAATATAAATTCTGGTATTATGCAGCTGGCAATTGGCAATTAGCCGCTTGCATATTTTTACCACGAGAAAATCGCATTTTAAAAAATAAGGTTAATCATAAAAGGCAATTAGGAAAGGCTTTCAAGCTAGTCGCCAGTAGCTAAATGCAAGCCGCGAAAAATTAAACTTAAAGTAGAAGGAAAAATATTTACCCAGGCGATTCTTTATACAGCCTAATATTTCCTAAATTAGGGGGTTAATTGGCTTAATTATTGGATTGTGTCAGGAGGTCTTATTTCGGATATAGAATCGGGAAGACTTTTCGGACAACTACTAAAACGGCATTTGTGGCAGGTACTAAACTGGATGATTTAGATGATGTAATTAGGGGATGCCTGCGGAAGGTTGAAAAATCTCAGGAAATGCTTTATAAAAAGTTTTTCGGCTACGCATTGAGTGTTGCAATGATATATACCAATCAGCGCAATGATGCACTTGAAGTGGTGGATGATAGCTTTGTTAAGGTATTTTCTGAAATAGGAAAATATAACCCTTCACAGCCTTTCCAGGGATGGTTACGTAAAATTGTGATTAATACCTCTATAGACTATTTCAGGCGGAATCAGAAACGTAATCTGATGGTGGATGCGGAAATACAGCACATTCACGACCACTCCCCAAATGCCATCAGTAATCTTACAGCCCTGGATATCATTGAATTACTGAACCATTTACCTAACGACCATAAAAAAGTATTTTGTCTTTATGAGGTTGATGGATTCAGCCATGAAGAGATTGCCAGACAGCTTGATATCTCGGAAAGTTCATCAAGAGTATATCTGACACGGGCTAAAAAGCAATTGCGTGAATTGTTTCTGGTTTATTTTAATACAAATCATGAGAAATAAGGTAACCGATAGCGAGATAACAGCATTAATTAAGCAAACCCTGGATGGTTATCGGGAAGATTACATCCAGGGCTCATGGGAGAACTTTGTTCAAAAAAAGAAGAACAAAAGCAGGAGAATCGTATGGTTGATAAGTTCCGGAATAGCTGCCAGCCTGATGATTGGGATATTACTTCTCAATCTCAGCAACCCGGTTGTCAAAAATGATTTGCTAAAAAATAACCAACAGGTTGTAACTAAGGAAAATCCAGGTTCGATCGCAACTAAGAAAGATACGGTAACCAAATTAATGGCAGCTTTAATTCCTGCGAAAAGGATTGGTTCCTCAAATACTTTCCGGACCTCAGCCGAGTACAGGTTAATATCCGGGAATGAGGCTACCGAGCCTGCAACCACATTATATCAAGCTACAAATTCCCCCGGAGATTCAGTTAAGGTCACATCAAATACGAAAAAAGGATCAGATCCAGCTAAAAGAAAAACAGCCACTAAACCGCTCTATTTTTCAGCAGCTGACGACGATCGGGTTGTGGCGGCGGGATCAAAACGCAAAGTGAGGTTCGGCATCAATTTCTCGCCCGGGATTACTGCTACCCAGTCGGCAAGTTCCTTTAACTTCTCTGGTGGCATAACCGCTGATATTCCGGTTTATTCCAACTTCCAATTATCAACCGGTCTTCAATTCGAGAATCAAAGCATCGTTAGCAATGGGCCCCAAATTTCGACATCCGGTCCTGCAAATCAGTCCAAGGCTAACCTGATGAATCTCGATTTGCCTTTGAACCTTACCTGGAGATTTTTCTCCGGCAAATTAAAATGCTATTATTTATCTGCAGGAGTCTCATCATTGGCTTATCTGAAGCAAGATTACCAAAACACCTCCTATTCACAACAGCTTGTTGCCGTCTCGTCATTAGTTGGAGGTCATCAAATTATCTCGTATAATATTGTTAATGTTGCTTCTACCACTCAGAATACGATTTCCCCTTTCCGTACTTTTGATTTTGCCGGACGATTGAATTTCATGGTGGGATTAGAACAGCAATTGTCGCCAAAACTGTTTTTACATTTCGAGCCCTACCTAAAAATCCCTGTCTCCGGTCTAGCCACCGAAAATTTAAAATACATTTCCTCAGGGGTTACATTTAAGATTTCATTTTAAACCATCAGGCAGGAGGTTAATGATACCTGTTTTCAAAATTCTAAATCAGCTTAACCCTAACTTAATGACATTATCTGTCAGGGACGATATTAAATTTACAAAATCCCATCAATTCATCATTTATAAGGCCCTATTTTTTCAAAGGGAATGTTCTGCCATGGAACCTTATAAGGCATATAATCGTCCGCCACTGCCGGATGATTTTCCGATTTCAGAAGCTTGTTATTCAAAATCTCAAACTGTTTTGATTTTCTTAAAATAAAGGTTTCCACATTAATAGCCACATTATCAATGGCATAATTAATGTCCGGATTGGTTGTTAGAGTTTTTAATGCCGGATATCGTTTTTGCCAGGATTCACTTTGCCAGTCGGTGGTATGCAACGCCTTGTACATCGGATGATCTTTGTCTATTATCGATTCCTGCCAACGTTTGTCACCCCAGGCTGACTGGCTGATAGCTGCATGGCAATCGGTAAAGATATTTCCCTCGATGAAATTGTCCTTTCCACCGTGAATCTGGATTCCACCGAATTGGTTATTGGATGATCTCAAAAAGAGATTTTCAAAAATGCAGAAACCGCTGATAGCATCATCAAGCCTCACCCCGGCAGCCATGTGCAGGTTTGGTATTCCTATGTCATGAAAAAAGTTCCAGCGGATAATATTTCCACGATAGAGCGGATTTCCCCAGACATCAATTGCTCCCTGGTCGTCTGACTCGATCACGCATTTAGTGAATTCATTAAGTTCAACGAGCATGTCGTTCCCTTCAAGCCGGATGCCACTACTTGGAATATTGGCGAAAAGGCAGTTCCTGACCTTAATCCCATCACCAGCCAGTACAATCGCGGGTGTGTAGGTCCGGTCAATTCTCGAAAGATTGCTGATTTTGCAGTTTTCGATGATGCTTCCCGAGCCGATCAGTTTTAGTTTATCCCCGGAATCGATATCAATCCCACCCCGGCCCATACTCCTTATTGTGCAGGAATGGACCAGGTGATTTCTGCCTCCGGCTATTTTAAATCCAAGACCTGAAGTGTTTGAAACCGAGCACTTCGCAAGTGTCAGATGGCTGCAATTTGTAAAGATCATACCATCACCTCGGATAAACTGAAGATCAATTCCCTTAATTGTTAGATAGTTGCAATTTTCTGCTGTCAGCGCTGGCCCCTTCATACTTAAAATCATGTATTCCGGTTTGACACTCACGGATGGGATATACCAGATTTTTCCCTGGGCAATGGAGATACACCACTCTCCCGGACTGTCGAGTTCCGAAAGTGCGTTTACCACATGCCATTTACTTTTGCCGAAACCATAGTTGTTGAAGGGTGGCTGTAGTTGAATGGTTGAATCCCTGGGCGAAATTCCACCCATCTTCTCGTAGGCATCGGCCCATAAATAGAGCCAGTATCCATGAAGCCACACATCCGGATCAGCTGCCCATCCGAGTGCCCTTTCAGACCTGAAATCCTTCAGCGAAACGATGGTGTCACGGTCATTGGGCCAGCGGGCCATCTGCTGTGGAGTGCCATTACTGAACAGTTCCGGGACAGGGAAAGAATTGAAGGTGGCGCTGGTTCCGGCGGCCCGTTTACTTGAAAAACCCCCAAAGACCAGACCGTCAATTCCTGTTACCTTATTCTGATTAAAATCGGCTACCCACACTTTAGACCGGGAACCCTTCGGCAGTCGGACAAGAACCTGTGGGTTCGTCTCCCGTTTCCATATTTTCAACGCCCTTCCGCCGTTGATTATGACCTGTTTGCTCTCTGAAGCTGAACGAATGACCACTGGATTATCCTTAGTCCCCGAATTTTCTGCATGAAGCTGAATCGTTTCATTCAGATCAAAGGTCTCTTTTTCAAGGATGATTTCTATCGGACCCTTTAAGAGGCCGGCTTTCTTTAGGATCGTGGGAATTGCTTCGAGTGCTTGTTTCAACGTTTTATAAACGATCTTGTTGGAGCCAGATTTACTGACTGCGTTAGTGGATGATGTAACATAAAGTTTAACAGCCGGTATGAGGTCTGCAGGAACCGGAGTGTTTTCATTGGCAGAAACCCCATCGAGCCTTTTCTCCAGTTCTTCAATGATCAGCCGGTGGTGATCCGGAACGACCGGAAGAGTTTTCGCCTGCATGAGTGTTGCCCGGCACTCTTTAAATTGTTTTGCCCAAAATTGTGCTTTAGCAAGCCTCAGGTAGATCAGTGATTGGTAAGCCTCCGGAATAGAATCTTGTTTAATTACCAGTTTATATTGCTCAAGCGCCTGATTCAGATGATTGGATTTCCACATGGAATCCGCTTTTTGAAGATTCTTTTCCAGAGATGATGTCTGAGCAAATGCATTTTGGGAAAAGAAAAGGGTAATAATGAAGAGTTTTAGTAGTTTCATCGATTTTAATTTATTTTATTAGCCGTTCTTCTTACGCTTGAAATATTAACCACAAGGAGTACAACGTTAATCACAAGGTTCACAGGGGTTTTAGTGTGGTTTGTGTTTTTATCCTTGTGCCCTTTGTGGTAAAAACCAGAATAGATTTAATTGCCATTGATGGTGATCGTTTCATCTGCCGGATACCCCTTCTTCGTTTGCAACGAGGGGTTAATGGTCTTGAGTTTAGAATTCATTTTTCTTTTCATGAATAGGTTTTTGTTGTTACAAGCGACCTGCAACTCACCTCTCGTTGCAAACGAGGGGGAGTTTATTTTGATTATTGGCAGGTAAGAATGATTTTTTCATCAGCCAGACCTAACGATTTTGCCGTTAAGACAATTCTCCCCTTTTTGCCTGAGCTTTGGATAATCACCTGGCATAACCCGCTGAAAGCGTGTCGCTCTGTCCCTTTAGCCGGCTCAAGGCTGATCGGGTTACCGTTTCCTACACCCGCAATTTTCCCTTCACCATCAATTTCAAACCGGACCAGGTTATCGGCCCCGGGAACCAACGTTCCATATTCGTCTGCAATCTTAACGGTGATATAAGACAAATCCTTGCCGTCTGCGCGGATGGCGGTTCTGTCGGGTGTCAGTTCTATTTTGGCTGCGTCACCTGCGGTTTGTAAAACATCTGTTGCTACCAGCATCCCGTTCCTGAATCCCTCGGCTTTTAAGATCCCTTTTTGAAACGGGACCTTCCAGCGCAGCGATAATTTGCCGGTGTTTAAAAAGTTTTTGGTCTCCAGGGGCTGTCCGTTGAGGGTTAGTTTGACTTCATCGCAATTGGTGTAGGCAACCACATCGACCATTTGCCCCTCACTCCAGTTCCAGTGGGGCAGGAGATGTACCATGGGCTCCTTGGTCCATTGACTTTTATAAAAGTAAAAGGCATCCTTCGGAAATCCACAAAGATCAAAGATGCCGAAATAGGAGCTGACTGCTTCCTTTTCATACGGTGCAGGTTCCCCCCTGTAATCAAATCCTGTCCAGATAAATAGTCCGGACATAAACGGACGATCTTTTACCGCCTGCCAGGCCTCCTGGTGGGTTGTTCCGCCGCCGTCGTCGTCAAAGGCCGAAGTCTGGTAATCATTGAAAGTCTTTACCAGGCTGTCGAGGGTAAAATGGTATACGCCGCGGCTGTCGAACTGGGAGGTTGTTTCACTGGCGATATAGAGCCAGTCGGGGTGGATTTTCTTAAATTCATCGTAGGCATCGATAGTATAGTTAAACCCAACCACATCGACGGCTGCTGTCATCCCTTTCTTTTCGGCATCCCTCGAAAAGTTAAAGGCCGAAGTGGTAAACCGGGTCGGATCGTTCTTTTTGATGATTCCAACGAGCTCCCTGGCGATTTCACCACCATTGGTGCTTCCCGGAAACCACTGTTCCTTGATCTCATTTCCGATACTCCACAGGATCACCGATGGGTGGTTCCGGTCGCGCACCACCATGTCGGTAATCTCCCGCTCGTGCCAATCCTTAAAATAATTCTGAAAGCCAAATGGGGCGGCATCCTTCCCAATATACCAGCAATCAAAGGCTTCGTCCATGACGAGGAACCCCATCCTGTCACATAACTCCAATAGCTCTGGAGCCATGACATTATGACTGCAACGGATCGCATTGCATCCCATTGATTTCAACAGTTCAAGCTGTCGTTCCAATGCCCTGTCGTTGAGTGCAGAGCCCAGGCTACCCAGATCGTGGTGGTTACAAACCCCTAATATCTTCACGTTTTTGCCGTTCAGGTAGAATCCGCTGTCGGCCCTGAATGCGATGGAACGGATGCCAAAAGTAGTGGTGTAGGTATCCTTCAAGTCTTTCCCTTCATAAACCAGGGTCACCAGTTTATAAAGATTCGGGTTGGTGATATCCCATAACTTTGGTGTGCTGATTTTTAGTGAACTGTTGACGGTTATTTTTGATTCAGGTTCCGCCTTACCACTCTCCGTCTTTGATGCAACTTCCTTACCGGCATTGTCAAGGATTGAAGAGATAATTTTAAGATTTCCCTTTGTTTTGGTGTCGTTTGAAATCGTTGAAACAATATTCACAGTTGCCTCTTTTGCCGAAGCCTTTGGTGTAGTAACATAAGTTCCCCACTGACTCACATAAACCGGCGATGTAGTCACCAGCCAGACATGCCTGTAAATTCCTGCACCCGTATACCAGCGTGAATCGGGCTGTTTGGAGTTGTCGACTTTTACGGCTATCACATTACTCCCTTTTTGAACATAGGGGGTCATATCGTACTGAAATGTGGCATAACCGTAAGGTCTTGTCCCAAGCGGGTGGCCGTTAACATATACCGTGCTGTTTTTATAGGCGCCATCCACGACAATAAAGAATTTCTTCCCGTTTACTTCCGGAAGTTCAAACTTCTTCCGGTACCAGCCAATTCCCCCGGGAAGCAATCCCCCCTGGTGCCCCGAAGGGTTGTCAGGTCTGAAGTTTCCTTCTATGCTCCAGTCGTGCGGAAGGTTCAGCTCGCGCCATCTCTGATCATTAAAGGTTGATTGTTCGGCATTGGCAAAATCTCCCTGGTGGAATCTCCAGCATGCATCAAAATTTTCGCGGCCGGAGGATTGCGCCCAAAGTTTAGGACCTGCCAGGCAGGTTATAAGGAGAAGTATTAAAAGTTTAGTTTTCATGCTTTATATTTTGATTGGTGTTGTATTTTTCAGTTGTCAGTAACGCCACGAAGACTCTAAGACACAAATGATCACAAAGCATTTAATGAAGAGTTTTGACTTAGTGAACCCTCGTGTCTTTGTGCCTTGGTGGCTATTTTTCCCTGCCACAAAGTCACGAAGACACTAAGAAACACCAAGGAATTTACTAACTTAATGACATTGCCCATCCGGGACGATATACAATTCGATAAATCCTCTTTCTACCCATATTAAATGCCTATGGCATATTGCGTTGCTTTGAATTTCATGATTTACAAATGACAACTATATTTAATTACTTATTATTGTTATTTTCTCTTCAGACAATCCCAATGACGATGCCTTAAGGATAATTTTCCCGCTTTGATGAGTGCTTCGGATGATTACCTGGCACATTCCGCTGAAAGCACTCCGTTCATTTCCCCTGGCCGGTTCAAGACTGACCGGATCTCCGTTCCCGACACCAACGATCTGACCTTCACCCTCAAGGTCAAAATGGATAAGATTATCACCCGTCGGAACGAAGGTTCCATTCTTATCTTTGATCTTAACCGTAATATACGATAAGTCCTTTCCGTCGGCCGCAATGGTGGAACGATCGGCAACCATCTCAATCTTCGAAGGATCACCTGCGGTTTTTACGACATCGGTGAGAATCAGTTTTCCGTTTTTATACCCTTCAGCCATAAGTGTACCTGGGACAAAGGGAACCTTCCAGTCCAGCGACAGTTTTTGACCCTCGCCCAGATCAATCGGTTTGTCCCACTGATTGGTTTTGTAATGTATTTTAGTGTTTGCAAATACCTGTTCGCCAATTAGTTTGTCGTTCAGATAGAGTTTTACCTCATCGCAGTTGGTGTAGGCAATTACGTCAACCAGCTGTCCCGCTTTCCAGTTCCAGTGGGGGAAAAGGTGAAGTACCGGCTCGTTGGTCCACTGGCTTTTATAAAAATAGAAAACATCCTTTGGAAACCCGCACAGGTCGACAATGCCGTAGCTTGATGAAATTGAAGGGAAGGGATATGCCGGTTCCCCGAAATAATCAAAGCCTGTCCAGATAAAGAGTCCGGCCACGTAGGGAGTCTCCCGCACTGCCCTCCAGGTTGTCTGGGTAATCATCGTTGCAGGGCGGTCGTAGTAAGTTCCCCGGTTGTCGAATGAAGAGCAGTGCAGATCGGGTGTGGGTTTCATGGCCGAATCTGCAGGGAAATGGTAGATCCCCCTGTCGCTCAGCGATGAGGTGGTCTCGCTCGCGATGAAAAAACCGTCCGGATGTTTGGCCTTCTCCTCGGCATACCGCTCAACGGTGTAATTTATCCCGATCACGTCCACCTTATCCGACATAAAAGTGGTGTCAGCACGCCAGACACCTGCAAAAGCCGAAGTTGTAAAACGGGTACTGTCGTATCTTTTAATGATTCCGTCCAGCTCTTTGGCGATGGCAGCACCCCCGTATTTGGTATGATTTTTTTCGGGGATCTCATTCCCGATACTCCACAGAAAAACGGAGGGGTGATTTCTGTCCCGCAGCACCATATCCGACAAATCCTTTTCGTGCCATGCTTTGAAGTAGATGTGATAATCGTATTTCATCTTCTCAAGGTTCCAGACATCAAACGCCTCATCCATCACTACAAATCCCATTTGATCACACAAATCAAGCAGATCGGGTGATGGTGGGTTGTGACTGGTGCGGATGCCGTTGCAACCCATACTCTTAAGAATTTCCAGCTGGCGTATTAATGCCCTTGTATTTAAGGCGGTACCCAGATATCCCAGGTCGTGATGCATGCAAACCCCCTTAACTTTCACCCATTTGTTATTGAGAAAGAAGCCGCTGTCTGATCTGAATTGTATTGACCTGATACCAAAAGTGGTGTAGTAGGTGTCCCTAAGTTCTTTCCCTTCATAAACCTCGCTGGCTAACCGGTAAAGGTACGGGTGTTCGATACTCCAGAGTTGGGGTCCATCCACTTTAAGATTGGTATTGATTTTTAACTGGGTATTTGGTTCTATTTTCGCCATTTGAACCTGACTTGCTACCTTTTTTCCGTTTTTGTCAAGGATTGAAGAAATAATCCTGACCATTGTTTTTTCCTGCTTCTCATTGGAAACAGCGGTTTCTACCTGAACCCGGGACACTTTCTCCGATACATTGGGAGTGGTTACATAAGTTCCCCACAGACTGACATGAACCGGTGAAGTGGAGGTGAGCCACACGTGACGGTAGATTCCTGATCCCGAATACCATCTTGAATTGGGCTGCAGCGAATTATCAACTTTTACGGCCACCACGTTGGACCCTTCCAAGAGGTAGGGGGTCATATCATATTCAAAAGTGGAGTAACCGAACGGCCGGTTTCCCAATTGATGACCGTTTACCCAGACCGTGCTGTTCATATAAACACCGTCAAACCGGATAAATTGGTGTTTTGTTTTGGTATCCGTAACCGAAAAGGTTTTGCGGTACCATCCAATTCCGCCGGGCAGGGCAGCACCGGCATTGGTGGCCGGATTATCGGGTTTAAAGCTACCTTCAATACTCCAGTCGTGGGGCAAATCGAGTGTTCGCCAGGTATGATCATCAAAGCTTGCTGACTCTGCACCGTTCAGATCACCGAGTCGAAACTTCCACCCCGAATCGAAGTTTTCGCGACCTGCAGACTGGGCGGATAAACTGGGAGTTAAAAGGCAGAATATCAGGAATAGAATTATGTGTGATGCTTTCATTCTTAATTTTTAAAATTATCTTAGAAGCTGGTTATTAATTTTTTACAGGTTCCGTCAGGGAGTAAATATGGGTAGAAAATTGATGAAATTATAGGTTTCGTCCCGTACGGGAGGAGATATTTTTCGTCAAATCACCTTTCTCCCCATATTAAATGCCTGCTGCACTATTTTCAAAGCAGAAATTCATAATATTCATGCTAATGACTTTGTATCGATATTCTTTCGTCAGTTAATCCTAACGATTTGGCTTTTAAAACAATATCCCCTTTTTTGACTGAGCTTTTGAGGATTACCAGACACGTGCCGTTAAAGGCGCGACGCTGCTTCCCTTTATTTGACTCCAGACTGATCGGGTTGCCGTTGCCAACCCCTGCAATTTCTCCCTCACCCTCGACTTCAAAACGGATCAGGTTATCTGCATCGGGTACCAGCACGCCATTGGCATCCTTCATTTTTACCGTAATAAACGACAGGTCTTTCCCGCCTGCATCAATCGAAGTCCGGTCTGCGGTGAGTTCAATTCTACTCACAACACCGGCAGTGCGGACCTCATCTTTCGCTACAAGTGACCCATTTTTAAAGCCTTCGGCTCTCAAAGTGCCTGGCACAAACGGAATTCTTTTCCAGCTCAGCGAGAGATTGTCGTTGTCTGACATTTTTTGAGTACTGATGAATTTATCGTTGAGGTATAATCTGACCTCATCACAATTTGTGTAAGCGACAACATCCACCGTGTCTTTTGACGTCCAGGTCCAGTGGGGCAGGAGGTGAAGCACTTGTTTTTTGGTCCACTGACTTTGGTAGAAGTAGTAAATATCCTTCGGGAAACCGCACAGGTCAACAATTCCAAAATAGGAGCTCACAGCAGGATAGGTGTAAGGGGCCGGTTCACCAAGGTAATCAAAACCTGTCCAGATGAACATTCCCGCAAAGAATGGCCTGTCACGGCTCATTTTCCAGGAAACCTGATGGGTCCTCCCGCCGCCATTATCATAAGCCGAGCTTTGCATATCATTCGAGATCCCGACTGTTTTATCGAGCGGACCGTGATAAACCCCACGGCTGTTGAATTGCGAGGTTGTTTCGCTGGCAATAAAGCGCATATCCGGGAACTTCTTTTTATTGGCGTCGTAGGTGCTGTAACTGTAGTTGATCCCAATCAGATCAAGTGCCGGGACAATGCTGTTTTTGCCAAGATCGCTGGCAAGTTCATGCAAGCCGCAGGTAATGAAGCGGGTGTTATCAAGCTTTTTGATGACGGACGAGAGGTTTTTTGCCAGTGGAATAACCGTTGAATCACTCTCCTGGGGAATCTCATTTCCAATGCTCCACATCACCACCGAAGGGTGATTCCGGTCGCGCCTCACCATGTCTGACAGCTCTTTTTCGTGCCAATCCTTAAAGTACAAACTGAAATCGTACAAGCTTTTCCCTTTTGTCCAGCAATCAAACGCTTCATCCATAACCGCGAAGCCCATTTTGTCGCAGAGGTCCAGAAGCTCGGGTGCCGGCATGTTGTGGCTCGTGCGGATGGCATTACAACCCATCTCCTTCAGGATTTGGAGCTGGCGTTGCGCTGCCCGGAGGTTAAAGGCAGAACCCAGACTTCCCAGATCGTGATGCAGGCAGACCCCAAGAATTTTGGTGTTTCTGCCATTCAGATAGAAACCGCTGTCTGCAGTAAACGCAATGGTCCGGATTCCAAATGTTGTCGTGTAGGTATCCTTCACCTGATCGTTTTGGACAACCTTGTTCACAAGTCTGTACAGGTTTGGACTTGCGATATTCCAAAGATCAGGATTGGTTATTGTGAAGGTGTTATTAAAAGTGAATTGTGAACCGGATGGAATTTTACCTGTCCGGGTTTGACTGGCAACCTCTTTGCCGGAATTGTCAATCACCGAGGAAACCAGCTTGATCTTTACTATCTCCCTGGTATCATTGGAAATAGTGGTTTCAGCTTGTACAGCCGCCTCTTTTTTTAATGCCTTTGGAGTGGTGACGAAAGTTCCCCATTGATTTACATGGATTGGAGAGGTGGTGGTTAGCCATACATGACGGTATATGCCTGAACCCGAGTACCATCGTGAGTTTGGCTGCCGCGAGTTGTCCACCCGGACAGCAATGACATTTACCCCTTCCTTGAGCCAGGGACTCATGTCATACTGAAATGTTGCGTATCCGTAAGGCCGGTTTCCCAGATAATGCCCATTGATCCAAACCTTGCTGTTCATGTATACACCATCGAATGTGATGAAATGTTTTATCGAATTAGTTCCGGTAACAGTGAAGGTTTTCCGGTACCAGCCAATTCCTCCGGGGAGTGCACCACCTTCGGCAGCTGCAGGATTGTCAGGTCTGAAACTCCCTTCGATACTCCAGTCATGGGGGAGGTCCAGCCTGCGCCAGTCGTGATCCGGGAAACCGGGCTTTTCTGCGTCAGGGACATCACCCAAATGAAACATCCAGTGGAGATCAAAATTTTCCCTCCCGGCGGATTGCGCAAAGAGTTGAGTGACTTCCAGGCATATTAAGGCGATAAAGGTAAAAAGGAACCTGTTCATACTTAAAATTTGATGGTTTGGATTTCCCCGTTACCGGAAAGTTTATTAAACAGGGTCTTACCGTCACAGGTAACCGATAAACGGATATTTTTCCCTTCGCGGACAACCTCCAGATCGAACTCTTTCTCAAATCCATGAACCTTTTTAATGCGCATGAAGTTCCATTCATCAGGCAATTGGGGGGTGATGGTAAAACTATTCAAAGCCACGGGACGGATACCAAATAAACCCTCGGTATAAATGCGGCAGTATAAACCGCTTTCGGCCGAAAGATGGCGCTGTCCCCCTTCGGGATAAGCCTCGACCGGGTAGGGAACATGCTCTCCAAGCAGCCTTCGGTTTGAATAGTATCTCAGGTACTTCAATCCACGCTTTGTTTCACCGGCAGCAAACACACCCCGAAGCGCATAAAGCGTCGAACGGTCCCAGAATGTTTTGTCACCTGCCTGGGAAGCCAATCCGTCTTCAGTCCATAGTTCAGGGGAGAAAAGGGCATTAATAGTCGCTTGTTTACGATCTAAAATATTAACAGTCAGTGGAATACAGATCCAGGCCCTGAGTTTCTCATTTCCTTCATAATACCGGTAAGTATCATATCCCATTACTTTCGCCCCGAAATATTTTGCGATATTGGTTTTCAGAGCCACGGCCTCCGCTTTGTACCTTAGGATCTGCTTTTTATCTTCTTTGAGCGACTGACCTAAGCACGAAGCCGAAACAAGTGCATCGTAGTACAGCGACGAGGTACATAAATTGGCGGTTCCTGACGGAAATCGTCCTTCAAGTTCATCGGATTTAGAACTCACTACTCCCTGCGGGTTAAGTTTCCGCTTATTGTATTCGAGACACCATTCAATCAGTGGCCAGAGTCTTTCGGCCGCATCCCGGTTTCCCAGGGAAAGGGCAAACCGCGAGGCACCGTAGGCAATCATGGCCGCATCACCACGATCCCCCGCACCATTCCAGGTATCTGTTCCTTCGGCAATAATGGAACTGGGAATGGGATTATATTCAGGATTCATAAAACGGGCAAAATGACGATAGGCATTTACTGCCGATTCAATCCCGTAACTGTAGCCAAGATAAGGGAAAAACGGATTGATATATTCGGCCTGATCGTTTGCCCAGATGGCTGCATAATAGCTTAATCCGCCCGGGCCATGCAGCGGACCACCTTTGGTTTGATAGATGCTTTCGGCTGCACGGATTTTGGCAAAAGCAAAAGTGCGGTTTAACAGCGTATCAGGGGTCTCAAGGATCAGATTTTCATTGAATTCGGATAATAAAGCATTCCGGTAATTTAACTCTTTTTCGATGTCCGGGTGGCAGGTATCCTGTCCACCTTTGGTTCCGGAAATACTTAAATAGAAACTGATCGAATCACCGGGCTTTAAAACAAATGTTCCGTAATGAGATGATTGAACTGAAAGGGTATAGCTCCCGTCTACTCCTTCGGATGGGTTGGTTTTGGCAAGAATCCTTATTTCCGGAATTTCGATTACGGAAGCTTTATTCCCGGTGTTTGTCAGCTCATACTTTTCACCCAAGAGGGGCAGAGCTGTCGCAGGGAATAAGGTGCGAACCAGTTTAATACCGTCCGTGAGGCTGCTCTTTACGTTGATCCGGCCATTCAGGAGGATCTCATCGACGTGCTCGTGCTGAACCAGCCGTTTGTTAATTGTAGTCAGTTTGACCGGGTCCAGATTAAATGTACGCGTCAGGCTGGCATGGGTATTGTTGGGGATGGTGCGAAGCATGGGCCAGACAATATCACGGGAAATCGAATATGAGAAATCATCGTTTACCCCATAACGGATAACTGCGGAGATATACTTCCCGCTCATTTCAATGTGATCGTGATGAGGAAGGTTGCCGGCAGGTTTCCAGCTGATTGAATTAGGCTCACTCAGTGTCCAGCGGTTTACATCTGGTTGGGCCTCTGCATGGGCTGACAGAAAACAGAGGATAACCACAATTAAAAGGAACAAACTTCTCATTGGAGTATTAATTTTTATCCAGATTAAGAATACGGATTGCGTTGTCATGCAGGATCATTTGTGCAATTTTAATGGCTTCTTCTTCTGTAAAATATCCATCTCTGACCTTCTCTGTGAGCACTTTTGTGACCACCTGTTTTGCGAACAGGAGATGTCCGTAAATATTCTCCACATTCCTGAAGTCGCCTCCAAAAGCCATGATCTTGCTGGCAGGCACTGTTTCGAGCCATTCATGCAAATACCTTTCGCTGTACGACGGGGAAATAATATAAAGCCAGCACATATCGATATAAACATTTTTAAACCCTTTGGCAAGCGAAGCAAGCTCACCTCCAAAAGGATATCCGCCGTGAAAAAGGATAAACTTCACATCCCTGTATTTCAGAAACAGATTAGTCAGGTGTGCAGGGTTTGAGTTTTCGATAAAATTCCCGTCGCCGGCCTGCAGTCCGGTGTGGAACTGTACCGGCGTATTGGTCGCTCTTGCCAGGTCCAATATCCGGTGAACCATATAATCCTGCAACGGTTTTATCTCGCTGCCGTTATATTTCAGGACACTGCCTTCCGGAAGGGCCATGATTTTGCGAAAAACTTCATCGGCCTTCTCTTTGGTTACATCATCGAAGAACAGGTCTCTTTCGTAGGCCACCCCAATTTTTATTGCTACATTATTATGGTCTAATGCATTATGAAAGGCGACCCCCAAAGCCTTAACAAAGTCGTCGAGCGTATGAATAGGGGTGTTTTGTGCTTTGGCTATTGTTTCGATTTTTTGTGCCGAAACCGCGAAAATGAACTCACCAAATCGTTTCACATGTTTAAACATTAGGGGATCTCCCAGCATACTGTTGTCCTCATCAACCAAAACATGATCGATCAGGCATTTTTTAACGAGCACCTGGTTGTACCAGTCTGTCTGATAGGCCTTTTTGATCTTTGCCGACAA
>Ga0114951_10003680_pt1 | contig 15670 bp, 14 predicted proteins | sample AM7aDNAmetaG_FD_88677 | JGI IMG/M metagenome (GOLD analysis project Ga0114951, IMG submission 88677) | Freshwater microbial communities from Finland to study Microbial Dark Matter (Phase II) - AM7a DNA metaG | ecosystem: Environmental > Aquatic > Freshwater > Lake | place: Finland: Lake Alinen...
ATCTGTCTGAAAAAAAGTGTACCATTGTCCAAGCTGACCGACGCGGAAATCAATAAGTAGCGTATAGCGATTTACCTTTTGTGGAGTACCTGTGCCATTAGCAGCTATATTGTGATGACAGTGATAGTAACTTCCCACGCCTATCCTTACAGCATTGTCGTTAGCTGTAGGTCCTGCAATAGATGAATGTGTGCCCTGAAGTACAAGGTTGCTGCCAACAGTAGCTTGCAATAAGTTGGAAGTATTATCAAATGTCCACCTGCCTTTGAGGCTTGATGGCCATATTTGGGCTGCACATGTAAAAGTAATGAGGGATAAAAGAAGGAGGGGTATCTGTTTCATTATTTGTTATATTGGGATTCAAAGTTAGATTATTTTTTGATGTTCAAAAAGATCTTACTGTGAAACGGTATTATTTTAAACCAATAAATTTATCATTTGATGAACGATATATTAATACTTAATGAAATTAATCTGTCATTTATATAATTTTATTCAAAATAATTTTATTTTTGTAAATGGTATAAAAAGTAAATTGTAGGATATGCTTTATCAGCAAAAAGGAAATAGAAACTGATTAAATGAAATAATCATAGAAATTATATTTTGCGTTAAATAAAATTCCACAATATGAAAAAAATCATTCAGTTATCAGTAATAATAGTATTAACAGTTCATACAATAAGCCTTCGCGCCCAGCTGTTACTTCCTTATAATGGAGTGAACTATTTTATAAATGGAATTAACATTCCCTGGCATAATTATAACAACGATTTTGGAACCAATTATCTGGTGGGCTCAAATTATAATCCTGCGTTTTTCGACAGTGTGCTGACCCAATGCCAAAATTATGGAGTGAACTGTGTGAGAATATGGCTCCATACTAATGGCGGGACAAGTCCTGAATTCGATTCTCAGGGTTATGTGACAGGACTGGATACTAATTTTTTTACCCATCTGGACAATTTTTTCATGCTGGCAAAAAACCGTAACATTATGGTTATCCCGGTTATATGGTCGTTTGAGATGATGAATAATGATTACGCATGGGGGATATACGGCGGCATGCATGCAGACCTTATCCAGGATACTTTGAAAACAAGAAGCTATACCAATAATGTATTGATACCTATGCTAACACGCTATGCCAATCAGTGCAACCTGCTGGCCTGGGAAATAATTAATGAACCGGAATGGGCTACTGATGTGCCGGGAAATGATGCCAGTATAACGCAACATGTCACCATGAGTGAAATGCAACGGTTTGTTGGTATGCTCGCAGAAACCATACACCTTCACTCACCCAAGATGTGTACTGTGGGCTCAGCTTCGTTAAAATACAACTCAGACATCAGCTCATTTCCAACGCTTTGTGAAGGGAATTACTGGAAAGATGCCGCTATTCAGCTGGCATACAATAAACCTCTTGCCCATCTCGATTTTTATGAAATACATTATTACGACTGGATGAACACTGTTTACAGTAATTTCGACCCTTATGATTACAGTATGCCCTATTGGGGACTTGACAAATTAACTATCGTTGGCGAATCAAAAGGTGCCAGTACTCTGCATATCCCATCAGATCAACTATATAATGCATATACTGGATATTATTCAGGAGTACTATTCTGGTCGTTTGTAGGGGGCGATGGCAATGGCGATTTTAATACCGTTAAAAGTGCCTTACAAACCTTTCGGAATACTGTATACACTATCATCGATTTTCAGGGTTGCCTGACAACAGATAATCCTGAGACATCAGCTGATGATAATTTATTCAAAATATTTCCCAATCCTGCATCAGATCAGATTAAAATTTCAACAACAATTCCTCTTGTTTTTGAAATATTAGATGTTGAGGGGCAAATTATTAAAGCAATTTATAGCACCAACAATGAAACGACAATAGATTTAACAAATTTATCAAAAGGTATATATATCTTAAAAGCAATTTCTGGCAAAAAATTGATGACACAAAAAATAATAATAAGGTAATATTTATTGTCTTTAACGATGAAATAGCCTATTTTAATAATTTATTTAAATACCCATTAGCAAAGATGAAAGTAGCTCTTAAACCAGAGCAAATATTTCCTGTCGAAAATGAATATACTCGTTGTGTAAAAGCCTTGAAAAGCGCCGGTATTCTAACACTTCTTCCTGAATCTGGATGCTTTGGTGTGATTGGAACAGAAGGGAAAGAATATCCAATACCAACCAAAGAACAGATTGTTGAACTATTTGAGCATAACAGTGAGCTTGTAAGCAGAAAGTTATTACAAGGGTTTGATTGTTTAGAGATAACGCCCATGGCTATACCATTAGAGATTATTATTGAGCGCATGAAAGAAGCTATTCTTAAACAAGCTGCTGAAGGGAAAATTTATCATGCCAGACTTTCTTCTTCTGATTCCTTAACACCTGTATATGTTAATAAAGAAAAACATGTCTGGATATGGGAAACTTTAAAATATGCAATGGATACGGACGAACTGGTATATTTTCCTCAGGAATATTCGGACAATCATAAAGGTCAGACCAAATCAGAGGTATTAAATAATAAATTTATTTGCGCTTTCCCGGGTTGGTCTGTAGGATTGGTCGAACGTTTAAGTGTTATGCCTCAACAATCATCTGGAAAGACATTAGGTGGTAGAGGACAATTAGAAATAGGTTTCTCTCCTCGTGATTATTTGCTGACATTAAGAACAAAACCATATCAGGGAGAGACAGGAAAGACACTTGAAGATTTTATTACAAAATTTATTACCCATCTCGAAATCAGCAACGAAATCAGCTACGATAGGTATGATGACAATGCCTTGTGGCTACTTGGTCAATATGTAAGATATGTAAATCATTTAAAAAGTGATCTTGTACCCACAGGGTGGTGGCATCGTCCCTTTGGGAGGGTTCGTATTGATGCACACCGTCCGGGCAACAGGCTTTGCACAAAAAGTTGGGGTGTATCCACCATAGTGAGGCTGACTGGTTATTAAGTCTTTTTCTTTATGCTTTTTCAATATCATTTATTTATAATTCAACAAATGAGTTAATTTTGTAAATAAAAAAATTATGAAAATTAATAAATTAATAAAATTCACATTATTTGGAACAGTTGGAGTTTTTATATTCTACTCATGCCTAACCATCCCTAAAGGGGCATCAGCGGTAAAGCAATTTAATGTGGAGAAATATTTAGGCCAATGGTACGAAATAGCTCGCATGGATTTCAAGTTTGAACGCAACCTAAATAATACAACAGCAAATTATTCTGTCAATAAGGACGGCAGTATTAAAGTCGACAACCGCGGTTATAATTACAAGATAAAGGAATGGAAACAAGCTACAGGTAAAGCAAGATTTATTGGAGAGCATGATGTGGCAAGGCTTAAGGTATCGTTTTTTGGACCCTTTTATGCAAGCTATAATGTGATTGAGTTGGACAATGAGTATAAATATGCTCTGGTTGCAGGAAAAGATCTTAGTTACCTTTGGATACTTTCACGTGAAACTACTTTGCCTGATAATGTCAAACAAAACTATCTTAAGATAGCTGATGGCCTGGGATTTAAAATATCAGCCCTCATTTGGGTTGAACATGATAAAAAATGATAATCTGGTCAATTCACCAGCAATATATAGATGCTAAAGGTGATTTAACTTATTGCAATTAAAATACCCAATAGTATTTAAAAATAATGTCTTAGCATAGCCGCAGCTTCCATCAGAAAAGCAATACCCATGTGTACTATGCAGCCACCAAAGATACTTCGGGTATATAATGCAATAATCCCGAGCAGATAACCCCCAAAAAAAGAACTTACACATTCTGCAACCGGCTTTCCAAAATGAAGGAAGCAGTAGGTTACTGCCATAGGTAATACGGCATGTCTTCCCATAATTGCTACCATACCAATGACCATTGCTCCTCTGAAAAAGAGCTCAAGCGAGATAAAATTCAGGGCATAAGTAAATTCGTAAATTGCCGACATTTTAAATCTGTTTAACCCAAAAATGTCACCCGGAGGAAACCATGGTTTAAATTTAGGATAGGTTGCCAGAAAATCTGCTTGGGTAGAAGCCGCTGCTATTAATGGTATCATCATTAATAAAATGATAAAATAAGGTTTTATGTCAAAATTTTTTAACGTAAATCCATAAAAACTAAACACTTCTTTTTTATCCATTATCTTCCACATAATGAAAAGTGGCATCACAAATACAATTAGAAAGCGAAGATTAGCAACTATCTTACTGATAAAATAATTTTCATAGCCCTGATACACATTAGACCATACTTCAAATATTCCAAAACCGCCTACAGTTGCAAGCAAAACTAATAGTATAAAACTCTTAATCCAGAATTTTTTTTGGCGAAGTACGTTATTGGATTTTTCAAAATATAATTTAGGGATAGCTATTATATAATAGGCTAGGGCATAAAATAGGAAATAATAAAATATGCCTTTTGGTTCATGATAATAATGATTTAGAATATTTTTTTCTAAACTTATTGAATAATTGAATGAAATAGCGATAATAAGGAAAATAAACGCCATACCATAGATAAATGGGTTGAAGTCTTCCCTGATAAAAGTTATTAGATATTTTATGAGCTTTTTCACATTAAAATATTACAATGCAAAATATTCAAATGAAATGTTAAAGCTTCACTATCAGCTTATTAAATAATTTATTGTTAATACCAATTTTTAAGAAATATACCCCTTTATTCATGCCGTTAAGATTAACCTTTATTTCTTCTTTAGAATTATAAATATTTTTAAAAACTAACCTGCCACTTATATCGTAGAACTCAACAGAAGTCAATTCCTGATATGCAGATTGAGTTATAATATGAATAAAATCTTCGACAGGATTTGGATAGACAGAAACAGTACAAACATTTCTGCTTTCATTAATACCATCAACAATGGTAACTAATATTGTAGCTGTATCAGAACAGCCATTTGGAGCCTGATAAATATACCATATCTTGCATGGATTACATTGCACAGTATCATCGCCTACAAAGTAATTGTTTGTCACACCCAACCCATTGAAAGCTCCACCAGGAGGGGTGCCGCTTAAAAAAAGCGTATCACCGAAATGTAGATTTACTGTGGGCGAAGTGTCTATGCTTGCAACAGGAGCCGGTATCACATTAAAATACAAATTATATGTTGATAAACAATTATGAATATCATTGAATGTGTAAGAAATTGAATCAAAACCTATTGTGGCTATGTTTGGATGGAAAATACCCGCTCCCGATATAATTCCTGTCCCGCTATAAACACCACCTGATGGGGTTATGTCCATTGTAAAGGGAGTTCCATTTGTACAGATTATATTGGTGTCGGCTAAGTTATTGGTGATGATGGGAAGTGGATGGACAACAATTTTTATGGCAGATACATCACTATAACACCCTGCAGTATTTTTCTGAACACAATAAAAAGAGGTATCGTTATAAAGCACTACATTAACAGTTAAAGTATCTCCTGTATGAATGACATTATTTAATGTTGAGTCGCTGTACCAGTAAACCGATTGACCACTAACTTGTATAGTAGTAAGTGAATCTCCGGCACAAAATTCAGTTACTGTAAGAGGCAGCGGCTGAGCAGGTGCAGCATTAATAGTTATACCTGAATATATTGCACTTAATGTGGAGGGACCAGAGGCTGTTATTCTGATTTTATAACCGCTTCCGGTTGCTAGAGAGTATGGCAAGGTTCCGGATATTATGCCGGATGTTGTTGCGTTCAAGCTACCTATTTGAGTTGCATTGACAAAGCTGCCCGAAGCATCAGAAAGCCATGCTGTGAACTGATTAGAAAAGTTAAACGTTGTGGAAGCAGTAAAATAAATAGAAATATTATCTCCGGCACAATAAGTATTACTTGTAAGGGTATTAATGATGATGAAGTCATTAATTTGAGAAAGAAACATGTCAGAATATCCCTGAGCACTCATTTGAATCTGGTCGAACAAAATGTTGTTTCTGAAATAGCCTGTGATGTACAAGCTGTTGTTTAAGTCTGACTTTATGCCATACCCTTCGTCTTCGCCTGTTCTTCCAAATGTTTTAGCCCATTTCTGGTTGCCGTTGCTGTCATAATTAACAACGAAACCATCAAAGTCGGTAGTACCACCAAAGGCATTGAGGGTAACATTTCCAAATGTGGCAGACCCTTTATAAAAACCTGTGATACTGATTCTTCCGTCGGGCATTACAGTAACGGCTTCCCCTTCATCTTCATTAGTTCCGCCACCCGATTTAGCCCATTGTGCAACACCACTGTTGTTATATTTTACCAGAAAAGCATCAGAGGACCCATTAGATGTGATATTTTGTGTATCGAACGTTGCAGAACCACCAAAAAGCCCTGTAATATAAATGTTCTGAGCATCATCTAAGGCAATACCCCGTGCTTCTTCAACTACACCTGAATTACTGCCTCCCTTTTTAGCCCAGACTACTGTGCCTGCTGCGTTATATTTTGCAGTAAAGATATCAGTATCGTTCGAACCTCCTGTAGCCGTAAGTTGTGTAGTTCCAAAACTAACCGTTCCACCAAATGAGCCTGTGATATATATATTGCCGGAAATATCAGTAACAACAGCTGTAGCTCTGTCGTTGACAAGGTTACCTGCTTTCCTAGCCCATTGCATTGTGCCTGCTGCATTATATTTAATTAGAAAAATGTCTGCTGCACCAGCACTTGTAAGATTTGTTGTGCCAAACGTAGCAGCACCACTAAAATCACCGGTTACAATAACATTACCTGCCGTGTCAGCAGCAATTGCCAGACCTCTGTCAACAGAAGACCCACCTTCTCTTTTAACCCATTGCAAAACACCACTGCTGTTATATTTTGCAACAAAAATATCAATGGAGTTGGCTGTAATTGTGGTAGAAGATCCAAAAGTAGCTGTACCACTAAACTGTCCGGTAATAAGAATGTTATTGTTTTTATCGGTACAGATGGCTTTAGGCCAGTCTAACTGTGTGCCACCGGCTTGAATAGCCCATATCAGGTTTCCCGTATTATCATATTTTGCGATAAAAATGTCGTTGCTGCCAGCACTTGTTAATGAAGTAGTGCCAAACTGTGCTGTACTTTCAAAAATTCCTGTTACAATAACATTGCCTTGCAAATCGGTTGTAACAGCTTGTCCCATATCAGAATTAGTGCTGCTGCCTGCCCCACCTCCCTGTAAAGCCCATTGAAATGCCTGTGGATAAACACTTATAATTAAAATATTTGAAAATAAGTAAAATAAAATTTTCTTCATAATTCAGATTTTGGTTTCTTTCTCAAAAATAGGTAATTAAAGATAATTAATAAGATAATCTTAATATTTGATTAAAATAAAAAAAGGAATGTTGGAAAAATTGAAGGATTATAGAATGTGACTAAAGTGACTATAGCTAATGAAGTATAAGTAACTTTAGCATGAGGAGTAAGTTTAATTTAAAACTTTAAGTACTTTAGGCACTTCACCATGTTGTTATACTTTTTTAATAAAAATGAAGATTGAAAATAATATTTGTTTCCTCTATTTAATTATTAAACATAATAATTATAATTTTGAAAAGTTTTATATGAAATGCTAATATAAATTAATAGTTCGTGCGATGATAGAAGTGCTAATAGAAAATAGTAAACAAACACAGATTGTCCCTAAAAATACTGATATTTTGACCGTCTGCGAATTATCAGGTTACAAACCTCAATATCCTGTATTGGGTGCATTAGTAAATAATAAACTCAAAGAACTTAGTTTCAAAGTGTTTGATCCTATCAAAATCAAATATATTGATATCACTGATACCAATGGACGCAGGCTTTATTTGCGTTCTCTTGCATTTGTATTATATAGTGCTGTTAAGGATATTTACCCTCAGGCACATTTAAAAATTGAACACTCTGTTTCAAAAGGCTCATATTGCGAGATTGAAGGACTACATGAAAAGATGACCGAAAATGTAGTTAATAAATTACGCAAAAGAATGAAAGAGATTATTGCTGAAGATTTACCTTTCAGAAGAGAGAAAGTTTTCACTGAAAAGGCTATTGAAGAATTTAATAAAGCAGGATTATGTGAGAAAGCACTCTTATTCAAAACAAGAAAACGTATTTACACATCAATTTATAAATTAAACAACTACATCAATTATTTTTTTGGATACCTCGTCCCTTCAACCGGGTATTTGAAATTATTTGATATTGTTAAGTATCATGAAGGAATATTAATACGTATGCCTTCAAAAAATAACCCGGATAGCTTAGATGAAGTTCACATGCAATTCAAGCTTTTTAAAATTTTTAGAGAGCATAAATTATGGATAAAAATTTTAGAAGTACCCTATGTGGGTAATTTAAATGAGTACATTCTACAAGGCAAAATTTCTGAGTTTGTACAGGTTTCAGAAGCTTTACACGAAAAAAAGATAGCCTCAATAGCTGATTGTATATATAAGGAAAGAAATGATGTTAAGTTGATACTTATTTCAGGTCCGTCTTCTTCAGGAAAAACCACTTTCAGTAAACGACTAAGTGTTCAGCTAAGGGTTTTGGGTATAAAGACCTTTCAGGTTTCACTTGATGATTTTTTCCTTAACAGGGATGAAACACCTAAAGACGAAAAAGGTGATTTTAATTTTGAAACCATTGATGCTATTGATATCGAACTCTTTAATACTTGTCTTAATGAATTAATGTCAGGGAAATCTGTTCATTTGCCCAGATTCGATTTTACCAGAGGTGAAAAGACATTATGCAAGGAAGAAACAACATTAAATGAGAATACCATCATTATTGTTGAAGGGATTCATGGGCTTAATCCCAAGTTAACACCTTCTATTAAAGAAAAAAATAAATATAAGGTTTTTGTATCAGCGCTAACTCAGATATCAATAGATGCACAAAACCCTATACCCACAACAGATAACAGATTGATAAGGAGAATAGTAAGAGACCATCAGTACAGAGGTTACTCTGCTTTAGAAACCATAAGAAGATGGCCCAGTGTGAAAAAAGGTGAAGAAATATATATATTCCCTTATCAGGAAAATGCTGATGTGATGTTTAATTCGGCATTGCTTTATGAATTAGCCGTTCTTAAGAATTTTGCTGAACCTTTATTGGGCGATGTACCCGAAAATGTAGAGGAAAATGCTGAAGCTGTAAGGTTATTAAAATTTCTGTCTTATTTCTTGCCCTGCAGACCTTTGGATATTCCTCCAACATCAATATTAAGAGAGTTTTTAGGAGGAAGTAGTTTCAGGTATTAAGGTCTATATATACCTTCTGTTCTATCCATTTTAGCACATAGTGCGTTTACAGGATCGCAACATTCTACATCCCATTTGTTCATGTTGAAAATACAGCCCGCTTGTAAGAAACCTGCTTTTATTCCATTAATTGATATTCTGTCGTTGTTGTTGATAATATTGTAATTTGAATAGGATACTTCTGATATATCAATTACTGAAACAATACCGGTACCAACAACTTCAAAAAAATCCAGAGCATTTATAACAACAGCAGTATTTTCACCTATACCGATACCCCTTTTAATATTCTGTGAGAAGAGAAATTGCGTCAGTCTTCCAATACGACCTCTTGCTACAAAATGTGTGTCAATTGTTATATCTTTAATAAAGCCAAATCCTTGTCCTGCATTTACAGTTCCTTTAAGCAGGCTTTGCGTGTCACCGTCAAAAATCATAGGATTGCTTGCTGCTGCTGCACCTGCGCTTGTGCCTGCAATGGTTACCCCATTGTAGAACTGCTTTGTAATCAATGAAATAAGCTGAGTGTTGTTTAGCACATTGACAAGTTTAACCTGATCTCCTCCTGTAAAGAAAATAACATCAGCTTGTTCAATCATTTTGAAATTTTCAGGAGTATCTGCTTCTTTGGTCTCTCTTATATCTAGCACATTAATAGTTTCAACACCCAGTTCTTTAAAAGCATAGAAGTAGTCTTCACCACAAGCATGAGGATAGTTAGTGGCAGTTGGGATTACTGCTATATTCTTTGCTTTATTTAAATTTACAATCTTTTGTAAAACTATTTTCTCACCTTTTCTGTCTTCTGCCCCTCCAATTAATACCAGATAACCTTTGCTATTTTCGTGATACATTTATATGCTTTTTTATGATTGATTAGGCATCTAAGTTAGATAAAACTAATACTTAATTACTTAAACGTTTTTAAATTACTAAATACCTTATTAGACGTTGGTTGCAAATGTAATAACATTTATTTATTTTAAGTAATTTTTATTATTGTTTTTTATTAACATTTTATATAACAACATATATCTTGTACTGAAAGCAAAATCCTCAATATTATTGAAAAGTTAATAACATAGTGAAAAAATAACTAATTTTGCTTCTATTATATATTAAATGGGACAAATTCGTAACGATTGGACTTTAGAACAAATCAGGGATATTTATAATAAGCCCTTGTTGGAACTTATTTTTAAAGCTTCAATAATTCATAATAAGAATCATAAACAAGGTGAAATCAAAGCCAGCCGGTTAATTTCTGTGAAAACAGGTAATTGTGCTGAAAACTGCTCTTATTGTGCGCAATCTGCACAATACAATACAAAGGTTGAGTCTCACAAAATGTTATCTGTTTCTGAAGTGAAAAGTCTAGCCGAAAAAGCTCTTAATGATGGTGTTAACAGGGTTTGTTTAAGTGCTTCATGGAGAAATATCCCCGATGGAAAGGAATTCGATAATGTGCTCTCAATGATCAATCAAGCTAAAAAACTGGGTTTAGAGGTGTGTTTAACTATGGGTAAACTCAACGAAAAACACGCTAAGAGGCTGTCTGAAGCTGGTATTACGGCATATAATCATAACATTGATACTTCTGAGGCTTTTTATGATAAAGTGATAACTTCAAGAACATTTAAAGAAAGGGTAGATACTATTAACATGCTCATTGATAATGACATTAAACCATGTTGTGGCGGCATTCTGGGAATGGGTGAAAGCGAAGAGGACAGAATATCTATGTTGCACACATTGGCAACTTTAAAAAAACATCCTTACACTGTCCCCCTTAATATTCTTGTGCCTGTTGAAGGTACACCTTTCGAAGATAAAAAGATATTGGATAATATGGAGATGGTAAGAATGATAGCTGCCACACGTATTGTATTACCTCATACTAATATTTCCCTGGCTGCCGGCAGAAGAGAAATGAGTGAAGAAGCTCAGGCTTTGTGCTTTCTGGCCGGAGCTAATTCGGTTTTCCTTGGAGAAAAATTACTCACTACGCAAAACTCATCTCCGGAAAGAGATTTAAAAATGTTTGATAAATTAGGACTCAAATTAATTTAATTTAATTTAATATTATATTATGTACCCTGCCGATAAAACCCTTGAAAATCTTATCAATAAAAGAAAAGCTGATGGAAATTTCAGAAGCCTTACCACAACTCATAATACCATCGATTTCTGCTCTAACGACTATCTGGGCTTTTCTAAATCAATTGATTTGAAAGACAGGTTTTTACGATTCAGCAAAAACCTAGAAAGTATTGCCTATATTGGCTCTACAGGTTCCCGCCTGATATCAGGTAATTCGGCTCTTATAGAATCTCTCGAAAATTTCGTTGCTACATACCATCAGGCAGAAGCAGGATTGTTGTTCAACTCAGGCTATGATGCCAATCTGGGGTTACTATCATCTGTGCCCCAACGGGGCGATACTGTCTTTTACGATGAAGCTGTACATGCTTCTATAAGAGATGGTGTCAGACTAAGTTTTGCGAAAGCTTATGCATTCAGACATAATGACATTGACCATTTAAAAAAACGATTTGATTTGGCAAGAGGGAATGTATATGTTGTTGTGGAATCTGTTTATTCTATGAATGGCGACTTTGCACTACTTAAAGAAATTGCCGGTTTATGCACAGCTAAAAATGCACATCTTATTGTTGATGAAGCTCATGCTACAGGTGTTTTTGGAAATGGAGGGAAAGGTCTGGTTGCTGATATGGAGCTTACATCAAAAGTCTTTGCAAGGGTTCATACTTTTGGAAAAGCCCTTGGGTGTCATGGTGCTATTGTGGTAGGAAGCAACCTTTTAAGAACTTATCTGCTGAATTTTGCACGCACATTTATTTACACTACAGCGCTTCCTTTTCATAGTTACATCTCTATCAAATCAGCTTACGACTTATTAACCCAGGATGAAGAATTTCTTTCTTTTTTGCATGAAAATATTTCTTTTTTCAAACAGAAAGTAACCCAACTGCCTGAAAATGTTATTTTGAATTATATTGAGAGTAAAAGCCCTATCCAGTGTTTCATCGTTAAAGGTAATGAAAATGTAAAAAAGATGGCTGCCTCTCTTAACAGAAACAGTTTTGATATTAAACCGATATTATCCCCTACAGTGCCAATGGGAAAGGAAAGAATAAGAATATGTATTCATAGTTTTAATACTAAGGATGAAATAACTGCACTGGTAAAAGCGATTTCGGATTATTTCATACTTAATCCTTAAATTCTTTGATGAATAATTATTTTATCACAGGTACCGGTACCGGTGTAGGTAAAACCATAGTTGCTTCCATATTAACAGAAGCTTTAAATGCCGATTACTGGAAACCTGTACAATGTGGAAACTTAGAAAACACAGATAAACAAATAGTTAGGGGTCTTGTTTCTAATTCAAAATCTGTATTTCATAAGGAAACATTTCTTCTTAAAACACCGGTTTCTCCTCATTTAGCGGCATCTATAGAAGGTGTTGAAATTAATTTGAACAATATTGAAATTCCTTATGCCTCGAATAATATTGTAATTGAAGGTGCCGGTGGACTCATGGTTCCCATCAATACTAAAGGTGACCTGATGTTAGATTTAATTAAAAAACTTAGGACTGATATAATTCTGGTTTCTCAGAATTATCTTGGAAGTATTAATCATACCTTGCTAACAGTCAGCGCATTAAATGTTGCTAATATTAAAATTGCAGGTATTGTTTTCAATGGTGATGAAAATTCAGAAACAGAAAAATACATTTTAAATTATACTTCCTTGCCCTGCCTTGGAAAAATAAGAAAAGAAGAGTCATTAAATAAAGAAATTATAATAAAGTATGCAAAATCTTTTAATATTAACTTATTAAACTAAACCTGAATGGGAAGAATATTAGCAATAGATTACGGGCAGAAAAGGGTAGGGCTGGCTGTCACCGATGAACTTCAAATGATAGCTCATAACTTAGATACGGTTCACAGCAAGGATGTTCTGGATTATATTGCCAACTATATAAAAAAAAATAATGTTGTAGCTTTTGTGGTAGGAGAGCCAAAGCAAATGAACAATACCCCTTCAGAGTCAGCAGTACTTGTTGAAGCTTTTATCAGGCAATTGTCAAAGAAATTTCCTGAAATTAATATTATCAGAGTTGATGAAAGATTCACATCTAAAATGGCTTTCCAGACCATGATAGATGCTGGATTGAAAAAGAAAGACAGGCAAAACAAAAGCCTGGTGGACAGCATCAGTGCCACAATTATATTGCAAACCTATCTTGAAATGAAAGCTAATAAATAAACTACAGTATTGAAGAGCCACAGATTTAAGAAAAATATTATTTTTGCACAAAAAATCAAATGTATTTTTTATTTAATTGTGGAAATATAAATATAAGATAAAGACCTATGATTTTACCAATTGTACTTTATGGAGATCCGATTTTAAAGAAAAAAGCAGAAGAAATTAATTCACGCTACCAGGGTTTGCAAGAACTGATAGACAATATGTTTGAAACAATGTATGCTGCTGATGGCGTAGGCTTTGCTGCTCCTCAGTTAGGACTTTCTGTTGCATTGTTTGTTGTCGATTCAAGCCCCTTTGCTGATGATTATCCCGAAGCCAAAGATTTTAAGAAAGTATTTATCAACCCCGAAATATTATCTGAAGAAGGCGAAGAATGGCGTTTTAATGAAGGTTGCCTAAGTTTTCCTGCGCTTAGAGAAGATGTAGTGCGCAAACCAAACATACTTATTCGTTATCTGGATGAGAATTTTGTTGCACATGAAGATAAATTTGACGGCATCAATGCCCGCGTTATTCAACATGAATATGACCATTTAAAAGGCATTGTTTTCGTTGACAGAATAACTTACCTGAAAAAAACACTTATTAAGAAAAAGCTTATTGAAATTATAAATGGCAATGTAAACCCTTCTTATAAGGTAAAAGCATATGTTAAAAAGAAAAAGAAAATAGTTTAATTATTTAAAATATAGAAAATGAGACATTTAAAATTTGTTTGCTTAGCTATTCTTTTATTGGCTTCTTGCACTCTGTTTAATTCATGCAAACCTGCAGAAGAAAGGTTTGCTGATAGAATTACTAAAATTGAAAAAACGCTTAATGCTGACTCAACTAAAATACCTGAAAAGGCTGAAGTTATTAAGCTGATTGACCTTTACAGTGAGTTTGCAGATAAATATCCTCAAAGTAAAAGAACACCGGACTTCTTATTCAGCGCCGGTAGATATTGCATGAGCTATAACCTGTCTACCAAGGCTATTGCTTTTTTTGACAGAATAATTCAAAACTATCCGGAATATCCCAAACATCCTGACAGTTATTTTCTTAAAGCATTTATTTACGACAGTCAACTAAGCAATTTACCCATGGCCCGTAAATCGTATGAACAACTGATTGAAAAATATCCTAATCATGAATTAGCTAAACAAGCAAAGCAATTAATTAGTATTCTGGGAAAGAATCTGGAAGATGTTGTAGCAGGATTTGAGGAAAATAAAAAAGAAGATAAATCTGCAGCTGTTGCAAAGAAATAAACTTTTCTCTTTTTAGCTTACTTTTTTATTGTAGAATTCTTCCAAAAACACATTAAACGATTTTCTGTCTTTCTTGCTTAGTGCCCTTAGTTCCGATGTTAAATCTGCAAATTCAAAATAAACTCTGCGTTTGGGAGCAAAGAAAAAACCCCGTAATGCAAGATAGCCTATCCCTTTAAAAAATATTTTAGTAAAATCAGGTGTCTTGCCTGTTTTTGCCCGCGACCATCTGCTGCCCCATAAACCGTTTATACTCACACCTATTATTTTAATATTATCGGGTAACTCAGAAACTAATCGAAAAGCACCCTGCTTGTTAAATAACTTTTCAGAAGGATTGCCTGCCAACTGTCCTGCAGGGTAAAGCAAAAGATGATGTCCTTTGGATAATTCAAGAGTTGCGTTGTTAGAAAGCTTGTTATATAGGTTACGGTCAATGTCACCCTCACTTAAATCTGCAACGGGTATAGCGTTGATTAATTTCAAAATAGGTTTGAATAGAGCATTTCTATAGTATTTTGCAGATATTGCCGGCGAAATGTTATTGTATTTATAAATGTAAGAAATAAGAATTATTGGGTCAATAAGGGCAGGATGGTTGGGCAGAAATAGTTTGGCTTCAGTATCTTTAATAATAGTTTCATCTGAAATAATTATTTTATATCTCAAAGACAAAAAGAACCTGAAAATCGAGGCTATAATGCTATGTGATGTTTTGACCTTTTTGTCCATTTGTATTTATTTTAAGCAACCTCTTAACACTTTCAGCAACACCTTTTGTTTTTAAAGTAAGCAGTAC
>Ga0114951_10003681_pt1 | contig 15669 bp, 16 predicted proteins | sample AM7aDNAmetaG_FD_88677 | JGI IMG/M metagenome (GOLD analysis project Ga0114951, IMG submission 88677) | Freshwater microbial communities from Finland to study Microbial Dark Matter (Phase II) - AM7a DNA metaG | ecosystem: Environmental > Aquatic > Freshwater > Lake | place: Finland: Lake Alinen...
GAGCGGTCAACGTCGCGGAACGGCGAGAGCCGCACGATCAACACACGCAGCGGCGCAGTGGCGAAGTCGGGATTGCCGAACGTCGGATCTGGGCGCGGCGCGAATAGCGCGGCCTGCTGCATCCGCGCGGCGTTGGCGGCAAAGAACTGGCTGTAGTCGCTCATTGGACCGAAGCTAGCACAGTTTCGACATGCTCGGCCATTTTATCGACGCCGAATTTTTCCTGGACGGCGATGCGGCCGGCTTGGCCGAGTTGGCGGGCGCGCGATGGGTCGGTGAGGAGTTGGCGAAGAGCGGCGGCGAGCGAGTGAACGTCGTTCGGTTCGCAGAGGAGGCCGCCGCCGGTGGCGGCGATGAGTTCCGGAAATGCTCCGTGTCGCGGTTGGACGACGGGAACGGCGCAGGCGAGCGATTCGAGGATGTAGAGTCCGAACGCTTCGGCGTAGAGCGTGGGGACGGAGAGAACGTTGAGGCTTTGGAGGAAAGCGATCTTGGCGTCGCGCTCCAGGTTCGGAAGAAACTCGACGCGGTTGCCGAGCCGTCGGCGCAGTGCGGCGACGAGTGGTTTGTCGGCGTTGGTCATCGCGCCGGCGACGCGGAGGCGGGCGTTGAGGATGTTCAACTCGGCGAATGCGTCGGCGAGGAGGCCGAGACCTTTGCCGTGAGACATCAGCGAGAGAAAACCGATGGTCGGCACGGGGGGCGGCGCGGCGGCAGGCGCGAATTTTTCGAGCGCGATGCCGTTGTGGATGACGTTGATGCGGTCGGAGGGGAGGTTCAGACGCGTGCGCATCAGGTCGGCGAAGTAACGGCTGACGGCGATGAAACAGTCCACGTCGGCGCAACGTTGGGTGAGCAGTTGCCAGGACTGGGTGCGATACGGTTCGGCGAGGCCGTCGAGAAAGGAGTCTTCACCTTGCATCGTGGCGACGAGCGGAGCACGGAGTTCTTCTTTCAGGCGGCGCGCCATGCCGGTGAGGAGGGAGTTGGAGAGGCAGATAACATCGAATTGCGGTTGGGTGCGGAGCCAGTCGAGAAGACGGTCGAGTTCGGGCGGTGCGCCGGTGAGCATGGCGACGGCGGATTCGCCGAGGTCCTTGGCGGTGGTCATGTGGGCGAAGCCGGAACAAAACCGGAGCATGGCGGGGGCACTGAGAGCACGGTCAAGCCAGCGCGGGACGCGGAATTTTCGTTCAAGGAAGACGCTGATGCCGCTGAGGAAGATCGGCGAGGTGCCGGTTTCGAGTGGTGTCTCGGGGACAATCGGCAGGTAGAGCGGCACCATGAGGACGTCGTGGCCGCGAGCGCGGAGGGCATGGACGAGCGCGTTGTCGCGAAGGCAGCCGCCGCAGTGGTAATTGCCGGTGCCGGGGGTGAGTTGGAGGATGCGCACGCCAGCAGTTTAGCACAGCGACTCTGTCTTCACCAAGTGGGTTGCACCTACTTGGATGATATTTATGAAAAGCCGTCGGCTGAGAGTGAGCGGGCCGTGACATGATACACCGCCCCCGCAAGCCGTTTTCAAGTTTCAAGAGTTGACCCCAATGACCAATGACCCAATGACCTCATTGATTACCGCCAGTTAGGATCCTTGCAATTGTTGTTTGGGCTGAAACAGGGTTTAACAACCTCGCTTCCCCAAATCTTCTTTCCTGCTCGTTGCGGATTTCTGAGGAACGATTGATTTCTATCAGTGAAGTACCGGTCAATCGCTGCGCGGCAATCCCTGTGATTTCCGCCACGCATAGAAGTGCCAAACAAATTGGGAGAATCCATAACCTTTTGGATCGCGCATCCTGTAATTAGTCCATGCCTGCTTTAGGTTTGCGACCCCATTACTCAATTGTGCGTGCACCTGAGGAAACACGGTCAACAGTCGAGTGTAGCGCTCTCGTGGTCTTCTGCCCGTGGTTATCTTCGTGAGGACGGCGCGAATTCTTCTTGGGTGGAGCGTAGCGAAATCTGCAAACGAGTAGCCACACGTTCTGATTAACCCCTTGTACTTACGAACCGTTGGCCGCGAGATTCGCAGGACCTTAGCAAGGGAATAGACGGGTGGAACTTCATCGGACACATGCAGCGCCGCTAACCGGATGATTTTGGAGATTGCAATTCTCGGGGGTGACATTTCTTCTTCCTCATCACCCGCATTTTCGGCCGGTCAGAAGTCGGGAGAAAGGGGTCAACGGAAGGGGAAGGGGGTCAACTCTTGAAACTTGAAAACGGCTCTGTTTGTTGCTCGACGGAATTGTGTGTCCCCTTTCACGATGAGCATTTCATGCTGGTGACGCTTCAAGGCAATCCTTTTTCTATGCGACGACACGCTGGCGAGCGAGAGTTTGGACCGCTGCTTGTCATGGCTTATTCCTCGGGCCGAAGGCGTAGACGGTGCCGTCTTCCGCACCGATGATGATGAGGTCACCGGCAACAGCGGGCGAACCGGTGATCGGTTTACCGATGTCGTAGCTCCAGAGTTCTTTACCGGCGGCGAGACTGACGAGGTAGAGGCGTCCGTCGCCGGAACCGAAGATGACTTTGTCGGCGCAGACGACGGGCGAACAGTCAATCTCGTCGCGTGTTTGGAAGGCCCAGAGTTCTTTGACGGTGGCGCGGTCGAGGCAGTGGAGGCGTTTGTCGCGTCCGCCGATGAGGACGAGTTTGTCGGTGACGGCGGGCGAGGAGAAGAATGGCTCCTTGCCTTTGAAACGCCAGACGACGTTGGTGCTGGCGAGGTTGGCGCAGATGACTTCGCTGCCGTAGTGGCCGGCGTAGGCTTGTCCGTCGCGGATGGCGGCGGAGCCGGGGACATAGGCACCGGCTTCGATGGCGGCGAGTTCTTTGCCGGCGAGGTCGAGGACGTGGAGTTGGCCGTCGCTACCACCGAAGACGATCTTGCCGTCGGCGATGGCGGGGGCGCCGTTGATGTAGTTGGAGGTGTCGAAGGTCCAGACGGCTTTGCCGGTGGCGGCATCGAGGCAGTGGAGCCGGTTGTCGTAGCTGCCGACGAGGATGCGCGTGGAGTTGCCGGTGTGGAAGTAATTGGCTGCGCCGGGGATTTTCCCGTCAGTGGCGTATTTCCATTTGAGTGCGCCGGTGGCGGCGTTGAGGGCGTAGAGGTTGTCGTCGGTGGAGCCGACATAGACGGTGCCGTCGAGGAGGAGAGGGGCGGCTTCGACGGCATTACTGGTGGCGTAGGACCAGACGAGGTCGCCAGTCTTGAAGGAGAGGGCGTACACCTTGCCGTCGTCGGAGCCGATGAAAACGCGGTCGCCAGAGATGACGGGAGAGGATTTGATGGCGTCGCCGGTTTTGTAGGTCCAGCGCAACGAGAGCGACGATGGAAGCACATTGGTGGTGACACCGGTCAACGCGGGGTCGGCGCGGAACGCGAAGGCGGCAGCCAATACAAGCGGGAAGAGCATTTTATTTCAACGCGAGACAGGCGAGGGCGCTCTTGTTGCGGATGATGAGTTTGCCGTCGGCGATGATGGGCGCGGTCCAGCTTTGGCCGCCGAGCGGTTTGATGCGGCCGAGTTCGCGGAAGGCACGCGGGCTGGCCTCGGCCATGACGACGTCGCCTTTCGCGCCGTCAACAGCGATGATGACGCCATCAACGATGACAAGGCCGCCTTTCTCGAAGCCGGATTGTTTCCACAATGCCTTGCCGGTTTGCGGGTCGAGGCAGGCGAGGTCGCCGCTGATGCCGTAGATGTTGCCGTTGTAGAGGATCGGGGAGTTGAAGTGGCACTGGAGGTCTTTGTTTTCCCACGCGATGGAGGCGTTATTGCCGGTGACGGTGATCATGGCGCAGCCGTGGCCGTAGTTGCTGGAGATGAAGACGCGGTTACCGACGACGAGCGGTGTGGCGGCGTTGACGTAGTACTTGGTTTCCCAGGCGACCTGCCAGAGAAGGTTGCCGTTGGCCGCATCGACGCCGATGAGGTGCTTGGCGGTGAAGACGAGGTACTGTTTCTTGCCGGCGAGGGTGGCGACGGCGGGCGTGGCGTAGCCGGGGGCGTCGCTGTTGCCGCCTTTCCAGATCGTTGCGCCAGTGTTCTTGTTGAGGGCGGCGACCGCGGCGCCGCTGCCACCGGAGCAGACGATGAGTTTGTCGCCGTCAATGAACGGTGACCAAGCCATTTCCCAGCGGGGGACTTCGCCTTTGAACTCGGCGACGACGTCCTTGGTCCAGACGGGTTTGCCGGTTTTCTCGTCGAGGCAGTTGACGACGCCGAATCGGCTGACGGTGTAGACTTTGCCGTTGTCAACGGTCGGCGTGGCGCGGGCGAAACCATAGTTGGCCTTCGCGCTGTCGGCGTAGGTGTGGGTCCAGACGTCCTTGCCGGTCTTCAAGTCAATCGCACGGACGATGTCCTTGGCACCTTCGTGGTTGATGATGAAAACTTTTCCGTTGGCGACGCTCGGCCCGGCGTAACCGTCGTCGCTCATCGGTACGCGCCAGAGTTCGCGAGGCGGCTGGGTGTTCCAGTTCTTGTTTAGACCGGTCTCGGTCGAGATGTTGTCGCGGTTCGGGCCGAGGAAGTTCGGCCAGTCCCCAGCGTAAAGGGTGGTGGCGGTCAATATAGCGGTTGCAGTCAATAATTGGTTCATCATGATAATCTCCGTTTACAGGTACTCTGCCTCAAGAGAGCGTTGCTATCAACCTTGAATCGGGAAACGTTTTCTGAGAGAGTCGGCGCCCATGTACAGGAAACTGAGATTTGCATTGATCGGCTGCGGCCGCGTTTCCGAGAACCATCTCGGCGCGTTGACCTGCGGCCAGTTGCCGTCGGAACTGGTGGCGGTGTGCGACATTGACGAGGCGAAGGCACGCGCCAAGGGCGAGAAGTACAAGCTGCCGTTCTACACCGACTACCACGCGATGCTGGCGGCGCATCCCGACGTGGACGTGATCAACGTCGCCACGCCGACCGGCTACCACGCGACGCATGTCATTGACCTCGCTCGCTACGGAAAACACATCGTCGTCGAGAAACCGATGGCGTTGCGCGTCGCCGACTGCGACAAGATGATCAAAGCCTGCCAGCGGAATCATTGCCGGTTGTTCGTCGTGAAGCAGAACCGGTTCAATCCCGCCGTTGTCGCGGCGCGCAAGGCGCTCGATGAAGGCCGGTTCGGCAAACTCGTGATGGGCACGGTGCGCGTTCGCTGGCGGCGGACGCAGGAGTATTACGAGCAGGACAACTGGCACGGCACGTGGGCGCTCGATGGCGGCGTGATGTCGCAACAGGCCAGCCATCATCTCGACCTGCTCCAGTGGTTCCTCGGCCCGATCAACAACCTCCATTGCCGGACCGCGACGCGGCTGCTCGACATCGAGGTCGAGGACACAGCGGTCGCGACGTTCCAGTTCAAGAGCGGCGCGCTCGGCGCGTTCGAGGCGACCGTCGCCACGCGCCCGCAAGACCTCGAAGGTTCGCTTAGCATTCTCGGCGAAAAAGGCAGCGTCGTCCTCGGCGGCCACGCGGTGAACAAGATTCTGTACTGGGGTTTCTCCGACGCCCGTCCCGAAGACGCCGAGATTCACCAACTCTTTTCGCAGGAAGTCCCGAACGTTTATGGCCGCGGCCACACGCCGTACCTGGCCAGCGTCATCGAGGCGCTGCATCACAAGAAACCCGGCATGGTCGAGGGACACGAAGGCAAGAAGAACATCCAGATTTTGACTGCTCTCTACGAATCCGCCGCCCGTGGCGGCGTGTTGCTCAAGCCCGGTTGTCCCATCCGCCGCTCGCGGTTGGGCGAGAAAAAGAAACGTTAAACACGAGGTATCCCATGCGCACCACAAACCTGCTCGTCGCCCTGTTGCTCACCGCCACCGCCACATTTGCGGCAGACTGGCCGCAGTGGCACGGCCCCAACCGCGACAACATCTCCACCGAGACCGGCTTGCTCGCCGCTTGGCCTTCCGACGGCCCGCCGCTCGCCTGGAAAATCGGCGACATCGGTGCCGGTTACTCTGGCGTCTCCATCGCCAACGGCAAAATCTTCACCATCGGCGACCTCGACGACGGTGCCTACGTCATCGCGCTTGACGCCAACGGCGGCAAACAACTCTGGAAAACCAAGCTCGGCAAAACCGGCGGCGGTGGTGGCTTCCCTGGCCCGCGCGCCACGCCCACCGTTGACGGCGACCTCGTATATTCGCTCGGCCAGTACGGCGACCTCCTCTGCGTCCAAGCCGCCACCGGCAAGGAAGTCTGGCGCAAAAACCTCGGCAGCGATTTCTCCGGGAAAATGATGTCCGGTTGGGGCTACAGCGAGTCTATCCTCGTTGACGGCGACAAACTCCTCTGCATGCCCGGTGGCGCTGGCGGCACGGTCGCAGCCCTCAACAAAAAGACCGGCGCCCTGATCTGGCGCAGCAAAGACCTCGCCGACTCCGCCACCTATTCCTCGCTCCTCCCCGTCGTCATCAACGGCGTGCGCCAAGTCATCGTCTTCACCGACGCCCACGTCGCCGGCGTTGCCATCGACACCGGCAAACTCCTCTGGTCCGGCCCACGCAAAGGCAAGACGGCCGTTATTTCGATGCCGATCTACAAGGATAATCAGGTCTTCGTCAGCTCCGGCTACGGCATCGGTTGCAACCTCTTCAAAATCACCGGTGCCAACGCCACCGAAGTGTACGCCAACACCAGCATGGTCAACCACCACGGCGGCGTCATTCTCCTCGGCAATAACCTCTACGGCTTCAGCGACAAAGGCGGCTGGACCTGCATGGACTTCAAGACCGGCAATGTAGTCTGGACCGAGAAGAAGCTCGGCAAAGGTACCATCAGCTACGCCGACGGCCATTTCTACTGCCGCGCCGAAGGCGGCCCCGGCACCATCGTCCTCATCGAAGCCTCGCCGACCGGCTGGAAAGAAACCGGCCGCTTCGACCAACCCGATCGCAGCAAGAAGAACAGTTGGCCGCACATGGTCATCAGCAACGGCAAGCTCTACATCCGCGACCAGGAAGTGTTGCTCTGTTACGACATCCACAAAAAGTGAAGCGCGTCATGGAGTGCAAGAAAGACAAGAACAAGAAGAAATGCGCCTGCACCTACGATCCATGCAGCCGCAAAGGCGTCTGCTGTGATTGCCTCACGTACCACCTCGCCAACCGCGAACTCCCCGGCTGCTGTTTCCCCAAGGACTCCGAAGCAACCTACGACCGCTCGTTCGAACATTTCGCCCGCTTGGTAAACGCTCATCGCGTCTGAGTTGACGGCGGCGGCGGCGGTTTCACGCCGATGCAGTAGAGGTTCTTTGCTGTGCGGACGTAGAGGCGTCCGTTCGCGGCGACGATGGTCGAACGGCAAACCGGTTCGGCGAGATTTGTCCTGCCCAGTTCGCGGTACTCGTCGCCTGCCGCCAGCACAACGACTTCGCCAGTCACGCTGATGAGGTAAATCTTGTCGTCGGCGCCGGTCGGCGATGCTTGCAGCGGATTGGCGACGGGAAGTTTCTGTTGCCAGATCACGCGCCCCGTCTTCGGCTCCAAACACGCCAGTTCGCGTTCCTGTTCCTGGAGAACGTAGAGCCGGTTCTTGTAGACCAGCGGCGAGGCGATCCAACAGCGGTTCGCCTCGAACACCCACTCGACCGCCTTGCCGCCCGCGCGCAACGCGAACAACGGCCGATGCTCCGACCGGGCCACGAAAATCAAATCGCCCAGCGCCACCGGCGTCGGAACGTTGTGCTGACGAATCTGCCGGTCCGCCGGTGTGAACCACCAACGCCACAACTCTTTGCCGCTCGCCGGGTCGTGCGCCGTCACGCATTCGCCACCCGCGATGATGATCTCGCGGCGACCGTTCCACTCGAATGGGTACGGCGTGACGTAGGATTCGCGCGATTGATCTGTCGCGTCGGTCGGGCGTTCCTGTTTCCAGAGCGTCTTGCCCGTCGACGGGTCCACGGCGAGCAGGTACGAGCTGTTGCTGTGCAATGCCAGCACGTACAGCTTGCCGTCGTACAGCAACGGGCTGGAACTGTAGCCGAAGTTTGCGACGAACTCGCCGTACTCCTTCGACAGATCGCGCCGCCAGAGCGGTTGGCCGTCGCACGTGAATGCCGCGAGCGCGCCGTCGCCAGTGAGAAACCAGACGTTCGTGCCGTCCGTCACCGGCGAAGGAGACGCCATGTCGTTCGCGCCGGGCGTTTTGTGGTCGCCGCTCAACTGCTGACGCCACGAAATCTTTCCGCTCCGCGCGTCCAGACCGAGAGCGAGTACCTCCTTCGCCGCCTTGTCCGCCGCGCTCAGGAAGATGCGGTCACAAACAACCACCGGCGTCGCCGCGCCCGGCCCCGGCAACGGCGTCGCCCATTGCACGTGGTTGGTCGCGTCCCACGTCGCAGGCAGGTGTGTCTCGGTGGTCGAGCCGTTGAATGACGGCCCACGCCATTGCGGCCAGTCGGCAGCAAGGGCGGTCGTTGCCAGGAGAAAACAAATCAGCAGCGTGCGCACGCCGTCACAATACCAAATCGAGCAAACACCCGACCAGCAGAATACCCGTTGTGCGAATGGCCGTCATCTTCTACGATGCGGCCATGAGTGACAACTTTGCCATCCTCGATTCACAGTCAACGCCGCTGGGCGAATTGATATTGCGGCGCCGGCGCCTCCTCTCGCTGGATGGGCTGGAGGTTTTTGAAGTGAAACTGGGCGAGGCATTCCTGATGTCCAGCCTGTTCCATGATGTCGAAGTCGCGCTGGCCGACCTCGGCTTGGCTGTGCTCGACGCCCCGGCGCTTGATGTCGTCGTGGGCGGACTAGGGCTGGGTTACACTGCGGTGGCTGCCTTGAAACATCCCGCCGTGCGCTCCCTCTTGGTGGTCGAAATGCTGGACGCGGTGATTGGCTGGCACAAACAAGGACTCGTCCCGCTCGGCGCAACGCTGACCGGTGACGCCCGGTGCCGGTTTGTTCAGGGCGACTTCTTTGCCATGGCCGGTGCGCCCGAACAAGGCTTCGATCCCGCCCAACCCGGTCGACGGTTTCACGCCGTGCTGCTGGACATTGATCACTCCCCGCACGATCTGCTGCACCCGCGCAATGCATCGTTCTACCAGCCGGACGGCCTGCGACGGCTCGCCGCGCATCTTCATCCCGGTGGGGTGTTTGCGATGTGGTCCGATGAACCGCCCGATCAGGGGTTTCTGGAGAATCTCGACCAAGTCTTCGTCAACGCACAACCGCACGTCGTCAAGTTTCACAACCCGTTACTCGACTGCGATTCGTCGAGCACGGTCTATGTGGCCTGCAAGGCGAAGTGATTTACGTTGGGACAGTGAGCCAATTCAGGTTAAAATGAGGACGGAGGCAGACCATGAGTGACGCCGAGACCAAACTAACCAACAAGGCGGAGCCCAAACCCGTTGGCAAGGCCGAGAGCAGACAGGCTGGCAAGGGATCAAAACGTCGCCCGTTCAATGCGAAGCAATTCGGCGCGAATTATGAGACGATCCACTGAGGCAATCCCAGAAACCGAAGTATTAGGGGCGAGCCCGGTTTTCTTTTTCGTATCTCTCCCACTCACGCCGGTTAAGTGTATACTGCGCCCATCATGGTAATGATTGGCAGACGAAACACACTCCGCGTCGTGCGCGATGCCCCGCCCGGGTTTTATCTCACTGGCGACGGCCAGCAAGAGATTCTGCTCCCCGGCCGCTATATCCCGCCCGGCGCGAAACCGGGCGACACGATCGACGTATTTGTCTATCTGGACTCCGAGGACCGGCTCGTGGCCACCACCGAGACACCGCTCGCCATGGTCGGCGAATTTGCCTGGCTACAGGTCATCAGCCTCGCGCCCCACGTAGGCGCGTTCCTCAACTGGGGACTCGCCAAGGACCTGCTCCTGCCGTTCCACGAACAGGCCACCCCCGTCCGCCGCGAACAATGGGTGGCGGCTTTCATCTTTCTCGATCCGGTCAGCCACCGCATCGTCGCCACCACGCGGTTGGGCCGGCACCTGAACCGCACGCCCCCGACCTATGCCGAGGGACAATCGGTCAATCTCCTCATCACCGCCAAGACCAATCTCGGCTACAACGCCATCGTTGAAAACGCCCACCGCGGCCTCCTCTACCACAGCAACCTCGCCGGCCCGCTCACCCTCGGCCAGAAACTGCAGGCGTTCGTCCGCAAACTCCGCCCTGATGGCAAAATCGACCTCAGCCTCGACGTCGCCGGCTACAAACGCGTCGCCCCGCTCACCGAGCAAATCATCGCCGCGCTCCAGGCGAACGGCGGCCGCCTCGCCTTCGACGATGACAGTACGCCCCAGGCGATCCGCGACAAATTCAGCGTCAGCAAAAACGCCTTCAAACAAGCCCTCGGCGGCCTCTACAAAAAACGCCGCATCCGCTTTCTCAACCCCGGCATTGAATTGATCGGCAAACCGTCCGCACCCACCGGCAAACGATGAAACCCGAACGCAAACTCGCCGAAACGACCACGCGCAATGGCGCCCGCCTGACCCTCTGCGAACACGACGGCAACTACGCCATCCGCCTCAACGGCCAAACCCTGATGCACTCCGCGATGGCCGCCTCCGAACTCCACCTCGGCGAACTCGCCGTCGCCCGGCTGCCCCATTCGTCCGCGCCCCGCATCCTCATCGGCGGCTTGGGCATGGGGTTCAGTTTGCGCAGCGTCCTCGCCCAGACCGGCCGCCACGCCAGCGTCCACGTCGCCGAGCTGATCCCGCAAGTCGTCGCTTGGAACCGCGAATTCCTCACCACGGTCAACGGCAAGCTCGTGGACGACCCGCGCGTCACCATCTTCACCGACGACGTCTGGAACGTCCTGCTCCGCACCAAACCCGGCCAGTACGACGCGCTCGTGCTCGACATCGACAACGGCCCGACCGCGATGGTCCAGCAGCCCAACGCCCGGCTCTACAAATCGTCCGGCATCCAGCTCCTGCTGGCCGCGCTCAAGCCCGGTGGCCGTGCCGCCATCTGGTCCGCCGCGGAGGATCACGCCTTTGCCGACCGGCTGGTCCTCGCCGGTTTCCGTGTCGAGGGCAAAGCGCACAAGCTCTACGAAAAAGCCAAGCGCAACGGCTGCGTCATCTACGTCGCCGACAAACCGCCGCAGTAAGTCACCGAACCCGGCGCCGCCGCGGCGCAACTCCGTTTCTTTGCTGTCGCATCCGCTACCAATTTCCGGCCGCAAAATGGTTATCAGTCTCATCGACAATTGAACCATCAGGCAAAACACTTACGGGCACGATGTACTCTTCGACTGTCATGGCATCTTCAAACTCTCGTTCGCCAGCGAGAAATTGCCGAAGGCGTTCCATCGTGTCCTCTGCAATCACTCGTTGTGCCTCGACTTCGGTCGCATAGACGACCGGGTTTCCTTGTTCGTTACGCTCAATCGGCACGGGACCATCGCACAAGGTCGTGATGTAAATGCAGTAACCGGCATCAATCATAGCTCTTTTTAGCATGTTCCAATCGGGAACACAACTTTCATCCTCATCTGTTACCCTGGCGGGACATCATGATGCAGGGCCGCAATAACATTGTTGGCGTAAGAATCAAGGAGGCGCGGCTGAAATTGAAACCGCCGCTGACCCAAGATGATCTGTCGGGCCGGTTGTCCGCTGTTGGCGTTGTGATTGATCGGGCCGGGATCTCGAAGATTGAAATCGGAATGCGTTGCGTACTCGACTTTGAGGTGAAAGCGCTGGCCAAAGTGTTGCGCGTATCAGTCGATTGGCTGCTTGGCGCAAAGGACTAGCTAGCCATGCCCGCGTTCTATCGCGCAACCCTCGCGGCATTCCTTGAAGACGAACCCAAGCGTATTATTGGACGGCTGACTATCGCCAGTGGCGATAGTGGTTTCACGGAGTTGAAGCATCGGCAAACGAAGGCGTGGCAAGTCGAGATTAGTGTACTAACGTCAGCCTGCCAAGTGTTGGTTGCGACACGACCAGAAAGCAGAGAATGGTCGCTTTTGTTGGAATACCCGATCCCGCGCCGACAAAAACGAATGGATGCTGTCCTGTTAGTCGCCGATGTGGTACTCGGCTTGGAATTCAAGACTGCTGACAAGAATCACAGCCTCTCAACCGACCGGCAAGCCGAAGACTACGCGCTTGATTTACGCGACTTTCACGAGCAGAGCCGCGACCGCCGGATTATTCCGATTGCAGTCGTACCGCGGGCGCCATCCGTCCCCGTTCCGTGTTCGACCAACAGCAATCCGGTGCGTTCGGTTTATCATGCTAACGCTGTCGATCTCGCGCAGGTCATTCTGTCGGCCTACGATACGGAACACAACGCCACAGCCAGTCCATTGGATTCCGCCGCGTGGGACAACTCTGCTTACCGGCCCGTCCCGACAATCATCGAAGCCGCTGAGGCACTCTATGCCGGGCACGATGTCCGCGAGATTACGCATTCACATGCCGGCCAGAAGAATTTGGCCGAGACTTCAGAAAAACTTGTCGAAGTAATTCGCCGCGCTCAGCAACAACGAGACAAAGTCGTTTGCTTTGTAACGGGGATACCGGGTGCCGGTAAGACACTTGCTGGCCTGAATGTCGTCCACAATCCGGCATTGCGAGGCGAAGGACGTCCACCTGCCGTGTTTCTTTCCGGTAACGGTCCGCTGGTAAAGATTGTGTCTGCGGCCATCGTCCGTGATTTCCGACGGCGCAAGCAAGTCGGTGGTGCAGAACGAACCGTCAGTACGTTCGTCCAAAACGTTCACACCTTCGTGCGCGCTGCTCTCGACAAGCCCGACCAGCCACCGCCTGAAAACGTGATCGTCTTCGACGAGGCGCAGCGCGCTTGGAATTCAATCCAGAACGAACGCAAGACCGGGCAAGAGCATTCGGAACCGGAAGTCGTTCTCTCCATCATGGACCGGCACGAATGGGCAGTCGTCGTAGCCTTGGTTGGTGGGGGCCAAGAAATCAACAGCGGTGAAGCTGGTTTGGCAGAATGGGGTCGAACTCTGCACCAACACTTCCGGCATTGGCACGTCGTCGCCCCACCTCAAGCGATTGACGGCGATACAAGCTTGGCCGGTCATAAGCTTTTCGAAGCCGGAAACGAAGTCGGACTGCACATCGAATCCGAACCGTCACTTCATCTGAACGTGAACCAACGTTCGTTTCGCGCCCAACGGTTAGCCGAATGGGTACAAGCTGTCCTCGACGGCGACGCGTTTGGCGCGACCGCAATCACCCCTGACCTCTCAGATTTCCCTTTCGTCATCACGCGTTCGCTGGCGAAGGCGCGCGCATGGCTGCGCGAGCACACACGGGGCTTGCGCCGTTGCGGTCTCATCGCCAGTGCGAACGCATTGCGACTGCGAGCCGATGGACTCGAACTTTCGTCTGGATTTCGCCAAGGTAATCGTGACATGTATGTGCATTGGTTTCTCGATAATCCAAGCGATGTGCGATCCTCGAACCAACTCGAAGTCGCGGCTTCCGAGTTTGAGTGTCAGGGACTCGAACTAGATTGGGTGGGTCTTTGTTGGGGCGGGGACTTTACCCGTGATCAAGCGACTCATGACTGGTCGTACCGCAATTTCGCTGGTAGTCGCTGGAATAAAGTTCCTGAAGGGATCGATCGCCGCTACCTCCTCAACACTTACCGGGTTCTCCTCACGCGCGCTCGCGAGGGAATGATCATTTGGGTGCCGACCGGAAACGCAGACGATCCGACCCGCAACCCCGCAGTTCTCGACGCCACAGCCACCTATCTTAAGAGCTGTGGTCTCTCCGAAATTTAGATTCCGGTTACCAAGCCGGCGGACGTTTAGCCCGAATGCGGTTGAGAGCAGTGTGTCGTTTCGGCATGACTCATAGTCATAGAGAGTCCACCGAAAAACTCCACAGCCTATGAGTCAAGTCGTCCTACGCACAATCGCGCCAGAGCCGCTACCAAACTGGAATCGCCACGAGAAACACGAAAGGTCACAAGAACGGAAAAAACTTTCTTGTGAGTTCTTGTGTTCTTGGTGGCCAATGAGAATCCTGCCTGCATCACGGCCGGTGCGGCGGTGGACATCATCGTGCCGCTGTTGAGGCCGGTCACGGCGGCGAACGCGGTGCCGCTGGTGGTCACCGCTTCCGTTTCGCCGTGTACTTGGCCGGTGCCTCGGCGACTTTGGCCGCGGTGTGGCCACCGGTGGCTTCCTCGTAGAGGCTCTCCGGTGCAATATCCAGATCATCCCCCCAACAAATGACGCCAAAATCCGGGTTGATCCGAAACGCCTGGAAAACGTTCACGTCGAGGAGCCGGCGGAACAGCGGTAGGCGGCGCAAGCGCGGTTCGAGGTCCACCACGCCGGACTTGCCGTCGGCAAACGTCACGGCCAGCCGGTAGCCATCGAGATATTTGGCGGACTTAACGCTCCAATCCATGTTTTTGTTCTTCCTTATTCCAACGGGGTAATCTTACGTGCCGGCCGGCCGGATTCAATCGCATTCCAGTTGCGCCGCAATTCCGTTTGATGCTTGGCGGCCCACTCGACCACCAACCCGAGCGTGCGCGGCGGCAATTTTCCTTTGGTAACCACCAAGTCATCAATCCGCAGCACCGCCTCGTGCTCGCCGTAGCGAACATGAAAGTGTGGGGGCCGATGTTCGTCGAAGAACATGCCGATCACAATTCCGTAAAACCGACAAATCTCTGGCATAACATTGTCCGTTTGGTCTTGGGCCGCCGCCGCAGTCGTGCGGCGATTGGTTCAGTTCAGTTTTTGGTTCACACGTTGTTCCACTCAGCCTCGATCCACTGCGAATATTACTACCGACGGGGATTTGCCGGCAAGTTTGAATGCCGGCGGCAGTCCATGAGGAGTTCGTTATCAGGTTTCTGGCGCGAACATCGCTTCACTGCTGGCTTCGTGGCCGAAATAGCGGCGCTGGAAGAAGAGGGCGACGTTGACCAAGCCGATCAAGACCGGCACTTCCACGAGCGGGCCGATCACGGCAGCGAACGCGGCGCCGCTGTTGAGGCCGAACACGGCCACGGCGACGGCGATGGCCAATTCGAAGTTGTTGCTCGCGGCGGTGAACGAGAGCGTCGCGGTCTTGGCGTAGTCGGCGCCGGCTTTCTTGCCGAGCCAGAAGCTGACGAGGAACATAACGACGAAGTAGATCAACAGCGGCACCGCGATGCGCAGCACGTCGAGCGGGATGCGGACGATCCGGTCGCCTTTGAGGCTGAACATCACGAGGATCGTGAACAGCAATGCCACCAGGGTTACCGGACTGATCCGCGGAATGAACTCCTGCTCGTACCAATCGCGGCTCTTGACCTTGAGCAGCGCGAACCGCGTGATCAAGCCGGCCAGAAACGGAATGCCGAGATAGACGAACACGCTCTTGGCAATTTGCGCCATGCTCACGTCCACCACGCTGCCGCGCAGCCCGAACAGCGGCGGCAGCTTCGTGATGAAAATCCAGGCGAACAGGCTGTAGAACAGCACCTGAAACACGCTGTTGAACGCCACCAGTCCCGCGCAGTATTCCGTGTCGCCCTTGGCCAGGTCGTTCCAGACGATCACCATCGCGATGCAGCGCGCCAGGCCGATCATGATCAGCCCGACCATGTATTCGGGGTAACCGCGCAGAAACAAAATCGCCAGCGCGAACATCAGCACCGGGCCGATCACCCAGTTCTGCA
>Ga0114951_10003682_pt1 | contig 15664 bp, 15 predicted proteins | sample AM7aDNAmetaG_FD_88677 | JGI IMG/M metagenome (GOLD analysis project Ga0114951, IMG submission 88677) | Freshwater microbial communities from Finland to study Microbial Dark Matter (Phase II) - AM7a DNA metaG | ecosystem: Environmental > Aquatic > Freshwater > Lake | place: Finland: Lake Alinen...
AAGGAGGCTCCCAAAGGGGTGCCTCGTGGAGAAACAAACGGAGGATTGGAGGCTATTGAAAAACGGATGGATCTTGAAGAAAAGATCGTTCATGGCTATAAGAGACAGCAAATTCCGGCGCCAAGCTTGGGATCTCCGGAAAAATCCCGCAAAAGCTTTTCTCTCTTCAGGTTTTCTTCCTCGACGCCAGCGAAGGTGATTCCCGTTACTCCCAATGTTTCCCCCAAGGAGGCTCCCAAAGGGGTGCCTCGTGGAGAAACAAACGGAGGATTGGCGGCTATTGAAAAACGGATGGATCTTGAAGAAAAGATTGTCAGTGAATATAGGGGGCAAAGAATTGCTCTGCCCAAGTCAACACCCCCGTTAAGTATTGCCTCAAGCGTTACTTACACTACAGGCTTGCCAACGTTAAAAAAATCCTCATCAGGAACAACTCCCTTCCGGTACTGGGATATTCTTATTTGGGGCCTTGGATTGGTTTTAGCCGGATTTCTTGTTTTCTTGTATATACGGGAACTGCCCTTGAAACAAGATGTGTCTCACCAGATAGCCGGGATTCTCGAGGAGAAAAGCCGCCTGGAACAGTCCTACAAAGAGGCTAAAACCGTTTCCGGGGAGCAGAAGGAAAAGCTTCAGCAGCAGAGTCTCCGGATCCAAAGGATGAACGGGGAATTGAGGATGCTTCGCGAAAAAGCGGTTCGGGCTGATCGTTTGGAAAAGACCTACCGTCAGGAGCTGATGCGGATCACGACTGATTATGAAATACAATTGGACGCTCTCAGGGCATCCCTCCGCACAAAAGACGAGATCGTCACGGCGCTAAAGGCGCAGATGAAAGCTATTGAGCAAATGATCGATCGGGGCACATTGTCCGCGGTTTCGGGTGCTGCTTCCCTGGTTGCGCGTCAAGCATCGTTCGGACGAAATGAGGCATTGCAGGGTAAGGTGACGCAGGTGAATTTTCGTCAGGGCTACTTTGTGGTGAATATTGGGTCTGAACTCGGGGCAAGGTCCGGAGTCCCTCTCAAGGTTTACCGGGATGGAGTTCTTGTCGGGGATGCTGTTGCGGATAGGGTTTATCCGACGATGTCTTCGGTTACGATGCTTGGGCGTACACCGCTTTATACGGTTCGTGAAGGGGATTTTGTTTCGTTTTAAATCAAAGAATTTTAAAATGCAGGAAAATTCATGCTAAAAGGCGTCGGGATTTATATCGGCCGCAATGAAGTGATCGCTGTTTCTGCGATCCGTACTTCGTCAGGTCCGCAGGTTAAGGCTTTTGCTTCCGAACCCATTCAGATCGAAGCCCCCCCTCAGGACCAGGATGAGGAAGGCAAAACTAATAGCAAAAGCAAGACCACCACCCCGGAGGCTCAAGCCATCCGCAGAGTGCTTGAGAAGATTAAAGAAAAGGGTGCTTATGTGACGGCGGCCGTAAGCCCTTCGCTGGTTGCTACGAGGCATTTCATTATGCCCGCAGTTCCAAAAGGAGATGAGATCGGAGCGATCCGTCATGAGGCTACGCGTTACATTCCATTCCGGCTTGCTGACTCCATCATGGATTATCATGCCCAGACGAATCTAAAGAACGTCAGTTCTGTCACCGTGACCGCTATCCGGAAAGACGTGCTTCAGGTCGGCTTAGAGGATTTGCGCTTGGGTTCTGCCAAGGTGCTTATGATCGAGCCGGTTTATTGCGCCGTTGGCCGCGCGTTTTCGGCCTTGCGCATGCTTGCTTCAGCCAAGACGCAGGGTTTTGTGGTTCTTCAGTCCGACGGAAACGTGCACGTGACGTTCGCCTCAGGAGGTATCGTTTATCTTTCCAGGGATTTTTTGTTGAGTTGGAATTCTGATGAAGATAAAAGCCGCTTTACCGACGAACTCAAAGCCTCGATAGATTTCTTTTTCAAACTGACCGGGGGTGAAGTGTTAACGCAGATTTTTCTAGCGGGTGCCGGGGATCTTAAATTGTGGGCGGAGCATTTGGAACACGCGTTTAATTATACAATCCGTTTCGACTGCGCAAGTTTTCCGGAAGAAAAAAAGATCCCCCCGGAAGCGCTTCATTCTGCTCTTGTGGCGTTCGGTCTGGCTCTTCGGCCTCTGAACTATGCGTCACCCTTGGGAGAAATCAAGCTGCTTCCCAAAGAGGACCGTTGCGCCGAACCTTTGAAAAAGATGACATTTCTTGGAGTGGAGTGCGTCGCTATTTTTATCCTGTTCGTCCTTGTACGCCTCGTGATCTTCCAGCCTATGTTGAAGCAGCTTGAAAATGAAAATGCCGGGATCCTGGAATCTGCGAATCGTGATTATCCTGAGTTGGCGTCACGATCCATAGAGGATCTTACGAGCCAGAGTAATGCGCTGAGACCTCGCCTTGAACGTTTGAATAAATTTATCAAGTACAGGGGGAGGCCTTCCTCCGTGCTCACATCTCTTGGGAAAGGATTGCCGCTGAGCATCGCGTTGGAATCCATTTCCGTCGATGAAAAAAACGCGGAGGGCGGAAAAAAGATAAATATAAAAGGCCTGTGCTTTGTGGGGAGCGCCGAAAAAGAAACGAATGTTGTCAGCGCCTGGGTAAAAGCGCTCGCTGCGAACAAAGTGTTATCCGCTCTTTTCCCTGAGATCAAGTTGGACGAGGTTAGCCGGGAAAAGAAACAGGATATGGCCATGACTCGATTCAGCGTCGTGGGTGAATAATAGAGGGATATGTATGGCGGCCTTGCGGATCAGAGAACAGCATAAAGATCTTGCCATCAAGATCCTGCTAGCGGTGGGTCTGTGCACTGCTTTTTTTTATGCGCTTATTCGGCCCGTTTTTTCTGAAAGTATTCTGCTCCGGCAACAGATCCAGGATTCTCAGGCAAAGATAAAACTCAGCAAGGATGTGCAGCAGCTTAAGGATGAGTTGCAGGTTGCCGAACAGCCCTTTGCTGCGATGTCCATGCGAAGCTCTCTTGTCGGGAGAATTTCGGACATTGCCAATAAGAAGAAGCTCGATGTGCAAACGTTGACGCCGAAAACGACTCCTGAGGGGGAATATGTTGTGATCAAGGTCGAGATATCGGCGCAGGCGCCTTTCTTCTCGCTGTTGAATTTCCTGAAGGATATGGAAACCCTTGAGCCACCCTTTAGTGTCAGCAGTCTATCGTTGGTACAGTTACCCTATGTGAGGACCCGCGAAAATCCCAGTGGGAAACAGCAGATCCGGTTATCGATGGAGACCCTATTATTAAAGCAAGCCCGGAAGGGGAAGAAAATATGATCTCACGTATATTCGGAACTATTTTTGGAATTCTTCTGCTTCTGAGTCCCCATCTCTTTGCTGGGGAAGTTGATCCTAAAAATGCTCCTCCCTCAGAGGAAGTGGCGGTTCGCGGCCCTGGGATGGATGACTCCATTGAGAATGCGCAAAAAGAAGTCGAGGATCCGTTTGCCCAGCGATTTAATCCTTTCGAAATCAAGGCCCCCACGCCTCAAGGGACGGCCGAAGGACAGGCCGTCGGAGATCTTCAAGGGATCGGGCTTGGCGGGAAGGATGGCTATGCGGTTATTGGGGATACGGTATACCACGTCGGTGAGGAAAAAAATGGAATAAAACTTCTTGAGGTTAATCGGGGGGAAGTCGATATATTCGTGAACAATGGGAAGATGACTCTCCCGCTTTTTCCGGGTGATGATTTGAAGAAAGCGCGGGAACGCAAGGGGCAGAAGAGTAGCCGTAACTTTTCGTCCAATGATTCTTCGAAGGAAGAGCAGGAACCTTTCTCAAAAAGGGGGCAAGGCCTTTCATGAAAAAAACGATCAATAAATATAGCGCATTACTTGGGATTTTCTTTTTTGTCCTTGGGAGTCCTGTTTTCCGGGTGTTTGCTGAAGAACCAGCAACGGGTGAGATGCCGTCAGCCGTGAATACGGCCACGACACCGGAGACCCGGGCATCGGCTCCCCAGAGTGCGCCAGAGCCGCAAACGGCCGATATCAAAGTTGGAAAAACAGCGGAGGGGAAGTACTATCTTGATTTTAAGGCTGCTTCGCTTATCAACGTTCTTAACGTTCTGTCTAATCTGAGCGGCATAAATTTTGTGGCCGGACCTGAGGTTTCGGACCGGAAGGTCAATATGACTCTGGACAATGTGAGCCTGGAAGACGTTTTGCAGTCTATTTCAAGCGGCAGCAATGTCAGTTATGACGCTCTTCCCGGGAGGAACATCTACCTTTTCCGCGCTTCCTCGGATTCTCCAGAAAAGCCCGCATTGATGACCCGGGTTTACAGACTTTATTACGTATTGGTGAGTTCGTTGAAGGAGATTTCCGACAGCGCCGGTACTTCGGGAAGTTCCACGGGCAGCGATTCCGGCTCATCCTCATCGGGCGGCGGGATGTCGAGTTTAAGCTCGAGCTCGAGTTCCAGTTCTGGTGCCAAGACCTCGATTGTCACGGCGGTTGAAAAGATTCTTTCCGAGCGTGGTAAGGTTTCTGTGGATGACCGTTCGAACAGTCTGATCGTCACGGATTCCGAAGACCGGCTTCGAATGGTAGAGTCTGCTATCCTTCAGTTGGATCGTCCGCTTGACCAGGTTCTTATCAATGTGCTCCTGGTTGAAACTTATGAGGATCTGTCCAGGAAGCTTGGTGTGGAGTGGGGGGACTCGGAAGGCTATTTCGGTACTGTAACAGGCTCGGTTCAGGAGACAGAGTGGCCTTTTAGAACGAGTTCGCCCTCAAATGGCGGCGTTAATTTTAAAAATTTCTTCGGTGGTTTTGGGAATACAGTTTCAGATACAGCTCGTCAATTTGATCCCACGAATCAATCTGGCGAGATACCCGCCGCAGACATGGGAACCCGGGATTTCAGTGCTTTTCAAATTTCCGTCAGGGCTCTGGAGAGCGCTTCCAAGCTTAAGATCCTGGCAAAACCTAAAGTGCTGGTGCTGGACAATCACCCTGCGATCGTGAAGATCTCAACGAATGCGGCGATCGGTTCTACGAACGTTGTATCATCTGCTGGGGGAGCATCATCCGCCGGGTCCAGTACGACCACCACGGAAAGGGCCGAGGTGGGAACCATTCTTCGCGTGACGCCGCTTATCAATACCGGAGATAGGATCACTATGACCGTTGAGCCTACTTTTGCGACGGTCGATCCATCCGCGATCAGTATTAAGGCGGTGGGTGCCGGTTCCACGGGCGATCCAACTGTTCGTACTTCTCGCACCACGCTGATGGTTAACGACGGACAGACCGTGGCGATGGGGGGGCTATTAATGAGCAACCAATCCAACGGAAACAGGAAGGTTCCGTTTTTCGGCAATCTTCCCGTTGTTGGCAAGGCCTTGTTTACAAGCAATGATAAAAAACAGCAAGATCGCGAGCTTATCCTCTTTGTGACCCCCTATATCGTTCGTGACCCCGCAGTATTGCAGACGTCTGTCGTCCCGGACGACCGTCTTAAGTTCGAAGACGAAAAGGCTCCCTTCTGGAAGGTGAAACAGAAGCAATGGTACAAGACGCTCAAGGACGGCCAACCTAAATCCATTGATTTTGACAGCTATTTCAATGTCCGGAAGAAACTGATGGATTCGACTCTGGCCTCCCTGGACGAGAACGAGAAAGCGGCGTCTCAGGCGAGGCCGTGACGTACAAGAGAGGATAACGTGCGGATCAATACCCTTTTAGGGGAATTCCTGATCGAACGGGAGCTCATTACCCGGGAGCATTTAAAAAAAGCCCTCGGCGAGCAAAAAGAGACCAAGGAACCCCTGGGGCAGGTCCTCATCCGGCACGGTGCGATCACTGAGGCTGAGCTGCGAACCGCTCTCTCCGAACAACTTGGCGTTTCGTTCCTTTCCGGATCTCAATTAAAGCCGCGCTCGGACCAGCGGCTAAAAGAATGTATCCCTATTGAATTTGCGCGAGAGCATCAGGTGCTTCCTTTGGAACGGACGGGACGCATTCTCAAGGTGGCTGTGGCGCGTGTTCCGGATATTATTTTCCTCGATAATCTTCGAAAAAGTACCGGCTACGATATTATCACCGTGCTTTCCTCGGAAAGAGAGCTGCAGGGCTCTATTGATGCCTACTACGGCTCCACGGATCTCCAGGAAGTTCTTTCCTCCTCGGAAGTTATTGCAGCTACCGACATCTATGCCCATAAAGATAAAGACGAGAATAAAATGGATCTCGGGGCTACGGTCGTGGAGGCGGGAAAAGCACCTGTGATCCGGCTCGTGGACCTCATGATGAAGAAAGCTCTTGATGACCGAGCCAGTGATATTCATATCGAGCCCTATGTGGACAAGCTTACGATCCGTTACCGGGTTGACGGCGTGCTTTTCGAACTTCCGCCACCTCCGCGGGAGCTTCATAATGCCGTTGTTTCCCGCATTAAAATCCTTTCCAGGATGGATATTGCTGAAAAACGCATCCCCCAGGACGGCTCTTTTTCCCTGCAGTACCAGGGAAGGAAAGTCGATGTCCGTGTTTCTACCATCCCGATCATCTATGGGGAAAAGGTCGTCATACGTATTCTGGATAAGAGGATGGATCTCCTTGACATGAAACTGCTCGGGTTTGAGCCGGAGCAGCTGGAGCTTTTCGAGAAGGCTCTGTTCCGTCCCTATGGCTTGATTTTTGTGACGGGCCCCACCGGCAGCGGAAAAAGCACGACTCTGTACGCGGCTCTGAATAAGCGGTTTTCTTCGGAGATCAATATTTTGACCATTGAAGATCCTATAGAGTATCAATTGACAGGGATCAATCAGGTCCAGGTCAAACCGGATATCGGGTTGACCTTTGCAAGCGGCCTCCGGGCCTTTCTTCGCCAGGACCCGGACGTGATCCTTGTGGGAGAGGTGCGCGATCTTGAAACCGCAGAGATCTGTATCAGGGCATCGCTCACGGGCCATTTGGTGCTTAGTACGCTCCATACAAATGACGCGGTGACTGCGGTGAGCCGTTTGATCGATATTGGCATTCAATCCTACCTGGTAGCCGGAAGTCTCGGACTCGTAGCCGCTCAAAGGTTGGTCCGCTTGCTTTGCAAACACTGCAAAGAACCGTACAAGCCGGAAGATAAGGTTCGCAGTGACTATAAAATCAAGGCCGAAAATTTGTACCGGAACAAAGAAAAGGGCTGCGAGAAATGCCAGGGGATCGGGTATTGGGGCCGCATAGCGCTCTACGAAGTTCTGCCGATTGATGAGGACATACGCCGTCTTATCACCAAGGACTCGAACCTCGGCCAATTGCGTGAGATCCAAAAGGCAAAGAATTATGAGACCCTTTTCCAGAACGGTCTGAGGAAAGTGGAACGGGGATTAACCACCCTTGAAGAGGTTCTGAGCGTTGCCTATGAATAGACCGAAAGAACAGCCTCTCGAGAAGTCAAGATCAAGGAATAAGCTCCAGCCTTTTGAGGGCCACGTACGTTTGCGCGCTTTTCCCGATCAGTCAAAAGTCGTTACGATCGAGGCCGAAAGTCTTGAGGATGCGATCCAGAAACTTTTTGCGGACGGTTACATGGTCATCTCGGTTAAAGGCAAAGGTGAGACACATGATCACCCGCATTCAATTCTTAATTCGATGTCCACTCAGATCACCGGCAAGAAAAGCGGATTGTCCAGTTGGACTCACTCACTTTTTCAGAGCGTTTCGACCCGGGAACTTATCTTTTTTGCGATCCAGCTTTCGACGCTCCTGAAAGCAGGGGTTCCTCTCCTCCGGGGTCTTGAGATCGTCCAGAAAGGGATCGTGAATGAATATTTCAAGGGCATTATTGCCCAGCTTCGTAAGAGGATCTCGGAGGGCGGTACCTTTAGCCAGGCGCTTCGGTCCCAGGGGAAAGTTTTCCCGTGGGTCTGGATCAACTTAGTGGAGGTCGGGGAATCTACGGGAAAACTGCCCGACTGTCTCGAGGAGGTCGTGCATTATCAGGAATCTGCCGCGCGCATAGCCAATAAAGTCACTACGGCTTTCTTTTATCCGGGGGTGTTAACCTGCGCCGTCGTCGCGGCCATGATCTTTCTTTTGGTTTTTATCGTCCCGAAATTTACGGCGATTTTCGCGTCTCAGAAAATGACGCTTCCCGCCTTGACCCAGATCGTTGTGTCGATCAGCAATGTTGTGAGGAATCAGGCTTGGGCAGTTCTCGTTTTTATTTTCGCCAGCGTTGGTTTGATCGCTCATCTACGGAAACAGCCCAAAATAAGAATTGGAATCGACATGATTGCTCTTGGAGCACCGATTTTTGGGACGATCCTTGTTCAGGTCGCCGTCGTCCGTTTCTCGAGATCCCTGGGGACTATGCTCCGGTCCGGCGTGCAGATCCTCCAGGCTCTTGAGATCAGCGGACGCCTTCTCGAGAATAAATTTCTTGAACTCGGGATCAGACAGGTCGCAACCGCCATTAAGGGGGGGCAGGGACTTGGGTCTCAATTGGAAGCCCGGAAATTATTTCCTGTTTTTATGACGCAGCTCATCAGCGTCGGAGAAGAGAGCGGGCAGCTTGAAAAATTCCTTTCGCTTTTAGCTAATTATTATGAGGAACAGGTCGATACCTTTCTTGCGAGGTTGACCGTGCTCCTGGAGCCGCTTCTCCTGATCTTTATGGGAGGCGTGATCGGAACGGTTGTTGTTTCGATGTTTCTTCCCATCATTCAGCTCTCAACAAGCGGTGGCGGGGGGTAGTTCAGAGGGGGGGGGAGAAATTGTATGTCAGCTACTTCGAAGACCCAGTCTTCGCGGTGGGTGTTTAGGGCTTATAACCCGTTTTCTTATATGTTTTTAGGCTCTTAGACTTGCTTTGTTTTATAGATGTGCTACAGTGTTATAGGAAGCTAGAAGCGAACGATGAAGTGTTATAACGTCTAATAAAAAAGGAGAAACTAAACATGAAGATAAGACAGAGAGGTTTTACACTTGTTGAAGTTTTGATTGTGGTGGTCATTATTGCGATTTTGGCTGCGCTGATCCTGCCGAGGTTGACGTCACAGACTGAGAACGGCTATCTCGCTGAGGCTCAGCATATGCTCGGTGCTATGCGCAGGGCTCAGTCAACGCATTGCGACCTGACAGAGTGCGGTACAACGTATTCAACGGATTGGCTGGCGATCGGTTTGAATTCGATAAATGCCGCGCCTTCTGCTTCAAACTGGACCTACGCTCTAGTCACCACTGGTACTAACACGGCGGCAAGGGCCACCGGTGTAGCTACTTACGGCAGCCGGAGTATAAATTTAAATAATTTCGGCATTTGGAATTGCGGTAGCTATACAGCGTTAGCAAGCGGGAGAGGGTGTAAAGCCAACTAATATAATTCAGAGACGTTCTTCGAGGGAGCCGTTTCTTGTGCGGCTCTCCCGAAGATCGTTTCTGAATTGCGTCTTGGGGTATTTTTTGAGTTTAAGTTTTGTGGCCTCAGGAAGGTTCGCTATATGGGTTCAAGGTTGGAGAGTAGGGTTTTTATTTCAAATTTGAATTGGGGGGGGGCGTATGAAAACATCGTATGATAATATGATAAAACGAAGAGGTTTTACGTTAGTTGAAGTTTTGATCGTGGTGATCATTATTGCAGTTTTGGCGGCTTTGATTTTGCCGAGGCTCCTCAATCAAACTGAGAATGCTTACATCGGCGAGGCGCAGAGAACTTTGGGAATGCTTCGTAAAGCGGAATTGAATATTCGTTCCACGAACGGTGCTTTCGTAGCCGTTGTCCAGACTGAGGTTGTCAACGGAGGAACAAATATGGCGCTCCTTGGTTTGCAGCCCATTTCGGCTGCGAATTGGAATTATCTATGCGACGGTACTGGACTTTGTAGCGCACGCCGTTTGGGCAATCTCGCCAACATTATATCGCTTGATGCTGATACGGGAACGTGGAATTGCTCGCCCAGCTATAAACTGATTTCCCCATCCAAGGGAGTTCGGGCGGCATAAAAGTTTGACGTGTTAGGTTTTGTTAAGAGTGGGTGGGGGAATTGGGATGTCTCTTTGGTGGGGGATGTGTTGGAGTCGCCGGAGAGAAATGATAATGAGGTTTCCGGGCTGGGGTCTCGGGCTAGAAATAAAGGGACGAAAATAGCGCCGTGGCGTCAGCCGCGGCGTTTTTTTTTGTGGTGCGCCCGGCAGAGGGCGCACTTACTTGAGGGTGAAAGTCCCTTACAGGTCCGATAGAGGGAACTGTTAGCCGGACGGCAAGGGTGTCCACCGCGAGGTGGAATCTGAAGGAAGCCGCAGGCAAAGCGCTGGCTCGACGAACAGAAATCACATAGAGGCGGACATGCTGGGTGAGATGGCCATTAGATTCAAAGCCCAAATTCTATCCGGAAAGCGTGGACGTAGCTGTGGCGGGCATAAGCGGGAAGGTGAGTGCGCATTACCCGTGGAGATCTGCAGGTCAGCCGCAAGGCAACTGTCATCGTGAGATGATGGGAACGGCATGCAGAAGTCAGCAGAGGCCATATTAGTCGGAAAGAAATCTTTTCCGATGAAGAGATGAACTTGTCCTCAGTAAGCTGAACCGATTTTCTGTTTCTGTCAGGAGCAAATGCCTCGCAAGAGGGCCTTAAAGCTGGAAGTAGCGGACGGAATCCGCGAGGTAAAGCTGGGTGTTCCGATAAGAAAAACAGACAGGTACTGAGATTTACTAAGCAGAACGTGACAGGAACCGCCGTATACGGAATCGTACGTACGGTGGTGTGAGAGGACGGGGGAAGTAATTCCCCCGCCTAGTCGATCAAGGGTTGGTGACATTCGTTAAGTCAATGCGGCTGTCACACAAAGGGGGTTGTCATGATAAGTGAAAAAGGGTTTACGCTTGGGGAGCTATTGATGGTGGTGGTGATCCTTGGTGTCATGGGAGGTGTTGCCTTGCCGAAGTTTTATCCTCAAAAGGAAAAAGGCGTGATTGCCGAAGCCGTCGCCGTACTTGGCGCTATCCGTCAGGGTGAGATTGCGTGGAGTCTTGAGAACGGCGGTGGTGTTAACTTTATTGATCCGTCCTCGGATTGGACTGTGATTGGCATGGCTGATCCTAATAATGGAGTGGGCGCCCGTTTTACCTATAGCGTCAATGCTGCTGCCGGTCTTGCGATTGCGGCAAGGATCTCAGCTTCAGCAGACTACGGGGGGACAACTCTTAATCTTGGGCTCGGTGACGGCCGGTGGAAAAATGCTTTAGGTGATGATGACGATTTTAATTCTGTGGTTTCGCGGCCGCACCCATATCAACCGAAGAATGCTAATTGAGGATATTTTATAGCTTTTTAAAAAGGAAGGCGAAGGGAATGATGAGAAAAAAAAGCCAACTTCAGAATGGATTTACGCTGACTGAGCTGCTTATTGTGGTCGTGATTATTGGCGTTCTTTCAGCGAGCGTTTTGCCCAAGCTCACGTCACAACAGGGAAAGGCCCGCACTGCTGAAGCGATAGGCATCATGACTCAAATACATCGCGCTGTGTTGCGTCATAGGGATGAAAATGGGGCTCTTCCGGGGGTCATAGGAGATGTTAATATTAAGACTACTCTCGGAATTGATTATTCAGCACCCGCTGCTGGCTGGTCATTCGGTGTTGACGCTACCGGGAAAGTAACTGCCACAAACGCGACTCTCGCGAGTTCTAAGTTGTTTTTATGTTACGATGGAACGTGGGGTGGGTCTGGTTCATATAATCCAACTTCAGGTGCTCTGTGGCCCCATCTTCCGGGGGCTACTTGTACCTAAACAAACTAGGTCGTTTTTTGAGATTTTGGTCTTGGTCCTGAGGAATTATGGCTATGAGGTTGGAGGCGGGTTCTTGATTTATTCTATATACTTCTGAACTTTTGTGTTGTCCTTCTTGAGTTTCTTTGACGCCATAAGAAACAATGGACGATTTTGCATAAGCTGTGTCGATTAAGGCGTGCGGGAGCGACATGTTACAATGCCTATCATGAGATCGCTTCCGGATAGAGCGCAAAAGCTATTGTGGGTTCTTCAGAAGAATGAACGCCGGGCGTCATTTCTCGAAAACTGTTTTACGGATATCCGGGTGTCACTCAGCCGCGTCATTCAGTCTTCCCTTGTTTCCAAGAACTTCGGCCGCCTAAAGCCGGACATTCTCTTTTGCGAAGCAGGATTTCTCAGCCTTCCTTTTCATCAGAAAATGAGAGAGCGCAAAGAGACCGACCCGCTTTTCCGCCTGTATCTTCTCGGAGAACAGGGGCCGGCCAAAAAGATATCCGTTTTGAAGGGGCATTTTCCGTAATGCCGGATTCGGCGGAATTCCTCAGACGCTTTTCCGAGATGCTTCCCACGCCTGAGACGGTACGGCTTCTCGTGGTCGATGATGAAGAAGAGATGCCGGGAAGGATAGGGGATTATTTTGAAGAGCGGCGGGCGCTGCGGAAAACCGGATATCATTATCCCGGACATCAAGATGCCGGTGATGGATGGACGAGAATTTTTTGCGGAACTCCGGCGGCGGAGGATCGATATCCCGGGCATTGTCTTTTTGGATTCGATCTCGGGGGATGAAATCGAAGCGATTTGGAAATGCGGTAATCCGCCCGTGATTAAAAAAAGGTTCGCTCTTGAGTTTCTCGCCGTCTCTTATGGTGCTTGTGAAAACGGTGCTTTTTTTTCAGCCGGTAATGCCGTGGTACCTGGTACAGGGTACATGGGATGTGGTGCATGTTGGACCAGAAACCTGAGACAAGAGACTGAAACATGAGAGACTGAAAAAAAGTAAAAGCATTTCAATTCGCGGATGAGTTGGTCATGGAGGTCTATAAAGTCAGCCGCGAATTTCCAAGGGAGGAGATCTATGGCGCCGGGCGGCAGTTTCAGTCGCGGCGAATATTGTCGAAGGCGCCAGTCGGGCTCATCGGAAGGATTTTCCGCATTTCCTCTTCATGTCTAAAAGCTCCCTTTCCGAGGTCGAATATCGGCTGAGTCTTGTTTCGCGCTTGGGCTATTTAGAGAAAAAAGATCTCGAAAGATTGAATGCTTTGGAGGATACCGCGGCCAGGACGCTTTTCGGACTCATCCAATTTATGAAAAAGGAGATATAACCTTTGCTTTCTCCATCTCAAGACTCCGATCTGCAGTCTCGGGTCTCTGGTCTCTTGTCTCTAGGCTGGGCGTTCATTATAGGCGGTATAATGCTCTTCTCTCCGTGCGTCACCGCTGCTCCCATAGCTCCTGCGGATGACGCGCTTCTTGACGAGATCCAGGAGGCCTCTTTCCGGTTTTTTGACAAAGAGGTAAGTCTGCACAATGGTCTGGTGCGGGACAGTGCGTCGAATAAGGAGGAGGGAGGAGGCAACGCCGCGGCCAGCATCGCGGGGACGGGTTTTGCCCTGACAGCCTATCCCGTGGCGGTGGAACGGGGTTGGATGAGCCGCGCCAAAGCATACGCCCTGACGGTGAGGACACTCGAGTTCCTTCTTGAAAGGGCGCCGGAGCACAAAGGTTTTTTTTATCATTTTCTCAATTTTGAGACAGGCGAGCGAGTCAACCGTTCCGAGCTTTCGCCGATCGATACGGCGCTTCTTTTGGCGGGCGCGCTATTTGCCGCGGAATATTACGATGACGCGAAAGTCCGGGATCTTGTGGAAAGGATCTATGCGCGGGTTGATTTTCCGTGGATGATGAATCAGGGCCGGTTTCTCGCTCTTTCCTGGGCGCCCGAGACCGGTTTCAGCAAGTCGCGCTGGGATCATTTTGATGAGTCACTTCTTCTCTACGTTTTTGCGATAGGCTCGCCCACGCATCCCATCTCAGCCGAAGCCTGGCACGCGATCGCCCGGCCTGCCGGGAGCTATCGCGATTATCGCGTGATCCAGATGCCGCCGCTTTTCACGCATCAGTATCCCCAGATATGGCTGGATCTCCGGGATAAAAATGACGGGCAGGCGGATTATTTCCAGAATTCCGTCAATGCGACGCTCGCGAATCGCGCTTTTTGTATCGACCAGGCGTCCAAGTTCACGGGTTACGGTCCCACCCAATGGGGGCTGAGCGCGTCCGAGGGGCCTTCGGGATACAAGGCTTACGGTGCGCCGCCCGGTTGGACGGTGTCTCATGACGGAACGGTAGCGCCTACTGCCTGCGGGTCTTCGATCGTATTTACGCCGGTGGAAGCCATCGCCTGTCTCCGGAATTTCCGGGAGAATTACGGGGATACGATGTGGGGCCGCTATGGTCTTTCAGACGCGATGAACTCCGGCAAGAATTGGTTCAGTGACAAGGTCCTCGCGATCGATCAGGGACCGCTCGTTCTGATGATCGAAAATTACCGGACAGGGCTCATTTGGAAGACCATGGGACGGAGCGCGCCGGTACAGAAAGCCCTTGAGAAGATCGGCTTCCGGAAAGGGACGATCGCTTTGCCTTGGCCGGACCCTCCCGAATACCGCGCCCCTTATGTCCCCAATGGAATTCGGATCGACGGCCTGCTCAAGGATTGGCCGCAAGGAAGGCCCATCGTTATGACTCCGGAAACAAGCCGGGAGTTCGGGAATTTTGAGGAAGCCAAGGATTTTAAGGCCGAAGTCCGTTTTGCCTGGGATCAGGAGTTTCTTTATTTCGCGGCCAAGGTGACGGATAAGGAGATCGTTGCCAAAAGGAGAGGCAAGAATATCTGGCGCGATGATCTCTTCGAGATTTACGTGGATCCTGAAGGGGACGGTCTTATCTGGGGCGACGCGCGGGATTATCAGCTGGGTTTTAGGCCGGCATATAAAGATATCGAGCGTGAGGTCTGGTCCTGGTTCCAGTTCGGAGAGGATCCCTCCTCGGGCGGCAAGGTCCTTCTGTCAAGCTATGCCGATGAGAAAGGTTATATCCTTGAGGGAGCTCTGCGCTGGGATTTTCTGGGGATCCTGCCGAAAGACGGAGAAATCGTGCGTTTATCGCCCGCCGTTCATGAAGTGAGCAAGAAAGGCGGGGACGCAAAACTTGTTTGGTTTTTCCGTAACGAGGAAAAATTTCAGAGATTTGTCCTTGGGAAAGTGATTTTATCCGATGAAAAAGATTTACCTCGTTAGGGATTTGCCTGAAATTCGTTTGCTTTACAGGAAACAATAGTAGAGAAACATTGCTCGCTAATCAGCGGAAGTGCTGAGAAGCGCATCCCGCCTCTAACGGGGGAGAGGATGACAAAACCGTCAGAGAATAAACAGGAAAAAACCGTCGGCGCACGATCACGGGATGTCGGCCAGAGCGTTCGGCGCCTGCGCGAGGAAAAGGGATTAAGCGGTGCCGGGCTTTGCCGCCGGGACCGTGGAATCGCACCCAAGACGCTTGTGGCTCTCGAGAAAGGAAGGATCCGGAAGCCTTCGATCACGACGCTCGAGGCGCTCGTCAAGGGCTTAGGGAACACCGTGAGCGATCTTTTCCGGACGGGAGAGCTTGCGGACAAAAAGACTTTTCATCTTGGAACACAAAAGGGGGCCTTCCTGTTGGATCTCCCGCAGCAGGGCATTCAGCTGATCTCGTTTACGCCTCTGGCGGAAGAATCCTTCTGTGAAAAACGCATATTCGAGAGCGGCCGGCACTTTGACTCATCTTCTACAGTTGGGGACTTTTTAAGAGCATTTTTTTGACGTAAGTCCTTTGTTTACACCAAATTGATTTTCGCGGAGTCAAAAACCTAGTGCCAAGGAATCACGCTATATTCG
>Ga0114951_10003683_pt1 | contig 15663 bp, 12 predicted proteins | sample AM7aDNAmetaG_FD_88677 | JGI IMG/M metagenome (GOLD analysis project Ga0114951, IMG submission 88677) | Freshwater microbial communities from Finland to study Microbial Dark Matter (Phase II) - AM7a DNA metaG | ecosystem: Environmental > Aquatic > Freshwater > Lake | place: Finland: Lake Alinen...
AAACAGAAGCGTCTGGTTGACCGTGTCAGGAATGAAGTTCTGGCCCATGAATCGAACCTAAAACAGAACACAACGACCCTGCTGTAGGCTCCGTCACAAATCTATGCCCGACACTCACCTAGAGCGTTTCTGTTTTGGTGTTTACAGTGGAGATTTGAATTTATGCTATCCCACCCATGAATCACAAAACGATTCATGGATGGGGCACCCAAATTACTGTTCACGCTCGCACCGAAAACGCTTTAGCGGGAAGTGAACTGGCTGGCTCTTGCTCACTTCATTTTATTCGTCGGTGATCTTGCGCCAGGCGCCGGTGGGCAGGGTGGGGCCTGGTACGGAGAAATCGACTTTGGTGCGGGGTAGAACGACGAGGTCGACGCGGCGATTTTCGGCGCGCCCGGCGGCGGTATCGTTGCAGGCCACGGGATGAAACTCCGCGTAGCCGGCGGCGGCGAGGCGTTCGGCGGGAATTTCCTTGAGATAGAGGAAGAGGCGCGCGATGCGGGTTGCGCGAGCGGCTGAGAGTTCCCAGTTGGAGTCGAAATCGGCGTTGTGAATGGGGATGTTATCGGTGTGTCCCTCGATGCGGAGGTCGTAGGGTGTTCGTCCGAGGGAAGCGGCAATCTGGCGCAGGGTGGGGAGTGTTTCGGGCTTGGGAGAAGCCGAGCCAGAGTTGAAGAAACCGGCCTCGCGCAGGCTGATGACGAGGCCGTCGCGACCCATCTTGATGGAGACGGTGTGAGTGGCGACCTGATTGGAGAGGGTCTGTTCGAGTTCGCGGCGCACATTATCTAGATCTTCCTTAACCCTTGCGGGGGCCATGACATCTTCTCCCATGACGATGTTCATGGGGATGACGGCCTGGTCTTTGGCGGAGGAAGCGGAAGCGTTTTTGTCAGGGTGACGGGAGGCATCGGGAAAGATGCCGAGCGAGCGAAAGGCGGCGTCGATGGAGTCGGTGACCATGACCTGTTTTTTCTGGTCTGCCCTGGCGAAGGCGAAGAGGACGACGAAGAAGGCGAAGAGCAGCGTGATGAAGTCGGCATAGGAGACCAGCCAGCGATCATGGCTGACGCGGGCCCTGGGTACGCGGGGATTCATGGGCGGGGCTCCTGCTTTTCGCGGCTGGATTCATCGACGAAGCCGCCGAGTTTGACTTCGAGCATGCGGGGGTTCATGCCTTCGAGGATGGAGACAACTCCTTCGAGCATCATCTCGCGGCGGCGGTGTCCGTCGCGGATGCGGATGCGCATTTTCCCGGCGAAGGGGAGGAAGAACAGGTTGGCGATGCCGACTCCGTAAATGGTGGCGACGAAGGCGACGGCGATGCCCTTGCCGACCTCCTGAATGTTGTCAAGATTCTTCATGACCTGAATGAGGCCGAGGACGGCGCCGAGGATGCCGATGGTGGGCGAGAAGCCTCCGGCGGACTCGAAGACGGCGGGCAGGCGTTCTTCGTCTTCAGTGGTGGAGTCCAGGCTGACGCGCATGATCTTGCGTAGTTCGCTGGGCTCGGTGCCATCGACGGCGAGCATGAGGGACTGCTTGAGAAACGGGTCCTGAATGGTCTGCAGGTCAGCGTCGAGAGAGACGACTCCGCTGCGGCGGGCCTTGTTGGCGAAGCCCACCAGCAGCTTGATGAGCTGGCTGTCGTACTTGCGGGGTGCGGAAAAGATATCTGCCATGCCGCGAAAGGCGGCGACCACGGTAGTGAGCGGGAACTGGAGCAAGACCGCGCCCATGGTGCCGCCGAAGACGATGAGGGCCGCGGTGGGCTGCAGAATCTGGCCCAGGTTGCCGCCTTCGATCAGCAACCCTGCAACGATACCGACGACGGCCAGCAAGACTCCGCCGATGCTCGCTTTATCCATAAACAGCTCCTTTAGAAATCGTGCGGGGAGACGCCGATGTCAGCACGCCAACGAACAAGAACCGCCTTCGGCCTACCGGATTCAAGATTCGTCGTCGAGGTTAGAACTGCGCATTGGCGTTGCGGGAGCGGGCCGGCCAGAGACGTCGAGACTGGCGAGCGCGACAACACGCTCGAGGTCGCAGAAGGTGGGTATGCGCCGGGCCACGTTGGCGAGCAGGCGGGCCCGATAGGCCAGTACGCGCTCGACCACCTCGGCGGTTTCCTCGCGCACGATCAGCTTTTCTCCGTTGATGAGGGTGAGCATGGTGTCAGGAGAGGCCTCGGCGGTCTTAATGAGATCGCTATTCAGCATCATCGGGGTTCCGTTGAGCCTTGTGAGTTCGATCATGGCCGTAAAACTCCTTTGAAGCAGTTATCGGCAGGGGGTGGGGAAGAATTAAAGGATTAGAACGAAACGAGGGCGAGTGTCCGTAGTCGCGACAGGCGGAGGGGGTTGATAAAGTCTCTGCGGGCGGCGCCGAAGAAGGGGCCAGATGCGACGGAACTGAACTGAAAAGCAGCTACCCAGAGCGACACAAAACATGGGAGCGTAATTGGCGAGGGACCGTAAATCCACGCATTCAACTAAGGAGTACCCCATGTCCCTGGGTGTCTTGAATAACATCAACGCGATCTATGCGCAAAACAGCCTGAATAACACCAGCAGCAGCTTGTCAACGGTATTGCAGCAGTTGTCATCCGGATCGAAGATCAACTCAGGCGCCGACGATGCAGCCGGTCTTTCGCTGGTCAACGGCCTGCAGGCCAACTCTCAGGCACTGACGCAGTCGAAGACGAATGCGCAAGAAGGCGTAGGTCTGCTTCAAGTTGCCGATGGCGCTCTCTCGCAAGTGACTAACCTGCTCAACCGCGCCGTGACGCTGGCTACCGAAGCCTCGAACGGCACCCTTACCGGCACGCAGTTTGGCGCAGCCAACCAGGAATACCAGTCGATACTTTCGGAAATCAACAACATCGGATCGACGACGACCTATAACCAGACTCAGGTTTTCGGGGCGGGCACGGTAGGCATCTACACCGGCGACTCTTCAGCCAAGAGCGCGTCTCTTGACAACGTGAAAATCTCCGCACTTTCGTCCACCAACGTTGGCGACACCGGCGGCACGATGTCGTACAACACCGGCACCAACGTATTCGTCGACCTCTCGGCGGGGGGCGTAGGGAACGCACAGTCGACCGACTCGATCACCGCTGGCACGCAGATGACCATCAGCTACATGAACTCCGATGGCTCGACCGGCTCTGTTGACACAAGCGGTGCAAGCACGGTGGGCGGTTTGATCGCCGCCATTAACGGCTCCGGGCGCGGCTTGACGGCCACATTCACCACGGGTGCGGCTGCTGGAGATGCGGCTGCGGGCACTCACACCGGCATCATGATCTCGGGAAGCATCAACTCGACCAGCGGCCCGACGGTGGGCGGATTGCAACAGATCGCGATCAAATCAGGTGGCAATGACACCGCCGATGTAGGTGCGGCCTCGACGCTTCACGATGACGCGACGGGCGGCATCGCCACCATCAACTACACAGCCGGAGCAGGCGCAAACCTGACCACGAACAACCTTTCCACCCAGGGTGGAGCACAGTCCGCGCTGACCACACTGAACGCGGCCATCAGCAACGTTTCGGCACAGCAAGGCTATATTGGCGCGCAGATCAACACTCTGAACTCAGTAAGTTCGGTGCTGAGCACGCAGGAGACGAACGTGACGTCGGCGCAGAATGCGGTGCAGGCCACGGACTATGCGTCGGCAACATCGAACATGTCGAAGTACGAGATTCTGAGCCAGACCGGCATTTCGGCTCTGGCGCAGGCCAACAGCATGCAGCAGCAAGTGACGAAGCTGTTGCAGTAGTCCGGGGTCCCCAGCGATGGGTCTTGATCGATGGGTTGGAGTTAACCGGGGTCATGCGGTTAACCAAGGGAAGGGCGTCCGGAAGGGCGCCCTTCTTTGCGCAAGGAAGGCATGGCTGGCGGGCAGCCATGAGATTTTTCCAACCCTGCTTACGACCGGTTGGTTCCCCGGCTGCTTGAGTTCGACAGGGAGGGTGCGATGGGCACAGTGGGATTGAGTTTCGGTTCGCCGACCAGTGGGGCGGGGTTCGATGTAAGCACCACGGTGGCCTCGATCGTGGGCAATCTTCAGAATATAGAAACTCCGTGGAAGACGCAGCTGACCTCGTTGCAGGCCCAGGACACGGCCATCTCGAGCCTTGGAACGTTGATGTCGAACCTATCGAACGATCTGAGCCAACTGACGGACTTCACGGGCATCATGGCACAGAAGACGGGCTCCAGCTCGGACACGAATGTGTTGCAACTGACGGCAGCAACGTCTTCAGCGGTGGCGGGAACGCATACGGTAGTGGTGAACAATCTGGCGCTGACCTCGAGCGGATATCTGAATCCGATTTCGAAGTCCACCGACACGCTGTCGGGTTCGATCACGCTTCAGGCGGGTTCGGGCACGGCGCAGACGATCACGCTGGACTCGACGAACAACACACTTTCCGGCCTGGCAAAGACGATCAACTCGTCCGGCGTGGGCATCACTGCAAGCGTGCTGACCGATTCCGCCGGCTCCAGGCTCAGCCTGGTTTCAGGCACTGCAGGCGCGAGCGGAAACATCACGATCAGCGCAAATTCGATTGTTGACAGCAGTTCCTTGAACTCGGCGCTCGGCTACAACAAGACGGTGACCGGCAAGGACGCAAGCATGACGGTAGACGGCGTGGACCTGACCAGTTCGTCGAACACGGTTTCCAATCTCATTCCCGGGCTCACATTTCAACTTCTTGCGCCCAGCACGAAGGAGCCCGATGGCACCCTGGAGCAGGTACAGGTGATCATCGGCAACGACAACAGCGCGGTTGAAAGCACCATCAAAGCGCTTGTAAGCGACTACAACGCGCTGGTGAGCGCCACCAGTACACAGGACGGGATGGACAGCTCGGGCAACCCCGAGCCGCTGTTCGGTTCACCGACGCTATCCCTGCTGCAGCAGCAGCTTCTGAGCGGCCTGAACATGCAGAACCCGAACGGCAACCTGGACGCGGTCGGTGCCAACACCGGCACCACTCTGACCGGTTCGTTGTCGATCAAGGTGGCTGGCGGCTTTGCTTTGAATTACGACGGCGCGGCGGTTACCGGTTCAGAAGCTTCAAGCGGCACACTGACTTCAATTGCCAACGCCGGCGATACGCTGGCTGGCTCGATTTCGATCCAGGTGGGCACGGGCACCACGCAGACCGTAAATGTACCGACGACATTGGGAGACAACACACTGGCCGGGCTGGCGAGTGCGATCAACACGGCCAGCATCGGAGTGACGGCCTCCGTGGTGACCAATAGCGACAGGTCGTCCAGCCTGTCGCTTCTGTCCGGGACCTCGGGGACGGACGGAACGCTGACCGTTGGCTCCAGCATCAAGGACACCAGCGTACAGACCATCAAGGTCCCGACGACGTCTGGGGATAATACGCTTGCCGGACTGGCCAGCGCCATCAACTCGGCCAACATCGGGGTCTCGGCCACGATCGTGACCAAGGGCACGCAATCGACCTTGTCGCTGCTGTCGCAGACCGCCGGATCGAACGGGGCGTTGACCGTAACATCCACGATTGCCGCCACCAGCGAGGCGCTGCTTGGCTACTCCGGGACCTCGGCCACCAGCACCACCGCAGCCACGGGCACGCTGAGTTCGATTTCGAGCGCGTGCAATATGCTTGCCGGATCGATCAGCATCAAGGTGGGCACCGGTGCGGCGCAGACCGTCAATGTCGATCCGGCCAACGCTACACTGTCCGGCCTGGCAGACGCCATCAACAATGCGGGCATCGGAGTAACGGCCTCGCTAAGCACGGACGGAAAGAAGCTGTCGTTGTTGTCGGGGACGGTGGGAACGACCGGGAATCTGACTGTAACCTCGAACATTCTGGACACGACCGACACGACGGTCACGAATGTAAATTACGCCAATTCATCCGACCTCTCCGGGCTCTCCAGTCTGGGCATAACCGTCTCAAAGAAAGCTGACGGCACGCTGACCTTTGACGCTTCAACGCTGGATTCGGTGCTGAACTCGGATTACAGCGGAGTGCTGGGATTCTTTCAGAATGCGAACAGTTGGGGGATGATGTTCTCCAGCATGCTTGAGAACACGGGATCAAGTTCTTCAATTGGAATACTGTCGCTGGCGGCAACGTCCAACAGCAACAACGAGTCGATGCTGAACGCGAACATTTCGAAGGAAGAGAGCATGATCTCGGTGGAGCGGAAGAGCCTGATGGCGGTATTGAACAGCGCCAATGAGATTATGCAGGGGCTGCCGACGCAACTGGACGGAATAAACCAACTCTATTCGGCAATCACGGGATACAACCAGAGCAAATAACCTCAACCACGCGTTCAGAAAGAGCCGAAAGGAACTAGACCACGATGGGAAGTTATCAGGAGCATGCGCTGGAAGGCGCATCGGCTGTCGATCTTGTGGTGGCGCTTTATGAAGGGATGATCCGTTTTCTATCCCTTGCAATAGCGGCCGTAGAGCGTGGAGACGCGTCGGAGCGGCGAGCAGCGGTCAAGCGGGCGCTGGATATCATCATTCATCTTCAGGCGCGTTTGCGCATGGATGTGGGCGGAAAGCCGGCGCAGACATTGAGCGAGTTCTACGCATCGATCTTTGCACTGATCTTGCAGGCCTCGCAGGCGGCATCGAAGGCGAAGTTCGAGCACGCGATCGACTGCATCCGCAATGTGCGGGACGCGTGGCGGCAGGTGGCAAAGGATCCGGAGGTGAATCCAGCGCCTTTGCAGGTGGCCAGCATGTCCTCGCGTCATTTGCACTCGGGTTTTGATAACGGCGAGTATGGGGTGGAATCGAGCGGCGGCTCAAGCTGGAATGCCTAGAGCGCTTTCTGTTTGAGTGTTTTCAGTGGAGATTTGAATTCATGCTCTCCCCCCTTGAATCAAAGAACGATTCAAGGATGGGGCACCCAAATTATTGTTCACACTCGCGTCGATCAGCCGGCGACGGTGAGTTCCTCTTCGAGCTGCTGCTTCTGATAGAGGCCTGCGTAGTAGCCGTCGAGGGCGAGCAACTCGTCGTGCTTTCCGATCTCCACAATCCTTCCATGGTCTAGCACGGCGATCTGGTCGGCATTGCGCACGGTTGAGACGCGGTGGGAGATGAGGATGGTGGTAGACGTGGCGGTGTAAGTGCGCAAGCCGCCCAGGATGCGCTCTTCCGTATAGGTGTCCACACTGGCCAGCGCGTCGTCAAGAATGAGGATGGCGGGGCGGCGCAACAAGGCGCGCGCTATGGCCGAGCGCTGTTTCTGTCCGCCCGAGAGGGTGACGCCACGCTCACCAACGACGGTTTCAAAGCCTTGCGGAAAATCTTCGAATTCCTTGCGGATGTGGGCGGCTTCGGATGCCTTGAGTAATTCTTCCGCGCCGGCATTTGGCGCTCCGAAGGCCAGGTTTTCGCGGATAGTCTCACTGAACAGGAAGGTCTCCTGCGGCACCATGCCGATGTTGCGGCGAAGGACCGCCAGAGGGTAGTTGCGTATTGGGCGGCCATCGATGAGCAGGGAGCCTTCAGGGGCTTCATAGAGGCGCGCGATGAGGCTTACCAGCGTGGATTTGCCGCAGCCAGTAGGGCCGACAATGGCGAGGCTGGAGCCGGCGGGAATGGTGAGCGAGATGTCACGGAGTACCGGAGTATCGCCGTAGTTGAAATTGAGATTGCGAAATTCGATTTCGCCATCGAGAACGGCATCGGCAGGGACCGCTGGATCGGTGGCGCTGTCATCGATTGCCGGCACGGCTTTGAGCAGTTCGTCAATGCGCTTCACGGAAGCGGTGCCGCGCTGGAAGATGTTGATGACCCAGCCCACGGCGATGATGGGCCAGATGAGCATGATCATGTAGGTATTGAACGCCACGAAGTCGCCGACTGAGATTTTATGGGCGATGACCAGGTGGCCTCCGGCGAGCAGGGTGATGACCATGGAGACGCCGAGGACGAACTCCAAAGAAGGCCAGAGCATGCCCATGAGCTGGACGAGGCGCAGGGAGCGGGCGATGTATTGTCGGTTGAGCCGCTCGAAGAGGCTGATTTCAGACTCCTCGCGGGCAAAGGCGCGGACCAGGCGTGCGCCGGAGTAGTTTTCCTGGGCTTGCGAGGAGATCTCAGAGAAGCTGGCCTGGATGCGCTCGAAGCGGTCGTGGATTCTGCTTCCGAAGTACTGTACCAGGATGCTGGCGATGGGCATGGGGGCCCAGGCCACCAGGGTGAGCCAGGGGCTGATGCGAAGCAGGAAGAAGAGTGCGCCGACGGTAAAGAAGATGGTGTTGGCGCTGTACATGAGGGCCGGGCCGAGCAGCATGCGGACGGCGTTCAAGTCATTGGTAAGCCGGGCCATGATGTCGCCGGTGCGATAGCGCTGATAGAAGCCCGCGTCCTGTAGTTCCAGATTGCGGAAGAGGTCGTTGCGCAGGTCGAACTCGATCTCGCGGGAGATGCCGATGAGAATCCATCGCTGGGAATAGAGAAAAACGCCTTTTACCAGGGCGATGGCGATCAGCAGTCCGGCGAAGAGGAGAATGTTCTGGCGGGTTGCAGAACCTCTTTGCAGCGCATCCACGGCCATTTTGAGGACTCTGGGGAATTGGACCCAGATGGCATTGGTGGCCACGCAGGAGAGGGTGCCCCACACGTATCCCCAGCGGTAGCGGCGCATATACCCGAAGAGTGGGGCGAGATCACGGAACATGTTTGTATTGTACGGGTGCGGAGATGCGGGTGGGTTGCCTCCCGCTTCTTTTGACAGGATGGACGGATCAGCCGTCCATCTCGCTGGCTGCGGGCGGGTTCCGTGCCGCGAAGATTCGGGAGAATTCTGGCGCCAATTGAAGGACTTTTTAAGGTATTCTTTTCCCACCAAAGGAGGTCTTCCCCCACATGAGTACTTTCGTGTTCACCCCCCTTTCGCTCAAGGAGCAATCCTTGCGTGCGCTCAAGGCCCAGGAGTTTATAAACCTTGAACCGGACGACCCTCTCAACGCCAAAGGTTTCGTCGCTATTTGCACCATAGGCATTAACTCCTATGACGTCAGCAAGAACACCTACGAAATCGACACCCACGGATCCCACAAGTGCGACCTGAAGTCCATGCAAACGACGCTGCAGAAATGTGAGGAAAACAGAGCGGGATTCGGACTCAAAGATGGCAGCATCTCAATCTATGTCATCTTCGTTTTGGACACCCGGGTAATTCTTCGAATTGGCTTTCCGCAGATGACCAAGTCCGAGGGAATGGTAAAGCCCATCGGAGGTCACATCGATCTGGCGGGCAAACAGCCGGTAATTGCCGCGGGGCAAGTGCTGTTTACCAAGCTGCCCGAGGGGTTCGGAGTGAAGGGCATCGACAACCGATCGGGCCACTATCAACCGACGGAAATGGAACTCCATGGGAAGCTGGTCAAGACTCCATGGAGTATCACTGCGCAGGCATTCCGGCTTGGCTTGGGCGCATTGAATGTGAAGGAGGTTTATCAGGATCCCGAGTACGAGAAGGTGAAGCAAAGGAAACTGGAGGAGAGGCTAATCCAGGAGAAGTCAGGCGACCTCAGCAAGGCGACCCCCTCCGAGAAGAAATTGCTTGAAGTGATTGGGAAGGTCCGCTCCGATGGCGGGGTCAACAAGATGGCCAAGTCTACAATCCAATCCTTGTCGAGCGTAATCGCAAAAGCTATGGCGAACAATCAAGGACTTGGCAACGTTGGAGTTGTCGGTCAATTCCTCACGAAGGAGAAAGATAGCGCCAAGACACTGCAGGAGTTACTGATAAGTGCGGCCAACAACCTCGGAGCCACGCTGCTGCTTCGTCCCGAATGGATCAAATTGAATATTAAGGAATGACAGGAACTTGCCCCTGAGGCACCGGGCCGAGGACTTACGGGCTTTACTGCATCCAGAATTAGGGCTTGCTCTGCAAGATCTGGCCTGCATGAATGATCGTCGGCCTGCTTCACATGAGCCTGAACGTTCAGATCGAAATTCCCCAATCTGAGTTGGCACGGATGAGGCCCTGGGAAATCCCCTCAGGGCCCTTCCTGCTTGTTTGACTTCTTGAATTGAAGAACCCGGGAATAAGGAGTGCCAGCTTATGGGTCTGATTCGCGAACTGAACGCAGCAGAAGGCCTAAATGGCGCGACCGGTTACGTGGGTGTGCGCAGCAGCAGATAACCGCCTACGAGCGCAAAGAGTATGTCAGAAGACCAGGCGGCGAGTGCGGCAGGGAGGTAATTTACGTTGCCCATGGCGCCGAAGAGGCCGTCAACAACCCAGTAGGCAAGCGCCACGGCGATGGCCACGGCAATGGCGGTGAGTGAGCCGCGGCGGCCCATGGAGAGTGCGAAGGGTATGGCCAGCATGGCCATGACAATGGCGATGAGCGGATAGGCGAGCTTGTGCCAGAGCGCGACGCGGAGGCGCATGGTGTCAAAGCCACTCTGCCGCAGGTCGCCGATGTAGGTATCGAGCTGGCCGAAGTTCATCTCCTGCGATTGCAGATTCTCTTTTTTGAAGTAGCCGGGGTCTTCGTGAATCTCGGCGAAGGTGGTTTGTTTGAACTCGCGATAGGCGGTGGTCTCGTCCGCTTCCATGTCGCGCTGCCAACCATTCTGGAAGTTCCAGGAGTCGCTTTCGGGATCCCAGAAAGCGTGAGAGGCAAAGACGCGGCGGGAGAGTGCGAAGGTGGAAGGGTCGAACTCAAAGATGGAGAGATTGGCGAATTCGTTGCGGTCGGGATCAAAGAACTGGTAGTAGAAGATGCGGCCGGGTTCGCCGGGGTGCGGCTGACCGAAGATCCACTTTTGTTCGGGGTGCAGGAAGGTCTGGGGTGGGCGGCCCTTGATGGTGGAGCGGAGGGCCTCCTGACGGCGGTTTGCCTGGGGCAGATAGAACTCGTCGAAGAGGAAGAGGCTGACGGACAGGATGGCGGCAATGGAGACGATGGGCACGACGAGCCGGTAGAGGCTGATGCCGGTGGCCTTCATGGCGATGATTTCGCTGTTGCGATTGAGCACGCCGAAAGTGACGAGGGCGGCGATGAGGACGGCCAGGGGCGCGATTTGATAGAGCATGCTGGGGGTGAGATTGACGAGATACGCGCCGACAGTGGAGAGCGCAATGTGGTTGCGCAGGATATCGCCCACCAGTTCAAAAAACGTGAAAACGAGCATGAGCAGCACAAAGCCGGACAACACGAGGAAGAAGGTGTTGAGGAATTCGCGGATGACGTATTCGTCGAGGATGCGCGGAAAGGCGTTGCGGGATTTGGCTTGCTGCGGACGAGGCTGCAGCCTGTCAAGAAGGCCGGTGAGCGAGAAGAGCTTGCGGCTGGGCGCATCAGTATCTCTCGGCTTGGGTGAACGGGTGGCCCAACCGGCGATGGTGCTGAGGATGCGGCCGCCGCTGGCCATTTGCCAGAGCAGAAAAATGCCGACACCGGCGAAGAGCAGGTTGGCGGACCATACGGCTAGAAATGCCGGGAGTTTGTTCTGCTTGCCGAGCGCCATGCCGGTGGAGGAAAGGAAGTAATAGAAGAAGACCAGGAGGATGGTGAAGACGAAGCCGGAGCTTTTGCCGCCGCGCCGCGAGGCCACTCCGAGGGGAACGCCAACGAGCATGAGGACCAGGCAGGCGGCGGGAAAGGCGAAGCGGTTGTGCAACTCGATGAGATAACGCCGGGAGTCCGGGCCATGGATGCGCGCAAGCAGTGCGTCCATGGGCAGGGCGTAGATGGCGGTGTCCATGCGGCCCAAATGGACGTCACTCTGCGCGCTGGCTTCGAGCGGGCGATCAGTGGATGTAAATGCGGTGATGTTGTACAAGCCGCCGGGCATGGTTTCATGCTGTGCCCCGTTGCGGAGGCGCATGAGGAGTATCTGCGACGAGTCGCTGACCACGGTGGCCGAGGCGGCAGTGGTGATGCGGGGGGCTGATGGGTCGCTGACGTCGGCCATGAAGACCTGACGCCAGTTGGCGGCACCGGTTCCGGAGCGCACGTCCTGCACATACAGGACGAAGTTCTTGAAATCCTCATAAAAGACGCGGGGTTGAATCTGGTAGGAGGCCTGGGAGGTCTCGAGAGCGCGCTCCATATCGAGAATGGCCTGATTGGCGCGGGGCGCGAGATAGAGGGAGTTTGCCAGTCCCAGCAGAGTACCTCCGATGGCGACGATGGAGGCGACGCGTACAAAGTAGCCGATGCCGAGGCCGGAGGCGCGCATGGCGATGATTTCGCTGTCGGCGGCCAGACGGCTGAGCCCGAGCAAAACCCCGACCAGGACCGACATGGGGATGGTGACGCGGAAGAGGTTGGGGAGGGTGAAGAGGAAGATCTCCGCCGCGTTGGAGAGTGTGGAACTATTGCGCACAACCATCTCCAGGACGTGGGGAAGGTAGGGCATGAAGAGAATGAAGGTGAAGAGCGCGCAGCCTATGAGCGTGTGGGAGAGAATTTCACCGAGAATGTAGCGGGTCAGGATGCGCACGGATTGCTCTTGGGCTAGTTTAACTTGCCGGCGAGGCGGTGTGGGTTGTGGGTTGCCAGTGGCGGAGGCGGAGGCTGTTGGCGAGCACGCAAACGGAACTGAGAGCCATGGCGGCGGCGGCCAGCCAGGGCGTGAGAAGGATGTGGAAGGCGGGATAGAGAAGGCCCGCGGCTAAGGGAATGCCGAGCAGGTTGTAACCGATGGCCCAGCCCAGGTTCTGGCGCATGATGCGGAGGGTTTGGCGGGCGAGACCGAGTGCGGCTGGGATGGCGGAAGGCTGAGTTCGGAGGAGCAGGACGTCGCCAGCCTCCTGGGCCAGATCGGCTCCGGTGCCCATGGCGATGCCGGCGTCGGCCTGGGCTAAGGAGGCGGCGTCGTTGATGCCGTCGCCGACCATGGCTACGCGCAGGCCGGATTGCTGGAGGGCGCGGATGCGGGCTAGTTTACTGGCGGGATCGAGGGCGGCTTTGACCTCGGTGATGCCGGCCTGGGCCGCGATGGGTGCGGCGGCTGCTGCTGAGTCGCCGGTGAGCATGAGGACGCGGAGGCCTAAAGCGCGTAATGCAGTGATGGCTTCTGCGGCGTCGGGGCGGAGCGCGTCGCGGGCATCGAAGTAACCGACTGGCACGCGGTCGAGCGCCATCCAGAGGCGGGTGATGCCGGGCTCGGGAGGGGTGGTTTGCTTGGGGAGCGGGATGAAGAACTCCTGAAAGAGAGCCTCATTACCGAGGAGGCAATCGTGGTTCTCGACTTTGGCGGTGAGGCCGCGGCCGGGGAGGATTTGCACGTCTTCGGCAGGCTGCCAGACAAGACCAAGCGCGCGGGCCTGATCGATGAGGGCGTGGGCCAGAGGGTGGTTGGAGCGCTCCTCGGCTGCCGCTGCCAAGCGCAGGAGATCGTTTTCGAGATGTGCCGCAAGCGGATGAATGGCAGCGAGTACGGGACGACCTACGGTCAGGGTGCCGGTCTTGTCGAGGACGATGATGTCTCGCTGGGCGAGGCGGGCCAATCTTTCAAGGGCTTCGCCGCCTTTGAAGAGGACTCCGAGTTGCGCACCACGGCCGACTGCGACGGTGAGCGCGGCGGGAACAGCCAACCCCATGGCGCAGGGGCAGGCGATGACGAGCACAGCGACTGTGTTGGCCAGTGCGAGTTGCAGAGAGTTCGTGGCGAAGAGCCAGGCTGCGAAGGTGAGGAGCGCGAGGGCGAGAACGACGGGGACAAAGATGGAACTGGCGCGGTCGGCAAGCCGTTCCATGGGGGCCCTGGAGCCCTGGGCCTGCTGGACCATGCGAGTGATCTGGGCGAGGACGGTGGCTTCGCCGAGCGATTGTGCCTGACATACTACGGCACCGTCGTAGTTGAGCGAGCCGGCGAGGACACGGCCGCCTACTTCTCGGGGGAGGGGCGTGGATTCGCCGGTGAGCATTGACTCATCGACAGTGGTGCGGCCTTCGATGATGGTGGCGTCGACAGGGTAGCGTTCGCCAGGCAGAACGACAATGCTGTCGCCGGGTTGGATCTCAGCGAGCGGAACCAGGGTTTGCACGCCGTCCACGATGCGGCGGGCGGTGACGGGGCGGAGGCGGGAGAGCGAGTCGAGCGCGGCCAGAGCGCGGCGCTTGGCGCGGGCTTCGAGGGCCTTGCCGAGGAGAAGAAAGCCGAGAATTAGCAGAACTGCGTCAAAGTAGACTTCGCGGCCGGGTGCGGGACTTAGCGTGGAAAACGCGGAATAGAGGAAGGCCACGCTGGTGCCGAGGCCGACGAGCGTGTTCATGTTGGTAGCGCCATGGCGGAGGGCGCGGATTGCGCTCAAATAGATGCCGCTCCCGGCCCAGGAAACAACTGCGCCAGTGAGGACGAGAAGGAGCCAGCGCAGCGGTTGCGGCGGCAGGGCGTAGAGCCAAGGCACGAGGCGCATAAGGGCGTGGTCGAGCGCGCCCATGGAGGAGCCAAGCGGCATGGCGAGAAGCATGGCGGCTGCGCCGGATGAGAGCGTGACCCAGGCTTTAAGCGAAGACTCGGCGGTGCGGTCCCGATCGCCTGCGGCGGCTGAATCATCGGGACGAGGCAGGACGGCGTCGTAACCCGCGCTGCGAACGGAATCTACCAGTTGCTGGGGCGTGGCCAATGCAGGATCGAAGACGATGCTGGCGCGATGGGCCATGAGATCGACGTGGACAGATTCCACTCCGGCGGTCGCACTGAGAGTCGCCTCGACGTGATGCTGGCAGGAGGCACAGGTCATCCCGAGAACTGGGAGAGTGAGCGATTCTGTGGTGGGCGACGGCACTTATGGTTCCAGATGCGCGGCGAAACCAGCCTTGGCAAGAGCGGCGATGGCGTGGTCGACCGGCGCAGGGTCGGCACCAGTGGCGAACCTTGCGGCTCCGATGGAGACTTCTTTCACTTCGACGCCTTCTGTTGCCGCCAGTGTCTGGGTGACGCGGCGGACGCAGGATCCGCAGTGCATTCCATCGATTTTGAGCGTGAATTCAGCCATTTGTTTCTCCTGTTTCTTTGATGATATCCGGGCGGAAGAGATTCGTGGGGCGAGGTTTGTTGCGGAATGGGGCGGTGGAAGAACTATCGTAGAGATGGTTTTGAAGCAGATAAGGAAGATGATGCAAAGAGAATTTCCTTTGGCGCCTTTGGTGGGCGTGGGCGCGGTGATTGTGGATTCGGGGCGGGTGCTGCTGGTTCGGCGTGGAACCGAGCCGATGAAGGGGCGATGGTCACTGCCGGGCGGACTTCTGGAAATAGGCGAACCGCTGGCGGACGGGGTGATCCGCGAGGTGCAGGAGGAGACCGGGCTGGAGGTGGAACCGGTTGAACTGATTGAGCTTCTGGAGAGGATTCAGCGGGAGGACCAGCGGGTTCGCTACCATTATGTGATTGCCGATTACCTATGCCGGATGACGGGCGGGGCTCTGGAAGCTGCGTCTGATGCCGCCGCGGTGCGATGGGTGGAGCGGGCGGAGTGGACCAGACAGGATTTGAAGGAAGATGCGTCGTGGCTGGACCCGACTACGGTGCGGGTGATCGAAGCGGGCTGGCAGAGGGCGCAGAAGTTGGGAATGGAGTGAAAGGAACGGGGATGAAGCTGGGAAGAAAGTTGCTTTGGAGTGCGGGCGTGGTGGTGGGGCTGGCGGCGTTGGCGGG
>Ga0114951_10003684_pt1 | contig 15661 bp, 11 predicted proteins | sample AM7aDNAmetaG_FD_88677 | JGI IMG/M metagenome (GOLD analysis project Ga0114951, IMG submission 88677) | Freshwater microbial communities from Finland to study Microbial Dark Matter (Phase II) - AM7a DNA metaG | ecosystem: Environmental > Aquatic > Freshwater > Lake | place: Finland: Lake Alinen...
GGCCGATGGTTTGGGTATCCCTCGACTCTGCTAGCCTCAACTTTTCGAACCGCCGGATGCGGTCCCGCTTGTCCGGTGGTGTGGCAGGGGAGGAGAGGAAACTCTCCCCCCTATGCCGATTGCAATTGTGACGTCATTGTGACGTGGTCGAGGGCAGCTACCACTTTCCACTTGGCTTTCTGTCAGACGTGCGATTCGTAGGGAGCATCTGGGCAGTGACGTGTTCGCCCGCTACAATTGGTGCGCCAATTCAAAAGGGAGTGGAATCCCATGAACCGCCGTGATTCGTTGAAGCTGCTGCTGGCTGCCTCGGGCAGCACGCTGTTTCCGCCGCTGTGGGCCGCGCCCGGAGCCGAACACGCCACCCCGCTTGTGCCCGCCTTCTCCGGCCTGCCGATGGGCGAGATCAAACCGCGCGGCTGGATTCGCGAACAGATGACGCGCGACCTTCGCGATGGCTTTGCCGGCCACCTGGACGAGCTCTGCCGCGAGGCCTCCTCCGGGATCTTCACCCGCCACCGGAACTCCGGCCTGGCCGCCAACGACAGCAACGCCGCCAAGATCAACTGGTGGAACGGTGAAACCGAGGGCAACTGGCGCGCTGGGCTGATCGGGATGGCCTATCTGGCTGAGGAGAAGCAGGCCATGGACAAGGCTGCAGCCTTTGTCCGCCAGGTGCTGGACTGTCAGGATAAGGATGGCTACCTGGGCGTCTTTGCCCCAGATCTGCGCTTCGGCATGACTGGCGAGCTGTGGACCCAGGCTTGCCTGATGCGCGGCCTGCTCGACTTCGCCGAGCTGGCCCGGGACGTGAACGTCCACCACGCCGTAGTGCGAGCCATGGACCTGACCATCTCCGTCTACGGAAGGGCCAGTACCCCTGTCGCCTCAGGCCCCGGCGGCCAGGGCATGAGCCACGACCTGATGATCTGCGACGTGGCCGAGCGGCTCTACCGGGCCACCGGCGACGCAAAGTACCCGCGCTTTGCCCAGGACCTCTACGAGCAGTTGAGCCAGACGGCTCGGGCCGCTGACACTCACCCGCGCAACCTGCGGGAACTGGACGCGGGATGGGTCGACCACGGCCCCAACACCTACGAGACGATGCGCGTGCCGCTCTGGTTGTGGATGGCCACCGGAAACCCCGCACTGGGCTCCGCTGCGCGCAATGCCCTCGAAAAGCTCGCGCGCTACACCGGCGTGAGTGGTTCGGCGGTGAGCGAAGAGGGCATCTTCAATCACAAGCCCGACCCGCAGTTCACTGAGTACGAGTATTGCGCCACCAAGGAGATTCAGTGCTCGCTCGCCTCAGCGCTGGCCCTTACCGGAATAGCAGCATTCGGTGACCGAATCGAGCAGATCTGGTTCAACGCGGCCCAGGGCGCACGCCTCGCGGACGGCAGCGCCATCAGCTACCTCAGCTGCGACACCCGGCTCCACTGCGATGGCTGGACGCCGGATGGAGTGCGCCCTGACCCGCAGAACAAGTTCTCGCCCACGCACGCCGACGTGGCCGTCTGCTGCAATCCAAACGCAGCCAACGTGGCCCCGCAGTTTGTACGCGCTATGTGGATGCGCCCGGCGGCAGGCGGCCTGGCCGCCGTGCTCTACGGCCCCTGCGTGGTTTCAACCACGGTTGCCGGCGTGCGCGTCCAGATTGAGGAAAGCACACGCTATCCCTTCGAGAACCAGATCGAGTTCCATATCCAGCCCGAGCGGGAGGTGGAGTTCCCGTTGCTGCTGCGCGATCCGGGCTGGTCGGCCGGCACGCGGGTCAGTTGCGCTGGTGCCCAGGTGCGGCGCGAGGGCGGTTACTGGCTGATTACGCGGCGCTGGAAGCCGGGCGACACGGTTCGTATCGAGTTCACCGCCGCGGTGCGCGAGGCGGTAGCTGTAAATGGCGAGGTGGCTCTCTCCTGCGGCGCGCTGCTCTTTGTCCAGTCCATTTCGGCACGCAAGACGGTGCTCAGGACTTATCCGCTCAAGGGTTTCGAGGATGCTTGGTACCTGCCTGTCCCCGGCAAAGACGAGCCGCTTGCACTGCCGGCAGCTACACGCTGGCGCGGCTACGGCCTGCAGGCAACGGAAGTTGCCGGCGGCAACCCGCTGCGGCCCTTTGACAGCCCTCTACTTGTGCTGAAGGGGACGCTCCTGCGCCAGTCCGATATGAGCGAGGTGGAGGCAATGCTGGTGCCGCTGGGCAATGCCCCAACGCTGCGCCGCGCGACCTTCCCCATCGCGCCTTAGGGCACGTCCGTAGTTCCGCAAGAGCAAGAGGGTTGGTCCGGCTGCAGTTTCCGCCCAGGACTCAATCTCTGGGCAGCGAGAGCACCCCGGCGGTCTTCCGTTCGCAATGGTTGCGTATTCCGGAAGTTAGGCCGACTGTTCCTCAGGGTTCTCACTATAGATAGTGAAGACTCTGGCAGAAAACGGCTATTGAGGGAGAATTCCCGCAATCAGGGCGTACTGCCTTTTCGATTGCATTGTGTCAGTTCCGCGTTAAACCAACCTAAATATGCTCCGCATTTGAACTTGCCTCAATTTTCCTGCGGCGATGCACTTCCTCGTGACGAATCTTATCGGCGCGGCGAACCTTCATAGCAAGCAGAATTCCCACAAACTTCCGCTTGTAACAGATGCGGCAGCGCACAGGGTATCGAAGAATGAGCAAACGGGGCAGATCCAACACACGCAATTTGGACGCCCGGAATTTAGCCGACCCGCAATGTGGGCAGATCATGAACCATCTCCTAAGCTCAGTCAGATTCCTGCAATTCTCGTGAAGGAACAGCTAGAAAACGCCGCTCCCAATTTGTTCCAAGTGGTATTGGTTCAAATTAGCACGAAAATGCGATCCCCATCGAGATTCGCCCTGCTAGGAAGGGAAGAGGGAGCCGGAAGATATGGAGAAAGTGGTGAGCTTGGAGCGGCGGCGCTGCGGCTTTGGAACCGGGTTGGCCAGAAGGCCGGCAATCTCTCTCAACTCTGCCCGGGCATGCCCAATGGTCGCTGCAACCGCATCTTGGCGCTTGGCGGACTCGCCGCTCACCAGCGGCAGACTCGGCTGAGGATCGCGACGGCGGTGTCCCTGCTCAAATAGCTGTCGGGCACCGGAAATCGTGTACCCCTCGGCATGAACAAGCCGCTTGATCTCCAGCGCCAACTCCACGTCACGACGCCTGTAGAGCCGCTGGCCGGTTCCGCTCTTGTTGGGTTTAAGCTGCGGAAACTGCGTCTCCCAAAAACGCAGAACGTAGGTCTCCACCTCGCAAATACGCGCCACATCTCCAATCTTGAAATAGAGACGGTCCGGGATCGTGGGCGATTCGAAGGCGCGCTTCCGGGAGAGTTGCGTAGCCATAGCAGTAGGGAGCAGGGCACCGCGACTGCGGTGGAACCCTCACTCTAACCGCAGTATAGGCCACAATTTGCACTATTTGTGAAGCAAAATTGACGGCTTGCCTCATCTTGCTGCAAAAACGCAGGATGGAAGAGCGGAATCCCGTCCATCCTGCAGTCTTATGCTTCTTCCGGACGCAAAATCGCGGCGCGCTGTGTGGAATGATGGGGTGCGGCACGCAGGTACTGGACGGGCCAACTGGTGGTTTCGCCAAGTGCGGCCGCGGCATGCACCGGCCAGTAAGGATCGCGCAGCAATTCGCGTCCCAGCAAAACCAGGTCGGCGCCGCCTTCATCAATCACGGCGTTGGCCTGGGCCGGATCGGTAATCAGACCAACAGCTGCCGTAGCGATTCCAGCCTCACGGCGGATCCGCGCAGCAAACTCCACCTGAAATCCAGGGCCCACCGGTATCTTCGCGCTGGGAACCTGCCCGCCCGTGGAAACATCCACCAGGTCGACGCCGTGTTCCTTAAGCAGCCGCGCGAGTTTAACTGATTCGTCCACGTCCCACCCGCCTTCCGCCCAGTCCGTTGCGGAAATGCGCACAAACAGCGGCAGGTGAGCAGGCCATTCGGCGCGGACAGCATCGACCACTTCCATTAGCAGCCGGATGCGGTTTTGAAAGTGGCCCCCGTAGGCATCGGTCCGTTGGTTGGCGAGCGGAGACAAAAACTCGTGCAGCAGATAGCCGTGCGCCGCATGGATCTCCACCAGGTCGAAACCCGCCTTCAGGGCCCTTTGCGCGGCCTGTCGAAAGGCCTCCACCACGCCGTCGATTCCTGCCTGATCCAGCGCCTGCGGCACCGCATAATCCGCAGAAAAAGCCAGAGCACTGGGCCCTACCGGCTGCCAGCCGCCCTCGGCGGGTCCCAGCAACCGCTCCCCGGCAAAGGGCACGCTCATGCTGCCTTTGCGCCCGGCGTGAGCCAGTTGAATTGCCGCACGGGCGCCCTGTGAGTGCATAAAACGCACAATCCGCTCCAGTGCCGGAATGTGCTCGTCTTTCCAGATGCCCAGATCGCCTGAGGAGATGCGGCCCTCGGCCACCACCGCCGCGGCTTCCACAATCACCAGTCCTGCACCGCCCTGTGCACGGCTGCCTAGGTGAACAAGATGCCAATCGGTGGCAAAACCGTCCTCGCAGGAGTACTGGCACATGGGCGAAACACCGATACGATTGGCAAACTTCACCGAACGAAGTTCAAAAGGAGAAAAAAGCTGAGAGGTCATATCTAAATGGATGATAGCAAGCGGAAAGGGATGCAAAGCACATGGAGAATCCATGCGCTTTGCATCCCTTTCCGCTGTAAGCAAATACGTTCAAGTGTGGCGTGCTCCAAATACCCCGCAGTTACTGCTTCTTCAAAACCGCCGTCCCCTTTTCGTCGGCAAAGATGGCGTTCTCAAGCTTGCGAAAATCGGCAGCCTTGCTCGCCGGAATCTCCACATCCCGCACCACGTACTCGCGCTCGTAGTGCAACTGGTTATCCTTGGCCGAAACCAACGAGCGATAGCTGGCGAAGCCCACATCCACATTCACCGGGTCTGGCGTCTCATCCACCTTGTAACCCTCCGGCAGCGCGATGTCGAAGCTGTCGCGCCAGCGCCCTGGGTGGCCCAGTTCGATTGCGTACGCGCGTGGCTTGCCCTCCATCACATCGGGAACTGAGCGCGCGTGGCTGCCATAGACCCGCGGGCGCAGCAGCAGCAGCGAACCGGCGACGTGCGCATAGTTGGCCGCGCTGAAGTGCAAGTCGAGATTCAGCGGCTTGTCCAGATCCTCCGCCTGGTGAAATTCGTACCCCTTGAATGTCAGCCCGGGAAGATCAGAACCAAGCGAGCTTTCCAGCTTCTGGTGAATATCCTTTGCATCGTTGTCCTTGATGAAAGACCTCTCCTGCATGGCCTCATCGCCCATGAATCCCTCGGCGATATCGCCTGTCAGGGCACCTTCGGCGCTCAACGTGAACGTGCCCTTCCGGATCATTCCGGCAACATCCGGCGGAAGCACCGGCATTTGCAGCACCTGGCTATCCGCGCCGTTAAAGATGTTGCCGTAGGCCCCTTGCAGTTGCCCCCGGATCAGCCCCACCGGCGTCACTTCATCGGTTGGGTCAAAGATCAGCAGCGTCTTGCCGTTGGTGGCTTTCACGCGCGCCACAAGACGCTGATCGTTGTTCCCCTCCGGCAGTTCAATCGCCGTAATCATGTGGTTGCCGATCAGCGATGGTGCAGTCGGGTCGATCGTGCCGCGTTCGCTGTCCACGTGCAGATAGTAGGCGTGGACGCCGGTCGCCTGCAGCATTGAGATCAGCAGCGTCGTCTTGTCTTTGCAATCGCCGTAGCGGTTGCGAAAGATGTCGGCTGAGAAATGCGACTGTAAGCCGCCTATGCCCTTCATGACAATAAAGTAGCGAATGTTTTTCTGGATGTAGCTCGTGATCTGGCTCAGCTTTGTGTAAAGATCAGGCGCACCGGCGGTCAGTTCCATTGCCTTGGCAGTAATCTCCGGCGTCGGGTCCGGCCGGTGCTCTTGCAGTTTCTCTCCCCACTGCCCGATGGCCCTCCATTGGTTGTCCACGCCCTTGATGGCCGACTCGCCCCATTGCACTGACATGCGCGCCGCCAGCGCTTCCTCCGGCGGAGTAGCGTGCAGATTCTCAAGGTCCAGCGCCGCCATGTCCTTGACCTCCCAGCGAAGATGATTCGGTCCAATCTCGATGGGCTTCACCGGCGTAATCCGGCTCCAAGACTCAGCGAAGCGCCCGCCTGCGGGCAACACTAACTCCAACACCTCGTCCACTACCGGAATCGAATACTGTATCTGCCAAATCTCCTCGTTTATGTAGGGTCTTAAGTGCACCTCCATCTCGCATACCACCACTGAACCCGGATCGCTGCCCGGTGGGTTCACGATTCGAAAGCGATCAGAGGACTGCATATCCCGGTCTTCGTAGGATCCCGCGTCCTTGAAGTCTGTCTCCATCGCCTGGAACTGCTTGCCATCGGGCGCGATGGTCCAGGAACGGAAGTAGTTCAACTTCTGGTCTTTGTCAGACTCAGCTATGCAGTGTGATTCCTTTCGCCCCTGGGGCTTCAGAATTCGCACCGCGAAGTGCTGTCTCTCGACTGCGTGGTTTTGCTCGTCAACCGTAACCAGGTATTCGTCAAACAGAATCACAGCCGACGCGTCCCCAACCGTCGCCGGTGTTGGTGTCTTGGCGGCATCCAATGCCCATTGAGGCGCAGGTTGCGCCTTGTCCCTGGCTGTCGCCGGAATCGACCCACACAAGGCCATGCAGCACGCCGCAGCCACGGCAAGAACTGGAAAACCGCTCAAACGCGTGGCCATCAGTTGCCTTTCGCTTCAGGAGCCGCGGTCAGTACCACTTGCGCCTGATCGGCGGTTGCTATCTTTTGATAGAAGCCGCGCAGGTCCTGGTATTCCTCAGGTTTGGCCAGCGTAAACGCGCGAGCCAGCGTACGGGCAATGATGATCTTCCCTGGAGAAGCCGCGGTCTTCACAATGTACGCTGCGTGGCCCGTCCACGGAATGGTTGTGGCCATCGGCGCCGATTCCACCGTCAACCCAGCCGGTAGGTGATAGGTTACCTGGTCGGTCAACCGCTCCCCATAATGCATGTCCACTGACTCAAGCCGGTTCTCCTGGCTCACAAACGGCTGATGCCCCCGCGCCTCAAACAGAAAGCCGGGCAGTAGCAGCCTTTTGGATGTTGCCGCGCCAAGCGTCCCCTTCATTGTCACGGTAGCAACCAATTTCTCGTTCGGTTGATCCAGTGCCGCGAAGTGGTCAACGTGCCCTTCCACTCCTTCTGGCATAATCGTTTCCAGCGAATGGTCAAATTGCTTCTTGAGCTCAGTTTCATCGTTCTGAAGTGCTGCCTGCCGCCAGCGCAGCGCCTCCTGCCCCGCCATCGCAATTTGCACGGTGCCTGTAATGCCTCCGTGCGCGTCCACGCTAATGTCCCCGGTGCGCGTGGTCGAGTTGTTCGTGTAGGTCTCCTCCGGACTCACGGCCGCGCCTACTTCCTTGGCGCTTTGCCTCAGGCCCCCGGCGCTTGCGTGCTTCCAGCTCACGGTCTGGAACGGGCACATCTTTTCACCGGGATCGACCACGATGTCATTCCCGCCAATAGACAAAATCACCAAAGTATCGTCGAGCTGGTTAATGTTCATATAGCTCACGTCGAAGATCCCCTGATCGTGATCGACCACCTTCATCGCGTAGGCTTGCAGCCCCGCCGCGCGAGCCATTGCCAGGTACAGCATCGCGATGTCCTCGCTCGTTCCGCTCTTCTGCGTCCATGTATCTTCGGCCCGCTTGGCCTCCTTCAGCTTTAGTTGCTTCAGCTCGGACTCGCTCTTCTTGCGGGAGTAGTCCGTGTTATCCAGCGCCTGCACTGCCGCGTAAAGCTTCTTCGCTTTGTCTATTTCGCTGTCGGTGGGGGCCGTCAGACCGGCCACGGCGCTGCGAAGCGCCTTCGAGACTTCTGCAAACTGATCCACCTCTTTTGACCAGCGCTTGGCCTCGTGAACCCAGAACTCCTGCGCCGTGAAGGCGTTCTTGTAATAAAAGAACACCTTGTAAAGATAACTATTCGCCGGCGGCATCCACTCTTCATCGGGCGCCGGCGGAACATCCACCACGTCCAGGCTGAAGTGCCCCCCGAGGTCCGTCTTGATGGCTGCGTCCTTGGGCAGATTGTGCCACCAGAGCAGGCTATTGATTACATCCCCGTGCGCATCGGTCAGATAGTTGCCGGTCGCCTCAAGGTTATTGTTGCGGGTATTGGGCATGAATGCCTTGAACGGAGTGAACATGTAATGTGCCTTGTGTACAAAATAGGGCCGCTGAATCTCCCACATCGGCGAGGAAGAGAGGTTGTCGTCGTAGCTCAGCTGATATTTGTACTCAAGAATGCAGCCCACTTCCACACTCGGAAGCGTAAACACCATGCGCCCGATCTCCCTGTCGGTGCTCTTGATGATCAACAGGTCTTCCGGCTTGCCCACCAGCGGAACCACGGTTCCGTCCGAATGGATGGTGCGCGCCTTGATCTCAGTAACCTTGAAGGCGCTCTTCAGGTAGGGCACTTCGACCGTAGCCAGCTCTTTGCCCTTCTCCGTCAGCACCTTGATCCGCGCGTAAAAGGTCTGGTAGTGGGTCGGGTCATCCGCGATTTCCTCAATGTTCAGGTAAACCGCCGCCGCCCCCGGAGCCTTCGCATCGGCGGTCATCTTCAGTTCTTCGTCCGTCGGTGCCTGAAATTGCGCCTTGGCCAGAACTGGAACCCCAATCAATACAAACGCAACTACGCAACGAAGGCATTTATGATTTCGCACGGAATATGTCCTTTGTTTGTGAATAGCGATAAGTCTACCCCTGAATAATCGCGGAGAGCGGACAATCGCCCCGTTGTCACACACACCTGTGATAGCCGTTCGCGCGGTTATTGATCCGGCCCTCAAATACAAGCACCGTGCCCCATCCATTTCGCAGGTTTTATCGCGAAATGGGTGGGAAGCCTGCACACTATTTAAGGGCCGGATCAATAGTCATCTATTGATCTTTCAGACATTAACCATCGAGTTATAAGCGCTCGCGCGGAACGCACACTCCCCCCCCCCGCGTTCTCCCCGCGTCCCTCAATGCAGGCTAAATAACTTCTGATTAAGTCGATCTTTTGAAAGGGCACGGCTTCAGCCGTGCCGCAAATGCTGCAAAAAGAGCGAGGGCTTCAGCCCTTGAGGAAATGCTCGGTGCGGAATAAGACTTAATCAGAGGTTCCCTAAAGAGTTCGCAGCGCCTTGCAGGATTCCAGCAGCGTACTTACCAGCGCCAGCGGCAGGCCCACCACGTTGAAATAGCAGCCCTCGATGCGCGGAATCCAGCGTGCCGCCCGGCCTTGTATGGCGTAGGCTCCCGCCTTGTCCATCGGTTCGCCGCTGGCCACATAGTCCGCAATCTCCTCGTCGGACAAGTGGAGAAAGCGGACAGCCGTAACTTCGGCGGCAACCTCCGCGCCTTCCGCCGTCACCAGAGCCACCCCGGTAATCACGCGATGCGAACGCCCTGAGAGCAGCCGCAACATGCGCGCCGCGTCGGCGGCATCCTCGGGCTTTCCCAGAATGTGGTCGTCGAGTGTCACTGTGGTGTCGGCGCCCAGCACCGCCAGATCGCAAACATCCTCAGCTTTCGCCGACTGCTGCGCAAAGACCGCCTCGGCCTTTTCGCGCGCCAGCCGGGTCACGTAGGCGATAGGGTCTTCCCCTGTCCGAGGATTCTCGGGAATGTCCGCCGCGCACACCTCGAACGAGAAGCCGGCCTGCGTGAGCAATTCGCGGCGACGGGGCGAGGCTGAGGCCAAAATCAGCATATTGGAATTATGGCAGCAGCCACCCCTACAGCCTCTTGCGGTTAGACTGAAAAGGGGGCCGGCACAGCAACTCGCACGCGCCCCGGACAAGGCTCAAATGCACTTCAATTCCGGTTTCAATGTTGTCCAGATTCTGTGGGCATTGACGTTTGCGGCGCTGCTGGTGCTGCTTGTGGTCCTGCTCGGGCGCGACCGCGCGAAGCGCTTTCCCTGGTTCACAGCCAGCATGGTTCTTGTAGCCCTGCGCCTGCTCGCCAGCAGGTTGCTGTTTGGCCGCATGGCGCCTATGACCATGAGCGCCATCTTCCTCACTCTGGCTGTCGTCGCCGCCACGGTCAGTCTGATCGTGGTGGTGGAACTGGCACGGCGCGCCTTTTTAGGTGCCTCCCGGCGCGCATGGTTCATCTCGACTTTGGTCTTGCTGGCCGCGGCCGGTGGCGTTCTGGCTGCCTGGGGCCCCTGGCCCGCATGGAAGACGCTCACCGCCGACTCCGCTCTCGCGACCCTGCGCCTCATGCAACTGTATGCCCAGAAGGCTGACGTGCTGGCCGACCTGCTCGCCATCGGACTCACCCTGCTGGTCGTGCTCTTTGGCCGCCGTTTCAAAGCAGGCTGGCGCAGTCACACGCAGCAGATCCTCATCGGTCTCTCCACCGGGTCCATCGCGCAATTGGCCGTGCGCGGCATCTGGCAGGCGATTGCTCTCCACGCCGCACCCCGAAGCCAGGCCGAGTACGAACATGTCATGGGCCTACAGGAGAAGCTTTACAACGCCAACAGCCTTATCTATCTGGCCGTGATCATCTGGTGGATCACCTGTCTCTGGATTGACGAGCCGGGAACCAAGTCCACTCAAGACGAGACGCCGCAAGCAGCATAGGCGTAACCCCCGCAGTCCGTTTCCAAACAAAACTGGGTGCCCCATCCTTTCGCGCACTTTGCGAAAGGGTGGGGCAGCATAACCCAACCCAGCAGCCTTTCACTGACCACTGTCCACGGGCAACTGACTTTCAGATATGGCACCTAGCCTGCCCGCGCTTCTCCAGGTATTTCTGGTGGTAATCCTCTGCCCGCCAGAAGGTCCGCGCGGCCTCCACCTTTGTCACTATGCGTTTCGGCTTGAAGCGGCCCTCGGCGCCAAGCTGCTCGATCTTGGCCAGTGCCTGCGCCTCCTGTTCCGGTGAATGGAAAAAGATGGCCGAGCGGTACTGTGTGCCCCAGTCCGGTCCCTGGCGATTCAATGTCGTTGGATCGTGCAGCGCGAAAAACGCGTCCAGCAGCTGCCCGTAGCTCACCACCGCCGGGTCAAAGTCCAGTTCAACCACCTCGGCATGCCCCGTCTGATCCGTGCAGACGTCCTTGTAGCTCGGCCGCTCCAGTTGTCCGCCCTCATAACCCACCGCTGTAGCTGTCACTCCTGGAATGGCTGCAAACGCCGCCTCCACTCCCCAGAAACACCCCGCGCCGAATGTCGCTTTTTCAATACTCATGCGTATTGAGATGCGCCAGGGGCGACATCGGTGGCAGGACTCTCGATTCGAAATAGGTTATCGGCGCAGAGAAGTGTTCGAGAAATCATATAGAGTTGATTGTCGACAACGAATGCACGTAGCGTGACGTATATCACCGAAGAATGGTCTTCTCGAAACTAAACTTCTATTTCCCGCTCAGGTTTTGGGCATGAGACATCCTTTCCCTTTCGGCTTTATTCAAACACCTAAGTGGTCGTGCGCCGTACTTTTAAATGCCCCTCCTGAAAGAAGAGCCATCCGCATGAAGCATGACAGCTTCAAATCGAAAGCCCTTACCGTCTCCGGGTCCGCTCTTCCTCCTGTGGAACAGATTCCGATCGACAATTTGCTCAGCAAGTTATACGAGCATGTCCTGAATGGCGTTTGCTGCTCCAGGATCATCTTCAAAGGCGACCAGCCGGTTGATCGCCTCTACCTCTACACCAATCCCGCCTATCGCTCCCAGACCGGAATGCAGGATGTCACCGGTCGGCTGGGCAGCGAAGTCCACCATGGAGTCGCGGCCGAAGAGCGGGATCTTCTATTGAAATTAGCCAGGGTCGCAAAGACTGGCGAGTCCGAGGTCTTTGAACACTTCGAGCCCTCCACCGGCCATTGGTTCACGATGTCCGCCTACAGCCCCGAGCGTGGGATTGTCGTCAAGGTGTTTGACAACATCACCGCGCGCAAGCGGATGGAGAAGGAGCGCGAGACTTACCGCGAAAAGCTCGAAGCGCGCGTCGCCGACCAGGTGCAGGAACTGCGTGAGAGCGAAGAGCGCTATCGCGGACTCTTCGAGAGCCTTCCCGTCGGGATTATTATGCAGGCTCCCAATGGCGAAATCACTGAAGCCAATCAGGCGGCGTGCGACATCCTCCGCCTCAGCATGGATCAATTCACCGGAATGACCGGCCTCGATCCCTCTTGGAAGCCGATTCATGAAGACAGCAGTCCCTTTCCTGGGGACGAGCACCCCGCCATGCGGGCGCTGACTACGGGTGAACCGCAGTTGGGGGTCATCATGGGCCTCGGCGAAGGCGACAGCCAGACCTGGGTCAGCATCAACAGCCATCCCCTATTCCGCAAGGGCCGCGAACAGCCTTACGCTGCGCTCAGCAGCTTTATGGACATCACCAAACGCGTGCGCAGTGAAGAATCGATCCGCCTCCTCAAGAGTCGATATGAGGATTTTCTTGCCGCGTCCACGGAGTTTGCCATCATGGCCACTGACCTCGACGGAACCATCACCATGTTTAACCGCGGGGCGGAACTGTTGCTCGGATATACCGAGAAGGAAGTCGTCGGCCGGTTGACTCCGAAAGCTTTCCATCCTCCCGAACAGATGGAGTCAGCCCGTATCGAAATCAGTAAGAGGCTTGGAACTTCGCTCGATGGACTCCAGTCGGTTCTGGCTACTGTACGCAAAGATGGCCGCTTCTCTAGAGATTGGACCTACCTGCGTAAAGACGGCACCAAAGTGCAGGCAGAGGTATGTATAACTCCTGTGCGCAATACGAGGGGAGAACTCACCGGCCACCTTGCGGTGCTCCAGAACCTTGCCGGGCGTGCACGCCTTGACGAGGCATTCCAGCAGTCGGCGCGCATCCCTCAAACGAAGGGGCATTCAACTTCAGAGCATTCGCCCAGAAAAGCGAAATCGAGTTCCCAGGCCGGCAAGGTCTCACGCCGCCGCCGCGGATAACCAGCCGTCCCGTATTCTTGATCCGGTCAATACCTGCCACAAACTGGGTGCCCCAGGTTTCGAATGCGCCATAAGCGCCATGAAATGAACATCATGAGAAATATGCTTAAGTTTTTGTGCTAGTTTTGTGCTACGTCATAAGCAGCAGTTTTATTTACCAGAGTAGGTGACCGACCGTTCATTCACCGTTGTAAGTGGGAAAGTGAACCAGACGTTCCCACAACCAAGCAAGACGGAGATCAACGGCAACGGATGAAAAGCTTTAGTATTGCCTGCATGAACAAAGCGATACAGATACGGTGGCTCGCGTTTGCTCTTGCCGTACCGATTAGCCTCTACGTGTCGTTTTTGGGAACGGTCTTCATGGGCTTTTGTCCTGGAATCGAGTGTTGGCCACACACCTTCGCATGGACGCTCCTAACACCTTGCTTGCTCCTGGCTATCTGGTCCCTGCGTGCAACTGCAATCACGGCCGTACTACTTCTCATCGCGCATGTATACGCAGATGTCCGCGTCTATGGGGGGAGATTGAACGCTGACACTTTATGGGGCGCAGACATGGCATTGGATAAATGCTTCTGGCTCGCGGTCTTTCTTCTAGCCCTTTCTGCGCTGCTTCCTAAGAAGATTGCTACCCAGCGATGAATCTCAAGATGAGCCTTACGACTGCTTAGAGCTTGGTTGATTACCGCCTCCCACTCGTCTTCCACGTAGACAAATTCGGCATGAGCGGATCGAGAGACTCCAAGACCATGAGACTACGGGCGAAGGCGGGCTCCGTAGATTTAGTGCTAATTTGTGCTATTGCCGTGGGACTTGTGGGGCTTTTGGAGATTGTGGACATTGTAGAATCTATAACTTACGCGCTTTCAACACGCCCCATTGTCGGTGCCCCATCCTCGCCACGTTTTTGCTTTTGCGGCTACAGCGGTTTCGATTCTGCTCCTTACAGAAACGTATGCGCCAAATGGCATTTTTCTCAAGAAAATGCCACCGCGCATGACCTTCAAATGACAACACTTGAATCGAAACCGCTCTAGGGCAGGTGGGAAGCCACAACACGCACGAGCGGCGCAAGTAGAATCGCAGTCCACAATGAATATCCGTTTCCCACTTTGCTTCGCCGGGACGCACTCCTGTGTCACCTCTCACTGACCTCGTCCGGAATAGAGCATATATTCAGACATAGTTTCACTGAGTGCAGGTTTTGATGAAGCGGTATTTGTGTTTATTGTTCACTCCTATCTTATTCATAGCAAGTGATTTGTTAGCAGAATCCGACCAGCAGCGCCCCGTCGCCGACGTCTACATCGTGCGCACGGCCGAGCAGTTGCAATCCCCTCACGTTGTCACCTATCGCATGGCCGAGTGGGCCCAGATGCGGGGCAAGTGGATCTTTCCCGATGTCGGTTACTACGACACGGGTTACGGGAAAGAACAGATCTGGTTCGCCGGCGCTGGCGCCGATCTCCTTCACAGCAAGCGCGTTGACTGGGAGCAGGAACTCTACGTCTCGCAGCAGGCTGGTCCTGAATCGCATAACCAGCGGGCCGTCTGGGTATGGACCGTCCTCGACGCTCGACTCCGCCCCGGGATTACCGGGCAGCTAGTCGCCTACCCTACCATCCCGCTCGATCGGGCGCAGCGCTGGGGATACGACGTGGACCGGATAAAGTTCGAGTGGGCGGCCAGTTCTCATTGGCAATCCGGGGTAGGATACGCAGGTAGCATCTGCACCTCCCGCTCCTGGCAGCACAATCCCTTTCTCACCGTCGCCCGCACCACGCCCGCCGGGAAGTTCGAAGTCTGGTTTCAACGGATCTCCGGTGGCGCACAACTCCAACTCCGCTATCTTCTTGTTCGCGACGAAAAATCAGCTCTCTAGGGCATTTTCGATGCGTATATAGACATTGATCTGGGTGCCCCATCCTCGGCGCGCCTTTGTTTTTGCGCCTAGGGTGGGACCGCAACAAACTAACCGTGCTCTTCCATCCCCTAAAGTAGTCATGCATCGAGGCCGGGTGGCCCCGGTCTCGGTGACCTTTCCAAATCAAGATGAGGGTGCCCCCGGTGCCTCGCTTTTGGGCACCGGGGATGCAAGTACGGCAGGTGGCAGGTGCCCCGGTCATCCGCCTGGAAGAATTAGTCTGAACCCTGAGGATCTGTGCCCCATCTATCGCGGCCCTATCGCGATGAGTGGGCGGCTGTGGGATAGGATGGAGCCATGCCGTCCGGTTTGAAGCGTTTCCAGAGGGCCGAGTCGCTTCCGTTCGTCACGTTCAGTTGCTTTCATCGGCGGCAAATTGAACCCCGCGCCTATCCGTAATTCCGCCCATTCCCGCCAGATTCCACTTGCCAAACCATCGGGAAAGTTTGCAGTCCAGCATGGGGCGCCGCCGTGCCCAGAAAAAGATAAAAATGCGGCATAATTTTACATTGTTTAATTTCAATAACTTAGCCGCAAATTTCACTGCAGATAATTACCCTTCGCCGGCGCACAATTGAAGTATGAAGTTAAAACCGGGCGCAAAGGGAGTCCCCGTCATGACCAACCCCATTCAAATTCCAATCGTCGTGAGTCCCGCCCCCTCCGGCACCCACCCCCCCTCCCCCCCCCCCACCCCCCCCCCCCCCCCCCCCCCCCCCCA
>Ga0114951_10003686_pt1 | contig 15650 bp, 11 predicted proteins | sample AM7aDNAmetaG_FD_88677 | JGI IMG/M metagenome (GOLD analysis project Ga0114951, IMG submission 88677) | Freshwater microbial communities from Finland to study Microbial Dark Matter (Phase II) - AM7a DNA metaG | ecosystem: Environmental > Aquatic > Freshwater > Lake | place: Finland: Lake Alinen...
AGCAGCAACTACACCTGCAAAACCAGCCGCTAAACCAGCCGCTAAAACTGCAGCTAAAACTACAGCTACCACTCCTCCAGTGAAGAAATAATCGAATTCGGTTCTCATTTCTTTATGGTTTTTGGGTAAACCCGCAGAGCTTTCGTTCTGCGGGTTTTTTTATATCTTCACTCAGCGATCTGAAACAATATGAACCCCTCATAATGAAAGCTGAACAATTACTGTACTCCGAAACCACCGGATGGATAAAAAAAGTTGATAATAACCTTGGCCAGTTGGCCCGGCTGGTCTTTCTTTTTGGAAATAAAGAACTCCTTAAAGAAGAACAGCATATTAATTATATCAGAAATTATTACCCCCAGGCACAAGTTATTGGATGCTCGACATCCGGGGATATATGCCAGGAAGAAATATTTAACGATAACATTGTTTGTACCGCTGTCTGGTTCGAAAAAACTACTGTTGCCATAGTCTCCGAGCCAATTTCTTCGATGGAAGAGAGTTTTAGTATTGGGGAAAAACTTGCAGACAAGCTTACAAAGGAACAACTGGTTCATGTAATGATCCTCTCCGAAGGATTAAACATCAACGGCAGTGAACTTACCAAAGGCTTAAACAGCAAGCTTAACGACAAAATCCCCGTAACAGGCGGTTTGGCCGGTGATCAGGACAAATTCAGCGAAACGGTTATTGTAAATAATAAAGCCGGCGTAAAAAACCTGGTCCTGGCAATAGGCTTCTACGGCGAACACCTCCGAGTGGGCTATGGTTCGATAGGCGGTTGGGATTCTTTTGGCGTCGATCGCGAGGTTACTTTATCTAAAGGAAATATTCTATATGAGCTTGATGGTCAATCAGCTCTACAACTCTACAAACGATATCTCGGAGAACATGCAGCCAACCTTCCAGCTTCGGCACTACGATTCCCCTTAAGCCTGCGTTTAAAAGATTCGGAAACTTCAGTGGTTCGAACCGTTCTATCAGTCAATGAAGCTGATGGAAGCATGATTTTTGCCGGTGACATTCCTCAGGGGGAACAGGTAAGGCTCATGAAAGCCAATTTCGAAAAACTGATCGACGGGGCAGCTGGTGCTGCAGAAATGTCAAAAATCAGTCTCCAGAATTCCGATCCCGATCTGGCGATTCTCATCAGTTGTGTCGGTAGAAAACTGGTTTTAAAACAGCGGATCGAAGAAGAACTTGAAATAATTCGCGAAGTGATCGGCAAAAACACCATCATGGGAGGGTTTTATTCCTATGGCGAGATCTGCCCGATCAAACCTTTCGAGCAACATTGCGAACTTCACAATCAAACCATGACCATTACTGTTTTCAAAGAAGTTTAATTGATTGAAAATGGAGATCAAGTGGAATAAATTATTGGCGCGCCAGGTAAAAAGGCATTTTGGATCGATTGAAAACCTCCCACCGGAGTTCCTCTCCTTTTTTCAGGTGATCAATGCAACTTATGAAAGTTTTGAAGATGACTCAAAACTCCTTGAAAACTCCATTGAGATAAGCTCTCAGGAACTCAGGGATGCATTCGAGAAACAAAAACTGGATGTCGAATCGCAGAAGGAAACCATAAACAAAATCAATCAGGCCATCCAGGCACTGAATCCTTCAGTCGAGGCCAACTCCGACGAAAACAAACCCGCATCTCCCGACAGTGGCGCGCTCTTTGACTCCCTGATCCAGCTGATCGAAGAACGCAGACGGATGGAGGACCAGATCAAAGAAAGTGAAACCCTCCAGCGTTCCCTGCTTGAAAATGTTTCAGTAGGCATCATGATTGTTGATCCTGAAACCCGCATCATTGAACGCGTAAATACTTTTGCATCTGTATTAATTGGTGCTGAAAAAGAAACTATTGAAGGATCAAAGTGCCGCCTGTATCTGTGCAGCTCAACTCAGGATGAGTGTCCTGTTTGTGACCTGGGGCAAGAGGTCGATAATTCGGACCGTACCTTACTGCGTGCTGATAAAACCACGCTACCGATATTAAAAACTGTTAAGCGAATTATCATTCAAGGAAAGGAAAAACTGCTGGAAAGCTTTGTCGATATCAGTGTTCAAAAAGAAGCCGAGGAAGCTTTGCAAAATGAACGTTCGCGTTTCAGGACAATTATCGATCTGATTCCTGACGGAGTCTATGTTAAAGACACAAAAGGCCGGAAGACACTGGCAAATCCAATGGAAGTACAGTTCTCGGGAAAGGACTCCGAAGAAGAAATAATTGGCAAAACAGATTTTGAGCTCCTGCCGGAAACGGAAGCTGACCGGTCACTGAAAGAGGACCGGTTTGTTTTGGATACCGGGCAGTCAATATTGAATATCGATGGCCACCTGCTTGATAAAAGTGGTAAACATTACTGGTTTCTGGGCTCCAAGGTTCCCTTGCGTGATGCCCATGGCAAAATAACCGGAATTGTTGGCGTTACTCACGACATAACACTTCGTCAGCAAGCTGAAAATGAGCTAAATCAGGTATCAGCACGACTCGCGCTCGCAACACGCGCCGGTGGTGTAGGTGTGTGGGAATATGATCTTACCAACGATAAACTTCTTTGGGACGAACAAATGTTTGCCCTATATGGTTTGGATAAGAACGGCTTTGCCGGCGCCTACGAAACATGGCTGTCAGCAATACACCCCGATGATGTCCAGGCCAGAGATGAGGAAATTCAGATGGCCATTAGTGGTACCAAAGAATTTGACACGGAATTCAGGGTACTGTGGCCCGATGGATCGATTCATAATATCAGGGCATTGGCAATTGTTCAACGGGACGAAACAGGAACCCCACTGCGGATGATCGGTACCAACTGGGATATTACTGAACAGAAAAAAACTGAAGCCACCCTGTTGATTGCTAAAGAAGAAGCTGATATAGCAAGCAGGGCAAAATCTGAATTCCTGGCCAATATGAGCCACGAAATCAGAACCCCACTCAATGGCATTATCGGATTTACTGACCTTTTACTTAAAACACCGTTAAATAAAATTCAGCAGCAATATGCCGAAAATGCAAACACTTCAGGGCATGGCTTGCTTGGAATCATAAATGATATTCTCGACTTCTCGAAAATTGAAGCAGGAAGAATGGAGCTCGATCTGATAAAAACTGATATCAGGGAACTGGCAGGGCAAACCACTGATATCGTTAAGTATCATGCGTCAAAAAAAGGTCTTGAACTCCTATTGGATGTCCAGCATGATATACCTCGTTACGCTATAACGGATCCTATCAGATTAAAACAAATTCTTGTGAATTTACTGGGCAATGCCGTTAAATTTACGAATTCGGGCGAAGTTGAGCTGGTGGTAACTTTTAGCAAGGTGGATGAAACCAGAGGAAACTTCACTTTTGTCGTTCGCGATAGCGGTATTGGTATCAGTGAGGAGCAACAGAAGCAACTTTTTACGGCTTTCACACAGGCAGATTCGTCGACAACCCGCAAGTTTGGCGGCACCGGCCTTGGACTGACCATTTCAAGAATGCTCGCTGAAAAAATGGGGAGTAAAATTGAAATACAAAGTCAGTTTGGCATTGGCTCAACTTTTCATTTTACCCTTGCAACAGAATATCTCGCCAGCGAAAAATCTGAATTCGACGATCTCTCCAATATTAAACGGGTGCTTTTGATCGATGACAATGAAAATAGCCGACAAATAATTCAAAAAATATTTAAGGAATGGGGAATAGAGTTCGCCGGACTCGGGAGCGGAATTGCAGCACTGGACTATCTGGAGAATACCCAACCTTTTGATGTCATCCTGGTAGATTACCATATGCCATTCCACAATGGAATCGAAACCATCAGGATGATCAGGGAACAATTAAACCTCACACCGGAAAAGCAGCCTATTATATTGCTGCACAATTCATCGGATGATATCCAGATCCATGAGGAATGTAAAAAGCTCGGGGTCGTCTTCTCCATTGCTAAACCAGTGAAATCCCAGGAACTGCAATGCTATCTTAAAAGCATCGGTATGCAGCCGGTCGACGGTGGAAAAAGTAATCCACAAAAAACAGCCCAGGCGGCTCTTGTCTTACCTCCCGATAAATTCCCGGTAATTCTAATTGCTGAAGACGTTCTGATGAACAGGGTTTTGGCAACCATCCTGATCAAGCAAATGGTACCTAATGTCACTGTTTTAGAAGCAAAAAGCGGAAGGGAAGCATCCGATATGGCTATTTCCGCGAGACCTGATCTCATATTGATGGATGTTCAAATGCCTGAAATCAGCGGCATCGAAGCCACTCGTGAGATACGTGATTTTGAGGCTGATAAGAATTTACGAATTCCAATTATTGCACTCACAGCTGGCGCTATAAAAGGGGAAAAGGAAAAATGCCTGGAGGCTGGAATGGATGATTTCCTGACCAAACCGGTCGATCGGGATGCCCTTTATAAAATTCTGAAAAGATATCTCAGCTGAGAAAAAGAAGGTTGATGTTCAACGTCAGATTCCCGTTGTAATCCGCTGGATGAGCTTGCTCTGAGTGAAAAACTCTTTGCCGATCACACGCAAAACAGTGTAGGTAGGTATAGCAATCAGCATACCGATAACACCACCGATGGTAGCTGCAATAAGAATAACCAGAAATATTTCCAGAGGATGAGCCTTCACTGACCTGGAGAAGATCTGGGGCTGGAAAATCACATTATCAATGACCTTGGTGCCCTCCATGACAAAAAGGATATATATTATCCTGGGTACCAGCTGGGTAGCGATATCCATCGGCATGCTTACCGCTGTGCCTATCGCAACTGCCATCAAGCTGCCGATAAACGGCCCAACATAGGGTATTACGTTTAATACTGCCGCAATTAGGGCTATGGTAACAGCATCACTAAATTTTAATCCTACAATTGATAAGCCTATCGTAATCAGTATCATGACCCCCGTAGACTGAAGCAATACGCCGATAAAATATCGTTTTAGCAAGTCGCTGATCGAGTTGATGGCATGGCGAATATGCGGTTCCTTATCTTCAGGAAAAAACATAACAACACCGTCCTCAAACAAGCGCGATTCCTTCATGAAATAGTAAGTGATAAACGAGACCGAGAGCACGGTAACAAAAATGTTTCCGATGAGCCCCGCAAAATCAGAGAGGATCGCCGAAATCTTCACAAAACCCATGGAGGAGCGAAATGAATTGGTTGCCCAGGCCTGAAGGGAAAAACCTTCTTCCGAAAGTCCGAAATCAGTCATAAACTTTTCAATTCTTCCGATCGGCTTGCTCAGGTCATCCAGAACACCCGTGATATTAATATTGGCCAGATATCTTAATTCATTGGCTAACAATGGAATAAACGTGAAGAAAAAGAGCAGAACCAACCCCCAGAAAAGCAACAGTACGACAAATGAGCTCAGAGCCCTGGGCAAATGGAACCTCTTAATGTGAATTTTTTGCAGCAGGTTGACCAGGGGTTCGCCAATCATGGAGATCACAAAGGAGATCAGAATGAATAAAACGATATTGGAAAAAAACCAAATCGCCAGCCCAGCCATCAGAATAGTTACTCCTAATATAATCAGACGCTGGGTATTCGTGATATTCGGTCGTGGTGCCATTACGTAAATATAGTAAAATCAAACTACAAACCTCGAATCCATGGATAGATCACAATCTCGGCCAACAGATAGGCAACCAATAGGATAGCCGACCAGGTGAGGTGTTTTCGCACATCCATATACTGATGAGCCGAAATACCCATCACCACGCGCGTATAGGTCATTAATGCTGCCCGCTCAAAATAGTAAGCAATCACCGTTGCCAAGGCCACGCCACGGATTCCCCAGATTTGAACAAGCATCAGGCTGAGACCGATATTTAAAATCATCTCCAGCAGGGCCACGGTCATGAGTATCCGGGTCTTTTTTAATGCAATCAAAATCGTTTGAGGAAATAGCAGCCTACTGGTTATCAGCAGCAAATAGAGGTTAAAAACCCCTGCACTTTCCAGAAAGTTGTTTCCATATACGGCTGGAAATAAAAAGTAGGCAATAAGAACCAGACCGATAGTGAAAGGAAACATCCAGGATGCCATCCGGCTGCTGCGTTCGCGCAGTTGCTTCAGACCGGCTGCAGTACCGTCACGGGAAATTACCGGAACCATGGCATTACTTAGAGCATGTGCCAGGAGGGCCACCAAGGGAAGTTCCCGGGCGCCATATCTGAATATACCGAATACAGCCTGATCGAACTTTGCAACAACGATTAAACCACTGATATATTCGGCCGATCCGCTTAACAATACGCTCATCAAAATTGGCGTCCCCAGTAAAAGATAGGTTTTCCAGAAAGGAAAGGAAATACGAAAATCACCGTTCCTCACCAGGATAACCACGAGCCAGATCATTCTGAATCCTCCGGCAGCAATCATTCCACAGATCGCACCTTTTACCCCCATACCCAAAATCACGGGTATACCCACCATAAGTATCTGGAGGGTAAAAGCTACGACACCATACCTGACCAGTTTTTTTGTCTGATCAGCAATAACATACCAGTACTCAACCAGCGTAGATGGGGCAAAAAGAACAAGGTACAGGACTATATACCAAATGATTTCATGTGGCAGCTCCTTTCCGAGGAGCCGACCAATCAAAGGGCTGGCAAGCAGTAAGATACCCGCGGAGAGAATGGAGAAGAGGAGGAGTAACAGGAACGCATTAAAAAACTCCCGTGACGCGTGACGCGTGACAGGTGACGCGGAAGACTCGAGACGCGTAACTCGAGACACGTGACTGGGAAGAGAACACTCTCCGGGGTTCCGTGTTTCGTGTTTCGTGTCACGTGTCACGTCTTCTCCCGCCAGCGGCAGTAACGCCTGTATCAGCCCGGTTAACCAGAAGAAGGAAACAACGCCTGCAAAAATGAGGAACGACTCGTAAATACCAATCTGGTCAGGCAGGAGCCCTGCGCGCGGGAGAATTATGCTGATTAGAAAAACCGATCCGTACCGGAAGAGCTGGAAAAACTGCAGTCCGGATAAAGTGTCATTTGGCAGTATTTTGCGCCAATGGATCGGCAAATCATTCTATATTAAGCGGATCTTTAATCTTCTGCTTCATCAGTGCGAGGTCCAGTACATCCTGGATCGTTCTGACATAATGGAAAGTTAATCCTTTTAAGTATTTAGCTTTTATCTGCTGGATATCATTCCTGTTTTCTTCGGCCAGAATGATGTCCTTGATATTAGCCCTCTTGGCAGCAAGAATTTTCTCCTTTACTCCACCAACAGGGATTACCCTGCCCCGGAGGGTGATTTCGCCGGTCATGGCCAGGAATGGTTTTACCTTACGCTGGGTAAATGCAGAGGCAAGGGAGGTAACCATAGTCACACCCGCTGAAGGACCGTCTTTCGGTATGGCTCCCTCGGGTACATGAATATGAACATTCCAGTGTTCAAACACATTCTCAGGCAATTGCAGCTTGGGAGCATGGGCTTTCAGGTATTCCAGTGCCAGGATGGCGGACTCTTTCATCACCTCGCCCAGGTTGCCGGTCAGGGTAAGATTGCCCTTTCCTTTGCTCAAACTGGTTTCAACATATAATATTTGTCCGCCGGTTTCGGTCCAGGCAAGCCCGGTGACCACCCCGGCAAATTCATTGCCCTGATACTCATCCCGCAGCACCTCAGGATATCCGAGGTAATCTTTCATGGAATCTTTGGCCACCTCTTTGGGCAGCTCTTCGCCCATAGCTACTTTTTTGGTAAGCTGGCGAACTACCTTGGCGATCTTTTTATCCAGACTTCTTACGCCGGATTCGCGGGTATGATTCTCAATAATATATTCAAGGGTCTCTTTCGGAAAAACAAAACGGTCAGCAGCCAGTCCATGTTCGGTCAGTTGCTTGGGAACCAGGTGTTTTATCGCGATATCAACTTTTTCCTCCACCACATATCCTGATATTTCAATCATTTCCATCCTGTCGCGCAGGGCGGCACTGATGGTTGATGGATTATTAGCGGTGGCGATAAACAGAACCTTCGAAAGATCGTACTCCATTTCGAGGAAGTTGTCATAGAATGTGCTGTTCTGCTCTGGATCAAGAAGTTCGAGCAATGCTGATGCAGGATCTCCGCGAAAATCATTACCTACCTTGTCGATTTCATCCAGTACAAATACAGGATTCGAGGTTCCGGCACGCCGGATATAATGTATTATACGGCCCGGCATGGCGCCAATATAGGTTTTACGGTGTCCGCGGATCTCAGATTCATCCTTTAAACCACCCAGTGACATTCTTACGTATTTTCTGTTCAATGCCCTGGCGATCGATTTGCCCAATGAGGTTTTTCCAACACCCGGAGGACCATAAAGGCAAATTATCGGAGCCTTCATGTCGCCCTTAAGCTTGAGTATAGCCAGGTGTTCGAGTATGCGTTCCTTCACCTGATCCAATCCCGAGTGATCCTGGTTCAGTATTCTTTTTGCCCTGCGCAAATCAAAATTATCGATCGAAACATCGTTCCAGGGCAGGTCGAGCATTACTTCCAGATAATTGAGCTGGACCGAATATTCCGCAGATGCCGGGTTAATGCGTTCCAGTTTCTCAATGTCACGCATGAAAGCTTTTGCAACCTCCTCCGACCAGTTTTTGGTTTCAGCACGCTGGCGCACTTCTTCAACTTCCTGTTCAAAGGGACTGCCACCAAGCTCGTCCTGAATGGTTTTCATCTGCTGGTTAAGCAGATATTCGCGCTGCTGCTGATCGATCTCGAGTTTTACCTTGCTTTGGATATCTTTTTTCAGCTTTTGTTTCTGAAATTCCAGGGAAAGATGTTCAAGCAAACGGACTGCACGGTCGCGAATATTATCTATCTCCAGCAATTCCTGTTTCTCGGTCATGCCAAGATCAGAGTTTGAACAGAGATAGTTCACCAGGAAACCGGCGCCTTCAATATTTTTGATGGCAAAACTAGCCTCCTGAGGAACGTTTGATGAATATTGCACAATCTTAAGAGCCAAGTCTTTAATGGTTCCAATGATCGCTTCAAATTCCTGCGGTTTGTCGATAGGCTTAACATCAGATAAAGGACTTACCCGTCCTTGCAGATATGGGTCCTTGCTGGTGATCTCATCGAGATGAAAGCGGCGCTTGCCATGAATGATCACCGAGGTGGTATCATCCGGCATGTTCAATATCTTAACAATGGAAGCCATGGTGCCCACACGGTTCAGGTCATCTACTTCGGGATCTTCGATTGTCGTATCTGTTTGAGCGACAACACCTATCGAGGTGCCATTCTTATAAGCTTCTTTTACGAGTTTGATGGATTTATCGCGTCCAACGGTGATTGGAATAACCACCCCCGGGAAAAGAACGGTATTGCGCAATGCCAATATCGGCAGCAATTCCGGAATATCAACAACACTTAGTTCTTCCTCGTTGCCATCTGACAAAAGGGGTACAAAGTCGTTATCGTCCTCTCCGAAATCAAAAAATAAGTTGTTTCCCAATTTGATTCCCACTATTTAAGCAAAAAAAAGCCCCGTGCCGGGGCTTTGGGTTTATATCGTCAGAATTACTTCTGCGCTTTTTTCTCGACGTGCTTTGCAAAGCGGCGGTTGAATTTATCAACACGGCCTGCCATATCGAGCAGTTTCACCTTACCGGTAAAGAAGGGGTGTGACGTATTCGAAATTTCAATTTTAACAAGCGGATACTCAACGCCGTCAAGCTCAATCTTTTCACGCGTTGCAACCGTTGAACGTGTTACAAATGTATAGTCATTTGATAGGTCCTTGAAGACCACCATTCTGTAATTCTTCGGATGAATATCTTTTTTCATTTCACCATTACTTTAGGGGACGCAAAGATAAGTACTTTTTCCTCTTTATCAAACATCAGAAAGATTTTATTGATCTTTTTTAATGTAATCCTTTCGAAGGCTGCTGTTTCCACCCTCATTGGTAAAGCGGGCGAATGGCACCGACGGATCGATCATATACCGGTAGGTAATATGCTTCTTCATCTGCACCGCCCCAATCTGCTCATAAACCTTTCGCATTCTGGGATTATAATCACCAACCCACGACAACTCGATCTCCGTATACCAGCTTTTCTTCTTTGTTGCAAGTGCAAACTGGAGAAACAAAGCGGCAATTACCCCTGAATTCTGATATTCAGGAATCACCCCAGCCATCAGGACGCGATTCCGGGTAATAGTTTTCCGGTTTTTCAACCACATGAATTTCAGTGCTTTCCAAAAATTCAGCCGCCCATTGAAATGAGCCAGCAGCTGGTTGACATCGGGAAAAGCCACCACAACCCCAATCGGCTTGCCATCTTTATAGGCAAACCAGATAAACTCCTCAATCAGTATTGGTTTGGCATCCCTTATGATATCCTCCAGATCGCTTTCCCTAAATGGGGTAAATCCTTCAAGATAATCGGCCCACGTGAGGTTGATTACCACAACCAGGTCACGGACATATTTCTGAATATTGTTTTTTTCGAGATGTTCAAACGAATAACCCGGACGCGAAGCTAGATGATCTGCAAACTTTACCATTCGTTCGGGTAACGGCTTAACTATATCAATATGATAGGAATACTGTTGAAAATAATCCCTGAAACCATATTCTTCAAAAAACTTTTGGTAATAAGGCTTATTATATGGCATCCCGTAGCCCTGTTTCATGAAACCCTCCACCAGTACGCCCCAGTATGAAAAGTTTTCACCGAAATTCACACTGCCATCCATAGCCACCGCTCCCCTCTCCTTTAACCAATCTCGCGCAGCATCAAACAGAATGCAGGCAGCAAAATAGTTATCAATACACTCAAAAAAGCCCATTCCACCAGCCGGAATAACGGAATCTTTGGCTTTATGGTGGTCGATAAAAGCAGCTACACGACCGATGAGGTGCCCTGAATCATCTTTCAGTACCCAACGCGTAGCCTCGCCCTGAGCAAATAAATGGTTTTTTGAGGGATTGAAAATATTCTCGACTTCCATATCCAGCGGTGCAACCCAATTTGGATCACCATGATATAAAATCCGGCCCGTATCGTGGAAGGCGCGAAAATTCTCAGCAGTTATATTGACAAGTTCCAATGTCGGTTATCCGGATAAAACTAATTACGGCTATTGACCTTTGCTAAAAGTCGCAATATTTCGAGATACAACCAAACAAGTGTAACCATCAACGCAAAAGCGGAATACCACTCCATGAATTTAGGCAGCTGATTCTCGGACCCCTTCTCGATAAAATCGAAATCGAGTACCAGGTTGAGTGCGGCAACACCGCAAATTACCACGCTGATACCAATGCTCATCATGCCGTTGCCATGCAGCCAAGGCATACTCATGCCAAACATGCCCAGTATAAAGCTGATAAAGTACAGCAAGGCGATCCCTCCGGTAGCCGCAAAAACACCCATCCGGAATTTATCGGTTACCTTGATAAGCCCACTCCGGTATAAAAACAACATCACAAAAAGGGTGAGGAATGTTAACCCGGCTGCCTGCATAACCAGCCCAGGCATTTTAAATTCAAAAAATGCAGATATCGCCCCAAGGAACAGGCCTTCGAGAACGGCGTATACCGGCGCAGCCCAGGGTGAGGATTGCGGTCTGAAAATCACAACCATCGAAAGGATAAATCCTCCGATTCCGCCAATCGCCATATAAGTAAGCAGTTCCGGCGGTACCACCTCCGGATTTGGATTCTGAAAAAAGATCCTCCAGGTATAAGTAGCACCCAGAATAACCAGCAGCAGGAGCAGGAACGACTTGTTGGCCGTACCTTTTAAGGTCATGACGGTATCATCCGTAACTTCACTGTAATTTCGTTCGTAAATCTTCTTGCTCAGGGCAGGATTTGATGTTCTATCTAACATATGTCTAAAAATTTGGCCCAAAAATAGTAATATCGGATTAAATTTTCGGGAAAACGTTTACATTTGTCGGCTCAAATGGTGGGAGTAGTTCAGTCGGTTAGAACGTCGGATTGTGGTTCCGAAGGTCGGGGGTTCGAATCCCCTCTTCCACCCAGGACGAATCCTTGCCTTTAAGGCGGGGATTTTTTTTATAAGATGAAGAGATTCTGGGTTTATAGCGGCATTACATTGGCCATGTTATTCTGGTCGCTTTCCTTCGTCGGTTACAAGATTGCCTATCAATACTTTGAACCGATGGCCCTGATTTTTTTCAGAATGGTGATATCTGCCACCTTTCTAACCATCGTTATTAAACTGATGGGTGCTCAGCAAAAAATCGATCGTAAGGATTACGGTCAGTTTATGCTGATGGCCATTTTCGAACCCCTGCTTTACTTTCTCGGTGAAAGTTATGGAATGAAGCTGGTCACCCCCACCACCGGTGCTGTTATCGTTTCCACCATACCGTTGCTTGCCCCGATCGCTGCCTGGATGATATTCCGTGATAAAATCTCCTGGATCAAGGTTGCCGGTATTGCCGTTAGTTTTACCGGAGTTTTGCTGGTTCTTCTCGGAAAGGACTTATCGCTCGCTGCTTCCCCGGCCGGTGTCGCCCTCATGATGGTAGCAACGCTCTCGGCCGTCAGCTATAGCTTAATCATTGCAAAGCTTGCGGCAAAATACAAACCTCTTACTATTGTCAGGGTACAAAGCACCCTGGGCGCGCTTCTCTTTTTGCCGATTTTTCTCTCCGCTGATTTAAAGGCAACCATGAATATGCATATTAGCTGGGATGCTATCCTTCCACTCCTATTCCTCGGCATATTCCCTTCATCGGTTTCCTTTATCTTTTTTACCGCTGCGATACGCGAAATAGGAATCACCCGGGCCAATGTATTTACCAACTTCATTCCCGTTTTTACAGCGGTATTTTCTTTCCTGATCTGGGGGGAAACCTTTACCGGCACTAAGCTTCTGGGCATTCCCGTGGTACTCACCGGACTAATGCTTGCGCAACTGACTCTGAAAAAAAACGCCTCCCCGCCGGCATAAGAGATACCAAGTGCTCCTGTTTTTTCGTTAGCCATTTAATTTTGCTACTTTTCCGGTCAATGAAAAGGATTTTCCTGATACTTACCCTGACAACTGCGATGATCTTACCATCCGCTGTTTATGCTCAGATTGGAGGTACTTCGGTATACCAGCTGCTCAACCTTCCGCCTTCGGCACGTTCCGCTGCACTGGGTGGCTGGGTGCCAAGCGCCTGGGATAATGATCCCGCACTGGTTTACCACAATCCCGCACTCGCCAACCGGACCATGAATGATCAGCTGAGCCTCAATTATGCAAGTTATCTTGCCGGGATCAAATACGGTTATCTCGCCTACTCGCACGATCTGGGAAAATGGGGAACGCCGGTCATCGGTATGCAATATATTAATTATGGAAACTTCACTGAGGCCAATGAATTTGGGGATATCCTGGGAAGTTTCACTGCGGCGGAATATTCTCTTAACCTAAGCTACTCATACTCACTCGACAGCCTGATTTCGATCGGGGTAACGGTCAGACCAATATACTCTGTACTCGAAAGATATACATCGTGGGGCATAGCCTCTGATTATGGAATCCACTATCATTCAGCCAATAATCAGTTCGCATTTACGCTTGTTGCCAGAAACCTGGGGTCTCAGCTAACGACCTATGCAACTCCAAATCGTGAGAAACTTGCTTTCGAAGTGCTTTCTGGCATCAATTACAAGCTTAAGCATGCTCCGTTCAGAATCCATATCACCGCCCGAAACCTTCAGCAATTCAATTTGCGCCCTATCTCAGAGGCCTTACCAAATGACGCAACCATCCTTAAAAAGGCAGGTCAGAATATTACCCTGGCCATGGATCATTTGATTGCCGGCGTGGAATTCGTTCCCGGGAACCTGATAGCCATTCGGATCGGTTACAATTTCCTCAGACGAACAGAACTGAGGATGGCGGATTACGGTGGAGCCAGCGGTTTCTCTTTTGGCGCAGGAATTAATTTTGGCAAGTTCATCATCGACTATGCCCTCGCCAACTATCATGTCAGCGGATTAACGCATTCCATTTCACTACGCGCCAATCTGGCTGCCCGAGGCAACAAAATTCCTTCACCCGCAATACATTAATCATGGACATCATTATCGCAATCGACGGATACTCATCATGCGGGAAAAGTACAGTAGCCAAGGAAGTTGCAAAAATTCTGGGTTACACCTATATCGATTCAGGAGCCATGTACCGGTCAGTCACTCTTTACTGCCTCAGAAATAACCTCGCTCCTGGTGGTGTGATCGACCTGGAAAAACTACAGTCGCAGATTGATCTGATAAAGATTCGCTTTGTATACAACCCTGAACTTCAGAAACATGAAACTTTTCTGAATGGCGAAAATGTGGAAGAAGAAATCCGCAGGCCCGAAGTGGCCAACCTTGTCAGCCCGGTGAGCATCATCGGGTTTGTCAGGGAGGCGCTGGTAAAACAGCAGAGGGATATGGGCGAACAAAAAGGTATTGTGATGGATGGCCGTGATATCGGGACCGTAGTATTTCCGGATGCCGGGCTGAAAATTTTTATGACAGCATCACCCGAGATCCGGGCAAAGCGCCGCTACGACGAGATGGTGGCGAAAGGTGTTCAGGTGGATACTGCCGATATTATCAAGAATATACAGGACCGCGACCGAATTGATTCCACCCGCGAGATCAGTCCGCTGCGTCAGGCTGACGATGCAATTATCCTCGACAATTCCTATCTGACAAGGGAAGAGCAGCTCGAATTCGTCCTTAAGCTAGCTAAAGAACGAATATAATGCCTATCTTTGCGGCGTTTTTCGTTTTTTAAATTAGTTTTTATAACTACTTGTATGTCAATGATTAAGAAAGTTGGGGTTTTAACCTCAGGAGGAGATGCCCCGGGAATGAACGCAGCAATACGCGCCGTAGTGCGCGCTGCCATCCATCACAACCTCGAAGTTGTAGGAATTCGCAAAGGATATAAAGGGATGATCAATGGTGATTTTATTCCATTATTATCCAAAGATGTGAGCAATATAATTCAGCGTGGCGGTACCATCCTCGGAACTGCCAGAAGTGAAGAGTTCCGCACCGAGGAAGGACGCCGTAAAGCTTATGGAAACCTGGTAGGGCACAGCATAGATGCATGCGTGGTAATCGGTGGAGACGGTAGCTTTCAGGGTGCCGGAAAATTCAGCAGCGAATTTGATATCCCGTTTGTTGGAATACCGGGAACTATCGATAATGACTTGTATGGAACAGATTATACTATCGGATACGACACGGCATTGAACACCGTTGTTGAAGCCGTCGACCGGATTCGTGACACAGCCTCCGCACACGACAGGATGTTCTTCATCGAAGTGATGGGCCGTGGTGCCGGTTTTATCGCTCTGCACTCCGGTATTGCCTGCGGGGCCGAAGCCATTCTTATCCCGGAAGTGGATGGTCAGGAAGAAGCCTTGCACGATTACCTTCAGGCTCAAGGCAATAAATCGAGCAATATCATTCTCGTTGCCGAAGGGAATAACGTTGGTGGTGCCGAGCAGATTGCTAACCAGATCTCGGTGAAATATCCGGAGTATGATGTTAGAGTCAACGTTCTCGGCCACATGCAGCGCGGCGGTTCGCCATCAGCCTTCGACCGATTCCTTGCCAGCCGTTTGGGTGTTGCCGCAGTTGACGCA